>Ga0182027_10008524_pt1 | contig 14902 bp, 9 predicted proteins | sample 712E1DmetaG_FD_121300 | JGI IMG/M metagenome (GOLD analysis project Ga0182027, IMG submission 121300) | Permafrost microbial communities from Stordalen Mire, Sweden - 712E1D metaG (Illumina Assembly) | ecosystem: Environmental > Terrestrial > Soil > Wetlands > Permafrost | place: Sweden... | reverse complement strand
TGCTGGCGAGAGCACGGCGGGCGGCGGGGCGGGTTTTGCCGCCCGTGGGGCGCTGCCGCCAGAAAAGACCACGACAGCCACCACGATCACCACGATCAATGCCAAGGCGCCGGCCGGCACATAGCGGACCCATGGCGGCCGCGAAAGCCAAAGCTCGATCGACGCGATCATCCTTTTTGCCTCGGCATGGCGGGGATCGCGCTCGAGAAGCATGCGCCACAGGCGCAATGCCCGCGGATAATCGCCCTCACTCGTGACCAGCGCGGCCAGTGCGTGCAGTTCGGTCAGGTTCTCCGGTGAGGTCTCCTCGGCTGCCAGCAACGACTGGGCCGCCCGCATCCTTCCGCGTCGAGCGAGGGCCAACGCCTTCATCAAGCGCAGACAACTCAGAATCGGTGCTTCCGGAGACTTGTTCATGATTTTAGGCCGCCAGCCCGGAGCCGTACCCTCGGCGCGCCAGCTCCGCCACTTTTGGCGGCAGCATGTTCTGGAGCTGGAACACCACGTTCTTCAGCCCATTCAAGTCGTTGGCGTCAACATGCCCCCGTCCCTCCTTGAGCAGCACGCCGGCTTTCGCCTGATCTCCCATCAACAAACGACTCCGGCAAAGGCTTTCAAAATATTCCACCCAGAAAGCCGGCCGGCGATAGAGCGTGGTGGCGTAGACGTCGGCGATCTCATCGATCTTCTTCCTGAGCCGATCCTCGTTCTTCTCCGCAACGATGGCCCGCACCTGTTCGCGCACCATACGCGCCCGGGCTTTTTCGTCATCCGTACCATCCAGCCCGACGAGACGGTCGAGATCAGTGAGCCAAGTCTCAGCCTCACGGACACAAGCCGGCCAGGCCGCCTGCGCGGCGATCTCATCGAGGGCTATTTTGAATTCGATCAATTCCCTGTCCGCCTTCAGCAAGGCGTCGAAATCCGCGCCGTCGCCCAGCGACCGCCGCTCCAGATCCCGCTTCATCCCGGACGTCTCCAGCTGCTGCAGAAGCTCCACCGCCCGATGTTGGCCGGCCTCTTCAAGTCCATGCTTCAGATCAGCCAGGCGCGCCAGCTCACGGTTCCATTCCTGCCGCAGCACATTGATATCCGGCTGGTACGCTCTTCCGCCCAGCTCGATCTTGGCTGGAAACTCCTCATCCAGCAGTGGAACATAGGCGACAACCGTAAGCAGCCGCGAAGAGTCCATTCGCAGCGTCACCTCAATCTCACTGCCGGTGGGCAGATCGCGGTCAATCTTGTCGGGGGTAATCTCGAGCGTGCCTATGAGGACGTTGCGATCCGCCAGCCCGCGGTTGCCTTCGACCACCGGGATTTTCACCACGCTGCCCGACTCGCCCTGCCTCAGCCCCACCGTGGTCCGATAGGACCGCGTGTGCCTGGCCGGCAGACCCTGCCCCTTGTTGAAATGGATGCCGACCTTGTTGTCCGACATCGCCACACCCATGTTGTTGATGATCGGCTGCTCCTCCACGATCACGCCGATCGTGTAGGTGAACTGATCTGGAACGGTCAGACAAAGGTTGCCTGCCGGATCCCGGACTTCGATTCGGAAATGGTTCTGGATCTCGCGCTCAGCCCGGACGGAGAACTGGAAGGCGCCGTTCTCCTTGAGCGCTGCCTTGCCGCTGCGCCATTTCGACTGCTCGTTTACGACCTCAATCGTGTACGCGGCGATCACCGCTCCCGGCGGCGCCGCGACCTTGCCGCCGATCAGAGGCTCGGGATCCGCACCCACCGGCTTGTAGATCAACTCGATCGAGAGCTGGGCTTTGGTCGAAGGGACCGCCGCCGATCGGGTCACCGCCCGCTGGCTGCCTGCGAAAATCGCCGCGCCGCGGGCCACCACGGTGAGCGGGTCGACCCCGACGTCGTACGGAATTTTGAGTCGCTCCTTCACCAGATCACGGAAGTAGGGCGCGAGCGTCGGTCCGCCGACGAAGACCATCTTCTCCACCGCCGCGGGAGAAAGGCCCTTCTCCGAAAGGACCCGCTGGGCGATGGCGACCGCCTTCATGACGCTCGGCTCGGCCATCCGCGCGACCTCCTGGCGCGTGAGCTGGGTCTCGAAAAGCACGGGTTCGCTTCCGCCCCGGCGCAGCATGGCTTCAAGCACGGTCGCATCCTTGTACGAAAGCTCGATCTTCGCCGTTTCTGCGGCGGCCTTGAGGCGCAGCAGATCGTATTTGAAGGCGCCGGACCCACGTTCCAGATCGCGCAACCCGAACTGCTCCTTCACCCGAGGGATGAGCAGCTGCTCGACGATCGCCCAATCGATATCGGAACCGCCCAGCAGGTTGTCACCGCCATGGTTGGCCACGACCATCGTGCCCTCTTCAGCCCTGATCAACGCCGCATCAAACGTGCCGCCGCCGAAATCAAACACCAGCCAGAAGGCCTTGGCGTCGAGCTTCTGGTACCCGTAGGCGAGCGCCGCAGCCACGGGCTCCTGCAACAACAACGACGTCCGGAAACCGGCCAGTTCCGCGGCCCGCCTGGTGGCATCGCATTGGTGCAGCTCGAATGCCGCAGGCACGGTGAGCACCGCGGCGGAGATCTCCTCTCCCTTTCGCTGCGCCACGTCGCCACGCAGCGACTTCAGCACCTCCGCGGACAACTGCTCCGGACTCATGCGCCGCCCGCTTGAGCGAAAATTATACTCAAATCCCGTCCCCATGCGTCGCTTGAACTCGAGCACCACGTCCTCCTCGTCTCGCTCGTCGGCCATCTTCGACCGCGCGTTCTGGCCGACCCAGAGATTGCCCTCCCGGCTGATGTAAACCGCCGACGGCGTGATCTCCGATTCAAGATTATTCTTGATGACCTCAGTTGCCGTCCCGGCGACCACCGCGATGGTGCTGTTGGTGGTGCCCAGATCGAGACCGTAGTCGATGGTCGCTCTGCTCATGGCGTCTTCTCTTTGGACCCGACCGGTGTGCCTACAACCACCTCGCCCAGCTGCACGAGCCGGTTCTTCCACATCACCGTCGGCCGCACCGTTTCAAGAATCGTGTCGCGCTCAAGTCCCAACGCCGGCTGGAAGGTCAGCACCTTCACCGGCAACCCGGCATCATAGGGCTGGTTCGCCCAGTCGTTGATCGTCAGGCCCATCTGTTTGAGCGCATCGAGCGCGCCTTCGATATGCCGATGCACCCTCCGCATCTCCTCCCGCGGTTCGCCGGTCGCCGGATCCACCGTCTTGCCCATGGCCCGCCAAACTTGGGTTGCCAGGCCTCCGAAGGCTGTGGACAATCCCTCGGGATCGTCCGCTGCCGGTCCCGGGGCCGCCTGCGACGGCGCCTGGGGTTCGCGCAAGGCTGCTTCCAACCTGCGCACTGCGGTCAGCGCCTCATCCACCGGCAATTCAGGAAACCGGACTTGTTTTCGCGGATCACGGGCGAAGATCTGCGCGAGAAGGGGAAAACTCATGGCCTATTCGCGTTGCACCGCTTCAATCAGCTGCCGGAAAATCACCGCGTTCCACGTGTCAGCGACCACATAGGAATCGGAAAGCCACGGATTGTGTTTGCTGGACAACGAGAGCTGCCCGTCCTCGAGCTTGAATTCGAGCGAAGAATAGGGCACGAGCTCGTCGCGGGCACCGAAGCGGGCCGGGGAGGCGAGCACCATTCCGTTGCGCTTGACCGGCGTTTCCCCGATCAGCACCTCCTCACCGCGACGGACCGCCGCCGCCAGGCGTTCGATCAAACTCGGAACGAAGAAATAATAAAAGGCATCGAGAATGCGCGCGTAGTCCTGGCCCACGTTTTCCGAGGGCGGGAGCAGGTTGGTGGCATTCAATTCAAATTCCACACCCTTGGTCGTTCGCCACGCCACGACGTAGATGGCCGCGGCCAGGTCGCCGGCCGGCCCGGGTTCGACCTTGTGTCGCAGCCCCGCCAGATCGGCCGCGGGCGTCCATCGCCCGTTCAAGTCAACGCCCTGGCGGTTGATCTGGAGCACGCTGGCGCCGTTCTGCAGCCGCAATTCCTTCTCCTTGCGCGTCCCGACTTCGCGCTGCAGCTTCGCCCGGTCATTTTCCAGGTTCGTGCGCACGGCATCGCCGCACGGCAGCTCAAATGCCGTCGCGAACGCCTCCTCCGCCAGCGCGAAATTGTCGTTCTCTCGGTAGGCGGCAAACGCGAGATCCTTCAGCATGCCTGCGACGCGCGCCGCAAACGTTGCGCGCGAGGTCTTGCCCAATCCGAGCTTCGGCAAACCCGCCACCACGTGCTCCTCGATCACCCGATAGTCTTTTTCATAGTCTGAAAGATCGGGTTCCGCCGTCGCCGGACCCAGCCGCTTTTCAGGAACATTGCGCCGCTGCCCTGAAAGCGCGTTGCTGTGAACGATCCGAAATGTGTCCGCCAGCCGGGTCTTCAGCTCAGGCGTCACCTCCATGTCCAGCAGGTAGATGAGCACAGGGAGGCAGCCGCAGTCATCCCCGGTATGGCGCTGGTAGGCCACCAGACCGTTGAGGATCATGTCCGCCACACTCTGTGAAACCTCGCGGTAGTACTCCGCGGAGCGTCCGCAAAGGATCTCGATCAGATGCAGATCCTCGTCATTGGCGTGAATAAACGCCTGGACTTCCGTCAGGCCGTTGGCCGCGTCCGGCGCCGCCCGGTTCTTGGCTTCAGTGACGCGGGCATCGATCCGCCGGACGATTGGCGTCGCGCGGGTTTCCAGCACCTTCCGCGCATCGGTATTGCCTCCGTGGATATGCATGACCAGCGCGGCGTGCAGTGCCCCGCGGGCCCCGCGCCCCTGTTCGCCGTGCCGCAACGCCAGCGCCGCACAAATCTTCGCCAGCGCGTCTGGCACCGTAGCGCGCAGCTGCCCGACGATTTCCAAGGGCACCCGGGCGTCGGCCAGCGCGGTGACCCGCGCCCGCAACCGCACCCAGGTTGCATCGTCCACGCGGACCCGGTCCCAACAACGAATCGCCTGCAACCAAAGCTGGGCCAGATCCTGTTCGGCGAGAGAATCGAGGCCCTCCATCTCCAGCGCCTGCTGGTGATAGTAGACCGCCAGGTTGTGCAGAGCGGCCGGTCCGCCCCCCGTCTCGGGATCCTCCCAACACTCGACCGCCCGCGCCGTCTCGCCCCGCGCGAGGAGATTGATGGCTAGATCGTCCGGTGACTCCTCCGGATATTTCTCGGGCCAGAACCAGAACAGTTCATGCACCAGCCTCACATCGGGCTCCTTCAAAACCTGTGCCACCTCCCGGATCTGATCGACGGTCAGCGCTTTCTCCGGCGCGAATGACCAGGGCTCCAGGGCGGAGCCCAATTCCGCGGACATCTTCAATTGATCGATCCGCTTCGCCACATCGCGTGCGGTTGCCAGGACCTTCAGACCGGTCTTCCGAAAAGGATTCTCCTGGTAAATCTCGGGTGTCGCGATCTCCAACAGCGTCGCGCACAACGGCGGAAAGAAGGGCGAGGTGGTCGATCCGGAGGCGGCTGAGGTGCGTGGTGGTTCAGGCATGGCGGGGGAGATGGCACTCCTCTCACGAAAAACGGACTGAACAAAGGTAAGATAGGTTGTACCCCAATGTCCATCGGACAATGCAACCAATCCGAAAGCCCGACGGAGGCATCGGTTTCCCGTTTGACCCCCAGGCGCAGACGGGTACTTAGCCGCGGTATGCTTCACACCGCGGCAGGGCCGCAATCAAAGTGGAGGGCGCTGCGCTCCCTCGACCTTGCCCCTCGACACGCTCGGGGCCTTGAGCCTGTCGAAACGGCTCGGGACCCTGAGCTTGTCGAACGGGCGTCAGCGCCCATAAACCCCTTGGCGGTGACAGCGCACCGCCCTCCAACAAAATCGTCGCAGCCATGAACCGGGTCTACATCAAAACCTACGGCTGCCAGATGAATGAGCGCGACAGCGAGGCGGTCGCGGCCCTGCTGCGGGCGCGGGGTTACCGCATCGTCGACCGGGAGGACGAATGCGACATCCTGTTGCTCAACACCTGCAGCGTGCGCGATCTCGCGGAGCAGAAGGCCATCGGCAAGGCCGGTCACGTGGCGGCCCGGAAACGGCGCGAACCGCACTTCGTGCTCGGGATTCTAGGCTGCATGGCGCAAAACCGGGGCGCCGGACTGCTCGACCAGCTGCCCGACGTCGACCTGATCATCGGCACACAGAAGTTTCACCAGGTTCCGGATTACCTCGACAATCTGCGGGCCGCCCGCGAGGCCGGGATTCCCATCGGCCGGACCATCATCGATGTGGCCGAGGAGGCCGGTTCGCAAAACACCCTCCGCGACCATGTGCTCGGTGAAAGGCCGGTCACCGCGTTCGTTTCCATCCAGCAGGGCTGCGACATGGCCTGCACCTTTTGTATCGTGCCCCGGACCCGCGGCGACGAGCGTTCGCGCCCGATGGACGACATTGTGGACGAATGCCGGGACCTGGTCGGACGCGGCGTGCGGGAGATCACGCTCCTCGGCCAGATCGTCACCAGCTACGGCCGGCGCGAGCATCCGCCCGCAGGCGGCCTGACGCCCTTCGTGCAGCTGCTCGAGCGCGTGCACGCGATCGAACGCCTCGCGCGCATCCGTTTCACCTCGCCGCATCCCCTGGGATTCAAACGCGATCTGGTCGAGGCGTACGCCCGGCTGCCGAAACTGTGTGCGTATGTGCACCTGCCATTGCAGTCAGGCAGCAACCGCATTCTCCGCGCCATGCACCGGCCCTACACACGCGAACGCTACCAGGAGATCGTGGACGACCTGCGCCGGGTCCGGCCGGACATGCATTTTTCGACCGACGTCATTGTTGGCTTTCCCGGCGAGACCGAGGAGGACTTCGCGCAAACCCGCGAACTCTTCGAAGCCGTGAATTTCGACATGGCCTATATCTTCAAATACTCCGTCCGCACCGGCACACCAGCCGCAGTCATGGCGGGACAGGTGCCGGAAGAGACCAAGGAGGCGCGCAACCAGATCCTGCTGCATCTGCTGGAGGAGAACTCCCGGCGGCGGAACGGCGCGCTCATAGGCACTGTGCAGGAGGTCCTGGTCGAGGGTCCGGACAAGAAGGGGCTGCGCTATATGGGCCGCACCCGCGGCAATCGCACGGTGCATTTCGATGGCAGCCCGAGCCTGATCGGCGAATTGGCGCCGATCCAGATCGACCGCGCGACCACCAGCACGTTGTACGGCGCTCTAGGGTGAGAGGAACTCTGTCGGTCCACGAAAGATCGCCGGTCCGCCGGCGAGCGGCGACCCTACGAGATCGCGTGGGGCCGGACCTTGCGTCCGGGCCAATTCGTGATCAAGGGCAACGGTCCGTGCACGGGCGGCGACCCTACGTCGACAGCGAAAAGACGCAAGAAACTGGCCGTTCTTGAACGCGGAGATTGACGAGCAAGGGGAAGCGCAAGAGGAAAGACCCGCCGTTATGTCACTTTTCCTCGCCACGCTGCTCCCGGGCTTGTGCCTTGCCCTCCTCGGCTTCTTGCTCTCGTTGAATCTACCGCTGGTCGTCGCCACGCTCAAAGCCCTGCCGCGATCGTCCGTCGCATCGCTCATACTGTTTGGCGGCGGCGTGCTCTGGTTTCTTGTGCTGGTGGCCACCATGGGGGAGGCGGATCGCATTTTCGGCAGCTCCAATGCGCCCTGGGTCGTCGGATTCGCCACTCTGGGCGTGCTTTCGATGAAATACGTTCCCGACTTCCTCGCAGTCCGCGGGCTCAGCATGCTCGTCCTGCTTGCCGCCTGGCCCTTGCTCCATGCCGCCTTCATGGAGTACGAGGCACCGCAGCGTCTTTTCATGGTGACGTTTGTTTTTGTCGCGATCATCGCCGCCTTGTATCTGGCTGCGGTGCCCTATCGGTTGCGCGACTTCTTCCAATGGTTGTTCGCCCGCCCAGAGCGGGCCCGCGCATTGGGCGGGGGATTGCTCGGCTATGGATTCGTGTTAATCGTGGTGGCGTTCACCTATTGATTTTCCCCTGTTCCGCCATGCTACCCCCGCCGAAGGATTTTCGCGGCCTGTTGTTGATCGTCGCAGGGCCTACCGGCACCGGCAAGACCACCGTGAGCGAACGGCTGGTCGGCAGCCATCCGGAGATCGAGCGTATTGTCACCTGCACGACCCGCCGCCCGCGGGAGCGGGAGCGGCATGGAGTGGACTATTTCTTCCTGAGCAATGCCGAGTTTGATGCCGCGCTGGAAAACGACGAATTTCTTGAGTGGGCGCGGGTGAACTCCTGGCGCTACGGCACGAAAAAGAGCGCGGTTTTCGACCGGCTCGCACATGATACCGACCTGGTGGTCAACGTCGACGTCCAGGGGGTGCAGGCCTACCGGAAAGCCTTTGCCGACCACCCGGTCATGCGAGGGCGGCTGGTCACGGTGTTCATCATGCCGCCCGATCTGCACACAATCCGCGCCCGCCTGGTGGCGCGGGGTCAGGACCTGCCGGAACAAATTGAGCAACGCCTGAAGACCGCGCTATTCGAGATCGGGCAGTGGACGGAGTTCGACTACTGCATCGTGACCGGATCCAAGGATCAGGATTTTGCCCGTGTCGAAGGGATCTGGATGGCGGAGAAATGCCGGGTTTCCAGGCTTTGCGCCTCGCTCCAGGCGGAATCTGGGCCGGGTCCCGCGGAGGACGATGCGCACACCCACTCGCCATTTCCAGGGCCGTGAGAAGAAGATTCCGAATGACCCGAGATGTAAGCAATACCGCCCTGGGCCGTCGCAGAACTTGCGCCGGCCTGAGTTCTCTCAAGGCTCCGGCAACGACTCCAATCGCATTTTGGTGCGCCGCCAATCTGGGAGGACCTGGTCGAGCAAACGATAAAACGCCGCGTCATGTTGCGGATGTTTTAAATGGCAGACTTCGTGGACGATGACATAATCGATGCAGATCGACGGCGTTTTCACCAAATCTGGGTTGAGATAAACCCGGCCATCACGGTGTGAGCTGCCCCAGCGCTTTGGCATGCGCAGCAGACGCAATCTCGGTTCGGGCAAGCCGCGCTCCCGGCACCAAATGTTCCATAAGGCGAGCCGTTTCGAGAACTGCTCGGTCGCCCTGGCCCTGCGCCAGCTCACCAGCAACTCCTCGATCTCCCCAGGGTCTCCGGTCCGCGCAGTTACGAGGAAATGGGCGCCAGCAAGCCTTACTCCACTGGGATCGCCACGCCTGACTTTCAGGCGGTATTGGCGACCCAGGTAGCGGTGCGTCGCCCCGCTCACAAAGCGAAGCGGGGAACGGGCCTCGTTCATCTCGGCAAATCTGCGTTGTTGACTGACGATCCAGCGCAGCCGCTTTCCCACTTTGGCTGAGATGGCCGCAGAATCAGCGTCGTGCGGAGCCGCTAACTCGATCCGGCTGTCGGGCAACACGCTAATGGCCAGGGTCCCGCGGTTGGAGCGCCGCAACGCGCACCGGCCAGCCGGCGTGTCAATCGTTTCGGCGTCAGACATCCTGGGTGCGGTTGCGGGCAATTCGCAGGCTCGCTTCGATGATCGCGTCCATCTGCGCCAGCGTGAGCCTCAGGCCTTTCTCTGCCTGCAGCCGGAAGAGAAGATCGTCGATATCGTTGCGCATTCGATTCTGCGCATCGACATTCTCGCGCCAGCGCACCACGATATGCTTGCGGATGGTATCCTCGATCTGACAGGCCGCATCAGCCAGAAGCCGCTCCATATCCGGCGCGACTTTTGCCGCTCCGTAGGATGCCGGTGCCTCCTCGACCGCGGATCCGTCTGCTCCCGTTGGCGCCAAGTCGCCGAGTTGCTCTTGGAGCGCACCGAAAAAGGCGCGCGATAGGTCGCGTTCGAGCAAGACAGCCGGAGTGTGGTCCTGCCGGCCGTCCCGGACCTGCTGCATGAGTTCGGTCACGCGCGCAAGGTACTGCGCCTCGCTGATCCGGGCGTTGCGGTATTCTTCGATTGCCTGTTCGAGGAGCGCCGAGAACTTTCGGTAGAAGAACGGATCTTCCCCCATCTTTTCGGTGATCGTTTTTTTCGTGCGGTTGGCGATGGTATCCGCCTTCGCGCGGGGCGTACGCGCGGATTCCACCTCCCGCTCGAAGGCTTCCCGCTCGAAGATGTTCACCGGATCGATGACCTGGACAACCTCGTCGGCCTGCACATAGGTGCTGAGCATCTTCTGGATTTGCTTCTCGTAGTCGCGATAATCCACCTCCTCGGCATAGCGGAGCTTCACGGCCGCGCGCACCTGCTGAAAGAACACCGCATCGCGCTTGTAGCGCTCGATCTTGTCGGCATCGGTTGCCTGGTGCCACGGCAGGCTGGAGAGCGCCATCTTCAGCAGACGGCTGAAACGAGAAAGCCGCAAATAGAAGTCCTCGCGCTTGGCCGGGTCGGCCAGCGCCACCTCAAACGCCTCCTCGTCCCGCTTGTTGGCGATGTCGCGGAAAAGATCCCAGACGGAATCGTGACGGGCCGGCAGCTCCTTCAATTCCTCTCCCAGGTCGGTTAGCGCGCCTTCCAGATCGTTCTCGTCGAACTTGCCCTCGAGCGAGCTGTAGAGCTCCAGGGCCTCGTGCAGCTGGGTGACTACGCCCTGGTAGTCGATGATGTAACCGAAATCCTTGCCGGTGTGCAGCCGGTTCACTCTGGCGATGGCCTGCAGCAGCGCATGCTCCTTCAGGCTGCGGGCGATGTAGAGCACAACGTTGCGCGGGGCGTCGAAGCCGACCAGCAGCTTGTCCACGACGATGATGATTTCCGGCTCGTCGCCGTGCTTGAATGCTTCGATGAGGGCACGGTTGTACCGCTTTTCGCTCCCGTATTTCCTCATCATCACCTTCCAGAACTTCTGGACGTTCTCATCGGCCGGTTCTTCGCCCTCGCCCTCCCGGTCGTCCGGACCCGAAATCAACACCTCCGACGCCACCTTCCCGAACTGGTCGAGGTATTTCTTGATGAACAGGGCCTCGCGCTTGCCGGGCGCCGTGAGCTGGCCTTTGAAACCCGTGCCCTGCCAGGTCTGGCTGAAGTGCTGCGATACGTTCCAAGCCACAAGGTAGAGCCTGCTTTCGAGGCGGTTCAGTTCGTCCCGGGATGCGAACTTTCGCTTGAGATCTGCCTTTTGTTCCGGAGTCAGGCCCTCCGACATCGCTTCGAACATCTGGTCCACCGCCTTCTTGTTCACGTCCTGCAGCACATGCCGGCCCTCGTAGAGCAGCGGCACCACGGCCTCGTCGGCCACGGCATCGCGGATCGTGTAAGCCGGCTCGATGAAGCCACCAAACTTCTGCGCCGTGTTCTTCTCCTTCTTCATCAGAGGCGTGCCGGTGAAGCCGATGAAACAGGCGTTGGGCAGCGTTTTCCTCATCCGGATGTTGGCGTCGCCGTACTGGCTGCGGTGGCTCTCATCGACCAGGACGAAGATGTCGCGGTTTGTGTTCCTCAAAACGGCGCCGGCTTTGGCCGCGAGGTCGGCCGCCGCGCTGAACTTGTCGAGCACGGTGGTGATCACGGCCACGCGGTCGTCGGCAAGCAGTTCCGCCAGATGCTTGCCCGTCTTCGCCTGGATGGGATCCTTCCCGCACTGGTGAAACGTCTTCCAGATCTGCTCGTCGAGGTCGATGCGGTCAGTGACCAGTACGATGCGCGGGCTGCCGATGCCCGGTTCGAGGGCCAGCGCCTTGCCGAGCATCACCATGGTAAGAGACTTGCCCGAGCCCTGGGTATGCCAGATGACGCCACCCTTGCGCCGGCCCTCGCCGTCATTCTGGCGGATCCGCTCAATTGTCCGTCGCACGGCGAAATATTGCTGGTAGCGCGCCACCTTTTTCAACGTGCCACCCTCGTCGAAGACAATGAACTGGCGCGCGATCTCGACCAGCCGCTCCGGGCGGCACAGCGCGAAGAGCAGCTTGTCCTGTCCGGTGATCTCCCGGGGACCCGCCGCCGCCTGTTCTTCGAAATAGGTTCGGGCATAGGCGAACTGCCCCCGGAACAACTTGTCGTGCTCCTCGCGCCGCGGTTGCTGGTCGAGGACCGCCTTCAACTCAACGGTGGCTTCGGGCAGCTCTTTCCACCGCGCCCAGAATTTCTGGGGCGTGCCTGTTGTGCCGTAAATGCCGTCGTTCTTGTTCAACCCGATGACAAGCTGGGCATAGATGAAAAGCTGCGGTATCTCGGCATCCTCCCAATTGCGGATGGTCTGTTTTATGGCCGCGAGGATGGCATCCTTGTCGTCAGGCCGCTTGCATTCGATGACGACAAACGGAATGCCGTTTACAAAGCAGACGATATCGGGGACTCGCGGTTGATAGCTTGCGGTCCGGGCGACCTCGAACTCGGCGGTGACATGGAAGCTATTGTTGCGCGGATGCTCCCAATCAACGTAACGCAGCGTGTGCCCCTTGGTCTCGCCGTCGATCGTCTGGTCGATGCTCTTGCCCAGGGTGAGCAGATCGTAGACTTTTTCGCTCGTGCGGCCCAGGCCGTCGTTCACCGGCAGGTCACGCAAGGCCTCGATCGCGCGGGAAATCGCATCGTCGTCAAACGCCAGTTCGCGCCCCTTGCTCCGGATGCGGTTGATGCGTTTGAGCTGGGCCGCGAGCACGCCCTCCAGCAAGACGCGCCCCATCTTGCCCCGCCGCTCGACCGCCGACTCCTCAGGACTCAGGTAGCTGAAGCCGAGCTGCTGCAGCAACTGAATCGCCGGAATCTGGCTGATGTGGGCTTCCTGAAAAGAGGGTGTGTTCATGTGCGCCAAAATGGAGAGGTCTCCCAATTCGGATCGAAGCCCATTGCCGCCGGATCGATCTCGGGAAATTGAACAAGCAAAACCTTGAAATCTTGCCGCCAGGAATGGCCGGGGTTGGCGACATCAAGCACATCAACGAGAACGACAGCATGCCCCTCAAAACGGTTGGGCGTGCGAATCACGCCGGTGTGTCTGGCCGTGACCCGCGGGTTGATGGAAAAGACACGGTTCCAGAGCCGACCATGGTGCGCACAGATATTGCGGAGGTGCGCGAGTGAATGCAGCCAGTTGCTCATGACCTTGGCCGGCACGTTGAATGGTTGCACGATCGCCAGTTTCAGTGACACATCCCCGATGCCCTCGAACAGCCGGGAAAGCGCCCCCATGGTAAGCACCTGGGTTGTCATCCAGAACGGCGGCAAGTAAGGATCACCGTATTTCGTGTAGTAGTGTTCGATGAAGGTTTCCGTGTGCGAAACTGGTAGGATGCGCATTCCGGTGACCGGATCGTATCGGATGCCAACCTCGCGTTCGACCTGCTCGATGAATTTCTGGTGATTGAACAGGCGGTGGAAGTGCTGCGCATCCAGAAACCAGTGCGAACCCCACTTCAGACAGGTATGCCGGACAATGCGCGAACGCAGCGATACTTCGATGCGCTCGATTGCGTCGCTGACCAGAGTGCGCAACTCCCGATCGAACTCATAGACCCGTTCCACCTGTTCCATGCGGGTGTTGGGTTTGAACGCCAGACGGTCGGGCGGAACGAGAAACGGGTAAGTGTAGCCCGAGAACCGGTAGTAGCCGATGTTCTCCAGGCGTTGCAGCGCGATGCCCTCATCTGAGACGAGGAGCCCACGTGATTTCAGCTTCGCCAGCTGATCGGGCAAATCGAGGGCGGGTTTGGTGAACTTCATCGGCACCTCTCTCCCGCCCGCATCCGGGGAAAAAAATACCCACCAAGTTGCGCATCGTTGAGAGGCGTGGCGGGTCTGTTGAAAGAAAGAATGTCTATGAGATCGCAGAACTCAAGAATGATCTTTCCCCACCGATTCAGATTTACGTCGCGAAAGACCTTCGCACCGGTGGCATGGCACGCGGGATTCCGGCTAATGAGGGTCTGCTGAAAAGAGGGAAGTTTCATTTCGGATCAGTTCGATGCCGGCACATCGAAGGCAAGCAAAGTCACAGTGAGGAAGCGCTGGGGGTCCTGCGGATGGCGAAGCACAAAACGAAACCCGGTCGAACGACTGTAGTTCTCGCGGCGGACATGCTGTGGATGCTGTGCAAAGACTCCGGGAATCTGCTGCAAGACGGCGGAGAAATCGCGATTCCGGTTGAAGAGCAGGATAGCAGCCTTCGTTTCCCGCCATGTCATGTAGCTGAGGAGCTGTGAAATGGCGTCGGTCAGGCTCTGCGGTCCCTTCCAAAATTTGCACTCGGCCACAAACAGGATCCGGTCTTCGTGCTTGATAAGGATGTCCGTCTTTCCTGCGGCGTTGAACGTCTCCCCGGTAGCCAAGCCCTGGAACTTGCTGTTGAGGGGTACCAGGAAATGCGTTCTCAGCGATTCTTCATCAATCGCGGCGAAAGCTGACGGATTCCTCTCCAGCACCACGCTCATGCCGGCAAGGGTATCGAGGATTTCCTCATAGACTACCATATCGAGTGCCGGCTCCGGTTTTGCAAAAGGACCGGCCCTTGCTGCCGGGAGCGATGGAACCACGGTCTTGCGCTGAACAGGAATCGTGTATGACGAGGGCGGGTCGTCGCGCCGCCGTACTCGAAAGCCAAGGTCTTCTACCAATTTGTTGTCAGCAATCAGCTTCTCGCGGCGGGCATTGACCAACTGCTCAACCAATGCCGGCAAACCTTGATTCCACGAATCGATCTGCGCTCGCTGCCACCCGATGTGCTGCCCAAGCGAGTCGAAGAATTCGTTAACCTCCCGTTGGATCGCCTCTTTGTCGCGGTCTGCGCGGTGAAAGGTGAAAACCACGCGGTCGCCGGCGACCGCTCCCCGTGGTGGGTTGAAGGTGATTTGCGAAGGCCGCAAGCGGAGCAGGACTGCATCGCCATCGAACGGAATCTCGAATCGGAACTCCAGGACCTTTCGGCGATATCGCTGCCCAAAGTCGCAATCGATCTTTTCCACCTCCACTTCGCGAGGCTCAATCAGCTCCATCGC
>Ga0182027_10008522_pt1 | contig 14904 bp, 16 predicted proteins | sample 712E1DmetaG_FD_121300 | JGI IMG/M metagenome (GOLD analysis project Ga0182027, IMG submission 121300) | Permafrost microbial communities from Stordalen Mire, Sweden - 712E1D metaG (Illumina Assembly) | ecosystem: Environmental > Terrestrial > Soil > Wetlands > Permafrost | place: Sweden... | reverse complement strand
GGGCGACATCCACGACATCGGCAAGGACATCGTGGGCAGCATGCTCGACATCGCCGGCTTCGACGTGGTCGACCTCGGCGTCGACGTGCCGGTGGCAACGGTGGTCGGCAAGGTCCGCGAGGTGCATCCTGCCGTGGTCGGCCTCTCCGGCCTGCTCACCGTGGCTTTCGATGCCATGAAGGCGACCGTGGCGGCCATCGACGCGGCCGGCCTGCACGACGGTCTGAAGATCATGGTGGGCGGCGCGCCGGTCAACGACGACGTGTGCTCTTTCGCCGGCGCCGACGGCTGGGCCAAAGACGCCGTGGGCGCCGTCGAGCTCGCCAAGACCTGGGTTGGAGGTGCCTGACGATGTTCACTGACGATTGGAAAGAGCTCACCGCCGATCAGCGCTTCGCGGCGCGCATGGACGCCTGGCAGAACACGCCGGTCGAGTTCGCCTCGCCCGAGGTCGGCGCCGCGTTCCGCGAACGCGTCCAGCTCTGGCGCGACGCCATCGAGCTCAGAAAGCCGGCCCGCGTGCCCATCACCCCGTGGATCGGTCTCTTCCCGCTGCGCTACTCGGGCTTCACCGGCCACGACGCCTACTACGACTACGCCAAGCTCGGCCAGGCCTGGGACAAGTTCCACGCCGACTTTCGCCCCGACGGACTGGCCATGACCATCGCCATGGTGCCCGGCAAGGTCTTCGACATCCTCGACTACAAGCTCTACGACTGGCCCGGTCACGGCGTGCCCGACGACGCCAGCTACCAGTACAACGAGCGCGAGTGGATGAAAGACGACGAGTACGACCTGCTGATCGCCGACCCCTCCAACTACTGGCAGCGCTTCTACGTGCCGCGCATGTTCGGCGCCCTCGAGCCCTGGCAGACGCTGGCGCCGTTCACCGACCTCTGCGAAGCGCCCTTCACGGCGCCGTTCTTCGTGCCCTTCGCCCTGCCGCCGGTCAAGCAGATGCTGCAGAAGATGATGGACGCCGGCGACGCCGCCATGGAGTGGCTGCAGGCCTTCATGGCCATCGACGGCAAGCAGATGGCGACCCTCGGTATCCCCCAGATGGCGGGCAGCTCCACCAAGGCGCCCTACGACATCCTGGGCGACACCATGCGCGGCACGCGCGGTCTCATGCTCGACAAGTTCCGCCGGCCCGAGAAGGTCAAGGCGGCCATGGAGCGGCTGGTGCCGCTGGCGATCGACTGGGCGCTGCGCTCGGCCGACGCCACCCGCAACCCGGTGGTCTTCATCCCCATCCACAAGGGCGCCGACGGTTTCATGTCCGACGAGGACTACCGCACGCTCTACTGGCCGACGTTCAAGGCCGTCCTGCTGGGCTTGATCGAGCAGGGCCTCGTGCCGATGGTCTTCGCCGAAGGCGCCTACAACGAGCGCCTCGAGGTGATCGCCGACCCCGACATCCCCAAGGGACGCATGATCTGGATGTTCGACGACACCGACATGGCGCGCGCCAAGCAGATCGTCGGCGCCCGCCAGGCCATAGGCGGCAACGTGCCCGGTTCGCTGCTCACCATGGGCACGCCCGAGCGGGTCGACGCCTACGTCAAGGACCTGCTCGGCAAGACGGCCGGCAACGGTGGCTTCTTCCTGGGTACGGGCATCGTCTTAGACGAGGCCGACCCGGCCTGTTTCAAGGCCTTCTGCGACGCCGGTCGCACCTACGGGGCGGCGGTGTGACCCAGTCGCCCAACGGCGGCGTCGCCCTCATCGCCTGTCCGGCGGTCGTCCGCGAGCTCGCGGACGACCGCCGGGCGGCACGCACCGTCGAGCTCGACGTCGGTCTGCACCGTACCCCGGCGCGCCTGACTGCCGCCCTGCAGCAGGCCATCGGCGAGGTCGAGGCCGACCCGGCCGTGACCGCGGTCGTGCTGGGCTACGGCCTGTGCTCCAACGCGGTGCTCGGCCTGCGGGCCGGACGCTGCCCGCTGGTGATGCCGCGCGTCGACGACTGTGTGGCTCTCGTGCTGGGCTCCAACGAGGCCTTCGCCGAGCAGGCGCGCCAGGTGGCCGGCACCTACTACCTCTCCCGCGGCTGGATCGAGTCGCACGCCACCATCTTCGACGAGCACGAGGCGATGGCCGAGCGCTACGGCGAGGAGCAGGCCACGAGGCTCACCGGCCTGCTCCTGGCCCACTACAAGCGCCTGGCGCTCGTCGACACCGGCCGCTACGACCTGGCGCCCTACCGCCGGTTCGGGCAAGAGCGGGCCGCGCGTTTCGGCCTCGCCTACGAGGAGATCGCCGGCACCACCGCCCTGGTCGACGCCCTTCTGGCCGGCCCCTGGGACGAGCGCTTCGTGGTCGTGCCGCCCGGCGGCGAAGTCACCTTTGAGCAGTTCCATCGCTTCCCTGCCAACAAGGAGGACTGATGTCGAACGAACTGACCGACGCCATCGTCGGCATGCGCGAGGACGACGCGCTGGCCATCGTCGGGCGCGAGCTCGACGCCGGCGTCGCGCCGACGGTCGTGCTCGACGAGGCCAAAGAGGCGATGACCGTCCTCGGCAAGCGGTTCGAGTGCGGCGACGCTTTCATCCCCGAGCTCATCATGGGCGGCGAGATCATGAAGGGCATCAGCGAGCTGGTGAAACCGCACCTGCGCGGGCCCGGCGAGGCCGCGAAGCGCGGCGTCGTGGTGATCGGCACGGTGCGCGGCGACATCCACGACATCGGCAAAGACGTCGTGGTGCTCATGCTCGACGTCAACGGCTACGAGGTCCACGACCTCGGCGTCGACGTGCCGACGCAGGCCTTCGTCGATGCCATCGGCCGGTTCAAGCCCCAGGTCGTGGGCCTGAGCGGCCTGCTCACGCTGGCCTTCGACTCGATGAAGGCGACGGTCGATGCCATCGCCGCGGCCGGTCTGCGCGACCGGGTCAAGATCATGGTCGGCGGCGCGCCGGCCGACCGCCAGGTCCAGGAGTACACTGGCGCCGACGGCTGGGGTGGCGATGTGGCGGCGGCGCTCAACCTGACTGCGCAGTGGACGGGAGGCGAGGCGTGATGGCGGCCACCGGCGAAGAGCTCTACAAGCAGCGCGAACAGCGCTTCAACGACATCGTCGCACTCAAGCGCCCCGACCGCGTGCCCATCGTGCCTCACGTCATCCACTACTTCGCCACGAAGTGGCAGGGCATCTCCAACCGCCAGGCCGGCTTCGACCACCAGGCCCACTACGATGCCATCAGAGACGCCACCGTCGAGTTCGGCTGGGACTTCACGCCGACCAACGGCATGTTCGCGGCCGACGGCTACGCGGCGCTCGGCACTACGCAGCTGCGCTGGCCGGGCGGCGACCTGCCCGACGACGCCTCGTTTCAGTTCGTCGAAGACGAGTACCTGAAGGCCGACGAGTACGACGAGTTCCTGAGCGACCCCAACGGCTTCACGCTCACCAAGATCTTCCCGCGCATCGCCGGGAATCTGCAGGGGTTCGCCCAGGTACCGATCCCGCCCCTGTTCTGGATGGCCAACACCTACTACCTGATGAACGTCGGCGGCGCGCTGCTGGCCGCTCCGCCGATCCGCAGCGCCCTCGAGAGCCTGCTGGCCATGTCGGACGCCGTGGCCGGCTACTTCGCCGCCGACGCGGCGAACGCCCAGGAGATGGCGGCGCTGGGCTACCCGCGCACCTGGGGCGCGCCCGTCATCCCGGCCTTCGACGTGGTCTCCGACATGTTCCGCTCGCTGCGCGGCAGCACGCTCGACATGTATCGCCATCCGGAGCAGCTCCTCGCCACGATCGACCTGGTGCAAGAGGCCCAGATCGGCCTGGCGAAGATGGTCATGCAGATCACCGGCAACCCCCGCGTCTTCATCCCCATGCACCGCGGCGCCGGCGGCTTCATGAGCGACGAACAGTTCGAGAAGTTCTACTGGCCCACCTTCAAGGGACTCGTGCTGGCCATCATCGAGGCCGGCGGTGTGCCCAATCCCCTGTTCGAGGGCGACTACACGCCGCGCCTCAAGTACCTGGCCGAGTTCCCGCCCGGCAAGGTCGCCGGGCACTTCGACAAGATCGACCGCGTGAAGTTCAAGGAGGTCCTCGGCGACAAGATGTGCTTCTGGGGCAACGTTCCGGTGTCGCTGCTGTGCACCGGCACGCCGCGGCAGGTCAAAGACGACGTCAAGGAGCTGATCGACCTCTTCGGCGACACCGGCACCCTCATGCTCGACTCCGGGCTCGGCGTGCCCGACGAGGCGAGGCCCGAGAACCTGCACGCGCTGCGCGAGGCGGCCGAGGAGTACGGCGTGTTCTGAGGGCGCCGTCGGGCCACAGATGAGGTCGCCCCCCGCCCACGCGGCTGCGGTGCGGCCGCGCCGGGTTCAGGCGCGCGCCGTTTGCCAGGTCGCGACGTACTCGACGCCCTGTGCGAGCGACCCGATCTCGGGCTCGCCGAGCACCCACTCGCCCGTCAGCCCGAGCTCGCGGGCGGCCAGCTCGAAGTGGCACAGGGCGATGCCCAGGTCGACGCGCTGCAGGTCGGCCAGGCGCAGCACCGCAAAGAGGGCGCTGCCCTTGCCGTACCCCTTGGTGCGCTGCAGGTAGAAATGCCAGTCGCCGCCGCGGCGCACCACGCGCCACGGCTGCTTGTTGGATGCCGACGGCGCCATGCGCACGCCTTCGAGAACCGCGGCGAAGGGGTCGCCCGCGTCGAGTGCCAGCGGCTCCCCCCAGCGCTCCTCGAAGAACAGGGAGGAGGCGGGCAGCCTGCGGCTGCCCGCCTCCCGCTCCCGGATGCGCTCGGTGCCGTCGTCGCCGATGGCGCCCAGCGACACCACGGCGGGCATGGTCTCGTCGCGCTCGAGGCCGCACATGCGAGCCGCGAACCTGCCCTTGGTGAAGGTGCCGCCCAGCCAGCAGGTGCCCAGTCTCAGGTCGGTGGCCACGAGGATCGCCTGCTCCACGAGGTAGCCGTAGTCCTCGAGGTCTTTGGGGCCGTGTTGCACGGCGCCGACCAGGAACCCGGTGGCCCCCTTGATGAACCCGTAGGCGCCGAGGCGCTTGAGCGCGGCGCGGTCGTCGGCCGCGGCGGCCACCAGGGCAAAGCGAGCCCGGGAGCCGAATGGTCCGACCGTGTGCGCGGCCAGATGCCCGGTCAGGCACGTCCGCTGGTCGGGGGTGAGCGGCTCGTCGCGGTAGGTGCGGCACGAGTAGCGCGCGTTGATGAGATCGGCGATCGGTCGCGGCATGGTCTGCATCGTAGACCATCGCCGCGCGCGGCTCTACGGGGCCAGACCTGCCACCGGCAGGCTCATCGGGTGGTGGCAGGCCGGGTCGGGCTGGCGTAGGCTCCGTTCTTGAGTGCCCGCGAAGCAACAGGAACGAGGTCGTCGTGCATGCCATCTACTTCGTCATGTACACGGCCTTGTGGCTGGTGTTCTGCGGCGCGACGGTGTGGTGGCCGGCGGCGCTCGACAGGACCGCGGCGTGGTTCATGAGGCTGCCGCTCATCGGCAAGATCATCGTGGTGATCGTCCTGCTGCCCTACGCCCTCGGCCTGTGGGTCTGGCGTCGCGTGAAGTGGCCGCTCATGGAGCGCCGGCTGATCATCCTGTTGATGGCCGCGTTGTGGTGCTACGGGCTGTTCCCGCGGGCGCGTTAGGCGGCGCGCTGCGTCGCCGCGCTCAGTCCGTCAGGAACTGCGCGACGTCGGGCGCGACGAGCGGTCGCCAGGCGCCGCTCACACCCTCGTGGGCCGCTCCGAGCTCTGCGTGGAGCTGGGCGATGCCGAAGTCGAGGGGCGCCGTCCAGTAGAGCTTTGCGGCGCGCGTGAGTACGAGGCCGTCCCCGTCGTAGCGAAAACGCCACGGCTGGCGGTTGACGCCTGAGGGCGCCAGACGCGCGGCTTCGACCGCCGTTCGCGCCCAGGCCGGCCAGCTCGGTTCGATGCCTGGGGCGATCGTCGCCAGCGGCAGGCGCCCCGACGCTTTCATCGCCCGGCGCATGAGCCGCTCGCCGCGGGGGCGCCGCTCGAGTGGCCTGCCGACCGGGGTCAGAGCCATGACGCGTTCGCCGGCTGCGAGCGGCAGGGCGTCACCGGCCCGTTGCTTGTCGAACGATCCCGCGATCCAGCACGTGCCCAGCCCGAGGCTCGTCGCTTCGAGGATGAACGCCTCGCCGAGGTAGCCGACCTCGCCTTCGTGCCCCTCGCGGCCGACGAATGCGGCCGCCAGCGGCGCTCCCTGGACGGCGCCGTAGCTGCCGAGCACTCCGGTGAACAGACGATCGACGTCGCCGTCGACGAGCGCCACGCGCGCGTCGGGTGAGGGCCGATCGGCCGCGCAGAACGCCCGCAACCGCTCCACCGAGTCGTCGGTCAGCGGCGTTCGTGGGTAGCGCCGCTGCGAAGTCCGCACGGCGATGGCGTCGTACCAGGCGGGGGAGAGGTCCATGGCGACATGATAGCCGAAGTCTGTGAGCACTCCGTTAGGCCGGGGTCGACGACGAGCCGGCCGACTCAGATCGTCTCCTCCATCTGCCCCTCGAGGTTCTCCAGCCACGACGCAAAGGGTTCGCCGGTGGCCGCTGCCGTGTTCTGCCAGGCCAGGTAGAGCATGGCCTCGGCGCGCAGCAGTCTGTGCTGGAGCTCGCCGTGGGCCTGCACGCACAGCTCGTCGCGTCGGCGCAGGAGCGCCGCCAGCGAGACCAGGTCGGCGTCGTCGAGAGCCCCCATGGCCTCGCGCACGCGCTCCAGCTCGCTTTCGGCCTCATCGGCACGTTCGCGCTCGGCGAGACAGCCGTCCTTGTAGTACTCGAGCTCAGGGTCCTCCACGAGTCCCCCCACCGTCGACCTCTCTACGTTATTCCTCTTGCCGGGATAAATGGCAGAGCTGTGAGGGCAACTCGTGCGAACGGGGAACAGACTTCACGTAGGACGGCTTCACAGCGAGTCAGGAAGGCGGTCCGCCACATGAGCAAGGCACACCCCGACGCACAACGACGCTACGAGAGCCTCTGCCGGGCGCTCCTCAGCGACCCGGCGGTGACGCGCGAGTCAGATGCAACGCAACAACGAACGGGCTTCGGCGCCTCGGCGCTGAAGACCGACGAGCGGATCTTTGCCATGCTCGTCAGGGGGCGGCTGGTCGTCAAGCTGCCCCGACACCAGGTCGACGCGCTCGTCGCCGCCGGCGAAGGGGAGCGTTACGACCCCGGCCGCGGCCGGCTCATGAAGGAGTGGCTGACGGTGACCTCGCAGTCGCAGGAGCGCTGGCTGGAGCTGGCAAGCGAAGCGCTCGAGTTCGCGGCGCGGCGAAGGGCCGCCTGACACCGCCGTGGACGTCATTCTGATCCCCGGATTCTGGCTGAACGCTGCCTCGTGGGACGACGTCGCTCCCGCGCTCGAGGCCGCGGGGCACCGGGTGCGCGCGCTGACGCTGCCCGGGCTCGCGTCGATCGACGACCACCGGGCGGGCGTCGGTCTTGCCGATCACGCCGCCGCGGTCGTCGAGGCCATCGACGACGCGGAGGCGCCGGTGGCGCTGGTCGGTCACAGTGGCGGCGGGGCGATCGCTCACGCAGCGCTCGACGCCCGGCCGGACCGGGTCGCCCGCGTCGTGTACGTCGACTCACTGCCACTCGGCGACGGCGGCGTGATCAACGACGAGCTGCCCGTCGTGGACGGCGAGATCCCGCTGCCCGACTGGTCGGTGTTCCAGGAGGAGGACCTCACGGATCTCGACGACCGGCTGCGGGAGCGCTTCCGGGCGGCGTCGATCCCCGAGCCGATGGGGGTGGCGACCGACCGCCAGGTGCTGCGCGACCCGCGGCGCTACGACGTGCCGATCACGGTGATCACCTGCGAGTTCCCGGTGACGATGCTGCGCGAGCTGATGACGAAGGGCCACGCCTACACGGCGGAGCTCGCCAGGGTCAACGACGCCAGGCTCGTCGATCTGCCTACGGGGCATTGGCCGCAGTTCACCAAGCCGGCCGAGCTCGGGGCGGCGATCGTCGAGGCTCTTGCCTGAGGCCGCGGCCCGGTCGTCCTAGCCGCGAGTCCGGCGCCGCGGATCGCGCCCCGTGAGGGCCAGCAGGCGGTCCTGCAGCGGTGCGTCGCCGGGCATCTCGACGGCGGGGCCGAACACCCCCATCGCCCGCCACTCCTCGGCGTGCGGCGCGAGGGCGTCCCACAGTCCCTGGACCAGGTCGGCCGGCATGATCGTGTCGATGCCGATGAACTTCGCGATGTCGTACACGCGCCCGCCGCGGAAGTAGGTGATGTGCGTGAGGTACTCGCGCGCGGGATAGTCGCCATAAGACAGATGCAGGGTCTTGTCGAGGTCGGTGAAGTCGCGCACGGCGGTCATGGCGGTCGCCGCGGTGCGGGCGAAGGCGGCCTTGGGCTCGTCGCCGAGCAGGTCGCCATCGTGGGTGTCGCCGACCTCCGCGATGGTCTTGCCGGCGAGCACGTCGGGCACCCAGGCGTCGTCCTGGGCGTGGTAGTTGATGATCTGGCGCAGGGTCGAGCCCGGCTGACGTGGCGCCATCTCGCTGGGGACTACCGCGTCCCACTGATCGTCCTCGATCTGTTCGACCACCCGCAGCAACGCCTGGTCGGCCAGTATGAACACGTCCTGTGGGGTCACGTCGTCCTCCTCGGAGTGGCTTTCGGTCGTGCGGCGGTGTCAGCCTGCCTCCACCCGCCGCTGCGCCGCGGCCACGATCGCCGCCAGCTCGTCGTCGCAGGGCAGCGGCTCGGGGCGGGGCGCCGCGTCGAGGAGCTCCTCGACGCGGCGCCCCGCCCGCTCGGCCAGGGTGGTGGCGCCGGCGGCGCTCCAGGTCTCGCGCGTGGCGCGCTCGAAGAGCGTCGGGTAGTAGAGCTCGCGGCAGTGCCTGGCCGTATGGCGTGTGGCCAGGTACTGACCGTCGGGACCGACCTCGTCGATGAGATCCAGCGCCAGGGCCTCGTCGCTGGTGTCGAGCGGCGCCTTGAGATGGCGCAGCCAGGCGACGATCTCGTCGCAGATCGCGAGCTGGGCCAGCGAGCCGGTGAGCCCCGACTCGAGGTAGCCCAGGTCGTGCACGATGTCGGGGCCGGCCAGCGACTCGACGGCCAGGGTGAGGGCCGCCTCGGCGGCGGCCTGCTGATCGACGGTCTTTGAGTCGGTCGCGCCGGCCAGCGAGAAGCTCGGCAGACCGACGTGGCGGCAGAGGGCGATGGCGGCGGCGCGCTGGTCGGGGCTGGCGTAGCCGTAGACCATGGTCTTCATGTCGAGACCGCCGCCGCCCCAGCCCTTGGCCACGAACGGCGCGCCCTCGCGCACGAGCTGTGAGATGACGAGGCCGGTGAGCACCCCGGCCCAGAACATGGCGATCGCCCCGGCCGGCGTAGCCGGGCCGGTGACGCCGGCCTGCGAGCCGGGGATGTAGAGCACCGGCACGCCGCGCTCAGCCAGCAAGATGAGCTTCTCGAGGGCGTCGGCGTTGTGCAGCAGGCCGGTGGCGCTGTTGACGTAGCAGGCGAGGAACGGCTTGGCCGACAACGCCTCGGCGCCTCCGGCGGCGAGCTCGGCCATGGCCAGCGCGTCGTAGCAGCCCGAGGCGTCGTAGGTGACGAAGACGAGCGGCTTGCGCGTGCCGGTCAGCATGGCGCGGAACTGGTGGCGGTCGGCGATGCGGTCGTCGACGTCTGAGGGCAGGAACATCGACATGACATAGTCGATGTCGCCGAGGGCGTCGGCTACGCCGACGCCCTCGGCGACATCCGCCATGGTCGGCGCCCGGCGCTCGCCGCTGCGGTGGTCGAGGATGCTCAGGCAGTCGGAGCCGGGGCCGTAGTACGTGCGGGCGCCGTCGAGCACCATGGCCGGCGCGCCATCGCGGTCGTAGAGGGTGAAGCTGCGCGGCACGCGCTCGAGAGCCCAGTCGACGAGCGCGGCGGGGATGCGCACGATGCCCTGGGCATCGACGGCGCAGTCGGCGCCGCGCAGCAGCTCGACGGCTCGCGGCAACTCGAGCCGCACGCCGGTGCGCTGGAGGATCGACAGGGCCGCCTGGTGGAGCCGCTCGCACTGCTCGGCGTTGATGCGCCGGTACGGCCAGGCGGCCGCGACCCGGTCGTGCGCCACGTCGATGGACACAGGTGCCCCCCTCGGTTCGTGTCGGGCGGCGCGGCGGCTACGCCGCGCCGCCTCCTGCCCGGAACCCTACAGCGTTGGTCGGCCCGTCGACAGGGAGTCGATCGCGTCCGGCGCCTTAGCGGCGCAGCTCGGCCACGGCCTCGGCGACACGCCGGCCGTACTCGGCATCGGCGGCCTGGAAGTGTGCCACTGAGCGCGCGACGATCTCATCCTTGCTCACCTGCGAGAGGCTGCCGGCGATGTTGGCCACCAGGCGCGCCCGCGCGGCCTCGTCCATGACGCGGTAGAGCGCGCCGGCCTGCGAGAAGTCGTCGCCTTCGCGGCTCGCCCACGCATAGGAGCCGCTCGGACCGTCGGTCGCCAGGGGCGCGGAGAGCGGCTCGCCGGTCTCGACCGGTCCGTCGAAGCTGTTGGGCTCGTAGTTCCTGGCCGCGCCGCCGTTGTCGTCGAATCGCATGAGACCGTCGCGGCCGTAGTTGGCCACGCCGGCTGCGTGCGGGCTGTTGACGGGAAGCTGGGTGTGGTTGACACCGAGCCGGTAGCGGTGGGCGTCGCCGTAGGCAAAGAGGCGGCCCTGCAGCATCTTGTCGGGCGAGGGCCCGATGCCGGACACGAAGTTGCCGGGGTCGAAGGCCGCCTGTTCCACGTCGGCGAAGTAGTTGGCAGGGTTGCGGTCGAGCGTCAGCTTGCCGACCTCGCGCAGCGGGTAGTCGCGATGCGGCCAGACCTTGGTCACATCGAACGGGTTCAAGCGGTACGTCGTCGCCTCGGCCGTCGGCATGATCTGCACCTTGAGCGTCCAGCTCGGAAACTCGCGGCGGTGGATTGCTTCGTGTAAGTCCATCTGGTGAGAATCGGGGTTCTCGCCGGCCAGCCTGGCGGCCTCCTGGGCGGTCAGACAGGCGATCCCCTGGTCGGTCTTGAAGTGGTACTTGACGAAGAACTGCTCGCCGGCCGCGTTGACCCACTGGAAGGTGTGCGAGCCGTAGCCGTTCATGCGGCGGTAGCTCGCCGGAATACCGCGGTCGCCGAACAGCCAGGTGAACATGTGGGTCGCCTCGGGCGACAGGCTGAAGAAGTCCCAGACGTTGTCGGGCTCCTGGCGGTTGGTGTGCGGGTCGGGCTTCTGGGAGTGGATGAAGTCGGGGAACTTGAGCGGGTCGCGGATGAAGAAGATGGGCGTGTTGTTGCCGGTCAGGTCGTAGTTGCCGTCCTCGGTGTAGAACTTGACGGCGAAACCGCGCGGGTCGCGCACCGCGTCGGCCGAGCCACGCCCGCCGGCCACGGTCGAGAAGCGCACGAACACTTCGGTCGTCTTGCCGATCTCGCCGAGAAAGCGCGCCCGCGTGTAGGGCGTGACGTCCTGGGTCGGCGCGAAGTGACCGAAGGCGCCCGAGCCACGCGCGTGCACGATGCGCTCGGGGATGCGCTCGCGGTTGAAGCGCGCCAGCTTCTCGATCAGGTGCTGGTCCTGCATGAGTACCGGGCCACCGGGGCCGGCCGTCTGGGAACGTTGGTTGTCGGCGACGGGCGCGCCGGATTCGGTGGTGAGCGGCGGTCGTTGGTCCATGGCGAGGCCTCCCCAGGGCGAGAGCAGAGCAGCGATGCCCTCCTACCCGTTGAGCACGCCTTCTACGCTGTGATTCGTCCGGAGGTCCTGCGTGCGGCGGCTTTCTTGACTTTACTCAAAGTGCTGAGTAGATTAACTCAATTCTTTGAGTAGAGAGGAGTTGAAGGTGTTCGAGCGTCCCCTGGTCGACACGCTCGTCGGGCGCCTGACCGAGCCGCGACGCCTGATCCAGGCCATTGTCGGTCCGCGGCAGTCAGGCAAGACCACGGCCGTGACTCAGGCGCAGGCTCGACTCGAGGCCCAGGGCACGCCGGTCCACTACGCGTCGGGCGACGAACCGCTCGTTCCTGGCCCGGCCTGGATCGATCAGCAATGGGAAGTCGCTCGCACGCTCGCCGACGGTGCACCCGTTGTGTTGGCGCTGGACGAGGTGCACAAGATCCCCGGGTGGTCTGAGCGGGTCAAGGCTGCCTGGGATCGCGATACTCGCGAAGGCCGCGACCTGCGCGTCGTGCTGCTCGGCTCGTCGCCGCTGCTTGTGCGTCACCGACTCGACGAGTCGTTGGCGGGGCGCTTCGAGACGCTCGCGTCGACCCACTGGAGCTTCGCCGAATGTCGCGAGGCGTTCGGCTGGGATCTCGACACGTATCTGTTCTACGGCGGCTACCCGGGCTCGGCGCCCCTCATCGGCGACTTCGATCGCTGGCGAAGCTACATGGTCGACTCGCTCATCGAGACGACGATCTCGCGCGACGTGCTCGCCTTGGCGCGCGTCGACAAGCCGGCGCTGCTGCGCAGGCTCTTCTACCTGGCCTGCGAGTACTCCGGCCAGATCGTCGCCTACACCAAGCTGCTCGGTCAGCTCCACGACGCCGGCAACACCACCACCCTGGCGCACTACCTCGACCTGCTGGACAGCGCCTGGCTGGTGACCGGCCTGCAGAAGTACGCGGGAAGCAAGGTGCGGCGACGCGCCTCGAGCCCGAAGCTGCTGGTGCTGAACACGGCCCTGATGAGCGCCGTGAAGGGGGTGCCGCTGGAAGTGGCGAAGGCCGACACCGAGTACTGGGGCAGGCTCGTCGAGACTGCGGTCGGGGCACATCTGATGGCCCAACGCGTTCAGGATCGGTCCGGCCTCTTCTACTGGCGCGACGCCGGTCTCGAGGTCGACTACGTCGTCGAGACCTCGCGTGGCTTGACCGCCATCGAGGTCAAGTCCGGCCGGCCGCGCGACCGTGACAGCCGCGGCATCGATACCTTCGTGACCCGGCATGGGCAGGCCACCGCGATGCTGGTCGGCCAGGGCGGGGTCCCCCTGGAAGACGCCCTCACGACGCTCGGCTGAGCGGCCGTCTCACCCTGAGCGCTCGATCCGGTGACAGGAAGCGAAGCGTGGCGTGAACGTCGCCGTCGCGCCTGGGTTACGATGCCGGCTGGGCGGCCGAGCGGTGTCGACTAAAGGAGTGCTCATGAAACATCGCCTTGGAGCGGTGGCCGTGGTCGCGGCTGCCGGGGCCGCGGTGGCAGGTGTCCTGCGTCCGCGATACCTGAGCTGGGGCGCGACCGGGCCCGAGCAGGAGCAGGCGCTGCCCGGCGACGAGCTGGTGCCGCAGGCCGACCTCGTCGCCACCCGTGCCGTGACCATCGACGCTACGCCCGAGCAGGTCTGGCCGTGGATCGCCCAGATGGGTCAGGGCCGTGGCGGGCTGTACTCCTACGACGCCCTCGAGAACCTGGTGGGCTGCGACATGCACAGCGCCGACCGTGTCGTGCCGGAGTGGCAGGACGTCGCGGTCGGCTCCGACTTCAGGCTGCACCCGGACGTCGCGCTACAGGTCGCGGCAGTCGAGCCGGGGCGCGCGTTCGTAATCCGCGGCGGTGTGCCGATGGGCGGCAGCGCGCCCCCCTACGACTTCGCCTGGGCTTTCGTCCTGGAGGGGCACCCGGACGGGACGACACGGCTGCTCGTGCGCGAGCGCTACGGCTACACACGCTGGTGGTCGGGCCTGCTGGTCGAGCCGGTCGAGGCGGTGAGCTTCGTGATGAGCCAGAAGATGCTGCGCGGGATCAGGGAGCGGGCGGAGGGGCCTGTCGCCTCATGAGCTCGTCGACCCCGTCGAGCATCAGGCCGAGCCCCAGGTCGAACGGCGCGTAGGTCGGGCTCTCCGGCGGCGCGAACGCGCCGCCGACGATGGCGGCGTGCAGTGCCGGGAAACGCTCGGCGCTGACGACGGTGCGCAACAGCTCGCCCAAGGCTTCAGTCGCCTGGTCGGGCTGTCCAAAGAGCCCCTGCCGGGCGCCTTCGACCGTGGCGCCGGCCAGCCGTGCTTGCGACGAAACGTAGCCGCCGAGAAGCAGCAGGACCGCGAGCTTCAGATACTCGGTCAACGGGGCGCCGGTCAGGGCGCGTAGCCCCAGGTCCATCCAGGCGATCTGGCTGGGCGTGCCGGCCCTCTCGATGAACCGCACCTCGTCGAGCCAGGGATGGCGCTGCATGATCAGGTGCTGCTCGTGGGTCCAGCGGGCGAGGCCGTCGCGCCACGTGTCGAGCGGCACGTCGAGCCCGGGCGGCGGCTGCCAGCAGGTGTCGTGCATGAGCAGCAGGAGCTCGTCCTTGCTCTTGACGTAGCGGTAGAGCGACATCGTCGTAAAGCCGAGACGCTCGGCGACGCGCTTCATCGACACGGCCCCCATGCCGTCGCTGTCGGCCAGCTCGATGCCGCTCTGCACCACGCGCTCCAGGCTCAGCCCGAGCCGGGGGCTGCGGTCGAGCTCGTCGCGCCTCCAGAGCCGCTCCAGTCCGGACTGTGGTCGGTCGCTCATGTCTCCTCCACGCTCAACGTGTTCAGTAAACGGAGTGTACTTGACAAACGATGTGTACACAATAGACTTATCGTGTACATGGTACACAACTTCACCGGGAGGTTCACCGTGAGAATCGAGTACGTCCACGCCTCGCACTACGGCAACGGAGCCATGGTCGCGGAGGAGTTCAAGAAGCAGATGGCCGCCAATGGTGCAACGGTCAACGTCCATCACATCAAGCGAGTGAGCCCGAGCGAGCTGCCGCCGGCCGACCTGTACCTGTTCAGTTCACCCGGGCGCATGGGCAAGCCGAGCGGCGGCGCGCGTCGCTTTCTCAAGAACCTGAGGCTGCCTGCCGGCACCAAGTACGCCATCCTTACTACGGAGGCGACGCCGCGGCCGGACAAGAAGACCGGGACGATGCC
>Ga0182027_10008521_pt1 | contig 14907 bp, 12 predicted proteins | sample 712E1DmetaG_FD_121300 | JGI IMG/M metagenome (GOLD analysis project Ga0182027, IMG submission 121300) | Permafrost microbial communities from Stordalen Mire, Sweden - 712E1D metaG (Illumina Assembly) | ecosystem: Environmental > Terrestrial > Soil > Wetlands > Permafrost | place: Sweden... | reverse complement strand
GTCCCAGCACAGCCTTTTTTTATCAAAGACTGCGCGTAGAGACAGACCTTATCCTTTCTCCGAGTCTTAAGTTAGTCACCCGTTTTGATGCGATGGAAAGAATATGGGGCGGCGCGAGATCAGCACCTAGTACCACGACAGACATACAATCGGCAGGCACCAGAGCGGAGAATGAAAACATCGCTTTCGACTGGGCTTATCTTGAATATACCTCTCCCATCGGTATGTTTGACGTCGGCTACATGGACGACGGTGGTTGGGGAACAATTTTCGGCGATAGCTCCGTACCCCGCGGAATCGTCAGTTGGGCTGCACAACAAGGCCCATGGACGGCTTTCTTTCAAATCCTCAAGATAAATGACAATAGCAATTCTGCAGTACATGTTACAAATGTGACGGACAACGATACCGACAAATATCAAGCCGGGTTTATGTATGAAACAAAGGGATATCAAACCGGTCTGTTGGCCATATATTATCGCGATGCGAGCAACAGACCAATTTATGCGGGAACTGTCGACGCAGGAGTTAACGCGAATGTTTTTGTTTTAGAACCTTATGCCATCGTTAACATCGGCCCAGTTAAACTTCAGGCGGAATTAGATTATGCCTGGGGCAGTATAAAAGCCGATACGCCTCCCGGTGAATTCGGCCAGGATTTAAAAGTTGACAACCTGGCCGGCTGGATTGATGCTACAGTTACTTTGAAACAATTTTATTTCGGCGGCAGCATTGCTTACGTAGCCGGCAATGATTTTCACAAATTTGCTTCAGACGGAACAATAAAAGGCGGCTTCCTTACGGGCGGAATGGATTGGAATCCAACGTTGATTCTGTTTAACAACGAACGCAATTACTGGGCAGGTGCAATTCCCGGTAATGCCGGTTCTTCTACAAACAATAATTACCTTGGAAACTTGTTTGGTCTTAACGATACCGGTATGTATAATGCCTGGTTTTTGCAGGGTAGGGTTGGCGTGAGACCTGTTGACAAGTTAGACATTCAGGCTTCTATTTCTCATGCTGTGGCGGATAGTAGAAGCTGGGAAGGTAACCTTTCCGGTTATCCGGACTTTGTTTCCGATAATTACGGCACGGAAATTGATCTTATCGCAACCTACAAGATCACCAATAACCTGAGTTATATGGCAGGTTTTGGATATCTCTTCACCGGTGATTATTTCAAAGGTATTGACGCAAGTGTTGATGTTCGCGATAATTATCTTTTCCTCAACAAAATTACCCTTACGTTCTAGGATAGTTGTTGTTTAATTGTCAGATCGAATCTCCGGGGATTTTAATCCCCGGAGATTTCTTATTTTAAGGTTTGCGCATCTTCTGTGCCAGCCGTGTCACATCACGCACTTTCTTTAATACCAGCCTGTCAACGTACCATGCCGGGAAAATCTTCATCAGCCTGTATTCAAAACTATTTTTGGCAACGATATATCTTAATTTAGGGTTTTCTAAAATTAATGCCTGATAGACGGTCTGGGCAACCGCAATCGGGGGCAACCCTGTCGTTTTCCCTTTGCGGATGGAATACTGCCCAAGCGCTTTGGATTCTTTCCAAAACATGGAATGAGTATATTTCGCGTCAGTTAAAATCTTTTCCCCTTTATCCCAGATAGCCGTGACAATGCGCCCGGGTTCAATGAGAATGACTTTTACGTCGTAAGGCGTAATTTCCCTGCGTAAGGAATCAGAATATCCCTCCAGGGCAAACTTACTGGAACAATAAGGCCCGACAAAAGGAGTGGCAAAAAACCCGCTATCCGAACTCATCATCACAATTCTTCCTTTTGCCTGTAGGATGAAGGGAAAGAGCGCCTGTGTTATTTGATGAACTCCAAAGAGATTGACTTCAAACTGGGCGCGCATGTCTTCGACACTGACATCCATTAACGCGCCCGCTTTCGTGATTCCGGCATTATTAACCAATCCGAATAAGCCTGTGCCTTTCTCTTCAATAATTCTTTTTACTTCAATGATATCTGTTGTGTTTGTTACATCGAGTTTAACAGGAGTAATATTCAAATTTTTACTCAGGCCTTCGGGCGTGCTCATATCTCTAGCTCCGGCATAAACATGAAATCCCTGAGCTGCCAGATATTCTGCCGTGGCAAATCCAATGCCGCTGCTGGCTCCCGTAATTAAAACAGACTTTTTATTATTCATTATCGAGAACATTTAACAAAAACCTCCTTTCCTTTTTTTGATGTAAGAAAAGTTAATATCATTAGATTAATGCCATTAAATTAATGATATCATATTATAAAGTCAATGTATTTTCCAAACAGATAATATATTGTTTTAATCCGACGATATCATTAACGACCAATAAATAAGGCAGGACCATTTCTGATCCTGCCTTATGGTTTTACTAACAACTTATTTACTTAGTGATTAGTAACTTATTAAACTCCCTTTAGACATTTGATAACAAATCGAATGTTATCAGGCATCATCGTCTGACTATCGTTATCTCAGACTCAACAGCTTCCTCGCTACCACCACGCGTTGAATCTCGTTAGTGCCTTCGTAAATCTGACATATTTTCGCGTCACGCATATGGCGTTCCGCTGGATATTCCTTTACATAACCGTAGCCGCCGAAGATCTGCACGCATTCAATCGCCGCCCTCATCGCAACGTCTGAGGCATAGTATTTGGACATGGCCGATTCTTTTTCAAAATCCTTACCGTTGTCTTCCAGCCAGGCCGCCCGTAAAAGCAGCAGCTCCGCCGCGTCCAGTTCTGTGGCCATGTCCGCCAGCTTGAACTGAATAGCCTGATTGGCAGAGATAGGTTTCCCAAATTGAACCCGTTCTTTAGCATAAGCAGTGGCGTCTTCCAGGCAGGCGCGACCTATACCGCAAGCCTGTGCGCCAATGCCGATGCGTCCGGCGTTAAGACCAGCCATCATCTGTTGGAATCCCTGTCCCTCCTTGCCCAGCAAATTAGCTGCCGGGACTTCCGCGTCCTCAAAAACCAATTCGGACGTGCCGGAAGCAAGGATGCCGAGTTTCTCTTCGATCTTGCCCATTTTGAAGCCCGGTGTTTCCTTTAAGTCCACAATCAAATTGATGACGCCTTTGTAACCCTTGGATGCGTCGGTGGTTGCCGCCAGAACGCAGTAACGTGCGACAGGGCCGTTGGTGATAAACATCTTGGAGCCGTTGACGATATACTTATCACCTTTGAGCTCCGCCTTGCAGCGCAGCGCAGCCGCGTCTGAACCCGCGCCGGCTTCCGTGAGGCCATAACAGCCTTCCACTTTACCTCCCGCTACAGGCGCAAGAAATTTCAGTTTCTGTTCATGAGTGCCAAAGGTCTTAACCGGGTGGCCATAGAGCGTGTTGTTAACGGACACTATTACACCGCAACTCGCGCAGGCCTTGGAAATCTCGATCATGGCTAATACATAGGTTACATTGTCCATGCCCGCTCCGCCATATTCGGTAGGAACAGACACGCCCATTATACCCATTTCACCCAGTTTCCGGCAAATCTCTTCCGGATGGCGATGCGTATGGTCCAGTTCGGCCGCAATCGGTTTAATTTCCGTTTCGGCAAATTTCCGTACCATGTCCTGAACCATTAATTGTTCTTCTGTAGGTGCAAAATTCATTTATCTTCTCCTATCGTAAATTATTTATATCAGCCTGCCTTTACGGCCTGCCTCAGATACTTTGCATAATTCCCGCGTTTAACATAATATTTACGGCCCGCTCAGGAATTACCGATTTTCTAACTGATTTAACCTTTATCCAAATCCGGCATAACTGTCAAACTGATATTTTAGTCAAAATAAGATTTTCCGATTTTTATAAGCGGATTGATTGAAAATCTATATCTGAATATCTACTTATCAAAATTATCGTTTATTTTTCTATATTTGAGTTCGGCAAGCTTTCCTTTATTCCAACTGGAAATTTTACTGAAATATTTTGTGAGCCGGGCAATGCCTTCGACCTCGGCGGAACCGCAATAAATACATTTTTCATTCAAGCCTTTGGCGGTTTTTTCACAAGAGGAGCAGAATGTGAATTCCGGATTAAAATCAATTTGACGGTTGCCGGAATCGTAGAAAACCCTGCGGATAAACCTACTGAGTTTTTCTTTGCCAGGATTTAAGCCCCCTAACTGCAAATGCGTAAAAACTTCTCCCTCCAGATACTTATGAAAAAGGCCTTCCTGAATCACTTTCTGCAAAGGCGTGACCTCCGCGGAAACATTGAGGTGAGTTGAGTTTGTGTAATAAATCGCTCCTTCCGCGATGTCGCCTTTAACATAACGTCCGGCGGCGGGAGAAAAATATTTTAAATCGAGCCGGGCAAAACGATACGCGGTTGTTTCCGCCAACGACTGTCCCAGCACAAATTTCATGTTGAGTTCCCTGCCCAAACGCATGGCCTCGCGCTGCATATAATCCACGACTTTCAGGCCAAATTCAAGGCTATCCGGCGACTCATGCAGTTCCCTGCCCTGATGAATTTGCACAAGTTCATTCAATCCCACAATGCCGATAATATAACTGGCTATGTTCATCCTTAAAAAAGGAAATCCGTCGTTGTTCATGGCCAGCACTGCAAGAGGTCCTTCTTCAGCATAGGAAAGAAGCTTCTCTAAAAAATCTTTTTTTTGTACATGAGCATTTACTGCTTTCTCTATGAACTCAGTAAGGAGAGCGAATAATTTCTTTTCATCTCCTTTTGCCTTATAGCCAAGACGCGGCAAATTCAAGGTCACGCTTTGAATGGCGGCAGAACGCATCAGCCATGGTTTATCCTGCTCTCCATCGCCGAAAGCGAAGGAAGACGCGTACTCGTCTCTATCAAAAATAAAACAAGTATTGCCCTTTAGATTGGCTACATCGCAGGCATAGCGTAAAAAATCCTGAGCGTTTTCAGTCTCCCAGAAAGCTTCGGTTATATGCAGAAGCGGCCGGGGAAGAATAAACGGTTTTCCTTTAGCATCTCCTTTTTCAAACACTTCCAGTATGGCGCGTGCGAAGCGCTGCGCGTCGGGAATATAATCTCCATAGGTTTTTCCCGTTGGTTTTCCTTCAGCTCCGATGGCGGGAAGATTCGCCCAATACGAAGGCATTTCATAATATATATGTATATCGGTATACAGCGCCTGTCCGCCGCGCGTGGCGGAGAGCTGCGAAAATTCATAGACAAGCATTTGCGCAAATTGTTTTACTTCTTTATCCGTCATGGAAGTCAGGTAAGGCGCAAACGAAATATTAAGCGCATCCCAACCGATCGTGCTGGCAAAATGCCCCTGTAAAACCGCGCTGAAACGCACCATGTGCGCCAGAAGAACCTCGGCATATTTTGCGGGATTCGCGGAATTTATCGCCTGAGGCAGGTTTAATCCGTTTATTTTCAGATATTCCAGTGATTGGCAACAACTGTAAGGACGATCAATGTAACCTAGGCTGTGAATGTTAATGTCGCCTGTGACATGCGCTTCACCGATATCGGCGGAAAAAACATCATGAAGAGAAAATTCCCTTTTAATGCCTTCGGCAAAGATAAGATTTGTGCCTTCGGGGGAATGGGGAATATTGGCATCCTGCTTGTTCTGGTGCAAAATCAATTGCCGTACGTCATAAAGAGGAAATCCTAAACGGCCATGCAATCTTCGCTCTTTCTCCAAACCTTTTTCAATGAGTCTGACATTAACCAATTCGCGAATCAATGCCGTAGTAAGCACACTGATTCCTGAAGAAACAATCTGCTTTTCCACTTCTTTTGATATTTGGGCCGCCACCTGATAATCAATGTCTGCTTCGCGCATTAAAGCGTCCACAATCCGCTGGCGGTTCCAGAGGATAATTTCCTCACCGGAAGTGCGGACGAAAAGAGTCAAATCTGTAGTTTCGGAATTTTCAATCATATTAAATATTCGTCGGTGTTGATTTTTCCACGCCATCCAGAACTTTTTCCGCGGCAGCGGAAAGATCTTCATCAAACTTGTGGTTGTGTGAAAACACCCTGAAGTGCACAACCCGCGCGGGAATGAAGCGGTAAATGTCCTGTAATGGTTTTAAGGAAGTTATTCCAGTAACAGGATTAAAGACGTTAATTTTTTTATCCGGTTCCGCGATGGGATTGAGCGGACGAGGGTCCTGAGTCGCCAGATCCACTTTAAAAGGAATATCTTTCAGCCTTCCGGGCAGTTGTTCCTTAATTCTTTTTTCGTAATCCTGAGCGCGGCCAAACCCTGTGCCGCGATGAATCTGATCAACGGAAATTTCCGTGGAAAAGGACATTTTCCATTTGACTTCACGGGCGTTCAATTTCTTCCATTCATCGGCCAGCTTTTTCTTTTGTGAATTTTTTTCCTCCATCCAACTTTGCACTTCGTTGAATAAAGACCATTCATCACAGTGCAAATAAGTGTTCAAGTTATTCAGCGGATTTCCGGGGAATATCAATTTCATGGTATCGTGAAAAATTTCCTGCAGATGTAAATCAAGAGCGCGTGTCGTGCGGTGGAAGTAAACGTTACTGTATAAATTTATGCGGGCATTGAGAAAACGCCCCAGCGCCGATATGCCCGATTGATGCAAAGTAAGGCCTTCTGAAGTAAAAAAAGTGTAGTAACGCAGGCGGGGAATATCAACCATGTCCAGAGAAAAACCGGTCATGTACGCATCGCGCTGAACATAATCGAGATTATCAACCGTGTAAATTCCTGAAAATAATTGCCGCAATAACTGCAGCCAGCGGGGCCGCCTTTCTTTTTCCTTATCCTCCGGTTTCCTGATTAAATACGCTATTTGCCCGGGATCCAAAACTTCGCCGCGTGCAAGCGCTCCGGAAGGACTGCGCCTGATCCGGGAAATAATTTCTCCAAGCTTATTAACGATAATTTTCTGCCCGATTATTTCGTGCGTTAATCTCCAATCGCTTAGAAAATGTTCATCAAAGAAATGCCCGTACGGCCCATGCCCGACATCATGCAAAAGACCGGCTAAACGCAGCAATTCTTCTACATAATTAAAAGACGGAACATCTTTACAAACAACGTTTAAACTAGGATAAAGATGTTTGGCAAACTCACCGGCGACATGCATAGTGCCGAGAGAGTGCTGAAAGCGCGAATGTTCCGCCGCGGGATAAACCCAGCGCGCGCTTTGAAGTTGATAAATCCTCCTCAGTCTTTGCATCCAGGGAGAATCAATCAGGGATTTTTCCGTTATTTCATTTACAGACTTATCCTGCGGCACGGTAAAGAGGATATATTGATGAATCGGATCGGCAATCAGAGCCATACCACTATAAATATTCTGATTGGTAAAATCAGTCTTTTTCATACCGGATTGTGTATAATATACCGCGTAAAAAATCAATTACAATCCTTTATTTGTGCTTGACTATTGATTTACCTTTCCTTATTATTTCATCATTGTAAAAATACTTTAATTCCACTGATCAGAATGTATTCATAATGCATTCATATCTTCGGGGAGAACGAATTAACATGGGAACAAACAATGTAATATTTTTAGAAGTTATCGAATGGTTTGATGAATCCGGAAAAGAAATCGTGCACAGAATTCCGGCAGAAGGCTCAGGCGACATCAAGTTCGGCGCCCAGTTGACTGTAAGAGAAAGCCAAAGCGCTGTCTTTTTTTACAACGGCAAAGCCTATGACGCATTCGGTTCGGGACGCCACACTTTACAAACCGCCAACATTCCCCTGCTGACGAAAGTTTTATCCCTGCCATGGGGTATGACCAGCCCCCTGCGCGCGGAAGTTTATTTTGTCAATATGAAAGTTTTCCCCGATTTAAAATGGGGCACGCGGGATCCGGTCGCTTTCCGCGACAAGGAACTGGGGCTGATTCGCCTGCGGGCTTTCGGCGTTTTCAATCTCCGTGTTATTCAGCCGCTCCTGCTGATTAACTCATTAGTGGGAACACAGGGAATTTTCAGCACCGAAGAAATCTCAGAATACCTGAACCGCGTTATCGTTTCGCGTTTCAACGATTATATGGGTGACAAGGTTGATACCATCTTCAATCTTCCAGGCAAATATAACGAGTTTTCCGAAGGTCTGAAAACGATGCTCCAGGATGACTTTAGCAAGTTCGGCCTTGGTCTTACCGATCTCTATATCAATTCCATCACGCCCCCCCCGGAAGTGCAGCAGGCGATAGACGATAAAAGCCGGCTTGGCGTCTTTGACGATCTTAACAAACTCCTGAAAATGAAAACGGCAATGGCGGTAGAAACAGCAGCACAGACGCAATCCACAGCAGGCTCCGGTCTGGGAATGGGTATGGGCTTTATGATGCCCGGTATGCTGGCCAATGCATTCAAAGATCCTTCTTCTCCGGCAGCGCCTTCGGAAGAAGTATATACCTGTCCGGATTGCAAACAGATAATCCCGAAAGAATCACGCTTTTGCCCCGCCTGCGGGCATCAGATGCTGATTGTAAACAAGTGCGCACATTGCGGAAAAAATTTACCCGTTAACGCCAATTTCTGCGTAAACTGCGGCACGGCGGTAACCGTTAAGCCGGCAACCAAGACATGCTCCAAGTGCGGCTTTGAAAATCTACCTGAATCTATTTATTGTAATAAATGCGGTGAACGGCTCTAACTTTCAGATTGAACAACAATGTCCCCAATGCGGAGCTCCGATAATTCTTGACGAAGCAGACCGTATTCTTTCATGCAAATTCTGCCGCACGCGGGTGTATCTTGCAACGAAAGATATTTTCCATTTTTATATTCCGCCGGCGGAAGGCATTGCGGAAGCTATTTACTTCATTCCTTACTGGCGTACTAAGGGCCTTTCTTACATGATCAAAGGAATGGAAATGAATATGGAGCATCAGGGCCAATTATTTTCTTCCAGTATTTCCTCAACAATCAATGGAATAGATATTTCTTATACGTATCTGGACGCTAATTTTTTATCCTTCGATTCTAAATTATTTCCATTTTCTTTAGGATTGAGGCCGCAGGCGATGAAATTAAAATTTATGGGAAGCAATGAAAACGAGGGGATTTTTCTCACATCTTCCGGCAAAACACGAGAAACTTTAATAAAGAATCGCCAAAATAATACCGGTAGTGGTCATCGGGAAGTACTAGTTGGTGAAACTGACAGCGTTATTTACACACCAGTTTATTTCGCCAATGGCCGTATATTTGATGCCGTTTTGAAAAAACCGCTTGATCTTCTCCAGAAAGAAGATGGGGAAGACGAGCAGACTCTTGCCTCAGCGCCGGCTGAAAAATGGCATGTAGAATTTATTCCAATGCTCTGTCCTGATTGCGGCGCGGATCTATCGGGCGAAAAGGACGCTTCGGTAGCTTTTTGTTCGAACTGCAATTCAGTCTGGAATCTATCAAATAAGAATTTCACTAAAGTTAATTATTTTACGTGGCAGGAAAAAGGAGAAGATATTACTTACCTTCCCTTCTGGCAAATGAAAGTAAAAGTCAACGGCTTTCAGTTGGAGACATATGCTGATCTGATTAAAGTAGCGAACATTCCCAAAGTTCCTTCGGAAGAATGGACAAAGACACCGTTCTATTTTTGCGCGCCGGCATTCAAAATCAATCCGGCCTTATTTTTACGTTGGTGCAGGCAATTGACCGCAACGCCTGCGCCGATGGACTTAACCGAAGATTTTCCGGCAAAGAAAATTTATCCGGCAACGCTTCCCGTAAATGACGCGTTGGAAAGTTGTATCCTCACTCTTGTCAGCTTAATATCTAATAAAAGAAGCCTTGTGGAGATACTGCCTTCACTTAATTTTACGCTCGAAGATTATTCATTGGTTCTTCATCCTTTCAAAACCAATGCCCGAGAACTGGTTCACACAAAGATAGGCTTCGGCATGGAATTAAGTGCGCTGAATATGGGCGCGTACCTTTAGTGCAAATTCTAAATTAAAGATGATATTACGGAGACTCCGCAGGCGTATTTTACATACGTCTAGAAAGCCGACAATCCGAACCTACGCCTGGGCAGGCCGTGCCAACAAAGATAGCGCTTTAATTAAGAAGCGGTAAAAGTTATTTAGGAGGCATCCTTAACGCCCCGTCCAGCCTGATACAACATCCATTGAGCATAATATTATCAATAATATGCAGAGCAAGTTTGGCAAATTCAATGGGCTTGCCCAGACGCCGGGGAAAAGGAACTGTTTTCGCCATATCTTCCTTAACCGCAGGAGGCAAACCGGCCATCATTGGCGTCTCAAAGATTCCCGGAGCAATTGCCATGACTCTAATTCCATAATCAGCAACTTCGCGCGCTATAGGCAGCGTCATTCCAACTACACCGGCTTTAGAAGCGCTGTAGGCCGCCTGACCTATTTGTCCTTCAAACGCGGCAATTGACGCACAATTGATGATAACACCCCTCTCGCCTTCTTCATCAGGCGTGTTATTCATCATCTGCTCTACTGCCAGCCTGATAACATTGAGCGTTCCCACAAGATTAAGCTGCATTACTTTATTGAATGACTCCAGCGGCAGGGGTCCTTTCCTGCCAATAAGCTTTCCCGGATTGACAATCCCCGCGCAATTAATGACCACGTTTATTTTTCCAAAAGCATCAACAGCCTTTTGTATGGCCTGCCGGACATCAGCTTCGCTGGTCACATCTGTTTTTACAAATATCGCGCCTGCTCCAATATTTGCCGCCAGCTTTTCTCCTTTATCCGAATCAATATCAACAATTACGACCCGCGCGCCTTTTTTCACCAATTCCGTAATGCTGGCCTCGCCCAATCCGGACGCTCCGCCGGTTACCAATGCCACAACATCCTTACTATTCATATTTTCCCCCTTATATTATCGAAACATATCCGCGCCAAAATTAATTCCGATTGTCATTCTGTTTTTTTCAGAGCATTGGCACAGGGTTTAATCATTTCTTTTTTCATTCTCTTTACAAACTCCTGTCGAACCGCCGGAATCTTCGTGAGCATTACCAGAAGGCTGTTAATCATCCGCCATTTATAATGCTTCTGAGGGAAATTATACATCCCATGCTCCTTGTAGTATCTGTGATCAGCCTGAAAAACTGGGCGCAGCCTACCCCAAATAGCGTCACGGAACAACTTATTTCCAGCAACCTGATAAAATGTCGGCGGCGGAATATATCCGATTTTGCTCTGTGCAACTGAACGCAGAGCCATGCTTTGCAGCGCAATATTGATTTCGGCGGAGTTTCCCATATCATCACTGACAAAGCCATCGATACCGGCCTTCTGTACTCCGATAGAGGCTTCAAAAATTTCGCGCAAATTATGAATTTGACTAAAAGGTCCGGTGATGACAAATCCGATTTGTTTGCCTTTCAAAAAGGGTGTATGCCCATTGAAAAAACTGCGGTCGAAAAAACATTTCCACAACGATGAAAGATACCGATCACGAATCGCGCCGGCAATAAACAAAATATCCGCTATTTTAATTTTTGTATTGAAGAAATCAATAAAACCATCCTTGCCCTGATAAACGCACACGTTATCAAAACCGCATTGCATACAACCAAGGCATCCACCCTTGATATCAATATCCTTCAACTGCACTAGTTCAGCGGGGGGAGAAAAAGTCTGCCGCAATCTCTCAACCATCTTTTGAAGATTGGTATTTTCAGTAAGATTATCGGCCACAATCAGAATCTTTTTGCCTTCGGCATCTACCGGATTTACGTCTCGAGTTTCAAAGATAACTTCCGGCGCTATCAGTGGTTTATTATTTCTGATCGCGGGCGTGCCCTCTTCAATCGCCTTCATAAATAATGCGCCAAAAGCCTTCAGTCTTTGACGTTCCTTAACCTTAAGCAGATCATTCATTTCCGCCGAATAGGCGCCAAAATAATTCATCTGTAAATCATCGCAAACGGCATTGATATAATTGTGGGCGGTGTAGTCAAAAAAATTGATGGAACTTGTCAGGCATGCGGCGGGCTTTCCGCGAAAAGCGGCGACGGCATTTTTTTCAAAAATCAATTCTATAAATCTTTTATATTGAGAACAAACGACCAGAAAATAAAGGGGGAAAGCCCAGAGCACCGCGTCCGCGGCAGATATTCCGGCGATAACTTCCCCAAAAGCCTTGTCGTCTTTTTCCAGTTTCTTGATTTTCAGCGCGACATCGAAAAATTTGAATTCAGCTTCCGGAAATCTCTGCTCCAGAAAATGGACATACTGCATGGTAACGCTGACTTCACCTTTCGGCGAACCGTTCAAAACAGCTATTTTCATAATAATCACCCGTTACTTTTAATCTTATTTGAGGATATTGTTATCATAAGAAAATTATCACAACAAGAATTATGGTTTCAAAATAAAAACGCGTAAGCAACAAACCGACCGTCGTGGCTCAAGCTTATATCGATATCAGTTTCCTTGCCGCCAACGTAAACACGCGGTTGTTGAAATTCGCCATTTTTTTTTGTTCTCCTGATTTTTATATCATGGAAATTCAGGGAAAAGTTATTAGCCAATTTTTCCCCAAGGCAGTCACGCAAAAATAGTGATGGATTAATTTCTTTTTCTTCCGGCAGGGCTTCAACGCTCCAGATTAATTTATCCAAAACAGCGGAACTATCGGCGCCAACACAATGAACATATTGGAGATTCGAAAAAAGACGGATATAAATACTACCCTTTCCCGGAATAATGACTTCGCCATCTGAATATTCTGATTGGAGTTTGTTCAAAACTACCTGCCACCGCCGTGGAATGAAAGGGATGTCAGGAAAAGATTTTTTTCTCACTTTATACGCGGCTTCTTTGCACGCCCAGAACGACCAGAGCGCCGCTTCAGGCCGTTCCGTGTTTTTAATAAATTCAATTTCAGTATCTGTGAGGATTTTTTTCAGAAAACGCGAATTCTTGCTTTTCCCCGCATTCGCCGGTTCCCATAAATCCACCACATCGTTCCCGACGTAGGGCAAAATAATTTTCCTCCATTTGCGCGAGCCGATCAATTATTTGAGTGGCGTATTCCCGCTGTGCCCTGAGTTCACTTCCCTCTATGCGCTGTGGCGTGAAAATATCTATCTGAATTGAAAATTTTTCGCCCCGGGCGGGAATGACACTGTAACTATCCTGTTTGTCTCCCCGCAGATACATGCAGATTACTTTACAGTTCTTCACGTTTTTAATGAAACGCCCCACGCCATAAGAGAAGCCCTCTTTATCCACCCGTCCTGTGCGGGAACGTTTGCCTTCGGGAAAGATCATAATATTATGACCATTATTGAGAAGGTAATTGCATTTATCCAAACTTTTTTTCATCTTTTCACGAGATCCGCCACGATTAATGGGAATACACTTGGACAGATAACATAATATCGTAAGAAGAATATTGTCTTTATAATTATTTCTTTCCGGCAAATTCCATGGAAGTTTTCTATAACTTGTTACATGCTGATTTAAGCTGAAAATGGCATAACACAGCATAAAAGAGTCAACCATTGTTAAATGATTGGAACAAATAATCCATGGTCCTTCGTGCCGGGCAAACTCAGCCGCGCACCGGCGTCGGATTTCTTTTAAATCCCTTACCCGGTAAAAAAAAATCCCGGCAATAAAAAAATATAAAGGCGCGATGATTAATATTGTAATTCGCCCTATAAAATTTTGCAGATGAAAAAATATTCTGGATTTTTTATCCATGTCTTATCCAAGTTTTTGTTTGATAATCCTGACAGCGTCGCCGATGGTGCGAATTTTATCCGCTTCATCATCATCCACACTGATGTTATAAACATCTTCGCATCTGATAATGACATCCACCAAACGGGCGGAGTTCACTTTTAAATCATTTAAAATGTGCGTGTCCATCGTAGCCTTTTCCAAAAGATCCTGATTTTTGGCGTATGGTCTTAAAATATTGATCATTTCCTCAAAAATATTTTTTTCATCCATGAATAAATCTCCTAATCAAATATTAAGTTTCTTCCCATTTTTTAAATATAATGCAGCTGTTGACGTCGCCAAAACCAAAACCGGCTTTAGCAATAATTTTCAGTTGAGAAAATTCCAGACATTTCTGCGGAATCTTTTGCGCAAACTTCTCGATATCCGGATGCACATCTTCGCAATTAATTGACGGATGCAGGAATCCTTTATAAATCTGCAAAACGGCAGCCCCTATTTCTATTGCGCCGCCTGTTACTAAAGCAACCGGCTTCTCGATCATTAGTCACCACCCACTTTCAGCATCATGTATGCCCAGGTCAGTCCGGCACCGACAATGACCATCGCAATGTTGTCGCCGGGTTGAATTTCATCCCAGTGCATACTTAAAATAGAAGGAGCACCGCAGCAGCCGACATTGCCGAATTGATCAACATTGTACCAGTGGTTATTGGGTTTTATCTCTCTGCGTTCGCACACTGCTTTAAGCATCATTAAATTAGCTTGATGGCCGATAAAGATAAAACGCTGAGCTTCGGCTTCATATTGCTCCTGAAGTACTTTAAGATATTCTGTTGTTGTCCTGATGGCATAGCCCTGAACGACCTTGCCATCCTGATGAAAAGTCCAGTCTCCGTCAATGCCGACTTTTCTCCATCCGGATGGGTGGGAATTAAAGCCGCCACTGATAAAAGCTGCATGGGTGGGAACTTTTGTCGACACTACTGCCGCGATCGCGCCATCGCCGAAAAGAACCGCCGAATTGCGATTAGAATAATTAATCGCCCTGGTCGGTGATTCCGCGCCAATAAGCAAAACATAAGGCGGCAGTGTCTCTGGCTGCATGCGCAAAAGAAAATTGACCTGCATGCCAAAAGTAGAACAGGATGAATTCAAATCGAAGCAGGCTGCTTCAATGCCCAATTCCGCGGCCATCGCCGAAGCTTCCGCCGGCGAAATGTTATCCGGTGATGAAGTGCCGGCAATAACCAGACC
>Ga0182027_10008520_pt1 | contig 14908 bp, 11 predicted proteins | sample 712E1DmetaG_FD_121300 | JGI IMG/M metagenome (GOLD analysis project Ga0182027, IMG submission 121300) | Permafrost microbial communities from Stordalen Mire, Sweden - 712E1D metaG (Illumina Assembly) | ecosystem: Environmental > Terrestrial > Soil > Wetlands > Permafrost | place: Sweden... | reverse complement strand
AGGAAGCTTTGAGGCGCCTGGAGACTACCAAGCGCAACTTAGACCGTGTACTCGACATCCTGGCCGAGTTGGAGCCACGCTTGAAAAGCCTGGAACGTCAGGCCGCGCGCGCCCAGGAATATACCAGGGTGCAGGCTGATCTGCGTGTGCTCCTGCTTGAGTGGTATGGTTTTCACTGGCATAGCGCCCAGAATGACCTAAGCGCTGCCCTTGAACTCGGCCGTAACCAGGAAGCTAAACTGGCGGAGGCGCATGAATCCTACCAGAACGTGCGCCAAGATTTTACGGCGTTTCGAGACCATCTAAATGGTCTACGAGCCCGCTTGAATTCCTGGCACCGCCAATCTGCCCAGTTACATGAAAGCCGCGAATCCACGAGTGGCGATCTGGCTGTGCTGGACGAGCGACAGAGGACCCTGTTGGACACTCGCCAGACAGGGATGAGTGAACAATCCCTTCTTTCCGAAGAAATAAAAATTGCCCAGGAACGACAAGCGGAAACCGAAGCCGAAACGGTACGGTTGCAGACAGAATACGATGACGCGCTGACTCAAACCAGATCGGCGCAGGCTATACTTGATAAGCAGCAGGTTGAGAAATCCCGAATCCAAACAGAACTCCAGGTAGTTCAAGAAAAACTGCAAAAGTTTACCATGCAGCGAGCCAGTCTGCAGGCTCACCTGGATGAGCTGGCATCCCGCAGCGATGGGCAGAGCCAGAAACTGGACTCATTGGTGCAAGCGATTGCTTCCGCCGAAGTGGATGCGGAGAAAGCAGTCCAGGAACTAAAAGGTTTACGGCTGGCCCGGCAGAAAGCTGAAACAGCTGTGAAAAAAGCGGAAGCGAAACTTCAGTTTATACGTAACCAGCAGACGGATTTGGAAACCCAGGTTAAAGAAAAACAGGCTATAGGTTCAGCCAGGCAGGCAGAACAAGCCCGTTTCAAAGCACAACTGGAAGTGCTTGAGCAGTCAGAACAATCTTTGGCCGGATATGCGGATGGGGCAAAAATGCTCCTGGATGCTTCCCGACAATCCAAATTAGGCGGCGCGCGTGGGGCGTTATCGGCTGCATTGGAAGTACCAGCCGAATTGGAAGTGGCAATTACGGCTGCTTTGGGTGAATATACGGATGCCGTTCTTATGGTATCCGGCCAGGATGCCGAAAAGGCAATGGCATTGCTTGAAACTAACCAATCTGGACGGGCCTCGCTCCTACCACTGGATTGGCTTTCTCCGGCTGAGCCGCTTCGAATGAAAAGGAACATTGACTGCATAGGTGTGGCTTCTGACCTGGTGAAGGCTGCCGCGGAATACCGCCCTGCATTAGATTTACTACTTGGTCAGGTGTTGATTGTGCGTGATCGGGCAGCCGCCCGACGCGTTCTGGCGGGGCAGCCCAAAAATACCCGGGCGGTTACTTTGCTAGGCGAAGTGTTTCATGCAACCGGTCAGGTAACGGCTGGAAAACCGGTCAAGGCAGCCGCTTTAGGTCGGCCTCGCCAGCGGCGCGAGTTGCAAGAAAGCCTGGGAAATGTTGAGAATCAGATTGCAATGGTAGACTCTGAATTGAAGAAGCTTTCCGGTCAGATTGAAACCGTCCGTGAAGATGTCGCAGACAGCCAGGATACCGTTGGAAAGGAACGCACCGGATTGGAATCTGCCCGGAATTCCGAGCGACAGGCGGAAGTCAGGGAAGAGTCGGCGCACAGACAGTTGGATTGGCTGGTCAGCCAGAAAATGAATATCGAGACTGAGATTGCCCAGGCAAGGAAAGAGCTTGAGCAGGGTGCGGGAGCCCTGTCCGATAATGAGAAAGATACACTTCAAGCGCAGGAAGCATTACGGATGCAATCTGCAAACCTGGCGGCTCTGACCACGGATGAAATTCAGGAGCAAGTTACATTCTGGTCGACGGGTTCGGCGGTAGCTGAGCGCGCCCTGCAGGAATCCCGAATGCGCCATATCGACCGTAAGAGCGCTGCCGACCGGGTGCAAATGCGACAGACCACGCTGGAAAAACGTCTGATAGAAATTGACGAAGCGCTGGTGGAATTGGAGAATACAAGGCAAAACTTGCGAATCCAGGCTGCGGGGATTAATACGCAACTGGAGGAATTGCGCAGCCTGATCGAACCGGCCGAGAAAGAACTTGAGACTTCCGAAGCGCAGGAAGAAGATTTGCAGAAACGGGAAACGGAAGGACAATCTGCACTAGCGCGAGTCGAACGAACGTATAACCAGATCCAACTCGAACTCGGACGCAAGCAGGAACTGTTAGGGAACTTGCGCCAGAAAATCGAGGATGATTTTGGCCTGGTAGCATTCGAGTATGCCAATGATGTTTCCGGTCCGGTGCCGTTGCCCCTGGATGGTATGGTGGAACAATTACCGGCGGTGAACGAATTGCCGCTGGATCTAGAAGAGAATATGAATCGTCTGCGGGCACAGTTACGGCGCATGGGGGCAATCAATCCAGAAGCGCAACAGGAGTACCGTTCGGTCAACGAGCGGTTTACTTTCCTAACGGCACAATTGGAAGACCTGCATAAAGCTGAAACCGACTTGCACCAGGTTATTGAAGAATTGGATGAGCTCACCCGCCGGGAATTCCAAAAAACTTTCGATGCCGTGGCGCAACAATTTCATTCGATTTTTCACCGGTTATTTGGTGGTGGAGCGGCACGTCTGGTGTTGACCGATCCCGAAAACCTCACCGAAACCGGCATTGATATCGAAGCGCGTCTACCCGGTCGACGCGAACAGGGTCTTTCACTTCTATCGGGCGGCGAGCGCAGCCTGACGGCGATTGCGTTGGTTTTTTCCCTGCTTAAGGTTTCTCCTACGCCGGTGTGTGTGATGGATGAAGTGGATGCGATGCTCGACGAAGCCAATGTAGGCCGCTTCCGGGATTTGTTACTGGAGTTAAGCAAGGAAACGCAATTCATCATCATCACACATAACCGAAACACAGTCCAGGCAGCTGATGTGATATATGGAGTGACGATGGGACGTGATTCTGCCAGCCAGATTATCAGCTTGAAGTTGGATGAAATTTCAGAAGAATACTTGAAATAGATTCCGATGGTATGTATTTGATAGCTGGCAAAGGAAATAAAACAGTGGTTAGCTGGTGAGCCAACCACTGTTTTATTATCGTTTTGAACTTTTCTAAATTCTTACTAGGGAGTGCTTTTCGCCTGGGAGGTTTCCACATAGGTTGTGGCAATGGCATTTTGATCAGCCTGGGCTTGTGCCAGGGTGGGCGAAGTGGGAACGTAATTCGTCCAGCTATTATTAATGACAACTTTAGATTTATCCCGCTGCTGCGTAAGCCAGGTTGTGAAAGCTGCACTGACTGCGGCCTGGTATTGTTGGTCTGTCAGGGGACGGACCTCGTGACCAAGTATCTGAATGATGTAATAGCCGCCGGTGGATTTTATAGGCTGGCTGGTCTGGCCAACTTTAAGAGAGAAGGCAGAAGCTATGATTTCAGAGGGTATGGTAGTCGAATCGCGTCCAAACCATCCCATATCCCCGCCATTGGTCTTGGTACCTGTATCGATGGAATCTTTGGCTGCCAGGGCGGCAAAATCACTACCGGGCGCGATAAGTTGTGTAAGGACAGTCTTGGCGGTCGCCTGATCTGCAACCTCGATGACACGTACCCAGACCTGTTCCTGTGAATGGGTTACATTCGCAGTGACTTTGGCCTGAACGCGCTGTTGATAGAGCCCGCTCTCGAAGAAAATATAGCGGAAATCAGCATCCGAGAGACCCAATGCGGCATAGTTTTTTAGTGTATTTTGATATTGGCTCTGGTATCCCTTCAGCGTATAAGGTGTATTGGTGGGGGTTAGGCTGGGGATGGGAGTCAAGCTGGGGATGGGGGTTGCCGTACTGGTCAGGTTGGGAGTCGCGGTTGGAACCAGGGTATCGGTTGGTGCAGTGGTTGGCGTAAGCGTTGGTGTCATCAATGCATATTGGGTCGCATCCAGTGTTGAATAAACCAGTGCTGTGGGAGTTAAAGTGGGCGTTGGAGTTCCATTCGTATAGAATTGCAATGCTTCCTGTGCGGCTTTTTCAACGTCAGCTGCACTAACCGTGATACCGTTTGCTTTGGCATATTGGCGGATGAGCAGATCGTGTACCATATTATCGATGACTTGTGAACCAAGCACGGATGGAGTGTTCAACTGATCCGTGATCTGTGTCATTGTCTGCGATAATTGTGGATCAGTGGATGGATCCAACCCAAACATCGCGGCCATTTGTGAATATTGCATGTACTGGCTGATCAATTGCTGGCGGGAAAGTCGAACGCGAATCTGGAATTCGTTCAGGCTTTTTGATTCACCATTAACGGTTATCGCTGGTCTCCAATTGAGGAAAAGCGTATCGTTAAGGAGCCCATAAGCGATGCCCAGAACCACGATTGTAATGATCCCAATCGCAATACCGGTGATCAACCTGGTCTGTCTGCGCTCACGCTCCTGGCGCGCCAGATGTTTTTTTGTTAATACTTTTGGAGACTTGTTTTTTGCCATACATACCTCATTGCGAAGTCATCAGCGCTCTTCGTTGAAAGCCCGGCCAGTAAAGGGAAGCAGGGCAATGTGGCGGGCACGTTTGATGGCAACGGCCAATTCACGTTGGTGTTTGGCGCAGGTACCAGTTTGGCGTCGCGGGCGAATCTTGCCTTCTTCGGTAACGAAACGACGCAAGACATCTGACTGCTTGTAATCAATAATCATATGCCGATCTGCACAAAACTGGCAGACTTTAGGGCGGGCGTAATAGCGACGCTCCTGCCCCCCTTCCATTTCATTATCCATTGGATGATCCATAAGAATTTAAACTCCATCTAACTTGCTAGGTGCAGCGATTAATGAACCGCTGCGATATTTGGCCCAGAGTCTAAAACGGAAATTCGTCTTCATCCCCGTTTAGACCATCGGACTCCTCTGATGCGGGAGGCTCATCTCCGGCCGGGAGGTGGGTAGTCTCCCGACGCTCGCCAAGCATCATCATTTCCATGGCGACAATTTCGACAGTTGAATGTTTGACGCCTTCTTTGTCTTCCCAGTGCCGAGTCTGGAGACGGCCTTCGATGTAAACCTGCTGGCCCTTGGTCAGGTACTGTTTACAGATTTCTGCCAGGTTTCCCCAGGTGACCACATTGAACCATTCGGTATCAGTGTGACGTTCACCGTCGGCGGAGTTCCAGGAGCGGTTGGTGGCAACTGAAAAGGTGGTCACCGGGCGACCCGAGGGCGTGTAACGCATTTCGGGATCACGCACCAGATTGCCGATAATCATGACTTTGTTCAAACCACGACTCATCTTTCACTCCTTACTCGAAAAGTCGAAAACCGCCGATGAAACATCTTAATCCACAGCAATGAGCATGTAACGAATTACAGGTTCCAGGAAGCGCAGATTCTTTTCCAGTAACGTGGTGGCGACCGGTTCCAGGCCAAGATTGAACATAACGTACTGACCTTCACGCTGCTTCTTGATAGTGTAAGCCAGGCGTTTTCGGCCCCAGACTTCCACTTTGTCCACGCTTCCACTGGTCTCTGCAATCCAACCCTTGACCTTTTCAACGATGCCGGTAAATGCAGTCTCGTCCAGATCGGGATGGACAATACAAACCAACTCATACTTACGCATAGGGAAAACCTCCTTTCCTCGGGATATGCTCCCGGACATTCACCGTGGGTGAGCCGGGAGCGGAAGGCACACGCCCGGAAAGGTACCGGGTAAAGGTACCAGAATAAATTCCGGGTAACAGAACGGGCTGTATTGTAAGCGAAAAGAGCCTTTTTTGGGAGGGCAATATCTTTTTTTTGGATGCCACACCTATGAGGATTATGGCATTCCATGGGAAGAATTGGCTCTTGCTAATGTTGGTGCAATGAACTTCCGTTATGGCTTCAGGGGTGATCCTGCCTTATTTTCTTTTACCAACCGGTACTATGCCGATCTTATATAAATCGGGTTGCTGAAAATCCAACCTCGGCGTTTTCCGAGGTAGTGCTTGAAGGCCTCTACACGGTAAACACCCGGTTCGTTAGTGATATGCGTAAATCTCTGGCCTTGCACAGCCTTGATGCATTTTCCATCTTTGATTAATCTGATCTCAGCTCGCGATGGGAATTTTGCCTGCAAGGTCACTGTTCCCAGGGAGTGTATTTCATCCCCCATAATGCCACTAAACTCCCGGCTTTGTGCTGAGAACTGGAATCCATGCGTGGGGGCGGGCAGATCGTAGCCTATAAAACAATGACCGGCAGCCAGGGATTCAAATACCATTTTTCGATCCTGGGTAAGGTTGCCGGTCAATGGCGCAGGCGTGAATATGTGTGTGTTGATCGTTAAAAAGTGGTATTCGTAAGGGAAAATGGTCTTGTGCAACGGTCCCATTACCTTGTGCTGGGCGTGGGCATCCGAACCGCCAACGGCAACCACCCGCCGGCCTTTGCTCAACAGATCGTCCCAAATACGTAGAGTCTTAAGGAGTGGACCGTGCGGGATGATCTCCGGGAAAAAAGCGCAGACAATTGCATCCAATTTTCCTTTAGCGACCGTCTTAAGTTCGCTAAAACCATTCCACAATTCGATGCCGGTAAAGCCAGTGACATCCCAGTCCACCCAGGATATATCCGTCTCTCCAAAAGCCGGCATGGCTGGGTCCACTGGATGCGCAAGGAAGCTCAATCCGCCCAACCGGTGTACAGCGCTAATGAGGGCTTGTGGGCTATCTGCCAGAGATGCCAGCTCCTGGTCTGCGCCAAAAACGAGTAAATGGTTTTTTTGCGGATCGCGATCCTGGTCGTGGATTTCCTCGCATGCAATTACAAGGGTTCGTTTCTTCCCAGCTTGATAGTATGTGTCTACCCCCTGTACCCAAACGTTGTGGTCGGTAACCAGAAGCACATCCACACCGGTTTTAAGCGCCGCACGACCCAGGTCGGCGTGCGTGCCGGAGCCATCCGAGTACGTCGTATGCATGTGCAGATTGACGATCAATTCATTCATAGCGTTGGTTGACGGTTTACCCTTATCACAGGTATAATTTGACGGCTAAAATTCCTGGAGGCTAATTAATGATTAATATTCTGGATGGTGGTTTGATTTTAACATCAATCGCGCTGGTGGTCAGTATTATCTTGCAAAGTAAAGGAGCAGGACTCGGCGGTTTGACTGGTTCTGATGCCGGTGGTGTGTTCACAGCCCGACGTGGGATCGAAAAAACACTTTTTTGGGTGACCATCGTTTTCAGTGTTTTATTTTTTGCTCTGGCGATTACTCTGGTCATTATTTCTGCACACCAATAAAAGATCATAAAGAGAAAGGCCAGCGCCGGTCTGTTTGTATGCCCGGATGCGGCCTTTCTTTAATTAATAAAATATTTTCATGAAAAAATTGCGTTGGCAGTTTCTGGTTGTCGCGTTGACGCTGATTATTGTGGCGGTGCTCCTACTTACTCAGCAGCAGCCGTCTGTTAATCCCATCCTACCTCAACCGGCAAGCGGAGGCATCTACACCGAGGCACTGGTCGGTTCATTTGGACGACTGAATCCCATGCTTGATCTAAACAATCCAGCCGACCGTGATGTGGATCGCCTGCTGTTCAGCAGTCTGCTCAAGTTTGATTCGCAAGGTATCCCGCAGCCTGACCTGGCTGAATCATGGGGCGTTTCAGCGGATGGAAAAATCTATAATATTACCCTGCGTGCAAATGCCAACTGGGACGACGGAACCCCGGTCACCAGTGATGATGTACTCTTCACACTCAGTTTGTTGCGCAGCAAGGACTCCGCTTTCCCTTCAGATGTACGCACCCTGTGGGATGGGGTGCAAATCACCCGGCTTAACGATAAGAATATCAAGTTTGTCCTGACAGAGCCATTTGTCCCGTTCCTGGATTACCTGACTTTCGGTATTCTACCCAAACACCTGTTGGATTCGGTCGCGGCGGATAAGTTGGCATCCACCGGTTTCAACCTGGCGCCGGTTGGGACAGGTCCTTATAAGTTTGACCATTTGACGATCGAGAATGGAAATATCGCTGGCGTGGTTCTCACGGCTTCGAAAACCTATTTTGGCCAGGTTCCGTTCATCGATCAAATTGTATTCCGGTATTATCCCAACTCACAGGCAGCTTTGACGGCTTACCAGTCCGGGGAGGTGCTCGGAATCAGCCAGATCACTCAAGATGTTCTGCCCTCCGCCCTGGCTGAGACGAACCTGGCTTTATATTCCAGCCGCATGCCGCGCCTGACCATGATCTTCCTCAATCTGGGAGATAAATCGTTACCATTCTTCCAGGATAAGAATGTCCGAAACGCCCTGATGCTTGGTCTAAACCGGCAATGGATGGTGGATAAATTGCTTCAGGGACAGGGAATTGTGGCTAACAGTCCAATCCTGCCCGGCACATGGGCATATTACGACGGTGTGGCACAGGTCGGCTTTGATCCTGATGCGGCAAACGCAGCACTTAAGACTGCCGGTTATGTACTGCCCGCAGATGGCAAGGTGCGCGCCAAGGACAAAGTTACTCTCTCCTTTACATTGGCATATCCAGATGATGATCTGCATGCCCATTTGGCGCAGAACATTCAACAGGACTGGGCGGCCATTGGCGTGAATGTGACCCTTAAAGCGGTTTCCTACATTTCGCTTTTGAATGACTATTTGACGCCGCGCACATACCAGGCTGTACTGGCGGACCTGGACCTCAGCCGTTCTTATGACCCGGATCCGTATCCGTTCTGGCATCAGGCTGAAATTACCGGAGGCCAGAATTATTCTCAATGGGATAACCGGACTGCCAGTGAATATATCGAACAGGCACGGGTAACGGCTGATTCTGACGTTCGTTTGCGCTTGTACCGCAACTTCCAGGTTGTTTTTGCAAATGAGCTGCCAGCACTGCTTTTATACTATCCAGTCTACACGTTTGCCGTGGATCAACGTGTACAGGGAGTGCAAGGAGTGCCGCTTTTTGAACCGGCTGATCGATATAATGGGATCTCGAGCTGGTATCTGGTTACCAAGCGTGCCTTGGACCAGACTGCCCAGCCAACCATCCAGATTGGTCTGCCAACACCCACCGGGCCTTAAAATGCGTTTTGATATTTGTAATCTCCATGGATAAACGGAGATAAATATGATTTTCAACACATTGTCATTGATTTGAGAATTATAAGGAATTGATATGTCCGAACAACGCGAAAATGCTTTGCAATATGCCCGTAGAAATAAAGAGAATTTTCTGAGCGCATATAAAGAAATTCTAAGGATCCCTTCCATATCCACAGAGAAGGCGCATAAACCGGATATTCAGCGCGCGGCGGATTGGTTGAGCGCGCAATTGTGCACCCTGGGGATGCAGAAAGTGCAGCTATTCCCAACTGCCCAGAGCCCGATTGTCTATGGTGAATATCTGGAGGTGCCAGGTGCGCCGACCGTGCTGGTTTATGGTCATTACGATGTTCAACCGGTCGACCCGATTGAATTGTGGAAGACGGGTCCTTTTGAGCCGACCGTCATCGGCGAAAACATCTTTGCCAGGGGCGCCTCGGATATGAAAGGCCAGGCGCTTATCACGTTGAAAGCAGCCGAAGCATTGATCCAAACCGGTGGTATGCCTATCAATATCAAATGGTTGTTCGAGGGGGAGGAAGAAGTTGGTTCACCCAACCTGGCAGCCTTCATCGCCAGCCATACCGAAATGCTGGCTTGCGATTTTGCCGTTAATCCGGATTCAGGCATGATCGGCGAGGAGTTCCCGACCATCACCTATGGCTTACGCGGATTGGCTTATTTCGAGTTGCGTGTGTTTGGGCCGGCACATGATTTACACTCCGGTATGTTTGGTGGTGTGGTACATAACCCGGCCAATGCACTGGCCGAATTGATTGCCGGTATGCACGATGAAAACGGTCGCGTTACCCTGCCTGGTTTCTACAACAAAGTGCGCGCGTTGAGTCAGGAAGAGCACGAAGAATTTGCCCGCCTGCCGGCCAATGAAAGTGATTACATTGAACAGACAGGTGTTCCCAGCTTGTATGGCGAAGCCGGGTTTACCGCCAACGAGCGGACCGGGGCGCGCCCTACGCTGGATGTGAACGGCCTGCTTTCCGGGTTTACCGGGGAAGGATCCAAAACCGTGATACCCGCCTGGGCCATGGCCAAGCTCTCGATGCGACTGGTTCCTGACCAGGACCCTAAAAAAGTCCACAAAGAATTACTGAGCTACCTGGAGCAGAAGGCTCCCAAGGATATCCGCTGGGAACTGAAGGCATTGGCTGGTAACCCGGCCTCCATTTCTGACCGGAATAATCCAGGCGTACAGGCCATGGCAAAGGCGTTGGAAACGGTCTGGGGGGTGCAGCCTTATTTTAAGCGGGAGGGTGGCTCGATCCCGGTGGTGGGTGATATGCAACGCCTGTTGGGGGTAGAGTCGGTCATCTGCGGGTTTGGGCTTCCGGGCGATAATGTACACGCACCCAATGAAAAGCAGAACCTGCCGACCTGGTACCATGGTATAGATGCGTATATCCATTTCTTTATGAATTTGAAACCATAACTTTTGGAGGCAAGGAACCCGATTTATTGTATCTATCAGAAAATTATTGAAGAATCGCATTTTGAATGTATGCGGCGAAGCTGCACAAATTCAAAATGCGAACTCCTCCTGAATTTTCTGATACATTCTGTAACGGGGTCTTTAATTTTTTCCTATGGAAGACAAACTTATTTCCTATGGTGGACAGGCGCTGATGGAGGGTGTGCTGATGCGCGGCCGGAAAGTCTGTGCTGTGGCCATGCGCGCCCCGGATGGCAAGATCGTGACCAAAGTCGAACCTTTGGGCGGCATCTATATATCTAATATTGCCAAAATCCCTTTCCTGCGCGGTCTGATCATGCTGTGGGATTCGCTCGGCCTGGGAATGCGCGCTCTGACCGATTCGGCCAATCTGCAGACCGGAGAAGAGGAAAAGCTGGAAGGCCCGGCGTTGTACATCACCCTGGGACTGACCTTTGTGGTCGCCATCGCAATTTTCTTCCTTATCCCGGCAGGAGTAGGCTGGCTGACCGAACATTTCCTGCATTGGAGTGCCTGGTGGAGCAACCTGGTGGAAGGCGTGCTGCGCCTGGTCATGCTGGTCGGGTATATCTGGGCGGTCGGGTTCATGCCGGATGTGAGGCGTGTCTTTGCCTATCATGGTGCTGAACACAAGACGATAAATGCCTACGAGGCCGGCGTGGAACTGACCCCGGCTTCCGTGGCGAAGTATCCACTGGCGCATACCCGCTGCGGCACGGCTTTCCTGCTGATCCTGGTGGTGCTCTCGCTGTTCTTCTTTACCATCCTGGGCCCGCTCTCCTTGGAATGGCGGCTGATCAGCCGGATCCTGATGATCCCGGTGTTGGTGGGTATTGCCTACGAGTACCTGCGTTGGACAGCGGATAACATCAAAAACCCTTTTGTGCGTATCATCGTCAAACCCAACCTGGCATTACAATCCCTGACCACACGCGAACCCGATGAGAAAATCCTGGAAGTAGCGATTGCGGCTTTCAATGCCATGCGGCAGGCAGAGGGGGAGTAGTAAAATGGAAAAGCGTAAAATGTAATTCGATGAACATGATCCCCGTAGAGCAGAGGAATTAGCCTGCGGGTTGTTTAATTATTGACTAGGCGTTTATTGATTCCAAAAAACGATTGTGTAAACCGAAAAAAAGGTTTTCGGAAATATTCATAATACTTGCTGTAGCTTGCCCGCCGGGCGCCGCAGCATCAGTCCCGCCAGTACCAGGATGATCGCGCCCATCCAGTAGGGTGCGCCGACCATGACATGGTCGTAGACCACACCCGCCCACAGCGGGCCAAAGATGTTCATCAGGCTGCCCAACCCGGTTGTCACGCCCATCAGCAAGCCCACTTCACGAGGCATTACCAATTCAGCGCTCAGGGTGGTCAGGGTTGGGAAAGTGAATGCGCTGATGGCGCTGACCAGCATATTCAGTGGAAAGATTGGCCAGAAAAGCGGTACAAAAAAGATGGCGACATCGAAGACGGATTGTCCAATCATGCTGACCAGGGCCACCCGGGTGTCGCCGAAACGGGGCACCAGGCGTGGTACCAGAATAAAGGTGGAAGCCCCCACTGCGATACCGGCCACTCCCAATAACAGACTAAGGTGCCAGGGTTGGGCGGAAAATTTCTCGATCACGAACAGGGTCGAAGTACTATTGATGCCGTTAAAGGCGAAGTTGAACAGGGCAGTCACGAGCAGCAGCCAGCCCAGGCCGGGTTTGCGGGCCATCTCGGCAATAGCAACGATCGGATTGAAATCTTTGAGACGCATCCGGGCAGTCTCCCGACGCTCCACTGGTAATGATTCGGGCAGGATAAAGATACCCAACAAAACATTCAAGAAAGCCAACCCGGCTGCCACATAAGCGGGGGCTTGCAGGTTGAACTGGCCGAGGATGCCGCCAATTGCCGGGCCCAGGATCAGACCGACGCTCCAGGCCATCCCGATCAAGGCAAAGTTCTTGGAACGCTGCTCAGGCTTGGAAACATCCGCGATATAGGCGCCGGCGGTGGAGAGGTTGCCACCGGTAATGCCGCCGATGATCCGTCCCAGGAACAAGATCCATAAGGCGCCCCCGATGCCGAAGATCAAGTAGCCGATGCCCTGCCCGAACAGACTGATCAGCAGCACTGGCCGCCGGCCATACCGGTCACCAAGTTTGCCAATCATTGGAGCGGCGATGAACTGCCCACCGGCGTACAACACGGTCAGCATGGTGACCATAAGCGCCTGGTTGCTGAATTTTTGGACGATATAAGGTGCGACAGGCGAAAGCAGCGTGATGCCAATGACATCCATCAGCATGATGATAAAAATCAAACTTAAGGCTGCTTTGGAACGTTTGCCAGTCTCTTTATTTTGCATCATCAACTCTGACCGATGGGATCACTTATCTAGTAAGGCAAACCGGACAATATTCAAGCCATTCAACAAAGTCGGGGTGCGTGTCCCGCTCTGATAGGTGTTCCCCAGATCTTCTTCTTGGAAATCTGTCCGATGATGGATATTTGAGATTAATCGTTCAAATATCCTTGTTTCTGATAACGTTGAAAGAGGGTGCCCCATTCGGTATTGCTGAGCCATTCCCTGGTTACCCGTTTGTACTTCAAGGGCCAGTAAAATAAGTCCTGTTCAGCATTAGCGATGGCAATAGGCACAGTCACAAGTGGCGTGCGGAGGATTAGTTTTTGCAGGAACCTGGTTGGTCCATACCAGGCAAGCCAGGCCAGGAATGTATGCGAATTGCGGGTGATCTTGAAATTCCAGTTTTCTCCCGATATATCGTCCCCGACCAGGTCGATTTGGTGTACATCCCCGGTCCCCAGCCCCTGTTCCTGTGCCAGGCGGATATAGCGGATCGAGAGCGGGTCGTATCCCATCAGTTTGGCTGCCACAGCATCTATGGCCACCTGATCCTCTGAGGCCAGCAGAACATTCTTTACCTCCGGTATCATCAGTCGCGGACCGGCGCCATTGCCGGCGGTTGTGCCATCCATCATTGCAAATATGCCCGGGTGAATCTCTTTTTGGATGGCAAGCAGATCCACTAGCGTTTCATGGATCCAGGTATGGGTGTAATGCCGGTACTTGCTCAGCAAGCCGCCAAAGGCATTTTTCATTGCTCCGGTGGTGGTGGTATACATGTGGGTTTTTACCGTAGGCAGGTGAACAATATTCTTTCCCAGGAAATAGTCCGGGATACGGATGCCTTCCGGGTATATGTGGTCGAGCGCCAGCATTTTGGCCTTGGGCCGGTAGAGCTCCCACTTCATATCTGTTGTTCGAAAATTGAAAAGCGTAGGGACCTGGTAGTGTTTGAAGATGGGAACATACCCGTTCAGATCCTCGCCTTTGAAGGGATTGGTTCCCACGGTGTGGTTTTGCACACATACCAGGTCATTAAAGCCGGCTTTCCGCAAGGCGAGAATGGAACCTTCCAACTGCCAGGGAGTGGTATTTGCTGCCGGCATGGGAAAATGCCAGGATATATTATCCTTAATAATGGTGGTAACATCCCGACGAAGAGCCTGTCCGCCGCCAGCCAGATCAAATAATCGCTGATAATCCTGTAAAACAGTCTCTGGCCGGGTGTGTACCACGGCGACCCTGGATTTATTGGTCATTCAATTACCTCATCAGAAACGAGTGCATCAAGTACCGGTTGATTGTATCCATGTTCTGATGCTTTAGCGAAATTCGGATTGCAAATCCGATTGACCCCAGAGAATTATCCTTTTACTTCAATCAGTGACCTTCTGATCTTGCGGTAAAGAACGATCGGACTGTCACCCTGGATCAGAATCTCGCCGATGCCCAGGTCGGGACGAGGCGGACGCTGGGTGATTACAACACGACGGTCCTGGCGTTCAATGACCAGGTTCGCCAGGCTGCCAATCCAACCGGTCAACTGGCGTAAGACCGGGAAACGGACCGTGTGGTAATAACGCAGGTACATCATTGTGTTTTCGTTATCAATGGGAGCAAAGGCCAGCACTATGCGCAAACCGTCGGAAATCCAGTTCTGCCACAGGTTCCCGAAACGGAATTGCAGAAAGGGCCGCCGCTCAGGCAGGGGCAGCTCAGTGGGTTTCTTCGGTTTCTGGCCATTATCAATTTCGTTATTGACCCACAAATTAATCAGGTGGTCGCCCGGCCAATGGCTTTCTTCATTAGCAATCGGTCCATTGACCAGGGTCTTGTTACCACGCCCGATGGTATTGTAGTGGATGAAGGGGAGATGCACCACATCGAGCTGGTTTTCGATGGCACGCGCATAATGGATAGCCCAATGGT
>Ga0182027_10008519_pt1 | contig 14909 bp, 8 predicted proteins | sample 712E1DmetaG_FD_121300 | JGI IMG/M metagenome (GOLD analysis project Ga0182027, IMG submission 121300) | Permafrost microbial communities from Stordalen Mire, Sweden - 712E1D metaG (Illumina Assembly) | ecosystem: Environmental > Terrestrial > Soil > Wetlands > Permafrost | place: Sweden... | reverse complement strand
TGTCCGGACGGCCGAACAGCTTGACGAGCAGAGCACCCGAGACATTGAAGCGCTCCGTCATCGTGTTGTTCATCTGGGCGTTGAGGTTGTAGGCCTCCCTGGTAAGCAGTTGCAGCTTGCGGCCGATCCGGCGCGCCGGGAAGACGAACGCCGGGAGCAGCAACAGAGCCACGACGGTGATCTGCCACGAGAGGAACGCCATGACCGCAACGGTGAGGACCACCGTGATGAGGTTGCTGACGATCGAGGAGAGCGTGTCGGTGAAAGCCTGCTGTGCCCCGAGCACGTCGTTGTTCAATCGGGAGATGAGGGCACCGGTCTGGGTGCGCGAGAAGAACGCCAGCGGCATCTCCTGTACGTGGCCGAAGACCTTCTCGCGCATGTCGTAGATAAGTCCTTCGCCGACGCGCGACGAGATGTAGCGCTGGGCGAGCGACAACAACGCATCGGCGAGCGCCAGACCTGCGAGGAGCAGGGCGAGCATGACTATCAGGTGGGAGTCGTGCCTGGCGATGCCCCCGTCGATGATCTCGCGGTAGATCAACGGGTTCCACACTCCGATGAGGGCATCGACGACGATGACGCCGAGAAAGACCGCGAGCATCCTCCGGTACGGCGCGGCGAACCTCATGATCCTTCCCAAGGTGCCAGGAGGAAGCTTCTGCTTGGTGACAGAGCGGTCCTTCATGAGCGACCACATGCCGGTCGCACCATGGGTCGTGCCACGTCCGGGTCCCATCTTTCAGTGCCCCCTTCGCGGACGCGCACCCAAAAGCTGGGGTCTGCCCGAGCCGCACTGGTCGTTCGGCCTGCAGTCCGCTTCGCAGCACACCGTCAACAGCCGCGTCAGCTCACCCCGCTCCTTCGGCGACAGGGCGCTGAAGATCGATTCTGCCGTTCGCCGCCGCGCCTGTGCGATCCGATCGAGCAAGAGTGCCCCTTCATCGGTGAGAGAGACGAGGACCGAACGGCGGTCACGAGGATCGGTCGCCCTCGCGACGAGATTCGCCGCCTCGAGGTCGTCCACGACCGAGGTCGCCGTCCGGGGCACGACCTCGAGGGCTGCCGCGATGTCGGCCATCCGCACCGGTCGACCCACGGCCACGATATGGCGGATGACTCGCACCTGGGCTGGCGTCAAGCCCATCGGGCCGAGCTCGGCCATCGAGCTGCGTCGCAGCCGTCGGGAAGTCCGCACTAGCAGCTCGGCGAGCTGAGCGAAGTCTTCGTCGCTCGGCGAGGATCTTCCGGCCGGGCGGGTCTCCCTGGAGGGCGCGCGATTAGTGAGCATAGCTCACTATAACATCAGCTCAGCGAATTCATTCCCTCGGCCACGAGTTCATCCCGCCGTCGATCCACGCCGGGGGGCTGCGCTACAACGGCGACGCACCGATCATCTCCGATCTCGTGAAGGCCGGCAGGATGCGAGCAGTCGCCTATCCACAAGGCAAGGTCTTCGAGGCGGCTCTCCAGTTCGCCCGGACCCAGGGGACCATCCCGGCACCGGAGACGGCACATGCTGTTCGGGCGGCTCGACCAGGACTAGGACTCGGGCGCGGAGACGACCGGCCACCGCTGCCGCTCTGTCAACCGGGCGCGGCGCGGCTAGTTTCCACGACATGTCAGAACGCCGGTCCGACAAGGCCGCGATCTCAACTCGCTTCGCCCGGGGCGCGGTCGTGGTCATGACCTGCTGCGTTCTCATCGCTGGGTGCGGAGATCACGCCTCTGCCGGCCCCCCCGCAACTGACAAGCCCTCGACCTCCACGACGACCATGATGCCCCGCCTCAGCCAGCCGACGGCCGCCAAACCCATGACGATCCTCGAAGTTGGCGACTCGCTCGGCGAGGATCTCGGCCTGGGCCTTGGCTACACGATGGGCACGAACCCGCTCGTACGCATCGTGCAGGCGGCGCACGGCGACAGTGGGCTCGCCCGCCCTGACTACTACAACTGGCCTCTGGTCCTGGCCGCCGATCTCGCCAAGTACCACCCAAAATTGGTGACCATCCTCATCGGCGGCAACGACGCGCAGAACTTCCTCGTCAAGGGCGAGCCGGTCGTCTTCGGTACAGCCCAGTGGCACACCATCTACTCCCAGCGCGTCGCCGTCATGATGAACGAGACGTTGAAGGCCGGTGCCAAGATGCTCTGGGTCGGGCTGCCGATCATGCAGGACCCCACCTTCGGCGCGGCCATGCAGACCTTGAACGCCATCTACAAGACGCAGGCCGGCCTGCACAGAGGTGTCAAGTTCTTCCCGACCTGGTCCCTCTTCTCGGATGCCGAGGGTCACTACAGCGCCTACCTCACCAACAGCTCAGGTCAGACGGTGCTCGCCAGGGACAGCGACGGCGTCCACATCGCTCCGCCAGGGGGCTGTGACATCATCGCCATCGCGGCGGTCAAGCAGATCGAGACGTTCTGGAACGTGCACCTCGGGGTTTGACCTCGACGGTGCTATCCCCCGCCGGCCCACACGTGCATGCCAGGCGGTAGCGACCCCGACTTCGAGAACAGCAGCACCTTCACGCCCCGGAAGTCCTCCTCGGCGAGGAAGCCATACCCCTGACCGAGCGCCGCGAGCATCGCGCGGCTCTGAGCCAGGTACCTCGCAAGTGGTGCCCAGCCTCCGTCGACCACCCAGATCCGGGAGAAGCGGCCGTCTAGCGCCGCTATGGCCGCCGGCGTGGGCACCCGATGATCTGCGGCATAGGGCAACTGTGTGCCCCAGGCGTCGGCGGGCCAGACCGGTGCGGGCAGCAGTGGGAGCTTGCCCGCCTTGTCGAAGTCCGCGAGCAGGTAGTAGTTGAAGATCATCCGCTGGGCAGGCTGATCGAAGATGATCGCGTCGCCAGGACGCGCGAGACCGACGATGAATGCGGTCTCGCGCGGACCGTTCTCGATCACCGCCCCGTAGCGGCCCCAGGAGTCCGCTAGCGGGTACACGACGGTCACGGCCGCGACCACCGCCGCGAGCACCAAGCCGGCCGACGCGGAGCCACTCCTGGCTCCAGAGCTCTCTCCGGCCCGGATCGCTGCGACAGCCCTGGCTGCGCCCGCGACAGCCCACTGTGCGACCGTCGTGATCCCGAGGGCTGCGAGCACTGCGAAGGCGGGCACCGAAGCAATCAGGTAATCCGACTGGAGGAGCGACACCGAGAACGAGATCGCCAGCACGGCCGCGAGCGGGACTCCCGCCCAGCACAACAGCACGACGCGGTACCAGCGCTCGTCAGAGCCGGCCTCGAGCCCGACGGCCTCACGAGCTGTCTGCACGATCCCGACGACGATGACCGCCAGCATCAGCCAGCGCAGCCACGTCGAGAACCAGGGCACGACGAGGCCGTAGAGGAAGCCCTTCACCGACCCTGCGCCGATCGGCGCGATCCAGTCGATCTGGCCTGTGCCCCGGTGCAGCGCCATCAAAGCGAGGGGCACGACCAGGACCGCCGCCACCAGGGCCGCGATCACGGCCGAGCGCACCAGGCGGGCCCTCCGGCGCAGGGTGCCCAGTGACACGAACTGCGCAACGGCGAACAGCGGTGACAAGAGCAAGCTGTAGCAGGCCAGCGCCGAGACGACGGCCCACGCGACAAGACGAGGGCGCGAGATCCGCTCGACCGCGAAGCTGAGCAGCCACGCCGCCACTACGACGAGGAGAAGCCCGAACGCGTATCCACGCGCCTCTTGGGCCTTGGAGATCACCATCCGATTGGTGATGACGAGCGCGACGGCGATGACGGCAACCTGGGTGCCCCAACAGCGCCGCACGAAGCCGTACAGGAATGGGACCATCACGACGAAGGCCACCACCGAGATGAGCCGGACCGAGACCGCGGACTGTCCCAAGCCCGCGAGGAAGAATGTGTGCAGCAACAGGTAGTACGCGGACATGCTGCCGCCGTCGCTCGCGACCGCGCTCCACAGCGCGTGGCCGTGCTGGACCGAGATGGACACCGATGCGGTCTCGTCGCTCCACATCGGTGACGAGCCGAGCTTGTAGAGCGACAGCAGCGCCGCTGCGATCGTCAGAAGAGCGACCGGTCCGAAGCGCGCGAGCAGCAACTTGGTGCCCCGGCCTTCAGGCGATCTCGGAGCCGGCGCTGCACCGGGCGCATCTCGGCCGGGGGCTTCAGCACCGGGCGCGCCATCGGGATGTGTCGCTCGCTCGCCCACCCCGGTGCAGCTTACGCGCAGGTTCTAAGGCTCGGCCGCCGCTGCAGCTCCGCTCAGGTGGGCGATCGCCAAGCCGTCGGGCTCACCGCCTCCGTCCCAGTCCTCGACCAGCACCCCGGACGCGTCACGACGAAACACCGGGATGGCGCCGAGCGCGTGCACGAGCTCCACCGTGTCGCCCAGCTCGCGACGCCAGGTGGCCGCCTCGGTGACCAGTGTGCCGATCGCGACCGGCTCCGCCCCGACTCGGTGAAGCAGGTTCAGCGCTGCCCGCATCGAGGCACCCGTCGAGATGACGTCGTCGACGAGCCCGACTCTCTTGCCCTTGACCACGTCGATCCTGGCGGCATCGAAGAGCAGCCTCTGCTGCGCACCGGTCGTGATCGACTTCACCGGCTCGGTGATCGCGTCGCGCAGGTGCAGTTTCGGCGTCTTCTGCAGGATCAGGTAGTCGTCGAGGCCGAGTGCCCTGGTCACCTCGATTGCCAAAGGGATGCCCATCGTCGCGACGGAGACCACGAGGTCGATCTCGTACGGCTCCAGCAGCCGCGCAAGCTCGGTGGCGGCTCGCTCGACGAATCGAACACCGTGGTCGACGGTGATGAGAAGCGCGATCGCCAGGTCCTCGGTGATCGGGATCAGCGGCAGGTCGATCTGTTGGGAGCCGACTGTCGCGCGATACGTGCCTGCGGCGATGACCATGACCGCGATGCTCGCCCGTCTGGCGCCCGGGCGCAACTACAGCTCAGGCAGGGGGACCGAAGAGCCGGTCGCCGGCGTCACCCAGCCCAGGGACGATGAAGCCGTGCTCGTTCAGGTCCTGGTCCACAGCCACGCACGCCACCTTCACCATCGGGTGATGGCTGCAGAACAGGTCGAGGCCCGGTTGCGACGCGATCAGGCAGAGCGCATGGATCTCGGTGGCGCCCCGTTCCTTGACGAGGTCGCAGACCCTCACCAGCGAACCTCCCGTAGCCAGCATCGGGTCGCAGATGATCACGCGCCTACCCGAGAGGTCGCGGGGAAGCCTTTCCAGGTACACCGTGGGGAGCAGCGTCTCTTCGTCACGGCGCAACCCGACGTGTGCGACCTCTGTCAGGGGGAGCACCTCTTGGATCGCGGGGATCATGCCGAGCCCCGCGCGCAGGATCGGTACGAGGAGCACCATCTCGCTCACCCGCTGGCAGGCGACATCACTTGCCATGGGAGTGTCGATGCGGTGCTCAGCCGTTCGCAGGTCCCGCAGGGCCTCGTAAGCGACAAAAGCAGACAGCTCGCCCATGATCGTCCGAAACGTTGCGTTGTCCGTCTCGACCGCCCTCAGCACCGACAAGCGGTGCGCGACGATCGGGTGATCGACCACGAGCACGCGCTGGCCTCCTGCTGAGGGGTGCCGGGCCGGCTCGGTGACGAGCCGGAGTCCCCTTCCCGAACGTGACATCTCCCGCAGGTTACCCGAGCGCTTCCCGGAGTGCCTCCCGAGCGCTCCGTTCGGGTGCTCGACTCGCGCCGCGGAGCCGATCCCGACGGCGTCGTGGACGTGCCGATCGCCCTATCAGGCCGAGGCGATCTTAAGGACGGTTCCCTCGCGGAATTTCCGTTTCGCAGTCGCGGGCTCTCCCGGGGCCGGATGGTGCTCGAGCCAGATCTCGAGCTCCTCGGCGGGCATCGGCCGGCCAAGGTAGTAACCCTGTGCGACGTCACAGCCAAATGGCGCAAGGCGCTCCATGACAGAGCGCGTCTCGACTCCCTCGGCCACGACACTCAGACCGAGGTTGTGGCCGAGGTCGATCGTCGAGCGGACGATGACCTCGTCCTCTTCGTGGGCGCCCATGGCCGAGACGAACGACCGGTCGATCTTGATCTCGTCGATCGGAAGGCGCTTCAGGTACGCGAGGGAGAAGTAGCCCGTGCCGAAATCGTCGACCGAGAACCGCAGGCCCATCGCACCAAGGCGCTCTAGCACGTCCTCGGTCCTCTTCGGGTCGTCCACGACCAAGCTCTCGGTGACCTCGAGCTTGAGCATCGTGACGGGCATCCGCCACTTGCCGAGCACCGTTGCAACCTCTCCTGGAAAACCAGGATCGACAAGATCCCGCATGGAGAGGTTGACCGCGATCGGCAAGCGGCGGCCCTCGTCCGCCCATGCTCGCCATTGGCGACCTGCTTCGTTGATGACATGGAGCGTCAGCTCCCTGATGAGGCTCGTCTCCCGCGCGACCGGGATGAACTCGTCCGGCATCATGAGACCCCTGGCAGGGTGATGCCAGCGGATCAGGGCCTCCACGCCGACTACCCGGCCGCTGCGCACCGCGATCTTCGGCTGATAGTGCAGGACGAGCTCCTGGTCCTCGATGGCATGGCGCAAGTCGCCCATCAATCCGAGGTGCGTCGCGGCGCGCGTGTCCACTGATGCGTCGTAGAACGCGTACCCGAGGTTCGTGTCCTTGGCCACGTACATCGCCGTGTCCGCGCACCGTAGGAGAGTGTCGGCGTCGACGCCGTCGCGGGGACAGGCAGAGATGCCGATGCTCACTGCGAGGTTGACCGGCAGTCCTTCAAGATCGATCGGCTGCTCGATCGCCCCGCGCACCCGGCGAACGACCTCGAGAACCTGCGCGCGACGCGCCTGGGGCACGAGCACGGCGAACTCGTCGCTGCCGAACCGGGCGACCGAGTCGCCTTCGCGCAGAGCCTCTTGGAGGCGACGCCCGACCTCTTGCAACACCTGGTCGCCGCTCACATGGCCGAGCGCGTCGTTGACCTCCTTGAACCTGTCCAGATCCATGACGAACACGGCCAGCTCAGTGCCGCTTTGCTGCGCCTTGGAGATCGCCTGGGTGACGCTCTCGTGAAAAAGAGTGCGATTTTCGAGCCCGGTCAAAGTGTCGTGCAAGGCCTGATTGCGAACTTGGCGCTCGATGATCTCGCGCGACTTCTCCGCCGTCTTCTGCCGCGTGATGTCCAGGATCACTCCGACTGTCCTCTGTCTCCGGCCATCAAGGCCGAGAACCGGCCGGCCGTGCTCGGCGACCCAACGTGTCTCCCCGCTCACGTGGACCAGCCTGTACTCGAGCGAGTACGAAGAACCTCGCTCGAGGGCATCGCCCACCTCCCCGATCACATACGGGAGGTCGTCGGGATGAATTATCGAGTCGTAGCTGCGAACGCCGTCGCCGATGAAGTCGCTCGCCGGGTAACCGGTGAGATCCTCGATCTGGTCGCTCAGGAACTCGATCGTCCATGTCTCGTCGCAGGCGCAGCGATATACGACGCCCGGGATGTCGGCGACAACCGAACGGACGTGCTCCTCGCCATGGCTCAGGGGCGCCTCGGTCTTGACTCGTGGCGTGATGTCGAGACAGCTCCCATAAAGCGTGGTCGCTCCGGAGACGTCGGTCACCGGGACGGCCTTGTCGTAGATCCACAGGATGGTCCCGTCCTGGCTGACCATCCTGTACTCGCTCACGAGCGGCTCGCCGTTGGCCGCCGCGTCCCAGTGCTCGATCAGGACTCGGTCCCGGTCGTCTGGGTGCAGCAACCTCTCGAACAGCTCCGAGTCGTTGAGGACGCTGTCGGGCGAGATCCCGAGGATGGCTCCGCTGCGGACGCTGAGATCGTTGATGAGGACGGGAATCCCGGGAGCCGACCGGTAAGAGAGCACGAAGAACTGCTCGAAGACCGACCACGCTTCGACCGCGTCGTTGACTGCCGGCCGTCTGGCGGTCGGCGGTTCGAACGGGGGGCCGGAAGCCATCTGACTACACATCCGCCGTGGTCACGCCTCTAAACATCGGCCCGAACGCGCCGCGACTTGAGAGCGATCGCAGGTCAGGAGCATCGAAGGGGCCTCAAGGCCTGTGTATGAACCGGGCTCGGCCCGGTGCCATGCTCACGCTCCTCCATCCCCGGCTCAAAGGTACGGAGTCCGTCCCTCGCCACCATCCTGCCCGCCAACCGGGCCTTTCGCGGGTCCCACGCCTCGCATCTGCTCGAGCTGTCGCTGGGTGGCTACCTGCTGGACAAAGAGCGTTGCCTGGATTCCCTGGAAGAGCCCGGCCAGCCACCCGACGAGCTGGCCCTGGGCGACCCGGAGCTCCGCATCGGTGGGCGGGCCGTCGTCGAAGGGGATCGCGAGCCGATCGAGCTCAGTGGCCAGCTCGGGTGAGAGCGTCCCTTCGAGCTGGCGAATTGACTCGTGGTAGATCTCTTTCATGCGCGTGCGGCTCGCGTCGTCCAGCGGAGCCATCCGAACCTCCTCGAGGAGCTGCTTTGCCATCGAAGCGATCCTCATCAACTTGGCTGGTTGCGAGACGACTTCCTCTTCCTCTACGTCCCGTTGCGCGATCACGGCCGGCACGAGGGCACGCGGGCTGAGCTCCGCCTCCTCGGGCCGGGTTGGATCATCGGAGATTGGCGGGTCATTGTTCATGGGAGGATTCTGCCCTCAACGCCACAGGTGGTCCAGATCGACAGTGATCGTGGCATGCGCTGCTTCGATGCCCGCTGCGCGCGGACGGGGAGGCGCCAGCTCTTGGATGTCCAGGGCTGAAAGGACCTCGTCGGAGAGGAACCGGCTCGCCGGAGCAAGGCAGTGCCTATCGTTGTGAGCCCGCCGGTGGATTGGCATCCGAAGGGGCGTGTACAGCGTGAGCAGGTCACGAGCCCGGGTCGTCGCGACGTAGAAGAGCCGCCGTTCCTCAGCTAGTCCAGCCCCCGTCGTGAGCGCTATGTCCGAAGGAAACGCGCCGTCCACAAGGTGCGGAAGGTGCACGGCCAACCACTCGAGGCCCTTGGCGGAATGCACCGTGGAGATGACCACGTAGTCCTCGTCGAGATGGGGCGGCCCGGCCAGATCCCCTGTCGCCACCGGGGGGTCAAGTGTGATCTCCGCGAGCCACGCGGACAGGTCGTCCATGGCGGCGGCCGCGCCGGACAAGCGATCGAGATCCTCGACCCTCGCCAGGCCCTCGCTGTAACGGCTGAGCACGAGCGGTCGGATAACCCGGAAGATCGCCGTCACCCGGGCAGGGGTGCCGACCTGTTTGCGGGCAACGTCCAGGCCCTGCAGGGTCTGGGTGAGAGCCACACGCGATCTCGCCGGCGCTGCGGCCACCACCTCGCCCCACTCGTACGCGCTGGCGCCGGCCTGAGGAGCGACGAGCGCGAGCAGCATGCGTCCTCGCGCGGGCCCAATGCCGTCGTGCATGCGCAACAGGCGGAACCACGCCAGCTCGTCCGCCGGGTTGTCGAGCAGCCTAACCGCGGCGGCGAAGTCTTTCACGTGCGCGGCCTCCACGAACCGGAGACCCCCATACTTGTGGTAAGGGACCCGGCGAGCAGTGAGCTCGAGCTCGATGAGGTCACTGTGATGAGCGGCGCGCACCAGCACGGCCTGGTCACGTAGCCGCATCCCCTGGTCATGGGCGTCGAGGATCCGGTCGACGACGGCACGGGCCTCGCTCGGCGCGTCGTGGCACCGAACGAGAACCGGCCGGCGGCCGCCCGTTCGCTCTCCCCGCAGTGTCAGGCGGACCCCCGCCTCGGACGGCCGGACGAGGTTGGCCAGGTTCAAGATGGGCTGAACGGACCGGAAGTTGTGCTCGAGCGGGATGACCGTAGCCCTCGGCAACGAGCTCGCCAGGTGGTGCAGGTACCGCGCGTCGGCGCCGCGAAAGCCATAGATCGCCTGAGCGTCGTCGCCCACGACGGTGAGCCCACGCCCCTCAGGCCGAAGCGCGCACACGATCTCGCCCTGCAGCGCGTTCACGTCCTGGTACTCGTCGACGAGCACATGATCGAACATCTCGATCATGTGCGGCCCGAGCCGATCGTCGGCGAGCGCCGCTCGCCAGAGGAGCAACAGGTCGTCGAAGTCGACCTGGCCCTTCGCCCGCTTGCGGGAGACGTACGCCTTGAACAGGCCGGCAATGGCTTCGGTGTGGCGCTCGCACCAGGGAAAGTCCGTCGCCAACACCTCACTGAGGCGATGCCGGGTGTTGACGCACCTCGAGTACGCCTCGACGAGCGTGGCGGACCGCGGCACGCGGACATCGCCTGCATCGAGGCCGTGTTCATCTCGTAGCAGGTCCATCACGTCGGCGGCGTCGGCTGGATCGAGAAGCGAGAATCCCGGTTGCAGCCCCAGCGGCTCCGCACAGCTGCTGATGAGCTGGTGCGCGACGGCGTGAAACGTGCCCCCACGAAGCCGTCGCCCCCACTCTCGGTGGCCACTCAGGGCGGCGGCTCGGGCGAGCATGTCGTCGGCCGCACGCCGTGTGAAGGTCAACAGCAGGATCCTCTCAGGTGCTACCCCGCGCTCGAGCAATCGGGCCACCCGCGCCGTCAGCGTGCGCGTCTTGCCGGTGCCGGCACCGGCCACGATCACAAGCGGGTCGTCGCCGTGGACCACCGCGGCCAGCTGCGCCTCGTCAAGGTTGGCGTCCCATCCCTCTCCGGCGTACATATGTTCGATCTTAGTGTCTCGGCCTGTGTCAGCGAGAAACACCCTCCAGAGCCGTCCGGGCCGCTACGGTCGTGTTTCAGTAGAGGAGATGTCTCAAGGATGACGCCCAGGTGCCGATAACTTTTCTCGTGGCCTCACAAGACCGCTACGAGGATCGCGTGCCTGCGCGCTCGTCGAGGGCTACCCCTGGACCGGGCGGTTCGAAGGACTTCGTGGGGTCTTCGACGCCTGGCGACACTTCGGCGGGTGCATCGCACGCCGCGGTGGCGGCGCAGCCGCCGAAGGTCACTGCGAAAGTGGGAGTACCGGTATTCACCGCCCTTCTTGCCGCCGGTGCGACAACTCTTCTCATCTGGGGGCCGATCGCGGGTCTAGGGCCCGTCCGGACCCTCATTGCCCAGCCTCTGGTCGCCGCATTGCTGACGATCACCTTCGTGGCCGTCGGGCTCGGGCCGGTCTCGATCCACTACCGGGGCCAGACCTATCTGTTGATTTTGAGCGAAGTGCCTTTGCTGCTTGGGCTGGTGATCGCGTCGCCTGCAGTCCTCGTCATCTGCCGAGTGCTCGGGGTGGCAATCGTTCTCGGCGCGATCCGGCGACAATCGCCGATGAAGCTCGCATTCAACCTGGCGTCCGATGCGATGGCATGTGTCGTCGCGATCCTCGTGTACCGGGCACTCCTCGGACCGTTCATCGTTTCCGGCGGAGCGCGCGTCGCTGTCCTTCCCATCGGTTGGGCGGCAGGAGCCTTGGCGCTCAGCGCGGCGTTCCTCTATGGCCACTTGGCGGTCACAATCGTCGTGCGCCTTAATGGACGCGCCCAGCAGCGCAAGTACGGCTTCGAGTTCACCACCGTCGCTCTCGTGCTCATATCGAGCATCGCCCTTGCCCTGGTCGTTCTCGACGCGGCTTGGTGGGACACCTGGGCAATGCTCCCTCTCGTAACTGTCGGCGCCCTCATCGTGTTCGCGTACCGGGGCTACCTCCGCCTGACAAATCGTTTCGGCGCACTTCAACAGCTCTACGACTTCAGCAAGTCGGTGACCGGCCCCTACCTCGAGACCACCGGAACTGCCTGGGCAGTGCTGGAGCAGGTGCAGTCGGTGATGCGGTCGAACCGGGCGGAGCTGATCATCGTCGACGAATGGCCATCTGTCCGGCACATCGCTTTGAGCGGCGACGTCCGTTCAACGGTCGAAAGGACGATCGTCGACAGCTCGTCGGTGATCGCCAGGGCCATCAACAACCAGCAAACGAGCTTATTGTTGGGCACGGCCGGAAGCCACAAGCGGGAACCGGACGCCGACTCTCTCCTCGGCGAATTCCGGGGCGCAATAGTTGTGCCGCTCGCGAGCGGAGAACGAACCCTCGGAGCACTTGTCGCGCTCGACCGCGACGAGGGCTTCGCCCCCTTCGACGACGACGACCTGAGGCTCTTCGAGGCATTGGCCGCGCACGCAAGCACGACCATGGAGCGGGCGCAGCTCATCGAGGAGCTCCGGCTCGAGGCCGAGAGCAAATGGCACCAGGCGACTCATGACCTGCTGACCGGGCTCCCCAACCGGACCCTGTTCCTCGATCGCGCGGCGACCGCTCTGGCAGACACGGGCAGGGCAGCTGTCGCCTTGCTCGACCTCGACCGTTTCAAAGAGGTCAACGACACCCTCGGCCACGACACCGGTGATCGGCTGCTGTGCGAGGTTGCCGAATGCCTCGTCCGCGCGAGCAGCGGCCGGGCGACTGTTGCCCGCCTCGGAGGCGACGAGTTCGCGCTTGTCGTGCCGGACATCATCGGGCCCGAAGAGGCTCTGGGCATAGTGCGTGACCTGCTCGCGGCGATCTCCAAGCCGATGAACATCGACGGGATCACGCTCGCGGTCACCGCTACGACGGGAATCGCGCTCGCACCCGAGCACGGAGACAACGTCGCAACTCTGCTGCAGAGGGCAGACATTGCGATGTACCACGCGAAGGACAAGCGCTCGGGCATCGAGCTGTACCTGCCCGAGCACGACCAGAGCATGCAACGCAAGCTCCTCCTCGGAGGCCATCTCGCGGAGGCCCTATCCAGCGGTCAACAGCTGAGCGTGATGTACCAGCCGATCGCCGGCATGGTCTCCGGAGAGGTCGTCCGTGTCGAGGCGCTGGCGCGCTGGTTCCATCCCGTGCACGGCCAGGTTCCCGCCGACGAGTTCATCCAGATAGCAGAACAGATGGGCTTCATCGGCCAGATCACAGACTTCGTGCTCACCGAGGCCTGTGACCAGGCAGCCAGATGGCGGCGTGAAGGCCTCGACATCGGCCTCGCGATCAATATCTCCGGGCGCGACCTCTCGGACCGCTCTCTCGTTCGCAACGTCACCGCCCACCTGGGGGCGAACGGGATTCCGGCGAGCTCGCTCACGCTCGAGATCACCGAAACCGAAGTCATGGCCGACATCGCCGAAGCGAGCGACGTGCTCGGCCAGCTCGCCGACCTCGGGGTGCGGATCGCGGTCGACGACTACGGGACCGGCTATTCGTCGCTCGCCTACCTGCACCGCTTGCCCGCCAACGAGTTGAAACTTGATCGATCGTTCGTCGCCAATGTGGCCGCCGACCAGAGCAACTCGATCATCGTCCGATCCTCCATCGCGATGGCGCACTCGCTGGGCCTGTCGGTTGTCGCCGAGGGTGCCGAAGACGAGGTCACCTGTGCAATCCTCGCCGACGCGGGCTGCGACGCAGTCCAGGGCTACTACTTCTCGCCTCCGTTGGGACGGGACGATCTGTTGCGTTGGCTTGCCACTCACCCCCGCCTCAGGTTCTCTCGTGAGCTGGCTCTGTCGCGACCCCTTCGCATCATTCCCGGACGGCTGGAAGACACCAAGCAGGACGACAGGATCGAGAACTCCCAGCTCAGAGGTTGAGCTCACTACAGCGCAACCGATCGCGCCACGAGGGCGGGTTCAGAAAGAGCCCTCAGCTCAGAGGTTTGGCTCACCCGTGCACAATCGATCCCGGCGACACGCGGGGTTGACAGCCGGAAGATCTCTTGCGTGGTGCCCCTTGCGGTGTCGTTGACAGCGTGCTTAGTGTGACTGTTGTGCAGTAGCCCCCTGAACTGGGATGATTGTGGACGCGGGGGACTTGAGGGCACCGGTAGCTCGGTTTAACGCCCTCGTATCCCCCGACCGTGTTCCCCTGCTTTGGAAGGGAGGTGGTCGAATTGGTCAGCCTTAGCCCCTGGTGGGGCTGAGTCTTGCGGTTTTGACCGCTTGAACTCAGAGCTGGAGCCGCTGTTACTTTGACGTTGAAGCGACTCCTCTCATTTGTTATCGGAGCGGCAGGCGGAGTCCTTTAGCAGTATGAGGATTCCCGCCTGCCGCTCTCCGAGCTTGCTTCGAGAGAGAAGGCACCTCTTTTCCGCGGCATGCGGACGACCGTCGGATCGGCTGCGGGCCCGATCATCGCAGCGCGGGTGCCGAATGCGAGCAATGATGCGATGTGACCTCCGAGCGGGCGCGCGAGAAGAGTGAAGACAGTCCGGGTGCCACGCCCCGGGCTACTCGATCCCTAGGGCGACGATTCGGCTATCTCTGGGCGACCTTCGCCGTATCGGGCGTCGGCGATGGCTTCGGCTACGGAGCCGTTCCCCTCCTTGCCCTCTTCGTGGATCCGCATCCGCTTGCGGTGGCGTCGGTTGCGGCAGCCGATACCTCCCCGTGGCTCGTGCTCGCGCTGCCTGCCGGCGCGCTCGCGGACCGCTTCGAGCGAGGCCGGCTCATGGCGGTGACCAACATGGGGCGCTCTCTCGTTCTGGCGACACTGGCACTCTTGGTCGCGAGCCATCACATCAATCTCCCGTTGCTGATCGCTCTGGTCTTCGTCAACGGAGGGGCGCGAGCCGTCTATTACTCCGCCTCGCAGGCGACCGTGCCGGAGTTGGTCGAGCCCCGCTCGTTCCCTCGTGCGAACGGGATCCTGAGCGGCACCGAGGCGGCCACCGAGCACCTCGGTGGACCGATCATCGGAACCCTCGCGTTCGCTGTGACCAAGGCCCTCCCTTTTGTCGCCGACGCGACGGCAGTCGGTGCTGCCGGCCTGTCGCTGCTGGGCTTTCGCACCCAGCGCCTGGAAACCGGACCAGCCCATGGTTCGATCCTCGACGGCGCCCGCCAGCTCGTAAAGGACCGCTCGCTGCGGCTTCTCGTAACCCTGCTCACGGCATTGGCCGGCTTGCAGGGGCTCGTCATGGGCGTGCTCGTCATCGTCGCGACGGTC
>Ga0182027_10008518_pt1 | contig 14909 bp, 10 predicted proteins | sample 712E1DmetaG_FD_121300 | JGI IMG/M metagenome (GOLD analysis project Ga0182027, IMG submission 121300) | Permafrost microbial communities from Stordalen Mire, Sweden - 712E1D metaG (Illumina Assembly) | ecosystem: Environmental > Terrestrial > Soil > Wetlands > Permafrost | place: Sweden... | reverse complement strand
GAGGGGGTGAACCAGCCGATTCACCAAATCGGGTTGCGGGCTATGGGACTGCCTCTGATCGACAATGCGGACCTGGAAGCGCTGAGCGAAGCCGCCGCCCAGCGCCGCCGCTGGACCTACATGTTCACGATGAATCCGCTGCGCGTTCCCGGCGCCACCGGCGGACCGGTCAACCCGATCGCCACATTCTGATGGCGCGCAACGGAGGATGAAAAGATCAAGCGTCCCGAAGAGTCGGGGGCGCCCCCTGGGCCCGGCAGACACGAGTGTCTGCGCCACATCGCCCGGCCCCTACCCGCGCAGGTAGGGCTTCATGAACCGATCCCAGGCCTCGCGCACCGCCTGTTTGTCGGCCTCGGTCAGCGGGCCGCCGCCGCCCGCGCCGCTCGCTCCCGCGCCGCCCCCGGCGCCCCTGCCGCCGCGTCCGCCGCCGGCCCCGGCGCCGCCGCCTCCTCCCATGCTCCCGCTGCGGGTCTTGGTGGTTTCCTTGAACATGCCCCGCATCACCATGAGATACCCCGAAGCGCCGGTGATGCTGTTAAACGCCTGGATCCTGCCGAACATATCGAAGGCTTCCGCCTGCTTGCCGGCGTGCCAGAGGTCGAACGCAGCCGCGTAGAAATCGGCGAGCACCGTGGTGGGGCAGTGGCCGGAGAAGCCCAGCCGCATCTCGTCGATCATGGTGCGGACCCCGTTGCCGGAGAACACCGCCAGCTTGTCGTTGGTCCGTTCGCGGAGCTGGGAGACGCGCGCCAGCGGATTGCCCGCCTCGTCCTTCACGCACTTCATGGTGGGAATCTGCTTCCACATGTTGATCAGCAGATCCACGCTGGTGTCGCCCTGGGTCTGCACGAACAGCGGCAGGTCGGTAGCCTTACCGATGGTCTTGTAGTACTCCAGCATGGTGTTGTCGTCGGCTTTGGCGGGAGGCAGCGAGACGATCGCGTCGGCGCCGTGGCTGGCCGCGTGTTTGGCGTAGGCCACCGATTTTTCGATGTTGCCTTCCTTGTCCTGCACGCCGATCACGAGCGCGGTCTGGCCGCCCTTCCCCGCCGCCAGAATGGCTTCCGCGCCGTCCAGCCTTTCCTTTTCCGAGAGCGTGTCCCAGCCGCTGGCGATCTGCGGCCAGGCGAAGCCGTGCACCTTGTACCGGTTGCAAAACTTCACTTCGTTCTGGAGGCATTCCAGATCGAGCTCGTCGGATGGCGTCACGGGGGTCTGGCCTATGGGAAAAACGCCGCGGAGCGGCTTCGCCACGGCGGCGCCGCCGCCGCGGGCCAGCGCCAGTCCCAGCGCGCCCCCGCCCAATGTCCGCAGGAATGCCCGCCTGCCGGAATCCTGTGCATGACAATTCATCGCTTCGTCTCCTTTCAATATGGCGCACGCTCCAGCGTGCGGCGCCGGCTTCAGCCGGCGTCCTCCATCGCATGTCCGAAGCAAAACTGTAGCGAATCCAGGCGCGCCCGTCAATCGCCTCCCGCCACGGGTCTTCCGGGAATGAACGGCGCCGGCCAAAAGAATGCGCGGAAGACTGCTAATATGGCCTTCGAACGGGAGGTTCCCATGATCAAACGATGGCTGATTCTCGCGATGCTCGCGGCGGCGGCGCTCCAACCTGTTCCCGGGCTGGAGCGGCCCGACGTCACTTTCAAGGTATTTCAGTTTCCTCCAAATATGATTCCACGCATCGACGGAAACACGGACGACTGGGCCATGGTGCCCGACAGCTACGCCATCGGCATGGACCAACTGATGGACACCGAGCATGGCCACGGCATGAACCACGATCCCAAGAACCTCGACGTGAAAGTCAAAGTGGGTTGGGTCAAGGGCCTCAACCGCCTCTACTTTTTGTACGAGGCTTACGACAACTACTGGGATTTCTCCCGCACGGACCTGCACAACGACATTTTCGAAATCGTGGTGGATGGCGACTTATCGGGCGGACCGCTCATCGATATCTATCACCGCGATGTCTGGACGCCCGAAGCGGTGGGCAAGGCGCGATCGGTGATCGATCCTCGCATCAGCCAGGCCGACGCCCACTGGTCCACTCACGGCGTACACGCGCAGAACTATCACATCTTTACGCCTCCCGGGGACAAGGATTGGGCCATGGCGTGGGGCTGCGCGCAGTATATCAAGGACCTGCCTTACGCCAACGCCGCCTATAACTACGACTTCAAGCCGGGCGAGCCCGGGAAACTGGTGCTCGAATTCTGGATCACTCCGTTCGACTATTCGCCGTGCGATGGTCCGCAGCGCGCGGTGGAATCCGTGCTCACGGAGAACAAACTGATCGGCCTCTCCTGGTCGGTCATCGACTACGACGACGTCAACGGGCGCGACCGCGTCGGTTTCTGGAATCTCTCCCACAAACAGACCATGTTCGGCGACGCCAGCGATCTGGTGGGATTCCGGCTGATGCCCCTGGAGCAGCAGTTCAAGAAGGCGATCGGCGCCAACTTCTCTTACACGGTGGCCGATATGGGCCGGCGTCTGGTCGCGTTCCGGGACGAGTCCGAAGGCGAGGTCAAGTCGTGGAAGTGGGATTTCGGCGATGGCTCCTCCTCCACCGAGCAGAACCCGCTGCACGCTTATCAGGCCGGCAGAGACTATACGGTGATCCTGGAGGTCGAGGGTCCGGCGGGCAAGGCGCGGCGTTCCAAGGTTTGGGGCGTTTCCCTCAAATGAAGCGGCATTCGCGCCCAACAGATCGGAACTTACTCTTTCGGCAGCCTCTGCGTTCCGGCTAGGCGAACGAGTTTTCGCTGTGAGGGAGTTGCCATCCCCGCCGGAATGGGCTATAAAAGAGCGTGGCGGTCACAATTAGTCATCGGTGTCCGGACCACACGCCGGCGCATTGCCCAGACTGTTTCAAGATGGAAAAGGCCAATCTGTTAGAAGAGTTTCGCCGGCGAGTTTTGGCGGGTGTTCAGGCCTACGACCTCAAGGTTACGTCGGACATGGAGGCCTACCGTAGCCAGCGCGCCTGGCAGGTGATGCTAGCTTGCCGCAAGGCCTATTCGCTGGCGGTTCGCGGAGGTTGGCGCGGGCGGTGGCGCATGTTGCGATGGGCCTTGGGGGGCATCTTCGGGAACCCATTGGGTTTGGAAACGGAAGACCTTCAGTTCCCCAAACTTGCGAGTTATCTTCCCGAGGAGCTGTTCTGTCCGTTTCCTGAAGAGGGCGGCGAGGAACCGCCGCCGGTCTACACGCGCCCGGAGGAACTTCGCTACCACGTGCTCATCTTTCCGGTGTTTGAGTACGACTTTCGTTTTCAGCGGCCGCAACAGATTGCCGTGGAGCTGGCCCGCCGGGGGCACCGCGTTTTCTGGATCAGCCCGTCGCGAGTAGTGAGCGTGAGCGACCCAGGCGCCAAGAACTACGAAGTCGTCGCGCTGCGCGAGAACCTCTGGGAACTCCACCTCCGCATGTCGCCCCGGGACCTTTACCGGGGGACCCTGAGCGACTCCGATCTCGACGGCATGATCGCATCCCTGACTTCCTTTTTCCACGATTCTGCGGTGGCCGCCTGCTGTTCGCTGGTGCAGTTCCCATACTGGCGGAAGTGCGCCCTGGCGCTGCGCGGCCGCTTCGGCGCCAAGGTTGTCTATGACTGCATGGACGACTGGCAAAACTGGAGCGCGGAACCGGCCATCGGCCCCTTCTCGCTGGCCGAGGAGCGCAGCCTGGCCCACGATTGCGATCTGCTGGTGGTCACTGCCGGCGAGTTCGAAGAGCGATACAAGCGCGAGGGCCTCTCCCCCGTCGTGGTGCGAAATGCGGCCGATTTCCGGTGTTTCGCGGCGGGCGCGCCCCATGCGCTGCCAGCCAATATCCCACGGCCCGTTATCGGGTACTACGGCGCCATCGCCGACTGGTTTGACCTGGAGGCGGTGCGGGCCGTGGCGCGGGCGCGCCCGCAGTACTCGTTTGTGCTGATCGGACACAACTACCGCGACGATATCGACCGGCTCCGGAAGCTGCCAAATGTATTCCTGTTGGGCGAGAAACACTATCGGGACCTGCCTTCGTACCTGCGGGACTTCAGCGTCTGCCTGATTCCCTTCGTCCGAAATGCGGTTATTAAGGCGGTCGACCCGGTAAAGCTCTACGAGTATTTCAGCCAGGGGAAGCCGGTGGTATCGACTCCCATGCCGGAGCTGGAACCACTGGGCGACCTGATCTATTTCGCGAACAGCGCCGAGGAATTCGCCAGGCAAATCGACGCCGCCCTGGCCGAATCCGACCCTTCGCTCGGGGAGAGGCGGGTGAGGTTTGCGGCCCGGAATACGTGGGCGCACCGGGTGGACGACATAACAGCGGCGATCCAGGCGAGATATCCTCTGGTTTCCATTCTGATGGTTACTTATAACTGCCGCGAATTCCTGCGGCCGTGTCTGGACTCGATCTATCGGAGCACCGCTTATCCGAACTACGAGATGATCGTGGTCGACAACAATTCGAGCGATGGCGGCCAGGACATTCTCCGGGAATACGCCGCCCGCGATCCGCGCATCCGATTGGCGCTGTTGGCGGAGAACCGGGGGTTCGCCGGCGGCAACAACGAGGCGGCGCGCCACGCCAACGGAGAATACCTGCTGCTGCTGAACCCGGACACCATCGTGACTTTCGGCTGGATGCACAGGCTGCTGCGCGTGTTCGAGAATCACCCCGACGCCGGGATTGCGGCGCCTGTTACCAATTTCTCCGGCAACGAAACGAAGATCGACTTCGAGTACGCCGATGTAACGACCATGGAGGAGTTCGCCCGCTCCATCGTGGCGCGCCAGGCGGGAGCCATCTCCGAGATCGCCGTCGCGCCTCTTCTGTGCGGCCTGATTCCCCGCCGCGTTTGGTTCTCGCTGGATGGACTGGATGAGGACTTTCGGGTGGGAATGTTCGAGGACGACGATTTCTCATTGCGCGTCCGCCAGGCCGGGTTCAAGATCCTGGTGGCCGAGGACTGCTTTATCCACCACTTCGGAAATGGATCTTTCGCGAAGCTCCCATGCGAGGAATCCCTGCGGATCTTCGAGGAAAACCGCCGGATTTTTGAGGAGAAATCGAAGCGGCCGTGGGTCCCGCACCGCCGGCGGGCCGGCGTAAGGAGCATTGAGGAAGAGCCCCGCTTTACTCCAGGCGAGTTCCTCGCGCCCCGGCGAAGTGGGGGGGCCGGGAGCCTACCCGCGCCGATTCTGCGCGGGTTGCATCCGAATTCCGCCCGGGCGGGCGTGCCATTCAACCTGCAGCCGTGCGGAGGGTCTGCAATCGGAGTCGATTGCCGGTGCGTTACGCCCGGAACCGCGGTGGTGTTCGCGGGCCACCCCCTCAAGACGGAATTCGTGAACGCGGACCGCTTGACCGCCTTGTTGCCCGGCGAACTTCTGGCTCGCGAGGGTGAGTTTAAGGTCAGCCTCCTGAGCGACCACGCGCAGTCCAACGAACTGGCGTTCATCGTTACCTAGCGCCGCCAATCGAATCCGATCGATGGGCTCACGGACGTCGCGGCCTGGCGCTGCGGCGCCGCGCGGCCGCGCGGCGGGTTGGGTTGTTTGGCGCCGGACGAGGGAAGGAACCCGGGAAGCGATGCGAACCGGAGACTATTGGACGATCCAGGAGCGGAATTAAATGGTCGAGCCGGCCGGAGGCGTGGTGTCCGTCATCATGCCGTTCTTCGACGCGCAGGAATTCATCGAAGAGTCCATCCAGAGCGTCTTCGCCCAGACTTACGAACGATGGGAGCTTTTGCTGATCGATGACGGCTCTCGCGACGGAAGCACGAAGATAGCGCTGGAGTACGCGGATCGATATTCAGGGAAGGTGCGTTGCCTGGAGCACCCCGGGCGCCAGAACCTGGGACAGGCCGCTTCGCGCAACCTCGGCTATGATTACGCGCGTGGCGATTATATCGCCACGCTGGACTCGGACGACCTGTTGTATCCGAACCAACTGGCGGACCAGGTGCGACTGTTAGAGGAAAACCCCACCATTGGCGCGGTGTATGGCGGCACGTTGGTGTGGCGCAGTTGGACTGGAGATCCGGCGGATCGGGGGGATTGGGTGACGGTCATGGGCGTCGAGGACAACACTCTCCTGACGCCTCCCGAGCTGGCAACCAGGTACCTGCGGCGGGAGGCGACTCCTCCGTGGACTTGCAGCGTGCTCATTCGGCGGGAAGCCATCGAGCGAACGGGCGGATGTGAGGTTCCCGCCATACCGCACTTCAAGGTGTTCTTGCACTACCCGGTATTGGCGACGAGTCGAAGCTGGGGAAAGTACCGGCAGCACCCACATTCCATAATGGGCGGCAAGACGGACGCGGTTAAGGATCTGGAGGCGCTCGAGTTCTTTGGGTGGCTGGCGAAACACCTGAGAAGAGAAGGCGCCGGCGATCGAGACCTGTGGAAAGCGCTCAACGGCCGGCTTTGGCCGTATCGCCACCCTTTTCTTCACACGGCGCTCTTGCATGTTCACCCTCTGGCGAACACGCTGGCCCACTTACGCTGGCTCGCGTTGCGAAAGCTCCCCGGCCAAAGGGGCGGCGAGATTGTGGCGCATCCGAACCCCATGCGGATTCCCGATGCAGGCTCGGGCGGCGGTACCACCATTTCGTGGTCGGCGCAAGGGGTGGAGGCAGTCGAGGTTCGCGTGGATGCGCCGGATGGACCATTGTTCGGCCGTTCGCCGGGCTCTGGCAGCCAGCAGACCGGCAATTGGGTCACGGACGGGATGGTCTTTTACCTCCAGGACGCCAGCGCTCGCGGCGGGTTGACCGCCGACGACACGCTCGCCACGGTCAAGGTCCGCGTCGCCGGTCCGAGCAGTCAAGGCCGTATTCCGCTCAGAGACCGTCTTCGCTTTCCCCAATGGCGCGACGCGCACCCGGCGGCCCCCGGGGTGGACGAATCCTCGTCGGGCGAATGCAGGCTTCGCGACGAGGCTCTGGCCGAGTGGATCCTGGAGGCCCACCCCGGCACGATATTCGAATTCGCCGCCCGTGGGCCGGAGCTGGCCATGCTCGTGGAAAACGAAGTACGGGAGTACGTTTGGAGCGCTCTGGCCGGCGCGCCGATAGAAGCCGCACGCAAGCAGCTAAGAAAGGCCGCCGTCCGCGGAATCGACATTTGCGACGGGTACAAGGCCGTTTCGTGGGGCAGGTACGACGCCGCGGTGTTCGTATCGTTGGGGCGTATCCCGAACGATCTGGAAATTCTTTCCGAAGTTTCACCCGGCGCGAGTGTTTTCCTCTCCTGCGCGGCATCCGAAAAATGCGGCAGCGCGAGGGCGTTTCCCACGGAGCAATCCGTTCGCGATCGCTTCGCGGGTTTGCTGGAGATCCTGCGGGTCAGGACCGTGGCCGGTCATTTCATAGCGCACGGCGTGCGCAAGGACCGCAGATATACGGCCAGGGAATTGAGAAGGATGTTCTTCACCAAACATCGCCACTATCTCAAGAAACAGACGGAAATGCAGAGGTTTGTCGCTCGAAACCTGTACGGAAGGGTTCTTGAAGTCGGATGCTGGGACGGCTTCTTGTATCCATATCTTACGTGCGAGAAATATACCGGCGTGGACATGTGCAGGGAAGCGATCGAGGAGGCGCGACGAGAATACCCGGGGAAGTTCTTTGTCTCGGACTGGGATGATTTGAGTTGCTCCGGCGATGCCGACTCGATCTACTTCAACGCCGTGCTGTCCTGTCAGTCGGACAAAACCGGAACAGCCGGAAAGTATGAGAGACTACGGCCGTCGCGGATCGTCGTGCAGGATCTGGAAGAGGCGAGGATCGAGTTGCCGTACAGGTTGCGCTCCAGCAAGAGCTTCTATCTTGACGCTAACGAGCCGGAGAGATCCCAAAGGAGGGTAGTCCGCGTCTTTGACTTGTAGCGCGGCCGATATACGACCACCGTCTCTTCCGGACGGATCAGCGTTCACCGCCTCGAATCAGAGCGTTGAAACGGTACCGGGAAGTCTCCAGATTCGCGTCTTGAAGCATTACTTGACAATGAAGTCCGAGACCTACGCACACCTGTATGAGATCTTCTTTGCGCCACCAATGACCCATTTGCTCGGTGTTGTTGTTCAAACTGTCTTCGTAGAGCCGCCAGCGTTCCGGCGTGTTGTAGAACGCATGAATACGTTCCTTGTCGGGAATGTGGCCGGCAAAAAGCAAAAAGCCTTTTCCGCAAATCTCTCGCATCGCTCTAAGCATTTCACCCGTCTCACCCGCCGACAAATGCTGAAACACGCTATAGGAATAGGACTTGGCCGGCTTGAATGGCAGGTTCCGTAGCGTATCGGCACGCACAACATCGCCAAGACTGTAGGTGCAGTTCGGCGCCTTAAAATACGCCTCGGCGGTGTCTATGAGGACTCGCGAAGCGTCGACGCCATGGATTCTGGCGACGAGTTTGGATATCTCACGTGTAATGAAACCGTTGCCGCAACCTAAGTCGACAACCTGGTCGGAGGCCGTCAACTCCAACGATCGTTGTATGCTTTCCGCGACCAGGCGTACTTGATCCGGCCCAATGGGCGACCCCAGCAACGTGTGGCCCACCTGACGCAGCGCATGCTCCGGTGAGCCGTCGGGTATCCGCTCGCGTTTCTGCCAATAGTGGCGCCAGTCTCTCATTGTGGCTGCATTCTCCGGACGATCGAATTGGTCATGGCTCGCACAAGCGGTGCTGGGCCAACATCTCTAGAATACGTTCAGGCGTGTTGAACATCATCACGTCGATTATGGACAGACCGGGAATGAATGCTCCCCCGCCCTGGTCATATGACGGGAACTCCTGTTCATAATAGAGCAGCTTGAGGCCGTTGGCCGCAAAACGCTGGGCATCGAACAAGGTTCTGCCGCCAGGAGGGTTCACATACTCGGCGGCGCCGAGAGCGGCGCACATGTAGAGCGACCAGTCCATCGGGAGCACCGGTTCGGGGTGGGTAAGCGCCATGGCGGAAGAGACCTCATAGAGGAAGGGGATTCCGATGTAGCTGCACGTGCGGCTCAGGCAGCGGACCAGGAGCGCTACAAGATCGTCCGTTTGGGTCTCTAGACAATCGCGCAGGAGGTCCAGCACAGCTTTATAGCGCGGCGCGCGCAGCAGCTTGTAGGCGTCGAGATGGCGGCGAATGCGGTCGAAGCGATCCGGCTCGGGCGCGAGGCGCATATCCCGGATCAGCGTCTCGCGCGAGTGGTCCGCCACCGTGACGCCAATGTACTTCTCGCCGCCACCGGCTTTCAATATGCGATTGCGGTTCATCCAGCCCTTGCGTATGTACTGCACGGAATCGAACACGATCCAGCGGTCGGTATGGACGATAAGTCCGAAATAGCCCAGATAGGGGAAGAAATAGGGCTGCATAATGCCCAGCCGCTTTCCGCGGTACATCGATTGGCCGGTGGGCGATGTAGCGCCAGAACTCATGAGAGGCATCGGTGGTTACAACGGAAGCCTTGGCGTATCGGTACCCTTCATTATGCCAGACACGGACTAGGGAGTGCGCGTTCGAAGCGATCTCAGGCGCGATTTCCAGGCTGTTGGCGAGATTCGAGATATGTGGTAAAAGGGGCTGGATGCGTTTTTTGTACAATCCGGCCGGCGTGAATCCCGAGATTGGCGCAACCGTCCACGTCTGCGAGGAGCCAGTTCTCTGAAAGCCAGTCTCAACGATCTTGCCATTTTCGGCGGCCAGCCCGAGTTCCAGGCGCCGCTGCATGTCGGCCGTCCCAATATTGGCGACCGGAGCCGCATACTCGAACGCGTGGCCGAGGCTCTGGACCGGCGCTGGCTGACTAACGACGGCCCGTTCCTTCAGGAATTTGAGGCGCGCATAGCCAAGCTCGCGGGCGTGAGGCGCTGTGTCGCCGTTTCCAGCGGCGCCACGGCCCTGGAGCTTGCGATTCGCGCGGCCGGCTTGACCGGCGAGGTCATCGTCCCGTCGTTCACCTTTGTGGCCACCGCGCACGCCCTGCTTTGGCAGGGGATTACTCCGGTGTTCTGCGACGTCTCGCCGGATACCCACAATATCGACCCCTCGCGGATAGAGGAATTGATCACGCCCCGAACCACGGGCATCGTCGGCGTTCACCTGTGGGGGCGGCCATGCGACGTGGAAGCGCTGCGGGAGATCGCGAACCGGCGCCGGCTGCGCCTCCTGTTCGACGCCGCGCACGCGTTCGGTTGCTCGTACCAGGGCGAGACGATCGGGCGGTTTGGGGATGCCGAGGTGTTCAGTTTTCATGCCACAAAGTGCGTCAGCTCCTGCGAAGGGGGCGCCGTGGTTACGGACGACGATTGTCTCGCCGAAAAGGTGCGGGCGCTTAGGAACTTCGGATTCGTCGACTACGACCTGGTCGCCTGCCTGGGCGTCAATGGCAAACTGAACGAAATCTCGGCCGCCATGGGGTTATCGTCCCTGGATGCAATGGGGGAGTTCATTCGGGTCAATCGGAGGAATTATGCATGCTACCGGAGCGCGCTCCGTGGCGCGGCCGGCATTCGCCTGCTCCAGCATGATGAGAGCCAGCCCTGCAACTATCATTACATCGTGCTGGAGATCGACGAGGACCACGCGGGCCTCAGCCGCGACGAGTTGAAGGAGATCCTCTGGTGCGAGAACGTTCTCGCGCGACGTTACTTTTACCCGGGCTGTCATAGGATGAAGCCCTATTGCGATCTGTTTCCTTTGGCCGGGGCGAGGTTGCCCGAGACCGAGCGGCTGTGCTCCCGGGTGCTCTGCCTGCCGACAGGCACGGCGGTCACGGTCGACGATATTGAGGCGCTCTGCCGGATCATACGCTTCTCAACCAGTAACGCGGCCGAGATCGGAGCCAGACTGGCCGGAAGGAGGCTGGCGGGTGGAGTCCGTACAAGCTGACGCGGAAGGCGGTGTAGTTACGGGGTTGGGCATGGTGAAAGTCAGCGTACTGATAGCCACCTACAATCAGGAACGGTTCATCGGAACCGCCGTAGATAGCGCGCTCGCGCAGCAGGTTTCGTTTCCGTACGAGGTGGTCGTGTGCGACGACGGTTCGACCGACGGAACGCGAGCGATCCTCGAAGAGCGGGCGGCCCGCCATCCCGGGCGGATCCGCCTGTTTCTTCCGGAAGCGAATCTGGGACACTCCGGCGCCGAGATCTTTATACGCGGCCTGGCGATGTGCCTGGGCCAATATATCGCTCCCCTGGACGGCGACGACCACTGGATCTCGTCCGGGAAACTGCAGTTGCAGGCGGACTTTCTCGACGCCAGGCCGGATTGCCCGCTGTGTTTTCACAACAGCGAGGTGCGCTACGAAGACGGATCTCGCGAGTCCTGGAGCCTCTACTCGGCGCCGCTCAACGAGAGGTTGTCTATCGAGGACCTGCTCGGCACGACATCAATCCACAACTCCACGCTGATGTTCCGCCGGGAGATGGTGAGCGATTTTCAGGAGTGGCGGGAGGTCGCCGGCCCTCTCTCTCCGACCGACTGGGCCATGGCATTGGTGGCCGCCCGGCACGGCCGCGTCGGATACATCGATAGAGTCATGACCGTCTACCTCCAGCACGGCGCCGGCGTGTGGTCGGCCGTGGAGACCGCCGGGCAATTGGAGAGGATTATAAGACAGTATGACGAAATGGACCGGTTTCTGGGCGGGCAATATCACGAACTGATAGAGAAGGCGGTCTGCGTCCGCTCCTACGAGGCTGCGCTGGAACGCGAGAGGCAGGGCAACCTGGCCGGCGCCGCCCGGCATCTCACCCGCGTTCTGACGGGCCGTCCCGAGTGGTTGGAGAACTATTACCCCCCTCGCGGCCTTACGCGCGACGAGTTTTGGGCGATGTTGTCCCGGCGCCTCTGGCTCTACCGCCGCCCGGCGCTGTTCCGCATGGCGGTTTGGGGCGGGTTCGCGAGAGCGCGCATCGAGTGGCTGCGCATTAAGAGCACAGTCAGGCTGCGAAGCTATTGGCGGCTGCTGAGGACGCTCGAGAGGGGCTCGATTCAGGCTTCGCCCAACCCCGCTCACGGGTGCGCCCGGTACCCGCATCTTGGCGCGACCACGATCACGTGGAGATCGTCGAGGGTCCCTAATGTGGAGATTCGAATCGGGACGCCGGACGGGCCTCTGTTTGCCCAGGTTGGCGCCTGCGCCGGCGCGAAGACCACTGGCGAGTGGGTCCGGGACGGCGTCTTGTTCTATTTGCAGGACGTCTCGGGTGGCCGGCCGCTGACGCTGGCCAACACCCTGGACGTGGCTCGCGTCGCCATTCGGAAGAGGCGCCCCCGGAAATGCGGGGAATTGGTACGATCCGACGAAAAGAGCTTGCCTAACGGATGAGAAACAACGCCGGCAATGAACCAGGGGCGTGGCGCGGTCCCGGCTGCCGGCCCGACCTTTTGTGGCAGCTCGTGCGGCCCTATGGCCGGTATGTTTACTATGCCTTGCGGCCGGGGCGAAGACCGGACTACTTTCGCGCGCCGTGGAGACTTCGGACAGGTAAGCTGAATGATCAGGTTCTTGAGAATCTGCAATTCAGACTAGACCACCCCGATCGCGTCGCATTCCTCTTCTTCCCCATGGTCGATTGGCACGTGAGATTCCAGAGATCTCAGCAACTGGCCCGCGCGCTGGCGGGTATGGGCCACGCCTGCGTCTACCTGAATCCACAGCTCGGATGCGAATACCCGGCGCCCTATCTGTTCGACCCGCATCCGCGCCTCGGCGCGTTGCCGGATGGGGTCCTGGAGCTGCACGTTCACCTGCCCCGGGAACACGAATCTCACCAACGGGCGCTGGGGCAATCGGAAATCCGCCGGGTGGTGCGGGCGGTTGAGGATGTGGCGCACGCCGGCCAATTCCGAAATGCCGTTCAGATCGTGAGCTTTCCGCGCTGGCTCGAAGTGTCGGAATCCATCAAAGCGCGCCATGGGTTTCCCGTGATCTACGATTGTCACGACTACCTGCGGGGATTCCCGCGCATTTCGGCGGAGATCCTGGAGCGGGAAGACGCGCTGCTGGAACGCGCCGATTCGGTAATTTTCTCCTCGGAGCGTTTGCAGGCGACCGTGACCGGGCCCCGGCCCTCTCTGCGGCGCAAGTCCAGCCTCGTGCGGAACGGCGTGAACTCGGCTGATTTCGCAAACGCGCCGCGGCCGCCGCGCCGGGGCAAGCCGATCGTGGGGTACTCCGGGGCCCTTGAATCCTGGTTCGACGTCGAATTGCTATGGCAAGTCGCTCGCGCGCATCCGGACTGCCGGTTTCAATTGCTCGGCCGCGTGGAGGATCGCCGCGTCCTCCGTCTGAAAGAGCGCCCTAACATCGAGCTTGTCGGCGAGGCGCCTTACTCCGAGGTGCCCAATTACATGCGGACCTGGGACGCCGCCATGATCCCATTCCTCATCAATCCGCTTACGGAGGCGGTGGATGCGATCAAGCTCTATGAGTACTTCAGCGCGGGGCTGCCGGTAGTCAGTACGCCGCTCCCGCAAGTGGAGCGCTTTCGCGGGCTCGTATACATAGGCGGGGACGCCGGCAGCTTCTCGAAGTGTCTCGACCAGGCGTTGGCCGAGGACAGCGGCGAGAACAGGGAACGCCGCCTGGCAATTGCGCGCCGGGAAACCTGGGCAGACCGCGCTCTATCCTTGATCGCGATTACCCGGGCCTGGGGCGCGGCTGCCGGCTCGGCTGCCGCGGGGCATACGCCCCGGCAACTCTGAACGGAGTCGGAGGTCCGACTGGCGGCCGAGGCAGCAGGAGTCGTGATAAGTCACCTGGTAGCCGAGCTTGCGCGTCAGCAAGGGCCTGAGCCGGTCCAGATGCTTCGCCAGAAAAGGCGTGGCGTGCTCGATCCCCCAGTTGAAGCCGAGGGCCGGGTAGTGGTTCTGGAAAGCGTTGTGGGCGTGCGGGCAGGAGGTCACGGTGCGGGCGAACCGGTACTTCTGGAAGACCGCCATGTTGTAATCCGGGTATAACCCTGAATTCCGCAGTCGACTTCGGCGGACGCAGCGCCCGACGTCGCCGGAGGGCGCGTGGACGGCTGCCGCCGAGATGGTGCAGGGACCGTCTGATTAGTTCCCTCACTGCGGGACGGGCATGCCCGGCCCCTACGGCGCGGTGTAGGGGCCGGACATGTCCGGCCCCGCCCAACTTAGCGAGATCACCGTTGGCGTGTGCTCCGTGTCATGAACGGCCTCGCTGAGAGCGTCGCGATAACCCTGTTCCGGCAGGCCTACTCCCGGTAGTTATGGATAAGCGTACCTCCTCGGCTGTACGATCTCAAACCGGCCTTGGCCTATAGCGTTCAGTTCCAGTAGTTCCGGTCCAGGCTGCGATACTGGACCGCCTCTGCTACGTGTTTGGCGGAGACGTTCGCGGACTCGGCCAGGTCGGCGATCGTGCGGGCGACTTTCAGAATGCGGTCGTGCGCGCGGGCGGAGAATCCCATACGGCGCACCGCCATCTCCAGCGTGCGCTCGCCGGCATCGTCAAGCACGCATTGCTTGCGCACCATGGGAGCGGGCGTATGGGCGTTGTAGTACCCGCGCGCCTGCTGCTTCGAGCGGGCCCCCTCGACGCGGGCGCGGATATCGGCGGAGGAGGCCACTACCACTTCGCCCCGCAATTCCTTGAACGGCACGGCCGGCACTTCCACGTGGATGTCGATCCGGTCGAGCAGAGGCCCGCTGATCTTGTTCAGATACTGTTGGACCTGGCCCGGCGTGCAGCGGCACTCCTTGGAGGAATCGCCCAAATAGCCGCACTTACACGGGTTCATCGCGCTTACTAACATGAAGCTCGATGGGAAACACAGCGTCATGTTAGACCGGGCAATAGTGACTGAGCCGTCTTCGAGCGGCTGGCGCAGCATCTCCAGCACGTCTCTCGGGAATTCGGAGAACTCGTCCAGGAACAG
>Ga0182027_10008517_pt1 | contig 14909 bp, 16 predicted proteins | sample 712E1DmetaG_FD_121300 | JGI IMG/M metagenome (GOLD analysis project Ga0182027, IMG submission 121300) | Permafrost microbial communities from Stordalen Mire, Sweden - 712E1D metaG (Illumina Assembly) | ecosystem: Environmental > Terrestrial > Soil > Wetlands > Permafrost | place: Sweden... | reverse complement strand
CTATAGATAATTTAGGTTCATCTGGATAAGTAACAGTTGTAGTAATTATAGATTTTTCCCTATTATTCTTACTTCTAAGTTGTAATGAAGATAATTCATTTCTATTAGTTACTGCATCTGTTATTATAGTCATAGAACTATCATTTTGAAGAGTATCTCTATAAAATCTAGGAGTAGTATAATCTCTATATAATTTCTTATAATCTTCTACACATTGTGCAGAATCTTTAGGGATATACATAGTATCATGTATAGGAACTATTACTTGATAAGGTATAGGTTTGTATATAATAGTATCTCTATATCTAATATCTCCAGGAATTACTACCGTATTAGTAATTATCGTTGGTTTAGTATTATTATACTTATATGTAATAAATCCACTATATCCTAATAATCCTAATATTATTAATGATAATATACCTACTAATTTCATATTATTTGATTGTAAATTTATCTAATACAGTTAATACACTTTCTCCTCCTGCTATACCCCCAAACATTAATATTAAAGTATTATCAGTTTTTATTCCAAATTGATTTGTTATAAACATTCCAATTAATATTATAAATGCCCCTATTGCGATAACTCGTTTATGACTTATTTCATTGGAATCACTAAGTAAATTTTTTATAAATAATCTCATATTATTCATCTTTAAATTTTGTACTAGTTACTCTTGATATCCATCCATTAAGGAATTCTTGTAATTTAGGATTCTTTTTTACTAAATTATTATAATAAGTAATCCTAGTATTTTTATATAATGTTAAGATACTAGTAAAGTATTCTTCAACTTTAGACTCTGTTTCTGGTCCCATTATACCATCCTCAACAACTCCTAATATATGTTGTAATAGTTTTATAGCAGTTTTATTTCCTGCATTAACTCCCATATCAAATATATGAAGTTTTAGATCTTCATTGAATATCTTATCAATGTTTAATTTTAACCAGTAATCATTATAATAGATTTTAGATACTTCATCTAAAGTTATATCTTTAATATTTAAATCTGGATATGATTTATGACTAATCCCATAATTAGTTTCCCCACCTAAATCATTTATATTATTTACATAACCTCCTTCATGTTTTAGAATTACTTCTAAATAATCATTAAATTGTCTCATAATATTATCTTGTTGTTACTGTCCATAAATCATATGATCCATTATTATTTGGAGACCTATATAACTGTAAAGCCGCTTTATCAATTATTCCTTGTCCTGATGGCGCACCACTTCCTGATTTACCGGTTAAATCTATAATTCTGTTATTTTGACGTAAATTCTGACTATCTTTATTTGTAACAAAATCTGCAAGTATTTGATTAACATTTGATGATGTTAAGACAATTCCAGTAACTTCCAACTCATATAATGATGTTAGATTTATAGTACGAGGAACTGTGATAGTACTCGATGTTGAAGCTATATTGACATTTTGTAAATTAGTTAATCCAGATATTGAACCTGACAATGAACTATTACCTGCTGCTACTAACCAATATAATTGTGACAATGATTCAACAGAACCCGAAATAGTATTATCACCCCAAGCCTCAAAAAAACATAAATCTGTTTTATCGGAAATGTTACCAGTAATTGAATTGTAATGTATCCAAACAATATTTAACTTGGTTAATGCATCAATACTGCCTGTTAAGATATTTAAACCGATGTCACTCCAACCAGAATCAAGTATTTTCATATTAATTAAGCCAGTCACATCACCTGTCACGTCACATTGTCCATAACCACCTAACAATGAATTGCCAAACTCGACTGTTTCCAAACCAGTTAAGTTTGTAATTGCACCATGTACTTTATTACCACCATATAGACGTATAGCAGTAACTTTTGTCATGGTACTAATATCTATATCTAAAAAAGGATAATTAAGATTAGGATCTTGAACACTTGGATATTGTGTATACCAACCTTTCTTATCTAAGTCATAACTTTCAATACTTCCCCATTTAATAATAGTATTTTGACAAGTTAAATTAGATACTCCAGAAGGTACTTTTATATAAAATCTACGTAAATCTCCTACTAATATTGTAGCTGTTGTACTTTCTCCTTGTGTTCCTGCCGAATCAGTATAAAAACGAGCAGAACCTGTTAAAGTCATATCAGTATTCACGTTTGCTTCAAATGTCAACATAGCAACACCAGAACCATCTCCAGTTGATTGAATATTAAATACTAAAGTAGTTTCAGAATTTATCTTTGAACTAATATTAGTATTATTTGTATTCATATTATCTTTAAAATTATCTCCTAATCCTATTTCCAATATACTTAAAGTTGTTGGATATAAACTATTTATAATATTATAATTATCATTAATAGTAGATAAAAGACTTGTCCCATTCATTAAATTAGTAACAAGAGTTCCTATACCTAAAAAATTACTATTTATAGCAGATATAAATTCTGCAGAAGTCATACCATTTATTATCGGGATAAGGTTCATAACGCTGCGATGTAATTGTTAATGATGGTTTGCAAAGTCATAAATTCCATTTGTGATATAAAGGCGCCTAAAAATGCAAATTCTAAAACTGAAGTTGCCGGGTAATAAAACTGAACTGAAGGATATGGATAGTAAGCAGCTAAGAGTAATAGTTCGTGATCAACTAACGTGTTTGAATTTCTTATTTCTACATACTCATTTGAATTTATGTATTGATTATATGCTGATGAACTATTTCGGGCAAGGCAATTATAACCTATTGCATCTACTTGTCCATAACCTCCGCCCAGATCATCATTAATAGCTGAGACTGGACCACCATAATTTCCGGTAATTACATTTTTAGTATAATTATCGGATGCACCCATCATGTGACTACCAGAAATAGAACCACTTGTTTTGTACCCAAATGATGCATTATCTTGTGTAAATTTAACTCCATTAGATAATGGTTTATATCCAGTATCTATATAAGAAGATGAACCATCACTATTATATCCTATATTTGTTGTAAAAGTTGGGGATAATATTGGATTTAAATTATATAAATTTTGTATCCAATTAAGTTTAGCACTATTTACTCCAGCAATATGAGGAACCCATAATGCATCAAATCTTGTATCAAATAAACTAGCAGTTTTTAATGCTTTAATAGTAGTATCAATATTTGTTTTTTGTGCATCTGATATAGTATCCCCTGCAGTAGTCATTCTATTTAATAAAGCAATAGTAGAAGGATCGTATGATGTCCACACACTTCTACTTGCCTCTCTATTTCCTTTTATGTGACCATTAAAATTAGTTACTCCTGACCAAAATATAGAAAGTTGAAAATAATTATGTATTATATTTACCTCTGAAGTAGTTAAAACTTCCCCAGATTTTACAATACAAATAATTCTTATAGAATAAGGAGTTACATCATTGTATTTTATAAGAGTACTCGAAAAATCATAACTAATTAATTCAATTGTAGAAGTAGTTCTTTGACTAGTATCTGAATTAAACCATATATAATCTATATCAGCATTAATATAAGGAGTAGTATTTGGACATTGATAAGTTTCATTTCCTACACTTCCAGATACAGTTAAATAATCTATACCTAAAGTATTATATAACTTTCCTCCAGTAATACTTGAATAATTTCCTAAAAATAAGAATTTACTTTTTAATGAATTTGGAAGTAAACTTACTGTAGTAATCCACTCATTCCAATATTGTGTTGGTATTTCATATATCTCTTCAGATACTAAATAAAAAGCATCTATATATTTATCATTATGATTATATCCTAATTGAGATTCTATATCTTTATTTGATATTAAACAATTATAAACTATAGTTAGAAAATCTATTACTTCAGATTGACTAAATCCATAATCTAATAATTGTTGTATTATGTAATTAATAGGATTCATATGTTATTTTTTAAATCTATTTATACTGGCTGTCCATAAATCATATATTCTAGCATCACTAGTTCTACTATTTTCTCTCATTTCAGAAAGAAGATTAAATATATGTTGTATAGACTCTTGATTAGATGCTTTATGTTCTTCAAATATCTCTATATCTAATTTCTCTTTTATCTTAAGAGTAAGATCATCTATCTCTTCTTTCTTAACTCTATTATTATAATTGATTGCCCAATATAATATAGTAGGAATAGTAGTATATAATACCCCAATAAATATTTCTTTTGGTTTATCCCAAGCACTGAATCCTAACAGAGTTATTAATGCTAAGGTTAATAGTCCTGCCCCTAATCCTGTTAAAGACGCTAAATACGATCTAGCCATTTCACTACGCATATTTTATAAATATTTATAAATTTTGTTACTACATTACTTATCATTCTTCTATTGTAATAAGTTAAAAATCCAACTATTCCTAAACTTAATAAGTATCCAGTCATTCTTTGATTACACCAAGTTGGAGGATGTTTAGCAAATATTAATCCTATTAATTGATTTAATAATTTCTGTGATTCATATATTATATCTGTATATATGAGATTTTTTATTAAATCTTTTGATATATACTTTAGTAATATTAAATCTATAAATAATAAATGTATATAAGTATTTTCTTTATATAGAAAATTCCACCAAGGAGTTGGAAGATTTCCTAAAATATCTCCTTTTATATCATATACTTCAATATTATGAGAGAATCTCATATATACTATACTTATAATAAAGTATAAGAAATATATTAATTCTATGTTATACTCTTGTATAAATTGTTTTATATGATATAACTTCATAGTTTAGCAAGGATCTTCTGGAGGATCTCCCCCACCAGTTTCATCTAAAGGTTCAATTACAGGAAGACCGTCTCCATCTATATCAAATATATCATCATCTATAGTACGTCTTTTTTTAGACTTCTCTTCAATATCATGTTTATAAATTCTTTCCCTCATATTATAACTCTATATTATAATTAGTATTACATAAATGATTAAATCTTTGTATAACCTCATATATTTCTTCTATAGTAAAGAAATTATATTGATTATACGGAGTTTGACTAAAAAAGTCAATAATTATATTACTATATATATTGATTAACTTAAACTTAGTAAGTAGTTCTTCATTTCCATCGCGTCCAGTTATAGCTAATATATTAACAATAGTATTACCTATATTAGTTTGTTGCCACATTAATGTAGCTTTAAAATCATTTATTTCTTGAGTAGTTGCCATATTATTGTATTACATGATAATTCCATTTATATTGTGTAGCATCAGTAAGTATATTACCTTTTGTTGATACTATTAAATCAAAATAAGTTGTAGAAGAATTTACATAAATAGATACACCTACACCTGTTCCTAGTGATGTTACAGCAGGATTAGGTGTAACTATAATATCACTAGCATTACTGTTTGCTGGAGAAAATACTACATAAGGTGCAGTTCCATAAGCAACATTAAAAGTAACTCTTATTATTTGTCCAGTAGTACAAGTATTTGCTGTTGTAATAGTTATTTGTCCTGCTATATCTGTTCCACTTATTGAATATGCCCCACTTCCTGATGTTCCCATAGCTAGACCTGGAGTAATAGAAGGCATACTCGATAGTCCTCCGATATGAATAGATTCAGTAGTACCAGTATTACTTACACTAAACTTTAATACACTATTTAAATATCCTTCTATTAAATTAGAAGTATTCCCAGAACTATTATTTATTTGTAATCCAACTCCAGTTATAGATGCAGTACTTATTCCTGGACCAGAAGATGATATTCCTGCTACACCAGCGGCAGTAGTAGATGTTCCATAAATTCCATTACCATTACTAGATGTTCCATAAACTCCATATGCTAGAGCTATACCATATACACCAGCATTTGGTACTCCACTTCCACCAGCAATTAATTTATTACATAATACATTTCCATTATAATCTATATAAGCTTTCTCAACTCCATTATTTTGAAAACTTGCTATTTTAGCTCCACTAGTAGATAAAGCATTAGTTCCAAATATATATCCTATTGCACTAGAACTATCATTAACTGTAGGACTAATAGTAGTTCTAATTACACTTGAAGAATTAGATATTATAATTGCAGGAGCAGAACTAGTAACAAATTGATTTATACTTAATGCAGCTCCTGCAGTATATCCACTATAATTATCTACTCTAATAGCAGCATAATTAGATGTATTTTCTATACATACAGCATTTCCACTTCCATAATTTCCTACATATAAACCATGTGTTGATCCAGTATCTAAATATAAATCTACTAACCCTAGATTATTATGTGTAGTACTAGTACTAAGTTTAATGGAATTAGTTTGAGTATTTCCTATAATAGGAAGACCACTACCTACAATAGGTACTCCATTTATTTGATAAGTAGCTCCAGTAGGTATATTTACACTTCCTTGATAATCAATATTAAATTTATTAACTGTATTATTTTTTAATTCTAATAAATTTCCACTTGTATGAGTAATAAGAGTAGTATCTAGTACATATGGTGTTTCTCCATCAATAAGATTTGGATTAAGAGCAAGTATTTGAACATCATTATAATAAAAATTTATACCTGTTTCAGAAAAAATACCCATATCAAGAGTACTAGAATTTTTTGTATTAAATCTATTAGAATATATTAGTCCACTATAATTTATTCTAGCAGCATCAGTATAAGTAGGATCAGTAGTACCACTATAAAAATATCCATTAGTAGGAGTCGATCCAGAAGATTTTAATACATTAGATTTTATATCTCCAAGTATTGTAGTATTACCATTTCCATCTATTGTTAATTTAACTGTAGGATTATTTAAAGTAGTTCCACTTACTCCTGGAGTACTTGTTGCAATAGATACAGATGATCCTACATTTCCCCTTGATTTACCAGAAGATAAAATTAATGTTCCACCAGTCTTATTATTTCCATCAGAAGATACACCTCCTGCTTGAATAATTAAACTACTACCTGCTGTATTAGAAGTTAACATATCTTCTAACCAAATAGTTTTATCACTATCTCCACTAAAAGAAAAATCTTTAGTTGGATTAGTGATTCCTATCCCAATTTTTCCAGTAGATTTTAAAGTCATTAATGATATTGGTGTTCCAAATATATCTTTATAAAAATAAAGATCATAAGTTGTTCCACGAGTACCCATTGATATATCACCTATTCCCCCTGCAGTATATATAGGAGCCATTAAATAAGTACCAAAAATACTTATACCATATAAGTAAGTAGCATGAAAATCTCCATCATAATTCAATCTTGTAGAATGTATGGGATCAGTACTAGATGAATCAAAACAACCTATCGTTTGACTAATATATGGTTTATAATAACTATTAGATGCGTCCCATTTTAATATATTATCGTTGATAGTTACAGATGAATTAGTCCAACTTCTTACTCCTGTTGCAGTAGATACTAAAAATTGCCCATCTATTGATGGATTACCTAACGATTGTTCTACAAGATTTCCTCCTGAGAATAATTTAGTTGCATAGAAATATCCATCATAATTTGCTCTATCTGTAGCTGATGGATTTGTACTAGATCCATAAATCTTTCCATTACTACTTGCTCCTCCTGCTTCAGTTTTATCTAAATATATTCTATATAAAGAACTTGTAGTATCCCATTTAAGTATATTACTTATAGGGGTACTTCCGCCTCCTCCAGTAGAATTTAATGTAATAGTATTACCAGATACACTAGCAGTTAATCCACCAGTAGTATTTATAGTAAACGAATCTTGTTGTAATGCTGCAGTAACTGGAGATCCTATTACTGAAGATCCTCCATTTTGTACAATTACATATCCAAATACATTTTTGTTTGAATAATTTGTAGGATTAGTAATTACATCATTTAATGTATTATACCAAGTATGTGATACTATACCATCTACTGAAGATGATAATGCCGGTACATTTGCTCCAGTTGCTACCCATACTGATCCATTCCAAGTATAAATAACACTTGTAGATGTTACTAATGCTGACCATCCAACTGATGGAGTAGGATATGTAGTAGCTAAATCTGAAAAATTAGTTACAGGAGATTTCCATGTTCTACTCCCTCCTATAGAAGAAGTAACAGTATATAAGTAATTAATATGATCAACTATATTAGTTCCTGTAGTTGGATTAGATGTAGCATTACTACTACTATCCATAGTTCCTTGAGCATGTTTATCATCTAATGTATCAGAATTAAATCCAACCCAAGTATTAGATGAATTCCTATAATAAAATCCTGCATCACTAGTTACTCCACTTACATGATATGGATTTCCAATTGTATATGATAAAAGTCCTTCATAAAAGAAAGAGGAATCATAAGAAGTTCTAGCACTTAAAGAACTAAATACTTGACGTTCATCTATTGGTGAACCAGTATTTGCTGCACCAGTGTTAGCAACTATTTTAAAACCTAATGGAAATGATATTACTGCCATAATTAAAAAGTAGCATTATAATGTAAAGTTCCAGGAGTTGATACTCCAGAATAACTATTTAAAGCATAATAAATTGTATAAGAAACAGTTGTTGAATCTGCTCTTGTATAAGTTGCTGTAGTATTTAAGAATGATCCTATAACATCATTATTACCTCCTTCAACATAATAAATATGCGAAAGTGATCCATAAGATGTAGGATATGCTACAAGTATATATTTATGAGTATCTACTAATCCAGTATAAGTAGTAATGTTAATAGCAAAACTTCCTGGATTAGATGATATAAGTTTAGTTGTCCCAGTTTTTATTTCAGTCCATGTAGGAAGAGTATTATATGTAGATGTTCCTGCAGTAAATGCTCCATAGTAGATAGGATCTACTACTGAATAAGTTTTAGTTGCAGTAATGGTTCCAGGACTATATCCAGTATAACTATTAGCATATACTGTACTTCCATTTGGTAATACTACAAATTCTGGAGTTGCTTCTCCTAATCCGTTAGCTTTAAATAATTGATCTACTTCAAATATATACGATGCAGAAGTAAATATAATACTAGATCCATTAGTAAATGCTCCAGAATTTAATTTATATGAAGGAGATCCATTAACTAAGGCATAAACATTACCTCCAGGCCCATTTATTGTATTAAAAGTCCCTACAATTGTCATAATTGACGATCCACCTTTTTCTACATATAATCCATTAAATATAGATGGAGTTCCTATTGTCATAGAAATAGACTCAGTAGGATTAATAAATACTGGATTAGTAGGAGTTGGGAATAACATCATTTGTAATATAGTATTTAATAGTTGTCCATTTAATGAACTAACTGCTGTACCAGATGATATACCCCCTACTGTAATAGTAGTTGTAGTATATCCTGTTGGAGAAGTAAATGTACTTCCTCCACCTCCTCCTATTAAATCTGCTAATGTTTGTACTCCACTATTTATATCAGAGAATGTGAGATTTCCACTTCCATCTTGATATATTTTAGTAGAAGTATCTGAAAAATATTCTGTAGTTACCAATGATTCAGTAACTAATAATCTTTTATTAACATTATCAAATGTAAATGAACTATCTCCATCCTGTACTCCAGAATTATTATACTGAACTGTAGTATAATTACCTCCTAAAGTATTAATATGTTTATATGTTCCATCATTAAATAATGCACTTAATCCATCTCCACTAGATATAATAGAATCTAATAGAGTTTTATTACTATGAGTATGTTGATTAGTAAATGCTAAATCCCAATTAGTAGTATCAGTAACTGTTATATTAAATGCTTCAGAAGCACTAAATAATGGTTCTACTTCAGTAGTTAAATATCCTACAAGGGCATGATTACCCCAACTATAAGCAGTATCCCAATGAGTTATCTGTATAGAAGTTACTCCAAATACATCTGATGCAGTAAATATTGGATCAGTTTCATTAGATATATATCCACTATTATTAGTTAATAACGATATATTATCTCCTATTTGTATACCAGGAACTATACTATTATCTACATATGCCTTAACAGATGCTTGAGTTGGTATAGCATGTATACTATTAGAAGCTAAATCATTTTCATCTTTTATAGTAGTTACATAAGTAGATTCTGCTCCAAATACTAATTCTGTTATATTTATACTACCAGCAACTCTTAAATGTTCACTTCCTATTAAATTAGTAGTTCCTATACTAACCTTGTCAGATATAGTTATAGGAACAAGAATATCTCCAGAAACTTTAGTCCAATAGATATCTGTAGAAAGAGATCCACTTCCAATTATATATGGATTAAATCCATCTGTTAATACTACGACTGCTTGATCAGATTGATAAGCAGGTATAATAACTGGGGATGAACTTCCTGATTGTACGTCACTTGGATTACCAAGGATAAGTGCTTCCATTAAGTAATAGGCGTTGTAAAGTTTCTAACATATCTATTAATTCTGTCTTCTTTGCTATATAAGCACTCTTCTCAATAGATTGTAAGAATGTATTATATAATTCTGCCTCTAAAATATCTCTAGGTGGGGTTGTATACTGATACAGAATAGGTATTTGCCTAAGTTTATCGTATACTTGTGATTTAACTTGTCCATAAACTAATATATACATAGTAATACTATTTATATCAACCCATGAACCAGTTACATAATGTTGTATTTTATATGTTAAATCATATATACCATCAGGTAAATTAGTTGTAGAATCTCCTAATGGATTTCCATTAACTGTAAAATTACTAGCATTTAAAGCAAATACTAAATCTGTTTGTCCAGTAAATGGTGTAGCAAGACCCTTCCCATATAAATCTATCAGATCATATATTATACTACTATTTGGTTGATGTATAGTAACACTTAACGTTAATGAATAAGTTTGACTAGTTCTTGCAGCAATTGCAATTACATCAGGATCTCCTCCTGTTCCCCATCCAACCGTAGTATCTGTAAATGTTAATAATTTAGAGTCATTTCTCTCTAATACTGATAAATTTAATGCTATCATCTATAACTTAGATTTTGATTAGTTCTACTATAATATCGTCAATTGCATTCCAATAATGTTTAAATGCATTATTTCTTACTTCCTCTGATTTTAATGTTAATTCATTAGTAATATAATATGAATATTTCATATCAAAATTAGCATTAATACCATAGTGTTCTAATTTATTTGCTTTAATCCAATCTTTACTAAGATAATAGAAAGACCATTCTCCTATATATCTGATATGTGTTGGATCACCAAATGCTCTAATAGAAGTGTAATAAGGACATATTACTGTCATTTTACCTCTAGGTTTAAGTATCCTATACACTTCATCAAAAAATTGTATAAATCCATCTCTAGTATCATTAGGATTTTTTATATCATGTGGAATATGTTCTACATAATGAGAACAATGTACTTCTTCAGCACTTTCACTTTGTATATCCCAAGGATATTTACTTAAATCCATTATTGCATCTGTAGAAGATGTTTGTGCTATATCTATTCCAAAGAATTCTTCTGATTTCTTCCGATCGCCACAGGCGAGATCAATCTTGAGTTCGTTTATCATATTAAAATACTATATCAGCACGAGAATCATAATGTCCTACTAAGACAGAATTATCACATGCAAATTTATAATTTCCTTCTTGTGCAGCTTTTCTATAAAAATAGAAATCTTGTGTCATAACTGCATTCTTTTCATCTAACATATTTACATCTAAAGTCTTAAACCAAGGTTGAGATATATGTCTAAACATATCTAATTTAAATAGATTAAATCCCATACCTAAAGCATTTGCTCTTTGCACTTCTCCTATTTTAGGAACAAGTGGTTTACTATCTAAAGGATCTACTTCTGGATCTCCAAATAACATTGGAAATGAGTTATCTGCAGATTTACTCCAATATAATCCTCCAACTACATCATAATCGTCTATACTTTCATATAGTTTTAATAGTCCATTTGGTGGTGGTAAATTATCTTCTTCTATTGTTAATATATACTTAAATTTCTTTAAATAATCATTATCCAATATATATGTAATTAAACTATTATAAGCATCATCTACTTGCATAGATTCAGCAAATATTGGTCCTGCTACAGCTTGATTCATTGGCTTAACTAGTTTCATCCACGATTGAACAACTCTAGTTGGAAATGATCCTCTAGTAGGACATATGATAATTGTTGATAAATCTTTATACATTTTTGACTTCTCTACTCGCTCAATTGATTTCTCAAGATCTGTATTATGAAGTCCGACAGTATTTTCCCCTAATATTCTTGGTTCCATACATTCTTTTACGTTAAAGAATAGGGAAGGTTTTTATCCCTCCCCTATATCTTAAAAATTATTATTCATGACTTGATACATACATATAGTCAATGTAGAAATCGTAACTAGCTACAGCAGAAGTATTTGAACTTGCTTGTACATAAATATTAAATTCTGAGTCAGCAGTAACTGCTATACCAGCAGCATTGGATAATGCTGTAGATGTAGGAGTAGTTTGAGCTCCTAAACTCAATATTTTAACAGTAGCACAAAGAGCAACAGTCCCAACATTTGGTTGAATAGTAGCTGATGCATTAGCAATAGTTACAGCATCACCAGAATTCCATCTAAGACCAGTTACAATAGCACCTTTTGGAATATATACTCCAGTGGAAACAGTTGTAGCAGCACTAGCAGAACCAGGTAATGTAATATTAGCAAATGCAGTTCTTTTTACAAAAAGATCATTCATATTATTTTAGATTAAAGATTAATTATAGCTGGAAATTCACCAGGAGTTGAAGCCATCCAAGGATTAAGTACATTAAGTACATTAACTGTTTGAGAAGCACCACTTACAATATAAATCTCTGTAGTAACACGATCAGTTTTATCAGCACCATCAGCACTTATAAATCTACGATCATGTTCAATAACAATAGTACCATAATTAGTAGATGCTACAGTACGCATTGTAGGAGTAATTATTGGGAATACTGTACGGTTACGTACACCAACATTACTCTGAGCTTTCTTTTCAGCATCTCTTACACGTTGCCATGTTCCATTACCTGGAAAAGGTGCAGTAGTATAAGTAACTGTACAATCACCATAGTTATTAGAATAAAGATGTGCTTTGAAATTTACTTGATAGTATTCATCAATTGCGTTTACAGTATCACTAACATCATAAGGCATCGCACGACCAGTAAGAATAAGATTACCACTACCAGAAGCAATAACACGTCTACGAGGATCTTTATTTATTAAAGCAATAAATAATGTCCAAATAGCATCATATGTTTGAGTTGCTCCACAAGTAACACGATACGTTTGAGTAACCTGTCCAGGTTTTTCATAAGTATCTGTATAAACTATACGTAAAGAATATTCTGTTCCAGTAGTTGGAGTAGATGATGTACTATCAATAGTTACAACTTGTTCAGTAATTGCTGAATAAGAACGACCTTGATATAATTTTACATTTTTTCCTTCAATAGGATCTGAAAATAACAATTTTTTAACACCGGTAACACTTGTACCAGCTTCGTTAACATAACTATAGGTATCAGCAAGAACTTCAGCGATATATATTGTATCGGTATCAGCTACAGTTGCTCCAGCAGCAAGAATATTTTTTGTCTTATCAAGAACAAAAATTTCTCCAGCAGCAGCGGCCTGTGACCCACCATACAATACAGCACTAGCAGTACGTGATATTGATTTGCCTATAAATACTTTATTAACTCTGTTTATCATTTTATTTAAATTTAAGTTAATTAATACACATCAAATGTACACGATTGAGATTTAGTGTACACGTGTATTAACCACTTGTACAGCTCTTCTACTTTGTTATTAAACATTTCCACGTTGAACTTTTGATTGTGTGAGTTTAAATTTATTCCATTGAGGCTACCTCAGCAGAATAAGTTTGATATCTATTACTTACCTGATTTTCTATAAACATTTGAACTGCAAATTTAACTATTTCAATATGGGATTGAAGAGGTAAATCACAATCATTATTTCCATCTATAATTACAGGTATTTTGATATATCTTAAATAAAATGTTGGGATTGTATATTGCCCATCAGATATTAATTCTACATATGTATTATAAAATAATCTTAATGGATAAGCCCAATCATTTTGTAATGTAAAATCACTTAAAGGATTATCTAATTCTTTTCTATATCTATCTGTAGTAATTTCTATTAATCCTTGTCTAGAAGTAATAGTTTGAGATTGTAAATTAGTATAAGTAATTGCAGCTTCTTCACCAACTGAGAACATATAATCATTTGGAAGAGTTGCTATATAACTATTAGGTTTATTAGATCCAGCAGATGTATTAATAACTACTTCTTTAATAAGAGTACGAAGATCATCTATACGTTTCTGAGATTCTTCAAATCCTTCTCTTTTATTATTATATCCATCATACCTAGTCTTAACAAACTTATCAACTCCTCTATTAAGCCAATAATATATTTCTATAGTAGATAATTTATTAGTAGGATCTTGTATATTTGCCTCTATTTCAAAGGCTATCTGCATTTCTCTTGATGTCATTATTCTACTTTAGATTCGTTAATTGGAATAAATGTCTGAGAACGTTGACTCTCAATATTTTCAATAAGTAACCCAACTACATCAGATACTATCTCTTTATGAGTATGTTCAGGTAATTCACAAGTATTAGTTTCATAAGTTCCTGGAGTACCCGATACTAATTTCTTAGGTTTCTTAAAATAAGTAATATCACATGTAGTAGGAATAAATTCATCTCCATGTATAAATACTATCTTATCTCCAGTAGCAGTATGATAGAAAGTTGTTAATGGTCTACGTATATAAGGATTATTAATAGTATCCTTAAGATACTTACTAATTAATTCAAATGATATATTATCTCCAGTTTGTAATACATTATTATTTGTATCATAAACTG
>Ga0182027_10008516_pt1 | contig 14910 bp, 13 predicted proteins | sample 712E1DmetaG_FD_121300 | JGI IMG/M metagenome (GOLD analysis project Ga0182027, IMG submission 121300) | Permafrost microbial communities from Stordalen Mire, Sweden - 712E1D metaG (Illumina Assembly) | ecosystem: Environmental > Terrestrial > Soil > Wetlands > Permafrost | place: Sweden... | reverse complement strand
CGGGAGACGAAGAACATCCAGCCGGCGGCCTTTGCCGTCAGGCCGAACACGTCCGTGTAAAAGAAAAGCAGATAGACCATGATCGTCTGCCAGAACAAGACAGACGCCAAATCACCAAATCCGTAGCCAATTTTCTCTCTTAACGGAAGTTTCTGGGTTTCGTTGCTCATCGGTTCCTCGCTGGTTTCATGGGTTTATTTGTTGACGGCCGGGGTTTGGGGGATGACGGGGCTTTGCGTTTTGATGTTACGCGGCCAAAAAATGGAAATTGGTTCTGCCCGTTCGCATGGCACCAGTGTATCCGGGCAACCCGCCCGGTCGAGTGAAAAATGGTGTTGCCACCGGAGCGCCGATCTCCGAATCGGCACGAACAAGTGATTTCCTGTGAACTTGCCGAATCGGAGTTCGGCGCTCCGACAGCGCCAAAACCTGCCTCGCCCGCAGAATCCTGTTGGCGGTTTGCGCTCTCTCCGCTTTAATGCGCCCTCGCATGAGCATTGCATACCAGATTATTGTCTGCGGCAGCAACGTCCCGGACCCGCTCCAGACCCTGGAGCCGGTCACCGGCCCGGCCGGACCCGCATTGAAAAATGAAATGATGCTGCCCGCCATCCTCGACCCGTGGGCCAGCCACGCGCTTTACGAGGCCGCCAACCTGACAAAAAATTCGCCCGGCTCAAAAGTTTGGCTCGTCAGCCTCGGCCCCAAGGCCAAGCTCCAGCAGGTGATGATGACCGTCGCGCAAAAGGTGCCGTTCGAACTCGTCGCGCTCGACGGCCCGGCCAGCGGATTCACCGAGGCCGCGGAGGTCGCCGCCGCCCTCGCCGATGCCATTCAGGCCATCCCCGGTCTCGACAAGTCGAAGCTGCTCGTGTTCGGCGGCTGGGAATCCGCGTCGCGCGGCGCGGGCGCCACCATGCAGATGGTCGGCGAACGCCTCGGCATCACCGACCAGTTCCAAGGCGTGGATGAATTGAAAATCGCCGCCGACGGTTCGTTGGAAATTCTGGAGCGCATCGAGGGCGGCAAACACCAGATTTCGAAATGCGCCGGCGCGCCCGCCCTGCTCGGCTGGGCCACCGGCAATTTGCCGGAGCCGAAAAACAACCCGCAGGTGGGCATGGTGAACATGCGCACCGTGATGCCCGCGTTGCAAAAGGCCAAGCCGGTGAAGCTGGCCGGCGAAGGGTTGAGCTTCGCGAGCGTCTCGCTCCCGAAACAATTGCGCGAAACCAAGATCGTGAAGGACAAATCAGCCGACGAAATAGCGAAAGAAATCGTCGAGTGGATTAAGAAGTAGAATACACGAAATACACGAAACACACAAAAAACACATGAAGACCTGGAAAATTTTCTCCCTCTCCGCCAACGGAGTTGGGGGAGAGGGCCGGGGTGAGATGGCGCGTATAAGTTTAAATCCCCTCGCCCCGCCCCTCTCCCCGCTCAGGCGGGGCGAGGGAGTTGATGCTAGTGTCAAGTTGCGCCCATCACGATTGAGGTCAGAAAATATGTTTTATCGGATGCAGTTTTAATTTTGTGCCTTTTTGCGGCTAAATCAATTTATGGAAACCATTCTCGTTCTCGCCCACACCGAAGCCGATGGCTCGCTCGCCAAATCCGCCCGCGAAGCGTTGCACGCGGCCCGCACCCTGAACAAATCGCTCGCCGGCTCCGGCCTTGTCGTGGGCCTCGTCGGCGAAAGCGTCCAGGCGGCCGCGGATTCCATCGCCGCCTGCCCGGCCACGAAATATTTCGGCGTGGCCGGCAAGGATTTTGCCCAGTCACGCTACGCCTCCGACGCGGCGGCGGCGGAAGCCATTTGCAAAGCGGCCCAGGCCACGATTATCGTCGCCCCGGCGACGTCGCGCTGGGCGCGCGTGCTGCCCGGCGTCGCGCAACGCCTCGGCGGCCGCGCCGACACCCATGTGACCGGTGTTTCCGATGCGGGTGGCAAGCCGGCTATCAATCGCTGGTATTATCGCCAGCGCATGGAAGCCACGCTCACCCGCGCGCAACGGCCCTGGTTCATTCTCGTTGACCCCGGCAGCCAGACCGCGTGCGAATGCGGCGCCGGCACGGCCAAGATTGAAACGGTGACCGTGAATCTGCCGGAATCCGCCAAGCGCACCACGGTGATTGGCATTCGCGAGCCGAAGGCCGACGCCCAAACCATCCGGCCCGACGCGGAACTGCTCTTCGTCACCGGCGCGGGTTGGACGAAGAAACAGGCCGACGGCCAGACGCACGTGCCCGAGGCGGAAAAATTGATCCGCAATTTCCTTCAACTCGGCCGCGCGTCGCTGGGCAGCAGCAAATCGCTGGTGGATCTCGGCGGCGAAGGCCAGGCCGTGCTGTCGTTCCTGTCGCACCTGAACCAGATTGGCCAGACCGGCTCGACGCCGCGGCATCAGAAGGGATTGAGCACCTGCTGTCACGGCGAGGAACCGCACACCGTTGGCTGGCGATTCATCAACGAGCGCCGCGCCATCAGCCTGGACCCGAACTGCGGCTGGGCGCGCGGCAAGGCGGATGTGCTTTACGTCGCCGACGCCTTCGCCGTGATGGGAAAAGTGAACGAGTTGCTGGCGGCGGGGAAGTAACTGCAAATTTCAACGGGTTGAGTCAGCCGCCGATGGCGTTCGATTTGTCTCTGAGCGAATCAGCTGGCTCCCGTTCACTGTCCCGTCTGGTTGGGTGCTTTTTGGTGAATGCTGAAACGCCACATCAAAATTATGCTTGACCTGCCTGTAAACTATCTCGCTGTCACTAAATCTCCACAGGATTTTCCCAGACGGTTTGAGCCGCCAGATTTCCAACCGCACCTGGCGCACGTTGTAATCCTCAAAATTCTCCTTCTTATACGCCCATTCGCACCCATCGTAAGCCCCGATTGGAGTAATAGGGTCGTCGCTGGATTCCCAAATTGGCGTTCCGACCCTGCCAACTGACGCAAAAAGTTCGCCGGATTTAGTGTTCAACCGAATCTTGTTCAAGGGGGAGTTGGTGTCTCCAACATCCAGAGAAAGTATGTCGCCTTTCCAACGAAATATGCACGGCAACTTAGTGCCTGTGGACACCATGTGACGGTGCTCAACTTCCCGTAAAAACTCAGCATATTCCTCTTTTGTAATGCCAAACCTCGGGTCGTAGTCCAGGGGTTGCCCAGGTTTACGCTGTTTGAACTGTTCCCGGAACCAGTCCTGGTTGGTGGCAATGGCAGCCTGCAACTTAAGCGTTAGCTCGTTTGCGCGGTCGGTGAGCTGTATAGTCATAAACTCAATCTCACATCGACCGCTGGGCATCACGTCGGCAAGTTTGAACAACGCTGGGGTGTTCGAGTCGCCCGCGAATGACCGGGCAACAAAGCACAGGATGATTAATGCGACTCGCATGGCAATTGCACCCAACAGTATTATTCAAACAGACTCACTTTGTCATTTGATGTTTTTTGGGGGAAAAGCCAAAGTCCGAAAGTCTTGTTTCTTCCCGCCCGCTTGACTTCGCGGGCATGATGCGCCCCGGCCATGACCAGTCAACCAATTTTGGGACCACTGAGAGCTTCCTTTCATCGTAGCGGCGGTCGGCAGAGGCTGTCTCAAAACAATTTTCCGTTGGAGGGGCGAGTTACACGAGCCCCCATTTTCAGAGGCATTCGATGAGTCAGGGGCTCGTGTAACTCGCCCCTCCGATACTTTTGAGATAATCTCGGCGCTCCGACAGCCGCGTCAGTGGTCATCTTGCCGGACTTTTTTCGGAATTCGTCTTTCGGGTTTGGGTATGCGAAGTTGTCATGCCCGTAACCAACCGGGCAAAGGGTTCGTCCAATCCCTTGGTTGTGATTTCGGTCACGGCAACGCAAGGGAGGCAACGGATTCGCAACTCCGCCTGACGCCATGAAAGCATCAGTAATACCAGCGCTTGTCTTGACGGCTGCCCTGATGGGAGCGGTTGCCATCCGGGCGCAGACCGGCCCGTTTGAAAGCCCAGCCAAACTGGCGCCGACGGGTGAGATTGACCAACTCGTTTTCAACCGGCTGAAGCAACTGGACGTCCAGCCGGCCAATCTCTGTTCCGACGCGGTGTTTGTCCGGCGTGCCTGCCTGGACGTGATCGGCACCCAGCCGGCCGCGCGCGAAGCCAGCAGTTTCATCCTGAACCGCGACCCGAACAAACGCGCCAAACTCATTGACCAGCTTCTGGCACGCGATGAATTTGCGGATTACTGGGCGATGAAATGGAGCGACCTGTTGCGGGTGAAGGCGGAATTTCCCATCAATTTGTGGCCCAACGCGGCGCAGGAGTATCACCGCTGGATCCGGACCGCCATTGAGGAGAACCGGCCTTACGACCAGTTCGTGCGCGACCTGCTCACGGCCAGCGGCAGCAATTTCCAGTATCCTCCGGCCAACTTCTATCGCGCCATGCAGAACCGCGACCCAAAAGGCATTGCGCAAGCGGTGGCGCTGACGTTCATGGGCGAACGCGCCGACAAATGGCCGACGAATCAACTGGCCGGCATGGCGGCGTTTTTCTCGCAGGTCAGCATCAAGACCACGGCGGAATGGAAGGAAGAAATCGTGTTCTGGAATCCCGCCTCGACGAACGCACAGGCCACGGCGACCTTTCCCGACGGCACCACGGTCAAGCTTTCATCCGACCGCGATCCGCGCGAGGTGTTCGCCAACTGGCTTATTGACCCGAAGAATCCCTGGTTCGCGCGCAACATCGTGAACCGCGCCTGGTTCTGGCTGCTGGGGCGCGGCATCATCCAGGAACCGGACGACATCCGGCCCGACAACCCGCCGGTCAATCCCGAACTGCTGGCGTATCTCGAAAAGGAATTCGTCGCGTCGCATTACGATTTGAAACAGCTCTACCGGTTGATCCTGAATTCGCAGACCTACCAGTTGTCGTCCATTCCCCGGAGCACCAATTCGGAGGCCGCGGCCAATTTCGCCTTTTACCCGGTACGCCAGCTCGATGCGGAGGTGCTGTCGGACGCCTTGTGCGAGATCACCGGCACGACGGAAAAATATTCCAGCTCGATCCCCGAGCCGTTCACGTTCATCCCGGAAAAGGAGCGCTCGATTGCGCTGCCGGACGGAAGCATCACCAGTTCATTTTTGGAAATGTTCGGCCGGCCGCCGCGTGACACCGGCCTGGAATCGGAGCGCAACAATCTTCCCACCGCCGGCCAGCGGCTGCACCTGCTGAATTCGAGCCACATCCAGCGCAAGATCGAGCAAAGCGAGAAGTTCAAGTACCTGCTCAAGACCCGCGACAATCCGCGCGACGTGGTCACGGGATTTTACCTGGCGATTCTCTCGCGTTTTCCGACCGAGAACGAACTCCAGATTGCGACGGGGCATTTCCCGACCGTTGGTGCGGACAACCGGGCGGCGGCGCTGGACGTCGCGTGGGCCTTGATCAACAGCACAGAATTTCTTTACCGGCACTGAGGCTCGGAACCCCCAAATCGCTCACATTTACTCCTTAATCAGCCATGCAATCTTTTGTCTCATATGCGACAAAAGATTGTATTGAACTTGCCGGCGAATCCCGTAATTTTCCGAGTCATGCAGCCCCGCACTGAAGAGTTTCTGAACCTTCTTCTTTGGTCCGCCGACAGGTTCATGCGGCCGACCTTCCGCAACCTGACGGACTCCTACGAGACTTGGGCCTACCGCAATGGTTTGCTTCGCCAAGCGTCCATGTTGGAGAAGCAAAAAATGTTGGAACGCGACCACACCATGCCCGACGATCGCGTGTATCGCCTCACTTGGCAGGGACGATTACATGCCTTGGGCGGGCGGGATCCGCAGGCGCGGTGGTCGCGTGAGTGGGACCGGCGCTGGCGGCTTGTGTTGTTCGATGTCCCTACGGCACAGAACTCACATCGCGCGCGGCTGCGACGTTATTTGCGGGACAAAGGCTTCGGATACTTGCAAAACAGTGTGTGGATCACACCGGACTTGCTTGAGGAGGAACGGCAAATTCTCGCCGGCGGGAAGATCAACGTGGAATCGCTCATCTTGTTGGAGGGGCGGTCTTGTGCGGGGGAATCTGATGCGGAAATTGTCGCGGGCGCGTGGGACTTCGAGCGCATCAATCACCTTTATGCTCGGCATTTGAAAATCCTCGGCGAGCGTCCGGGCGGGACGCTGCGCAACGAAACGGTGGCAAAGTCTTTGTTGAGGTGGGCGGTGTCCGAGCGCGAGGCGTGGCTTGACGCGGTAAGGGGTGATCCCCTTCTGCCGGAAAGAATTTTGCCGTCCGATTATCTGGGGCAACACGCATGGCGGCGGCGGGTGGAAGTGTTCCGGAAAGCCGGACGACAACTGTGTACGTTCAAACCGTGATTCGGTGTGACAACCTTTTGGGTAATGTCCTGACAGATTGCGCTTTGTTGGGAAAGCCGACAATTCAGAGGCCGTCTCCCTTGGTGCTGTTGTCCCCTTTGCAGGTCAACACGATTATCCACGCAGACATGACCCGCAAAACGATATGGATGCCGACGTATTCAACGGCTCCGATTGCCATCAGCCAAAGAATCAGAATGAAGCCGATCTCTTTCACGACGATTTTTTCAGATTTCCACTTGCAAAATTATTTAACGTGCTATGTTTTTGCGTGGCGATAATGCAAAAACTTCGTGAGTGTTTGGGCTTTTCCTTTCACGGGCCGAACATCTATGGATGCACGGAATGGCTGGCCGTGAGTGATGGCGACCATCTGAATAACCTTAGCGTCGTCAGCCTCGCAGGAAAATACGGTGTTCGATTTGTCCCCTCTGATTTCAAGAACGGGGATATTGTCCGGCTCAAGAAAGACCAAGACATCCTTATCATCCGAGGTGCAGCGGGAATAGTTAATGAGTTGCTTTTCAAGCTCGACGATTGCTGCCGGGCCAGAGATGAACTCCTTGTTGCCGCCGATGGTGATAAAATGCCTGTTCATAATAGCGCCTTAGTTGAGGCAGATTGAATTAACCCACCGTTACCGTCAACGCCAACTTGTTCGCGGTAGGCTTAATTTGTGGCCGTCAGCAATTCCTCGATTGTCCACGCATGGTCTGTAATCCCTGCTGCCTGTGCTGGCGTCTTTCTGTGTGCCGAATGAACGCGGGCAAAATTGAAGTGCCAGACGAACAGGGCAACCGCATGACGTAAGTTGTCCGGCTTCTTTGAGAAGCCAAGCGTGCAACGGGTGAAACGGCGGTTAAACAGGCGCACAGACAGGTTTGTGCGCTCGCAATGGCAGGTTGTGGCCATCTTCATGTCAGGTTCGCCAATGCACCGGATACGCCTTATTCCAATGACGCGGCGCGGCACGAAATGCAGCGGTGCGGCAAACCGTTTTGTTTCGGTGGCGTAATCAATAGAACCGCCAAACACCCTGCTTACTGAACCGGCGGAACCGCCATAGATTTGCGCCGCGTCAGTTGTCAGTTGAAAGCGCCCGTCAACGCGGTTTCGCAAATCATCTAAAAAGGCCAGTGTGTTTTCCCGTGTTCGCTTGCCCGCCAATGAACTGATAATCAGTTTGGATCGGCGATCTACCGCCAGATAGGTAAAGAAGTCACCACGTTCTAAATCATCCAGTTCTGCGGTGACGGCCTTGCAGCCGCAAATGGTGTGGATTTCATCGGCTTGGATTTGCTCCGCTTTTACGTTGCGGACATTGGCGTCCAGAAACACAGCGGCCTTTTGCCCGACTGTTTCGAGAATCGAAAGCACGGTGTCACGGTGCAATCCCGTAATGCGCGACACGGCACGGATGCCCATTGACTCGCAAAGCAGTTCAACCACTTGGCAAGCCTGCTTGAAGTCCGCCCGCAAGCCGTCCAGCGGCTGTGATTCACTGAATGATTTCCCGCAACGGTCGCAAGCGTAGCGTTGCACAATTCGGTTGCGATTACGATATGAGCCGGATTTACGGCAATTTCCAGAACAACAATGACACGTCACTTGATTCTTTCCGGCCTTGCTCTTACAGTGTCATTGTATCCGTTCGATACCACTGAAGGCTTCGGCCTTTGGTTGCGCCCTGCCAGTGTTACAAGCACTGACAGGGCATTTGTTTTTTAACGCTTCTTCACTTTACGCGGTTTGCCTTTCGGCCATCCGCCCCTTTTTGCATTTTTACGGGCGGCTTGCGCTTTAGCTTCTGAAGTGGCCCTGCCACCCCTGCGGCCAATAGCTGCAAAATATCCGCGAATTTGCCGGTTGATTTTCATAACAATGAGAATGTAACCAAGCCGCTTGGGTATTGCAAGGAAAATCTACGAATCTTTTCATCCGCCCAAAGGATTACTTGACAAAAAGCCTTGTTGTGGGATTTTACACCCACAACAAGGTTGAACTAACCTTTGACCGATTATCGGCTGGCGCGGCTTTTGACATCGAATCTCACTGCGTCAGCCGTTTTCTTTCCCAGGCGATCCGTTACGGTGTCACGCACCACCATGTAGTATTATTTTCATAGTTCAACAATTACACGATAAACCCTTTGAAATCAACACTTATCCATTAGATAATGCGCGAATAGTAACACGCTTTACTTCTTTTTGTCTCATAAACCCTTGCAACCTCAACGCGGAGTCAGGGACGGCAAGCAAAGTAAAGCAGAGCGAAAAAAACCGAAGATAGCGCAATCTAACAGGACACGACCACCTTTTGTCGCATATGAGACAAAAGTTAGGAAGATGGTTGCGCGCAGGCGAAGCGCTCATGCTTGGGTTGGGACAGGCTGTCTAGCAAAGAATGGACGCACGTGACATGGACCCGGTTCGGGAAAATGACGGGATGAATGTCGCGTGCGGCCATAAAGTGGTGTAACGTCTTTCACCAACAACGCGTCTTTTTTATTGTATGAAGCGTCCTTCGAGCGACCGATCGTCGAAACCGCATTCGGCCGGTGTGATTTCGACTTTGGGCGGCAACCCCATCTCCCGGCGCGAGGCGATGCGGCGCGGGTTGCTGGGCGCGGCGGGATTGTGGCTGGTGAGCGGGTTGGATTTTCCGGCCTTTGCCGCCGGCCCGCCGCCGGCCCGGGCCAAAGCCGTCATCCAAATCTGGCTCTGGGGCGGCGCGTGTCAACTGGACACGTTCGATCCCAAACCGGAGGCGGGAAATGATTATTGCGGGCCGTTCAAAACACCCATCGAAACCAACGTGCCCGGGATAAAAATCTGCGAGCTGCTGCCTCTGCTGGCAAAACAGGCGGACAAGTATTCCCTCATCCGCAGCATGACCCACGGCAGCAATGCCCACGAAACCGCATCGTACATGGTCCAGACCGGCCGGCCCGCCGGCGGACGCGACGTCTTTCCGTGCGTCGGCGCCGTGGTGTCGCTGTTCAAGGGTTACGATGCCGGATACGGGGGACTCATTCCGCCTTACATCGTGTTGACGCAGCCGCAGGGACGGTTTTCCGAAGCGGGCTTTCTGGGGTCGCGCTACAAACCGTTCGCCACGGGCGGCGATCCGGCCAAGACGCCGTTTGCGGTGGAGGGCGTCGTCGCTCCAGGCATTTCCGAGCAGCGACAGAAAGACCGGCGCGAGCTGCTCGAAAAATTGAACACGCTGGAGCACGTCCTGCCGGGCAACGAGCAACTGGCGGCATCCGACCGGGCTGAACAACAGGCGTATGACTTGATTTTGGGCGACGCCGGAAAGGTTTTTGATTTGTCGCAGGAGAAGGACGAACTGCGGACCCAGTACGGCAAGAACACGTTCGGGCAGTCGTGTCTGGCGGCGCGGAGGCTGGTGGAGAAGGGCGTTCCCTACGTGACCATCAACTACAATGGCTGGGACACGCACAAGCAGCATTTCCAGGAGATGCGCCGCAAGCTGCCGGAACTGGACAAGGGGCTGGCGACGTTGCTGCAGGATTTGTCCGATCGCAAATTGCTCGACAGCACCCTTATCTGGTGTGGCGGCGAATTTGGCCGCACGCCGAAGATCCAGTGGGAGGAGCCGTGGAACGGCGGGCGCGGACATTGGGGCAAGGTGTTTTCCGTGCTGGTGGCCGGCGGCGGATTCAAAGGCGGCTACGTGGTCGGCGCGTCGGATGCCCGCGGTGAAGAGGTGAAGGAACGCCCGGTGTATCCGGTGGATCTCATCGGCAGCATGTATGAACTGCTCGGGATTGATGGCGACGCGAAGCTTCCGAACCCGGAGGGGCTCGACCTGCGCGTCCTGCCCACGGCGGCGGATGGCGTGAAGTCCGGCGGATTGCTGAAGGAAATCATGTGAGAGAAGTCATGTCCATGAATCTCGCGAAGCACATTGCTTTTGGAGCGCGGAATTTATTCCGCTTCAACGGTTGTCTGGCAATTGCGCGCCGAAGCAGACTAAAGTCCGCGCTCCTCGCCGCCGCTCTAGTCAGTGCGTTCGCCGCCCAAGCCCAGAATGCTCCGCACATCGGCTATGTTTATCCCGCAGGCGGACGACAAGGCGCGACGTTTCTGGTAACAGTAGGCGGGCAATTCCCTTCCGGCATCACCAATTTCGCCGTGGTCATGGATGGCGACTTGGCGCACGCGAAAGTCGTCGCTTACGACCGTCCGCTGAAGCCCATGGAACAGCAGGCGATGAAGGAAGAATTGAACCGGTTTCAGGAAAAGCGGAAAAGCGGCGAGCGGCTTACCGAGACGGAACTGGCCAGACTGGAACAAATCAAGCGCCTGCTCATGCAGTTCGGCCGGCGGCCCGCCAACCCGGCCATCAGCGAATTCATGACGCTGCAACTCACCCTGGCCACCAACCTCGCGCCCGGCGACCACGAAATTCGCGTGCGGGCTTTGGGTGGATTGTCCAATCCGCTTAAGTTCTGCGTAGGGCTGCTTCCGGAAACCAGCAAGCCGGATTGGAAAGCCGTGCCCAAGGATCGCGGCAGCATGGATCCCGCGATGCCGCCGCCCACCGAGGCGACCGTGAAGCTGCCCGCCACCATCAACGGCCAGATTCCGCCCGGCGGCGCGGACCGTTATCAATTTTGGGCGCGTCAGGGCCAGCAAATCGTCCTGGCCGTCGAGGCGCGGCAACTCATCCCGTATCTGGCCGACGCCGTGCCGGGCTGGTTCGAGGCGGTGCTGACAATTTACGATTCCAAGGGCAGGGAGATGGCGAACGAGGAGCGTTTTCGTTTCAAGCCCGACCCGGTCATCCATTTTGAAGTGCCGTCCAACGGCACCTACACCGTCGAAATTCATGATTCACTTTATCGCGGGCGCGAGGATTTTGTTTATCGCATGACCATCGGCGAACTGCCGTTCGTCACCGGCATTTTTCCGCTGGGCGGCAAGGCGGGCGAAAAAACTTCCATCGCACTGACCGGCTGGAATCTGCCGGAGAAATCGTTTGAGCGCGACAATGGCGAAGCCGGAATCACTTCGCTGAACGGAAAGTTTTTCAATGCCGTTCCGTTTGCCGTGGACGACTTGCCGGAATGTCTGGAACAGGAACCAAACGATACACCGGAAACCGCCCAGGCTGTCACGCTGCCCGTCATCGTCAACGGGCGCATTGATCATCCCGGCGACTGGGACGTGTTCCGGTTTGAGGGCAAAACTGGCGAGCCGGTGGTGGCGGAAGTTTATGCGCGCCGGCTCGATTCGCCGCTGGATTCGGTGATCAAGCTGACCGATGCCGCCGGCAAACAACTGGCGTTCAATGACGATTACGAAGACAAGGGTTCGGGGCTGAACACGCACCACGCCGATTCCTACTTCAGCACGGTCCTGCCAGCGAATGGAACCTATTATCTCCGGCTCGGCGACACCCAGCACAAGGGCGGTCCGGAATACAGCTACCGTCTGCGCCTCAGTCCGCCGCAACCCGATTTCGCGCTACGGGTTGTCCCGTCCAGCCTCAACATCCGCACCAGCGGGAGTGTTCCGCTCACCGTTTATGCCCTGCGCAAGGACGGGTTCACCAACCAGATTACGCTGTTTTTGGGTGACGCGCCGGACGGGTTCAAGTTGACCGGCGACTCCATTCCGGCAGGCCAGAACAAGGTGCAAGTCACATTGACCGCCCCGCCCACAGAACTGGCTGAACCCGTCAGCCTAGGCTTGCAAGGCTGTGCAATGGTTCAAGGCCAGGTGCGGATACGAAAAGCCGTACCCGCCGAGGACATGATGCAGGCGTTTGCCTATCGTCATCTTGTTCCCGTCAATGAACTGGAGGTCGCCGTGCTAAAACGCCAAAATCCGCGGGCAACGATGACCATTCTCAGCGGGACTCCGGTGCGGATGCCTCCCGGCGGAACCGCGCGGATTGAGGTCGGCATACCCGGGCCACGAATTGCGGAGCGGGCGCAGTTCGAGTTGAGCAATCCGGTGGAAGGGATTTCAATCCAGAGCGCATCACCGGTCCGCGACGGCGTGGAGATTGTGCTGCAAACGGACGCCACGATCAAACCCGGCCTCAAGGGAAACCTGATCATCAACGGCTACGTGCCGCGCCCGGCGGAAACCAACGCGGCCAAACCAAAGGCCAACAACAACCAGCGGATGCCGCTGGGCGCCCTCCCGGCCATCCCCTTCGAAATCATCCTGCCACCCTGAATCGTCCTCGTCCTTGTCCATGACATGCCTCACGCGGAAAACCTCACCATCGCGGCCTGAGGCCAACCGTTATCGAAGATTTGCTTGAATTGGTTCTCCATGTGATGTCGGCCATAATACGGATCAGAGCAAAATGGTCTGCTCCCGGACTCCGGCCCGGCGCGACACGCAAATCACATTTTCTTGCCGGAGTCCAAATCTTTGAGCATCTGCCCGACCGTCGCGAGCAATCCGGGCACATCGTCATGCACCGTGTCCCACAATGTGGCGTAATCAATCGCATCGTATCCATGGCTGACACGGTCGCGCATTCCCGCCACGAGCTTCCACGGCACAGCGGGATGACACTGGCATAACTCCGGCGGCAAACGTTTGACGGCCTCGCCGAGCACTTCCATCACCCGCTCAAACGCCGCCCGCTTCTGCCAGTCGGTCAGGATTTCAGCCAGCTCGTTTTGCGCGCAAAGTTCCTGTGCCCGCCGCGCATAGTCGGTGATCTGAAGCAGGGTTACTTTGGGGTCATGCTTGCTCATAAATCGGCACGGCTTCGCGCACCACCTCATCCCGGAAGTATTGGCTCAACCACGCTTCGGTGTTGAAATCCACCTTGCGACCGATAATCCCGGCCAGTTCCTCGCCATAACCGAAAAACTTCAGTCCGGGCCGCACGCCGGGCGCGAACTCCGCCAGCACGTCCACGTCGCTGCGCGCCGGATCGAAGTCATCGCGCAATACCGAGCCGAACAGGCTCAACTTGCGGATGCCGCGCGCACGGCAGAACTCCGCGATCTTCTCGCGGTCAATCGGGATGGGCAATTCGGCCACGCTCATGGCATAAATCATCACGCAAATTCCCTTTTCGTGCAACCCTCATTCGTCCCCGCCGGAGTCGCGACCGGGGCGGTATTTGATGTCGTGGTTCAGGATGAAGTCCAACTCCCCCTCCGTGAGTTCAAGGCCGAAGCTTTCGCCGTGATGGGAAAGGAGAACGAACTGCTGGCAGCAGCGTAGTAGCCGCCGATGTCAAACGGCGCAATTTTTTTGCTGGCAAGAACTGCCATTCGAATTTTACTTCAGGCGAGATGGCTGGCTCTCGTTCGCTGCACCGTCTGGTTCGACTTTGACAGTAGGTTTCGGCTCAATCACCATCCCATTCAGCAGGACGAAAACTCGATAGCCAATTACTTTGTCGACTATTTCTTCTCCTAAGATAACCGTCCTTGTTCCTGGTCGCTCGTTTGGCGGCCGGAAACAAACCTCATAATACCATTTATCGGTGCATACGGGCAGTCCGCTTTCCGGGTCGATTTTGGGAATCTCGTTTATCTCAACTGAGTCTAATGACCACGCCGCTGCATCCGTGAATGTTTTGGCGAGTGTCTTTCTGGCTAACAAAATCGCTTTGGCCGGAAGCAGTTTGGGGTTTTCGCCACCTTGTGCATTCCACGCCGGTGTCGAATCGGGTAAATCAGCGGGAAGGCTGAGACGGTAATCTCTACCACGCACTTTGAAGGAGGTTTCCACATCAGTTTGAAAATAAGTGTTGTTCAGAGCGTCGGAAACCGATTGATCCGGCTGTGAGGAGCGGCATCCAGCCATCGCTAAAAACAGCGCAACCACTACCGTAGCGGTAAGGCATGAAACTAGGCGTGAATACATAATTGAACAATATTATTCAGACAAACTCGCTTTGTCATTTGTTGTCTTTTGCCGGGAAGAGCCAAAGTCCGAAGGCCTTGACCCTTCCCGCCCGCTTGACTTCGCGGGCATGATGCGCCCCGGCCATCACCAACCAGTCAACCCCTTTTGGTTTGTCCGCGGCACCCGCCAGCCCGCAGGGATGTGAAGATTTCTGAAACGGAGCGCCGGTCTCCGACCCGGCGCTCCGAATTCTTTGCGCCTTGGCGTCTTTGCGTTAAAATTCCACACGTTAAGATTTCAGATTGAAGTTCCGTCCCGATTCGACCATAACTTTCCCATGTTAGCGAGGGTCTGCTCCGCAGCGCTCAACGGGATTGAAGCTTTTCCGGTTGAAGTCGAGGTCAATGCCGGTTACGGCGACACGCTCGTCGTCATCGTCGGCCTGCCGGACGCCGCGGTGAAGGAATCGCGCGACCGCGTCTCCACCGCGCTCACGAATTCCGGTTTCAAATTTCCGATGGGGCGCACCACCATAAATCTTGCGCCTGCTGACGTGAAAAAGGAAGGGCCGAGTTTTGATCTGCCCATCGCCGTCGGCATGCTGGCCGCCAGCGAACAAATCGAAACCGACCAGCTCGACAATTTCATCATCGTGGGCGAACTCGCGCTGACCGGCGCGGTGCGTCCATGCAAGGGCG
>Ga0182027_10008515_pt1 | contig 14910 bp, 12 predicted proteins | sample 712E1DmetaG_FD_121300 | JGI IMG/M metagenome (GOLD analysis project Ga0182027, IMG submission 121300) | Permafrost microbial communities from Stordalen Mire, Sweden - 712E1D metaG (Illumina Assembly) | ecosystem: Environmental > Terrestrial > Soil > Wetlands > Permafrost | place: Sweden... | reverse complement strand
ATAAGAGTCCACTTCGGGAAGTTACTTCCGCCAAAGATAGGTTTGAATTTTTGGCTGATATTAAAACAGGAAATCTCAATCTGGGGGTTTTCGGAGTAATTTCAAATACCAATATTCGCGTAATATAATTCGCGTAATTCGTTCTAATTCGTGAAATTCATAATTCATAATTCATAACTCGTTTCCGGTCTCCGGTCTGCCGTCTCCGGTTTTAATTTGTGAAATTCATAATTCATAATTCATAATTCATAACTCGTTTCCGGTCTCCGGTTTTAATTCGCGCAATAAAGAAGGTGGACTCTTTTTGATAAAATTAAATGCAATACTATTGTATTTGGATCCCAATACAGGAAGCTATTTATTCCAATTCTTAATCGCTGCCGTTACCGGAATTATATTTTTCTTCCATCATATAAAAAATTTGATATTAAAAATTTATAAAAAAGTCACTAAATCCGACAGCAATCCGGATAACCATGCTGAATAGCGGATCTTTCCGGGATCCAAGCGGATTTGTTTTTACAAAGGATAATCAAATTTTCAGAGCCGTTACTTTTTATTATAAAGAAAATTTTGATTTTTTTATCAATTCCGGGCTGTACGGTGAATTGATCTCAAAAGGGCTGCTTATCCCTCACGATGAAGTTGATTTAAAAGATTTCGACTATCCAAATTTATACAAAGTATTAAAACCTGAAAAAGTACAGTTCATTTCATATCCTTATGAATGGTGCTTTAGCCAGCTAAAAGATGCCGCATTAACCACATTAAAGATTCAGGAAACCGCATTAAATTATAACATGTCTTTAAAAGATGCGTCCGCTTATAATATGCAGTTTGTAAATGGAAAGCCTGTTTTTATTGACACGCTTTCATTTGAGATTTACAAAGAAGGCAAACCCTGGGTTGCATATAGCCAGTTCTGCAAACACTTCCTGGCTCCTCTTTCTTTAATAGCTTACAAAAATTTAGAACTTGGTAAATTACTTAAAGAATATATTGATGGTATCCCATTAAATTTGACTTCTTCTTTGCTGCCTTTTTCTAAAAAATCTCACTTCGGATTATTTATGCATATTGTTATGCATGCAAAAGCGCAGAAAAAATTTAAGGCCGCAAATATTAAAGAGAATAATAAAAGAATAAGTAAAAATTCTTCGATAGGATTGAACCGGTCTTTGAAGAGTACAGTTTCATCCATAAAATTAAAGCATACCGGTACAACATGGAATGAATATTACGAAAACGATACCCATTCCGATATTTATTTTGAAGATAAAAAAAGATTAGTTGCCGAATTTTTGGATATTGCAAATCCTTCCGGAGTTTTAGATCTTGGAGCTAATACCGGGTTATTCACAAGATTAGCAGCAAAAAAAAATATTAATGTAATATCAACAGATTTTGATGCAATGTGTGTTGAAAAGAATTACCTGCTTGTAAAAGAGAATCATGAAAAAAATATATTACCTCTTATTTTGGATTTAACAAATCCCAGTCCTGCAATCGGGTGGGCCAACCTGGAAAGGCAGTCGTTTTTTAACCGCGGTCCTTTTGATATGGTTATGGCGTTAGCCTTAATTCACCATCTGGCTATTGCTAACAACATACCTTTGCAAAACATCGCTGAATTTTTTTCAAAGATATGTAATTGGCTGATTATTGAATTTATTCCTAAAGATGATCCAAAAGTTCAAGTCTTATTAAATTCGCGGGAGGATATATTTGTTAATTATACCGAAGAGAAATTTGAAGAAGCTTTTATTAAATACTTTAAAATAGTTAAAAATAAATTACTTATAGGTAACAGAATAGTTTTCTTAATGAAAAATCTAAAATAAGCAATCAATATTATCTAATAACGGAAATTAATGAAGAAACTATTTAAAATATATTTTAACAAATCACTTTTGTTTACATACATATTTGGAATTTATTTTTACTTATATAGTACCTACATAAATTTGGACTTTGCGGGTTATAATTTTTACTTAGTCGGCGCTTTTGTTTTTCTGATTATTTTTGTTGTAAATATTATTTCTGTTTACATCTTTGGCCTCCGAAAAGCCGGGTTCGCGACTCTCACAATTCTGTTACCTAATCTTTTTTTCCGTAATATAGTTTATAATATTTCGCATTATCTGAATTTGTCTAATGCTCCATTCTGTTATTTTATAATTATAGTCTTTTTCCAAATTTGTATTTTATTAATAATTTATAAAACGAAAAATGAGTTAAAAACAAGCACTCGTTATCTCACAGTATTATTCTTATGTCTGTCTTTGTTTCAAATATACAAATTCGCGACTGTCCGGAAAGTGAAGGAAGTAATTTATAACAGTAAAAAGAATAGTCTTGACATGACAATAAATAATGGGGAAAAACTGCCTGATATTTATTTTATAGTTCTGGATGCACATACAAGTGCAAATAGTTTAAAACAATATTGGGATTATGATGAATCAGGATTCATTGATAGCCTGAAAAAACTGGGATTTTTTGTGGCTGATAGCAGTAGGTCTTTAACAAAAGCAACGCGGTCTTCTACGGCATCTACTTTTGAATTATCCCGTGATTCCGTATTTATGAAATTAAGTGAAAATAATTTAATTAAAATTATTAATGAAAATACAGTTACATCATTATTGAATAAAGCAGAATATACCATTTATAACCTAACCCCGTTTTATTTTAATAATATAAAACCGGCATATAAATTCGGGTGGTTTTACGATCAGGAGACTATCTTAGAAAAGTTTTTCAGCGCTTCAATGTTTATATTTGTGATTAAACATATAGAGGATATCAATTTTTATAAAACAAATCTGAAAATTCTTGAAAAAATAGAATCTATTTCCCGTACGGTAAAAGATAATCCGAAGTTTGTATTTGCACATATAATGCTGCCTCACCCGCCCTACAATTTTGATAGAGATGGGAATTTGTTTCCATGGTACCGTATGTATTTTTCCGCTTATTCAAGTGCAGGATATCTAGAACAATTAATCGGATCGGATAAAATTTATTTGGAATTCATTAGAAAAATAATAAAAAACACTTCCGGAAAATCTATCATTATTATTCAGGCGGATCATGGCTTCAGATTTTTAAACAATGATATTCGGGGAGAGGAAGGCTATACTATCTTGAATACATTTTATTTCCCGGATAAGGATTATAAATTATTGTCAAATAATATAAATCGTTACAATACTTTTAGAGTATTAATCAAAAAATATTTTGATAAATCATTCACGCTTCTAAGCAATAGCAACAATTAATCATTTATTTAATGTCTTTTGTTGTTCAGTTTCTAATTAATTTAAATATCGTTACGAAATGAAAATCGTAATTCTCGCCGGCGGATTCGGCACACGTCTTAGTGAAGAAACTACAATTAAACCTAAACCAATGGTTGAAATTGGCGGTAAACCGATGCTCTGGCATATAATGAAAATTTATTCCCATTACGGGTTTAATGAGTTTATTGTTTGCCTCGGTTATAAAGGCTATTTAATAAAAGAATACTTTGCGAATTATTTTATTCATCAGTCGGATATTACTGTCGACTTAAAAAATAATAAAATCGAAACGCACAATAATTATGCTGAACCCTGGAAAGTAACTCTTGTTGATACCGGCGATAATACTATGACCGGAGGAAGAATTTTAAGGATTAAAGAGTATATCGGCAATGAAACTTTCATGATGACTTACGGAGACGGCGTTGCTGACGTCAATTTGAATGAAATAGTTAAATTCCATAAAAGTAAAAATAAAATTGCAACTGTAACGGCAGCCCAGCCGTTCGGCAGGTTTGGTTCCTTGGAAATCGATAAAGATAATAATGTGAAATCTTTTATTGAAAAACCATCCGGTGACGGGAAATGGGTAAATGCAGGATTTTTTATTTTAGAACCAAGTGTTTTTGACTATATTGAAGGCGATTCTATTTTCTTTGAAAGAGAACCGTTAGAAGGATTGGCAAAAGATAATCAGCTTGCAGCCTACCATCATCATGGTTTCTGGATGCCAATGGACAAACTTTCAGATAAAAATGAGCTTGAAAATTTGTGGACTGCCGGAAAAGCTCCCTGGAAAATCTGGTAATAATTCTCTGTGGTTCTCCGTGCCTTCTCAGTGGAACTCAGTGTAAGTATTTTCCTTTGTCACACAGAGAACCACAGAGATTAACAATCAATTATTTCTCTGATCTTCTCAGTGGCTCTCAGTGCCTTCTCAGTGGAACTCGGTGTAAGTATTTTCCTTTGTCAAACAGAGAAAAAAATGAATACATTCAATAACATATACAAGAATAAAAAAGTATTACTTACCGGTGATACCGGTTTCAAGGGTTCATGGCTCGCTGTCTGGTTAAAAGAACTTGGCGCAGAAGTGTTTGGCTACGCTCTGCCCCCTCAACGGGAAGAGGATAATTTTGTTAAATGTAAATTGAATGAGAAAATTCATCATCTCGACGGCGATATAAGAGATTTAAATAAACTTATTAATTATTTCGATAAAACTCAGCCGGATATTGCTTTTCACCTCGCCGCCCAGCCGATTGTATTGGAATCATATAAAAATCCGCACTACACTTTTGAAACTAATATTATGGGGACGGTTAATTTTTTTGAAGCCGTCCGGAAAACTAAAAGCATAAAAGCAGCGCTTAATATTACAAGCGATAAATGCTATCAAAATAATGAATGGGTTTGGGGCTACCGCGAAAACGATCCTATGGGCGGTAAAGATCCGTACAGCGCTTCAAAAGGCTGCTCGGAATTAGTTGCTAATTCATACATCCATTCATTCTTTGCGGATAATGCTCATTGCGCAATAGCTTCCGCAAGAGCAGGCAATGTAATCGGCGGCGGTGATTGGGCGGAGTATAGGATTGTACCTGATTTCTTCCGGGCGTTAAAAAAAAGCGAATCATTAATTATCAGGAATCCTGAAGCTGTAAGACCCTGGCAGCATGTACTCGAACCATTAAGTGGTTATCTTTTATTAGCATCAAAACTCTATCATGAAGGTAATAAATTTTCAGGCGGTTGGAATTTTGGGCCTTTAGATCAGGCGCACTACAAAGTATCGGAATTAATCAATCATATACTTAAATATTATGGAAAAGGGACAGTAGTTTTTGATGAGACTTCCGAAAAATTGCATGAAGCAAACATGCTAAAACTCGATATATCGAAAGCCACCTATAACCTTAAATGGCAGCCGGTATTAACATTTGAAGAACTCATTAAATTCACAGTAGATGGATACGCAGTTGAATTCAGCGGTGATAATATTTACGAAAAAAGAAAACAACAAATCTCAGATTACATTAATTTAGCGCAGCAAAAAAGAATTGAGTGGTCTCTCTAAATACTTTGTGCCTACTTAGTGGAACTGTTTTACAAAGTAACACATTAATACTTTGTGTGACTTAGTGAAAACTTAGTGAGACTTAGTGAAGCTGTTTGCGTTTCACAAAGTACCTCAAAGTGAAGCTGTTTGCGTTTCACAGAGTACCTCAAAGTGAAGCTGTTTGCGTTTCACAGAGTACCTCAAAGTAAAGCACAAAGTTCCACAAAGTAACAAATTGATAAAAACATTTAGGATAATGAATGACTCATTCTGAAATAAGAGATCAGATACTAAAACTTACCAAAGACTATTACGCCGCAAAATTTGGAGATGTCAACTTCATCCCCGGCAAATCAAGAGTAAATTACGCCGGCAGAGTATTTGATGAAACTGAATTAGTAAACCTTGTTGATTCCTCCCTTGATTTCTGGCTTACAGAAGGCAGGTTCTCGGAATCTTTCGCGGAGAAAATAGCCGATTATTTGGGCGTTAAAAATGTAGTCCTTGTAAATTCCGGTTCCTCGGCTAACCTTGTTGCTTTTTCGGCATTAACCTCTGAAAAACTTGGCAACAGAAGATTAAAACCCGGTGATGAAGTAATTTCTGTTTCTGCCGGTTTCCCTGCAACAGTTACGCCGGTAATACAGAATAACTGCGTCCCGGTTTTTGTGGATGTAGATATTCCGACATATAACATTGACGTTGAAATGATGAAAAAGGCTGTAAGCGATAGAACAAAATGCATATTTATCGCGCACACACTTGGTAATCCTTTTAACATTGATGCAGTACTTCAGTTAGCAAAAGAGAATAACCTCTGGGTAATTGAGGACAATTGCGATGCATTCGGAAGTAAGTATAACGGCAAATACACAGGCACATTCGGAGACATATCCACCATTTCATTTTACCCCGCTCATCATATTACAACCGGTGAAGGCGGTGCTGTTATTACCAATGATGAACAGTTAGCAAAGATAATTAAATCCTTCAGAGATTGGGGGCGTGACTGTTACTGTGCCGGCGGTGAAAACAACACCTGCGGTAAAAGATTTTCCCAGCAGTTTGGTACTTTGCCATATGGGTATGACCATAAATATGTCTATTCGGAAATCGGGTATAATCTTAAAATGACCGATATGCAGGCTGCGATTGGCGCCGCTCAAATTGATAAACTTCCTGAGTTTTGTACAAAACGTAAGGAAAATTTTAAACTTTACAACAGGATATTTGAAAAATATTCTCAATTTTTTATCCTGCCGGAAGCTACAGAAAACAGCGACCCAGCATGGTTTAGTTATATTATAACAGTAAAAGAAGATGCGTCCTTTAAAAGAGACGAGTTAACAAAACACTTAAATGACAATTTAATTGAGACAAGGAATCTGTTTGGCGGTAATTTAGCAAGGCAGCCGGCGTTTATAGGGAAAAATTTCAGGATAGCAGATCATCTGCACAACTCCGACCTAATAATGAACAACACCTTTTTCTTAGGTACATATCCCGGGAATACCCCTGAAAAACTCAATTACATTGAAAAAACAGTTGATTCATTTTTAGAAAAAATTTAAATCTCAGTGGAACTCCGCGTCTTCTCTGTGGCTCTCTGTGTAAGTATTTTCCTTGTTTCAAAAATGGCGATAATAAAAAAATACAAGTCTAAAGTAGAAAAGATAACAAACCCTATCCCGGGTATTTACACCATCTCATTTTCGTCGGATAAAAAGTTTATCTACAACCCCGGTCAGTTTTTACATTTAGCTCTGGATGAATATGATGGAGCGGGACAGTGGCCCGAATCAAGGTGTTTCTCCATGCAGAGCAGTCCGGATGAAGAAACATTAAAAATAACATTTGCAGTAAAGGGAAAATTCACTAAAAGATTAGCGAATGAATTACACGAAGGGAAAGAAGTTTGGCTTAAACTCCCTTACGGTGACATATTTGACAGAGGTCATTCAAAAGAAAATTGTGTTTTTATAGCCGGTGGTACGGGAGTTACCCCTTTCCTTTCACTCTTTACTCATGAATCGTTCAGGGAATACATAAACCCTCATATATATTTAGGCTTCCGCTCAAAAGAATACAACATTTACGAACGTGAATTAACCTCAGTGGCACTCAGTGCAAACTCAGTGGCTCTCAGTGTCCCCAAGATTTTCCTCGAAGACATCGAAGGCATCATTGACATAAAATCCATCTTTACTGAAAACGGCACAAACAGCGACTATTTTATTTCCGGTCCCCCAATAATGATAAAATCATTTAAAAAATATTTACTTTCAAAAGGATTAGAAGAAAATAAAATTAGAACAGATGATTGGGAATGAAAGTTTTTGCTGTAATGTTTAAGCTTTTTTGGGTAGTTGTGTAATTTGTTCAAGTAAAATTCATATTGATTTCAATACATTTTTAGTTTTATAATGAAAGAAGGAGAAGGGAATGAATAATATATTTACTAGTCCGTTATTTATATTTGAAATGGCAAATAACCATATGGGAGATATCAATCATGGTATTCGAATAATAGACGAAATCTATGATTCATGTAAAAATTTTAATTTTGAATTTGGTTTTAAACTACAGTATCGAGATCTCGATTCTTTAATACATCCTAATTATAAAGAGAGAAAAGATATTAAATATATAAAAAGGTTTTCTGAAACCAGACTCACGAAAGATGAATTCAAAAAGCTAAAAGAACATATAAAATCAAAAGGATTTCGGACAATATGTACTGCATTTGATGAAAATTCAGTGGATTTAATAGAGGAACATGATTTTGATATAATAAAAATAGGAAGTTGTTCATTCACTGATTGGCCATTATTAGAAAGAATTGTCAAAACAAATAAACCAATTATTGTCTCGGTTGCTGGTGTAGGTTTAGAAGATATTGATAAGGTTGTTAGTTTTTTTGAACATAGGGACAAAAAATTTGCAATAATGCATTGTGTTGCGGAATATCCAACTCAATTAAATAATTTACAAATGAATCAAATTGATTTACTTAGAAATAGATACCTTAATATTAAAATCGGATTTTCTACACATGAATCTCCAGGAAATATGGAACCAATAAAAATTGCTGTTGCAAAAGGAGCTGTGATATTCGAAAAACATGTTGCAGTCCCTACTGACAAGTATGTTATAAATGCCTATTCTGCAACACCAGAGCAAGTAAAAAATTGGCTGACATCTGCTAAAGAAACTTTTGAAATTTGCGGTGTTAATAATAAACGTTATGATTTTACAGAAAAAGAATTAGAAGATTTAAGAGGATTAAGAAGAGGTGTATTTGCAAGAGAAGATTTGGAAGCTGGTAAAAAGATAAATTTAGAGGATGTTTTTCTTGCGATACCGGTACAAGAGAATCAAATAGCAGCAAATGATTTTTCTAAATATACGGAGTACAACTTAATAAGAACTGTTAAAAAAAATAGTCCTATATTATTTTCTGATGTTGATAAAAAAGATTTGAGGGAAAAAGTATTGGGAATTGTTCAAAACGTTGTTAAATTTATTGTAAATAGTAAAGTACCTGTACCCAACAAATTGGATTTTGAATTATCTCATCATTATGGCCTGGAAAAATTTTATGAATTTGGAACAACAATGATTAATTTTATCAATCGTGAATATTGTAAAAAATATGTAATATTGTTACCTAATCAAAAACATCCGGAACAGTATCATAAAGTTAAAGAAGAAACTTTCCATATAATGTACGGCAGTATGGAAGTTGCGCTTGATGGAAATACAAAAGAATATAAACAAGGAGATATAATTCTTGTTGAAAGAGGAGTAAAGCATAAAATGTCGACAAAAACAGGTGTAATTATAGAAGAAATATCTTCTACTCATTATAAAGATGATTCTTTCTACACAGACGATAACATTTCAGATAATAAAGACAGAAAAACTTTTATTACTTACTGGCTTGAATAAATTAAAAACAGTAGTTTGGGATGTTGACGATGTATTAAATAATTTGATGTATGAATGGTTAAATTTTTGGTTGCTCAATCATCCTCACTTTAATATTTCCTACAGCGATTTATTTGAAAATCCGCCAAATAAAATATTAAATATATCCTATCCAGAATATATAAATTCTTTAGATGAATTTAGGAAAAATTTTGGCTACAAATTAAAATACATGCCGGAAGTTTTATCATGGTTTCAAAATTATGGTAATAGCTGTAGGCATGTTGTCTTGACATCGACACCTTCTTTTTTTTCAGCAAATTCTGCATACTGGGTAATTAGTAACTTCGGTAAATGGATAAGATCATTTAACTTCATTCCTTCACCAAGGAAAGATGATCAAATGTTTACTTATGATAAAGAAAAAGTAGATTTTTTGATTTGGTTCGAGAAAGCGGACTTATTTATTGATGATAATGATTTAAATATTGAAATGGCAAAAGAAAAAGGTTTTAAAACATTGTTAATGCCAAGACCATGGAATAAAAGCAATTTATCATTGGGAGAAGCTTTAACGGAAATTAATAAAATATTAAAATTATAAAAATATGATAAAACTTTCGGATTATGTAATTGATTTTGTAACAAAACAAGGAGTAAAACATATTTTTCTTTTGCCCGGAGGTGGATGCATGCACCTTATTGATTCTGTAGGTAGAAATAAAGATTTAGAATATGTTTGCAATTTACATGAGCAAGCATGTGCAATTGCAGCAGATGCGTATGGACAGTATACAAACAATTTGGGTGTAGCTTTGGTAACTACCGGACCCGGTGGAACAAATACACTAACTGGTGTTGCAGGCTCATGGCTTGAATCAACACCAACCCTGTTTATTTCTGGACAAGTAAAGAGGCCAGATCTTGTTGGACAACGCGGAATAAGACAAATGGGTTTTCAAGAAGTTAATATTGTCGAACTTGTAAAATCTATAACAAAATATGCTGTCACAGTTTTAGAACCGGATTCAATAAGATATCATTTAGAAAAGGCAACTTACTTAGCTAAAAACGGAAGGCCAGGTCCTGTATGGATTGATATTCCGCTTGATGTACAAGCGATTCAAATTGATGAGAAAAATTTATTATCATTTAATCCTGAAGAATTACAATCTTTAAAAAATGAAAATATGATTTCTGATCAGGTTTCTAAAGCAATTGATTTAATCAATAAGGCTGAGAGGCCGGTATTGCTGGTGGGAAATGGAGTCCGTTTAGCAAAAGCCGAATCAGAATTTTTAGAAGTAATTCTTCTATTAAATATACCAATATTAGCAACCTGGAAAACAATTGATTATTTCCCTCACGAGAATCCTTATTATATCGGTAGACCTGGCGCTGTTGCACATAGAGCTGCTAACTTTGCACAACAGACTTCCGATTTATTTATATCTGTTGGTGCAAGATTAGATCTTGGGCAAACTGCTTACAATCATGAAAATTTTGCTAAAAATGCAAAAAAAGTAATTGTTGACATCGATGAAAATGAAATTAAGAAATTGAATATGAAAATTGATTTGGGAATAGTATCAGATGCCAAACTTTTTTTAACAGAAATACTTAAACAAAAAGATAAAATAACTCAGAAAAATCGTAAAAATTGGTGGAATAAATGCCATGAATGGAAAGAAAAATATCCATTAATGCAGAAGGAATATTACGATGTTGAAGATGGTGTTAATCTTTATGTATTGCTGGAAAGACTGCATGAAATCCTTGATTCTGATGATTTGATTGTTCCCGGAAGTTCTGGTGCTTGTAGTGAGGTTACAATGCAGGCATTTAATGTTAAAAAAGGAATGAGAGTGTTTAATTCCAATAGTCTTGGTCCGATGGGCTTTGCTATACCAGCAAGTATCGGCGGTTGCCTAGCAAGTGGTAAAAAAAGAACTATTTGTATAGATGGTGACGGTGGATTTCAAATGAATATACAAGAATTGGAAACAGTCAAAAGATTGAACCTTCCAATAAAGTATTTTATTTTGGAAAATGATGGTTATTCTTCAATAGTAGCCACTCAAAAATCCTATTTTAATGGATTTTATGTTGCAAGTAATTCCTCAAGCGGGCTAACACTTCCCAAATTAGAAAAAATAGCAGAATCTTATTCAATACCATATTTCTGCATTCAAAACCATGGCGAGCTAAAGGAAAAAATTAAAAAAATTATTGAGCACGATGGACCAGTTTTATGTTCAATTAAAATTACTAAGCAACAGTTCACTGCTCCAAGAGTTTCGTCTAAGCAGAATTCAGATGGTTCAATGGTCTCCTTACCCATGGAAGATTTATGGCCATTCTTAGATAGAAATGAATTTAACAAAAACATGATTGCTAAGAATACCAAAGAAGTTGAATGAAAATACTAATAACGGGAGGAGCCGGATTTATTGCAAGAAATCTTTTTGAACAATTAAATAATGAGTATACAGTAATATCATCCACTCGCCAAGAACTTGATCTCCTAAATTCAAAGCAAGTATTTGATTTTATAAGGAATAATAAATTTGATGTTGTAATACATACGGCAAATTATGATGCCGCCCCTAAACATTCTACTAAAGACCCGTTAAAAGTTCTTGAACACAACTTGAAAATGTTTTTTAATATCGCACGTTGTAAAGATGATTTTGGCAAAATGATTTACTTTGGTTCAGGTGCAGAGTTCGGGCGTGAAAATTGGATACCTAAAATGAAAGAAAATTATTTTGACCAACATGTTCCATCGGATCAATATGGTTTTTCAAAATATATTATGACTAAATATGCACAAGTAAATAGTAATATATATAATCTTAGACTTTTTGGAGTATTTGGTAAATATGATGATTGGCGAACTCGTTTTATCCCAAATGCATGTTGTCATGCAGCTTTAAACTTACCTATAAAAATTAATCAAAATAGATTTTTCGATCATATTTATATCGGTGATCTAGTTCAGATTGTTAAATGGTTTATTAATAATAATCCTCCGAAAAATGTATTTAACATCTGTACAGGGGATGTTTATGATTTTAAAACTCTTGCTGAAAAAATTATTAATATATCTCGAAAGAAGTTAGATATATTAATGGAATACGAAGGTCTTGGCCAAGAATATAGTGGTGATAATTCCTTGCTGTTACATGAAAAAAAAGATTTTAATTTCACTCCAATAGATGAATCAATTAAAGATTTGTATGATTGGTATAATCTAAACAAGCATCTTATTGATACAAATAAAATAATGTAGAAAATTTGGAAATGAATAAATGAATGTTCAAGAAGCAATCGAAGTTTTAGATACACAAATTACAAATCCATCATTGGGGTTACCTGAACAGATATTCCAATTTTTTAGTAGAAATACTCCTATGGTAAATGTAGACCTCCTTATTAAAGATGAAAATAAAAGAACATTATTGTCTTGGAGAGATGCTACCTCTGGGTCGGGTTGGCATGTGCCAGGCGGTATAATACGATTCAAAGAAAGTTTTGAGTATCGAATTAAAAAAGTTGCTGAGTTAGAAATTGGATCTGCTGTAAGATTTGATCCTATCCCAATTGCTTTCAACCAGGTGATACTTGAGCAAATTACAAGAGGGCATTTTATTTCATTTTTATATAAATGTTTCCTATCAAGCGATTTTATTCCTCCCAATAAAGGTTTATCAGAGAGAGAACCCGGATTTCTCCAATGGCATAATTCATGTCCTGACAATCTGATAAAAGTACATAAAATGTATATACCTTATTTTTAACAGCAAAATTGACAGAAGGTAAATTAGGTGCTTATGAATAAGTGCAGGGTGTGTAATAGCAATTTCTTTGGCAGACAGTTACTTCACTACAAAAACATGCCAAAAGCTGCTCAATTTTTACCCGATGCAGATTCGCTTGCAAGCGATAAAGGGGTTGATCTGGAAGTTTGGCAGTGTTCAGGCTGTGGATTGGTTCAGCTAAGCAACGAACCAGTACCTTACTATAAGGATGTTATACGCGCTTCCGCTTTTTCTGAAGAGATGAAAGAATTCAGAATTAAACAATTCAAAAGTTTCGTACAAAAATATTCACTCCACGGTAAGAAAATTATTGAAATTGGTTGTGGATGCGGAGAATACCTATCTATAATGCAGCAATGTGATGTTATAGCTTATGGTTTGGAGGATTATGAAGAATCAGTTAAGCAGTGCATTAAAAATGGCCTTAATGTTTCAAAAGGGTTTGTTGATAGCAGCTCTTATGTGTTAGAACACTCTCCATTCGATGCGTTTTTTATAATGAGTTTTCTTGAGCATTTACCTGATCCGAGTTCAACACTTAGAGGAATTTATAACAATCTAAAAGATAATGCTATTGGACTTGTTGAGGTGCCGAATTTTGATATGATTTTACGGAATAATCTTTTTTATGAATTTATTGGTGATCATCTATTTTATTTTACCAAGGAGACACTTACTTCTACACTTAACCAAAATGGATTTGAAATTGTTGAATGTAATGAAGTGTGGTATGATTACATAATTTCTGCTGTTGTAAAGAAAAGGGAAAAATTAGACATATCGCATTTTTATAAATTACAAGAGAAACTTAAAGATGAAATTGATGAATATGTCAATCGTTTCGATCATAGAAAGATAGCTATATGGGGTGCAGGTCATCAGGCTTTGGCTATAATATCCATGACAAACTTAGCCGGTAAAATAAAATATGTAGTTGACTCTGCACCATTTAAACAAAATAAATATACTCCCGCAACTCATATTCCCATTGTTTCGCCTGAACAACTAGTCACTGAACCTGTGGATGCCATTATAGTTATGGCTGGCAGTTATTCCGATGAAGTAGCAAGGATTATTCGCCAGAAATTTGATAAAAAAATAAATATTTCTATTTTGAGAAATTTTGGATTGGAAGTTGTTTAACATTAACAATGATAGAGAACAATAAATTAATATAGGAGATAAAGATGAATATTAATAACACAATTACTCTGTTTGATGAGCATGGAAGGCGTTTACCTTTTGAAGGAATGCGCGTGTTCAACAACGTGTCCCGCCGATATTACCAGCTTAACCAACCGGATATAGAATTTGATACTGTGTTAGACAGAATTAGTGAGCACTCCAAAGTGGGTAAAATCATTTCAGAAAAAACTTTTGAATCAGCGTGTCTCGACCTAATGAAGATCGTTAAAGACGAGCAATCCATTAAAGATATTTTTAATGGAGTGCACGTTCCATTTGTGTGCCCAAAAATTTCCGACAATATGGATTTAGGAGAAGAGTTTGAAAAACACTCTTTACCAGCAGTTGAAAGCTCTTTTACCAAGGCTTTTCCGCAGCATCACTTCAAGACCACCGTGGAAGGTGGTTTACCTTTAAGCACGAACCTAAGACTCGCCGATAAGTCACGATATGAACACTTTTTAAAAGCTCGAAGTCAGGGTACTGTTGTGGGGTGGTATTTTCCAAGCGCACTCCAAGAGTACGACATTGCTTCTCAGCGTAGCCAAATGGACTCCTTGCCGCTGCCGGAGTCATTGGTATTGAGCGGAGGCTTTGAGGCAGCAGCCGCACTAGT
>Ga0182027_10008514_pt1 | contig 14910 bp, 13 predicted proteins | sample 712E1DmetaG_FD_121300 | JGI IMG/M metagenome (GOLD analysis project Ga0182027, IMG submission 121300) | Permafrost microbial communities from Stordalen Mire, Sweden - 712E1D metaG (Illumina Assembly) | ecosystem: Environmental > Terrestrial > Soil > Wetlands > Permafrost | place: Sweden... | reverse complement strand
TGCGTGCGAATGGCCTTCATGCGCTCCTCGCGCAGCAGGCTCTGCTCCACCGAGGGCTCCTTGGAGGCCACATCCGGCGTCGTCCCGGTCTCTTCGTCCGGTGCGTCCAGATAAACACTCCGCGCCGCCCGCTCGTGCCGCGTATCGCGCGCGTGGTTCACCGCCAGATTGGTGGCGATCCGGTAGAGCCACGTGGTGAACCGGGCCTCGGCCCGGTAGCTCTGGCGCGAACGGTAGACGCGCAGAAACACATCCTGCGCCAATTCTTCCGCAACCGCCTGGTTGCGCACCATCCGGAAAAGGAAATGAATAATCGGCCGGTGGTACTTTCCCGCCAGGTAGTTGAATGCCGATTCGTCGCCCGCCGCCGCCCGCAGCATGATGGCCGCATCGCTCGCCGGATCCAAATCGCTGCGCACAGACGGATCCCTGTCCGGCCGCGCAACCGCCGCCGCTCCCAGAACCGGGTTGCCCAGGACCAGGGTCGCCATATCCTCTGAAACACCATCCGGGACGGAAGGTTGCGGTGAAAGGGAACTTTCCGGACTGGAATCTTCGTCCGCGGGCATCTTCGGATGCGCACCGGAGCGGCTGCCGCCCTTATTGGAGGCCGCAAGCGGGAATCCAAACCGGGAGAGGCTGGAGCCATGCGGCGCGGAAGTGCCAGGAACCGGGCAAGCCAAGCCTGGACCCTCTGAAACAGGGCCGCCCAGCCCCGGAACCGCGCACAACACCGCCTCCCCGTCGGGGGAGTAGCCGGCCGCGGATCGGATTGATGTGGACTTCCAGCGCATCAGCAGTTAGACGCAATCCCTCCCCGGCTTAGAGCAAAACCAAGGTTACTATATCCTGATTTGCTTCGTTCGAGGTCGCCGCTCTCTCCACCCCAGCGGCGAAGACCTGTCGCTGGGGACCCCGGCCTGTTGATCGCGTCGACTTGAGTGCTGTGGTTCCGGGATACATCACCCTTGGTTTTGCTGCAGCCGCAGGAATGAGCCGCAAAACTCCGCTGGTGTTACTTTAAACCGGCAGATGCCCTGCTGGCTCGGCCTTTTCTCAAACAAATCCGGATGCTACCCTGTTGATGGCGCAATCTGGCCCCGTAGCTCAGGTGGATAGAGCAGCAGTTTCCTAAAGTGGGTACATCGTTTATTATCAATAACTTACAAGAACTATATTTACCTGAAACAGACCAAAAACAACACAAACGTCAAGTTTCGGTGACCCACTGGGTGACCCGATCGCCTGTGTCCATGCGGGTTCCAACGTCGGGTCACAGTTTGGGTCACTCAGTTCAGGAAAACTGAGCAGCGCGATGTCAGCGAGCTGGCGCCAGTGTCAACTCACATTCAAGCAGTCCCAAGGTGTTTATCGAGCGATTCTTGGACGCCGGTGGTGTCGAGATTTGCCGAAGCAAAGCTGGCGTTCAGCAAGTCCTCCGGCAGCAGGTAATCCGTAAGCGTGGTTTTCTGGCCGCCTTGTTGTGATGGCAGTCGAGGGTTCAAGCTCGACCTGTGGTGGCTGCTAGCCACGGAGGGCTTGGATGGAAGCTGAGGCCGAAGTTGGGGAGGTCGTTTCTAGCCGCCGGCGGTATTGGACTGCGGAGGAGAAGCGGCGGATTGTGAAGCTGACGCTGTCGTCGAGTGAGTCGGTTGCCTCTTTGGCGCGGCGGCATGGCGTGAACGCGAACCAGGTGTTCTATTGGCGGAAGCTCTACCACGCGGGCCAACTCGGCGGGGATGGTTCGGTCGATGCTCCAGGCCTTCGCCTCCTGCCCGTATCGGTAGATTGCGAGGACTCGTCCGAGGCCGCTGTACCACTGGAAGAGCGGGACGCGCGTGAGAGCGCGGAGCAGGGATTTACCATGAACATCGAGATTCCCGGCCGGGCTCTGGTCAGCCTTGCAGGCGCCATCGATGCCGGCTTGGTTCGCGCCGTGCTCGAGAGCCTGCGCGGATGATCCCCGCCAACACGCAGATCTGGCTGGTGGCTGGGGTGACGGATATGCGCAGGGGGTTTTCGAGCTTGGGCGGCCTGGTCCAGAGCACGCTCGATAAGAGTCCTCTGTCGGGGCAAGTCTTCATTTTCAGGGGCCGCCGAGGTGACCTGGTGAAGTTGATCTGGCATGATGGCGACGGGATGTGCCTCTTCCAAAAGCGTCTCGACCGAGGCCGATTCGTATGGCCTCAGGCAACGAGCGGTGCGGTGTCGCTGACGCGCGCGCAACTGTCGATGCTGTGCGAGGGGATTGATTGGCGTCAGCCTGCGCGGACATGGCAGCCGCCGATGGCGGTGTAAGTTGACGCCGACAAGTTATTGCATTCGTAACTCACTTTCCGCGTGCAGCGATCCTTAACTCATGGCATACTGTGTGCATGATCTGCGTGCATGCGCGTCCAGACGAGATAGAGAAGATGGGCGCAACCGCATTGAGCCATCTGGTGATTGCGCAGATGGCGCGGATCGAGCATCTTGAGTTTCTTGTTGCGAAGCTGAAGCGCGAACAGTTTGGGCCGAAGTCAGAGAAGCTGCCCGTCAGCGAGGCGCAGTTGACGTTATGTTTGAGCGGCAGCGTGATCGAGACTCAGGCTCCTGCCGAGACCGAGAAGCCCGATACGAGCACAAGCCAGGACAAGCCTGCACGCGACCAGCGCAAGAGCCGCGCTCTGCCGGCGCATCTGCGCCGCGAGGTCAGAACGCATCTTCCTGAACATACCAAGTGCCCGTGCTGCGAGGGTGAGTTGCGCCGGCTGGGCGAAGACACCTCCGAGATGCTGGAGTACTTGCCGGCCAGTTTCTTCGTCATCCGCCATGTGCGCCCGAAGATGAGCTGCCGCAGGTGCTCGTGCGTGGTGCAGGCTCCTGCACCGGATCGGGTGATTGATCGCGGCCTTCCAGGGCCGGGCCTGCTGGCACATGTTGTCACCGCCAAGTTTTGTGACCACCAGCCTTTATATCGACAGTCGCAGATCTTCGCGCGCGAAGGCGTCGAGTTGGATCGTTCGATTCTTTCCCGCTGGGTAGGTGAGGCCGCCGCGTTGCTTGCGCCGGTGGCCGAAGTTATGCGCCGCTATGTGCTGGCCACGGATAAGTTGCACGGCGACGATACTCCGCTGCCGGTGCTTGCGCCGGGGACCGGCAGGACCAAGACCGGACGCTTCTGGACCTATGTTCGCGACAACCGCCCATCTGGCGACAAGACAGCGCCGGCTGTGTGGTTCGCCTACTCGCCCAACCGGAAGGGTGAACATCCGCAGCGGCATCTGGCCAAGTTCGAGGGCATCTTGCAGGCTGATGCCTTCGCGGGCTTCAACAAGCTCTACCAGGGCGGCACGATTCAAGAGGCTCCATGCATGGCGCACATCCGGCGCAAGTTCTTCGACCTGATGAAGGCGCATAACTCGCCCATCGCAACCGAAGCAGTGCATCGCATAGCCGGTCTCTACCGAATCGAAGCGGAGATCAAGGGACGATCCGCAGAACATCGCCAGGCTGTTCGCTCGGAGCGCGCCGCGCCGCTGTTCAACGATATGCGACGATGGCTCGAACACTCGCTCACACAGCTGGTGCCGAAGTCGGAGACCACCGCAGCGATTCACTACGCGCTCGGCCTGTGGGATGCGCTGGCGCGCTATCTCGACGATGGTCGAATCGAACTGGACAACCTCATCGCGGAACGTGCCCTGAGGCCAGTAGCCATCGGCAGGCGCAACTACTTGTTCGCTGGCTCTGACGCGGGCGGACGGCGCGCCGCCATCCTCTATGGTCTGATAGGATCAGCGCGGCTGAACGGACTGGACCCCGAGGCCTACCTGCGCTATGTGCTCGCCCGCATCGGCCAGCATCCTATCAATCGCATCGAGGAGTTGCTGCCATGGAACGTCGCCGAAAGACTGCTCCCCGCATTACAGAAAGCTGCTTAGACCCGACCGCCTTCGACGCTTCGCCCTTCACAGTCTCCATGTACCCACACATCGATGAGTTCACCGAGCACGGCCAGATCGTCATCGGCCACATCGAGCCCATCGGCGGCGTGGCCATCGCGTCAGAAGGACGGCAGACCCTGGCCATGCTCCGCCGGCGCAAAAACGAACCCTTCAAGCAACTGCTAGGCCGGCTCGACACCGCCATCGCCAAGGCCACGATCGACAACGTCTATGTCGATGAAGTCAACACTCCCAAGGGCTGAAGTCGACACTACTTGCGACCGGTCGTGTCCACTTGAATTGATCGTGGACACATCCGGTCCCATCCCTCAAATCTCCACCCTCCGTCAAGACGGCCAGAACGTCACGCTTACGGTAATCCCCCTCTCTCCGCCAGCTTATAAAGGCAAACTATTGAAACAACGTATAAAACCAACAAAACAGACAACTTGACGGAGATTCAAGATGTGCGCTGTGTGCGCACAGTGCGCCTCGGTTTGCCCAATACAGCCCTTTTACCTTACAAAATGGGAGGCTCCTTGCAAAGGTTACTCGCCGTCCGCGGCATGGGGCGTGATCCTCAGCGTAGAGAGATGGGAGACGCTGGATCAGGTGCTCGAGATTGGAAGGGGCGGAGTGTTCCCGAATTTGACGGCGGAACAGTTCGCCAAGCTGACGATAAACCGGTGAGGTCGTGTCGGCTCCCTTGCTCGGCGAGACGATGGGTTGGGAGAGGTTGTTTGTTACCCGCTACTCAACGGCAACTCGAAGAGTTGAAGCTTGTCCAGAATACCCCATCGCATGGCTGCCTAGACGACAAGGCGAGGTGTTGGCGGCAAATGCTACCAACACCGAGAATCGTCCCACTTCAGATCGTGTTTGTGCAGCGAGGTTGCGATCTGTTCCATTGTGCAGACCATCCATGCGAACTTGTCGTTTTCTTACATTCGGACCCTTCTGCAAAGCTGCCATTCACCCTCATACTTCAGAATTGGAGCGGCCTCCGGGCGGAGCCCTTTCAGAACGGCAAGCTGGGGGCTTGATGTGCTGTGTCCAAGGGCGCGAACAGTGGGAAAATGGATGCAGAGATAAATCCATGATCCCGAAACAGCTGAACGACATTGTCGAAGCTGACCTGGCCGGTCTGATAACGAATGGGGTAGCTGAAGGTCGAATGATCGATTACAAACGCGCCCTGCCCGGTAATAGCGACGCGGACAAGAAGGAATTTCTCGCGGACGCATCGTCATTTGCCAACACTGCCGGAGGCGACCTGGTCTTCGGGATGGACGAAGTAGGTGGACTGCCGACGCAAATCACCGGCCTGCAGGCGGCGGATCTGGACCTCGAAACCCGACGGCTCGATAGTATTCTGGCTGCTGGCCTGAGCCCACGTATCCGCTATTCGATCAAAGCGATTGCCACGACCGCTGGGTCGCCAGTGCTGGTCGTCCGCATCGAGCGCAGCTGGGCCGGACCACATCGAGTCGTATTTCAGCAGCACGACAAATTCTATGGCAGGAACTCTGCGGGCAAATATCCCCTGGACGTGAACGAGTTGCGCACTGCCTTCACTCTGTCCGGTACGGCGACAGAGCGAATTCGGGCGTTCCGGACCGACCGGATAATTGCGCTCTCTAACAACCAAACTCCTCTGCCTCTTTTGGATGGTCCTACGGTTGCGCTCCATTGCATCCCGCTGGAGTCGTTTGCCGGTGCCCCGCAGTTCGATCTTCGGTCGCAATATGAAAATCCAGTGCTGTTGTCGCCCTTGGGGACGACGCGCTGGCATTATCGTTTGAATCTGGAGGGCGTGCTTGGATTCGGGACACAGGAGCCTTGCCCAAGCTACACCCAGCTTTATCGCAACGGGGTCATCGAGGTCGTTCAGGGCCGGATTCTGGCTCATGAATTGGACGGCAGGATGACTATCCCAAGCATCTCATATGAGAGATATATCCTAGGTTATATGCCGCAGTGCTTCCGACTTCTGCAGTCCATCGGCGTCAACGTACCCTTGGTCGTTGCTCTGACCCTATTGAGAGCCAAGGGTCTGTTCATGGGCAGGAACGGATTTGTGGACGATCCTGGCTATGCAATTGATTCTGAGACTCTGGTATTGCCAGAGGCGCTCGTTGAAGACTTCGCGACGCCACCAACTCAAATCCTGAAACCCATCTTCGATTTGATCTGGAATGCCTGCGGCTTTTCCGGCTCCGAGAATTTCGACCTCGATGGCAACTGGATTGCCCGTAATTGATCTCCATCAATGCCTATGGTCACGAAGCGGACTTACAAAACTCGCAAAGCGAAAAGGGCGGACGAACCCTCAAGCCACATCATTCCAGGTCCCGTAAGCGATGACGCTCTGAACCTATTCAAACTCGACCCGGAAAACCGGCATGAGGCCAAGCGTATTGCGGAATACGTTGAATGGCAGTGCGCCAAAGATAAGGAAAAGGTTACCTACATCGAGAAGATCAAGACTGAGAACGTGCTCGGGGGAAATTACGATTGCTGGCACGTCAGAACAGATAAAGAAGATCACTGGGTCATTACAAATCCGACAAACCTTTATACCCACAAGATGTTTCCGAGTCTCGATTACACACTTTCTTTTCACATCGGATTGATGGCCAGGTTGCAGTCGAAACGAAAGGGTGCCAGCGACGAACGAGTTGGCGATCTACTCGTTGCCGCCTTTCGCCGGTGGAGGCAGGCCGCCGAAGCACTAGACGCGGGAACGGAGTCGGAGGACATGCAGGCCGTAGGAATGCGATGCCGGGAATGTTTGATCGCGTTTGTCCGCTCGGCGGCAAGACCGGGGATGGTTCCGACTGGAGACGTGGCACCGAAGGGAGCCGATTTCATTCATTGGTCAGAGCTGATCGCTGACGCAGTCGCCGCCGGATCGAGGATGGCTGAAGTGCGTGGGTATCTGAAAGCATCCGCGCGCACAACTTGGCAGATGGCTTCTTGGTTGACGCATTCTGCGAATGCAATTCGCTACGATGGCATGTTGGTTGTCGATGCAACTTACGCGGTCTTAAATACCTACGGAGCCGCACTTCTGCGATACGATCGACCTACGGCGGATCGGTGCTCGCGCTGCAACTCGATCAAAATCAGGATTGTCGATGATGCTGAGTTCGATTCAGGATCAGCGATTGTCTGCGAGGGTTGCGGCGCAATAGAGGACGCCACTGAGGCTGTCAAAGATTCGGATTGACGGTTCCTACTATGCACCAGCCGCGAACGCCTGGACAAACCCTGAGCGAACCATACCCGCGCCCACTGTCCATTCGACCTATGCCGATGGCACAGTTTCCAGTGCAAGAATGAGTTGTATTCGGCGAACATTGATCGAATATGGTTCGTTGTTGACTTTTGATACTTCATTACATACACTGAATGAAATGGAGAAAAGGTTGAAGTTGAGCCAGTATGGCCCCCAGCTGTGGAGCAAGGAGAAGGCGCGGCAGATTCGAAGCCGCGTCGCAGCGATTCTCAACACCCTGGAAACCGGCGATGTGCTGGTGATCGACGCGGCAGCCGTGGAGGCCTTCGACTTTTCGTTTGCCTCAGAATTGTTTGGCAAAACCCTGATGACTCTCGCCGTGGAATCTCCGGGCAGGTTCCTGATCGTCGAGAACCTGAATGAATGTACGGAGGAGAATCTCAACCAGGCACTCGAAAGCCTGAACGTCGCGATGATCGAACGAAGAGAGACGAACTTGAGCCTGTTGGGCAAAGTTCATCCTGCAGACCAGGAGACATTCACGGCAATTGTGAAGGCCGGAGAAGCAGTCTCGGCTGGCGCGCTGAGCAGGAATCTCGAGGTTAATCTGACAGCCATGAATGAAAGGCTGTCGAAGTTGACTAGCATAGGGATCGTGCGCCGGGAAAAGGGTTCGTCAGCGACAGGCAGAGAGCAATACGTCTATCGCGTTCTGAGCTAGTTTTCTTGCGCCGAACTGTGCCCGGAAGCACGCGTTATGGAGGGAAGAAATGTGGACACTCGACAGCATTGAACTCAATGGCGGCTTCCTGCCAGGCTTGAAGTTGACCTTGCCGCATGGATTGATCTGCATTATTGGACCGAGAGGAAGCGGCAAATCGACGCTCGCCGAGGCGCTGCGGTTCGCAATCAAAGGGACAGTCGGCGCATCCAAGCCGCGGCTCGATCTGCTTCAGGCGAATATCGGTGGCAGTGGTCTGGTGACGCTGGTGGCAAGAACTGAAACGGCCGGCACCTACACCATCAGGCGCGGCTACAAGCAGGCAGCGGTACTCCTGTCGGCCGATGGGCGAACAGTTCCAAATGTCGATCTTGACCGCGGCACATTTCTGCCTCTCGACGCCTACAACGGCCCCGAGATCGAAGCCATCGCCGACGAGGCTTTAGGTGAAAGGCGCCGCGCGCTTCTCGATGATCTCCGAGGGGAACAGCTCTCCACCATTCATCTTGCTCTCGGCGAGCACCGAAGGGCTCTCGAAGCAAATGCGGATCGAATCCGGGCGGCGCGCCGGTCGATCAACGACCTTTCCGAACGGATCGAGGAGATCGGGGACGCCCGAGCACGGCTGGCCGCAGTCGGCCCTCTGCCCGAAAACGCGGCATCGACTGAGTACACGACCGCGAGCCGGCAGCAGCAGAGCAATGCGCGTGAGCGCAGGCGGATCGACGACGCTTTGGCGGCATTGTCTTCGTTGCATCGCGACGCCGAAGCAATCAGGCAGCGTCTCTCCGATCCAAAGCAGTTCACCTTTGTCGATGAATCATCCGCTAACTCGGGCTTCCTGCTCGAAAAACAGACGGTAATCCGACAGACGCTCGATTCCGCCCTTGCACAATCCAACTCGGTGATTACCAGCATCGAGAGCGCCAAGGCGCTTCTCGAACAAACAAAAACCGGCCTTGCAACAATGCATGCCCAGCAAGCCGCTGACCTCGCCCAACTGCAGCAGTTGCATCGGGAAGCTGACGAGCGGTACCGCATCCGGTTGGACCTGGAGCAAAACGTTCAAAAGCTCCAAGAGATTGAGGCAGAGCAATCACTCAAGAAAAATGAATTGGTCCAACTGCTGGCCGATCGCAAGACTCTCAAGGCCAAGTTTTTGCTAGAACGGGAGCAGGTGTCAGAACTGCGCGACTCGGTGGCCACCGAACTCCAGAGGGAGACCGGTCGGAAGGTTCGGATTCGTGTGCTGAGGAACGCCGACAACTTGGCGTATCGCACCCTGCTCACAGAGGGGCTGAAGGGCGCCCGGGTCAGGAACCACGACGAGATACTGGACTCGCTCCTGCAGCTGCGGCCGGAGCAACTGGCTCAATTTATACAGACGGACGATCAGGTTGGCTTTGATGAGGCGTGCGGCTTTGGGGTTGAGCGGACGCGGAAGATCTTGGACGCATTTCGCGAAAACGTCGACCCGCTTGAGCTTGAAGTCGTCGACATCGAGGATCAGGTGCGCATCGAACTGAACGTAGCCACAATCAACGAACCGATCTTCAAAGACGCTGCCGAGCTGTCGCGCGGACAGAAATGCACGGCTCTACTTCCGCTGCTACTGGCGCGGACCGACAACCCGTTAATCATCGACCAGCCGGAAGACAATCTGGACAATCATTTCATCTACGAGACAGTCGTAAACTCGATTCAGCGGCTGAAGGGAAGGCGGCAGATGATCTTCATCACCCACAACGCCAACATTCCTGTCCTTGCGGACGCGGAATTGGTCATTGTCATGAACTCGGACGGCAAGATCGGTTACGTCGAGAAGTCCGGCTCTGTCGACGAGTGCCGCGACGAGATTGTCGATCTTCTCGAAGGGGGCAGAGAGGCGTTCGAACTGCGCCGCGAACGATATGCCCGCGCCTGAGCTTTTGTATGAGCGACTTCGCAGACTGGCGGTCGAGGACCCCCGGGAGGCGAGAGGTGTCTTCCTGGCGGCGTTCGAAGCGAAGTCGCCGGGCCTGGCTGACCTTTTTGCTCGGCTTCGAAAACCCAACGCTGGACGGCTGCGGCAGGTCGTTGCCAACTCCGTGCGGGCGCATCCAGAGAAGGCCAGAATTGTCTCCGAACTGCTTCAATGGCGCGAAACAGAGACTGATGAGTTCACCCGCCGGGCGATCGACGGCGCGCTTGTTGACGTGGATTCGACGGCGCTTCGCGAAGACAAGAATCTGCAGAAGGTTGCCGCCCCAAGCGAACTGGTGGACATGTACCGCTATGTCGCCGATCGGCTTCGCCATCGCCTGCGCAACACCATGCTTGCCGCGCAGGCGCAAGCCAGCCGGCTTAACCGCCTGACGGCAACGGTCCAGGGCAGCGAGGTGCAGACGGTCGTGGCGAAATTGAACGATGCCATGATCTCCATGGGCCGGGAGCTTGAGGCAACGGATGTTGATCCAGAGTACTTCCACCTGCGGCCCGTCGCTTTGCCGGATTGGCTTCGACGACTAAACGCCCGATATGCCACGCAATACAGCCCAGTGAAACTCAACCTGATCCATGCGGATCACGCATGGATTCGGGTGCTGGCGAACGACTACCTGCTGGAAACGATCTTCTGGAATATCTGGTTAAACGCCCAGCAATCGGTCGGGGAGAATTGCGAGATCACGATTTTCTTCGGCCGGCAGCTGGGCGATCTCGAAATGATGATCTCCGACAACGGGGAGGGATTTTCACCTGAACTGAGGGAGATCGTATTTCAGCAGGTCTACTCCTCGAAGAACAATAGTGGCCGCGGGAGGGGACTAATGGAGATTCAAGATGCCGTTGAGCGCCTCGCTGGCCGGGTTGAGCTCTACGAGGAAAAACCCTCCGATTTTCGAATCCGGATTTCGGTTCCGCTGGAGACACAATGAGTTATCCACTTGCGATTCATGCCCTGGTGATCGAAGATGACGAGGGCGCGAAAGAGGCCTATAAAAGCATCTTCGAGAGTATTACCGCAGAGGTCACCGGCCTTCCGTTTTCGGCAGTTCTCCCTTCCTTCGCATTTTCTTACGAAGAAGCGGTCACCTGTTTAGAGTCGCGCAAAATATTCCACGTCGTTGTTCTCGACCTGCGCCTTCCCGAGAAGCCCAAGATGCCGACCGCCGAAGGTGTCGAACTGGGCATCAATCTTCTGAATCGATGCATCGAGCGAGATTGCTACCCAATTCCATCTCTCCTGGTCATAAGCGGTCACATCGGATCGACGGAGCAGGCCCGACTCCAGGATGCAGTTCACCAGGGCTTTCACTACGGCCGCACGTTGGTAAAGGGCGACTATGGTCTTCTTGAGGCAGAGATTCGGCAAGCATGCAACGAAGCTCTTCGCTACTGTTCTGTCGGCGTTCACGTTCGCGATGCGGGCCAGGAACAGTTCCCGACGATCTCTCCCCGCGAGGAGGATTTGCTACGCCGTTCCGCACTACAGCAGTCCGGTATTATCGGATTGGATCTGACTTGGTGGTCGGCCAAGCGCCTTATCGCCATCTCCAAGAATCGCAGTGACTCGACGAATTTGTGGACGAAGGTACTGATGGGGAGATATCTGCTGGACGGCGGACGTGGAGCTTCCCGGCCTAAGTTCTTCAAGTTGATGGACGGTTTCGACGCAAAGAGCGTCATCGATAGCGCCCGCTACGTGGAGCAGAAGCTTACCCATATCAAGCTTGCCTGTCACATTACCACCAAGAGTCGTGCCCTCATTGTCACCGAGAAGGTCGGCGCACAGGATGCTAGGCCCAGTTCACTCGAAGCTATCTTTACCGGATCTGAACCGAGTCGGGCACGGGAGGTGGCTCTTCAGATCGCCGATCAGGTGCGGCAACTCGGCGACCTCTTGCCGGAAAGCAAGCAGTTGAAGGATCTGCTTTGGTCAGGCCACAACACCGCTCTGGTGATCGAGCAGTGGAATCGGTTCGCGCCTCAGGTGCGGGAACAGTTGGGCTACGACACGGACCCGGTTTCTCTTTTCTCAGAGTTACTTGCCAACGAAGAGAAGCAGCGAATCGCCGAGGGATCGCTTGTCCATGGCGATCTGCACATGAGCAATGTTGCGCTCGATCTCGGTCCCAAGGGGGCGCACGCTTATATATTCGACGCGGGTGTCGTCAAGCGCAATGTTGCTGGCCGAGACATTGCGGTCATCGAGGCGTCTGTCCTTCTTCATCAGCGGATTGAACATGAGGTCTTTGTACGGATCTGCTCTATCCTTTACGGACCGGCAACATCTACGATAGATAATGTTGCCGAGGACCCCGTTGTTGGAATCGCCAAAGATATCGTCGACTTCATCCAGGCGCTCCGGGAAGCCGCGAATCCATGGAACGATCCGGAAATCTATGCGCTAATGGTTTTTGATTTTGTTCTGATCCAGGTCGGTGGATTGGCTTTCGGATCCTACGGCAACAGGATCGTCGACCAGCAGTCGGCTGCGTATCTGCTGGCCGTGGTCGGGGATTGGTATCGGCGGGTACGCAATGCGAATCCGATCTATGCAGACCATGACCCGCTGGCATGAGGGCGTGTTCGGGTAGCCGGTGCCGGGTGCCCTCGGGTGGGCACGTGATGCCGCTCCTGCCGGAGGGCAGGCCCGCGCAGGAGGGACTGTAAGCGGGCAGGCACACAAAGAAATACGGGCCTGTAGTTGCAGACCCCGCTAACGTGTTCCGGTTGCGACAGTTCAATGTTGTTCGGCTTCTGGGCCGTATACAATGTAGTCGCGTGGTAGGTTCTGGAAATTGAAGTGATCGACTTCGCAGCAAATTGGGGAGGGACCGTTGAAAGCAGACCCATTTCAGATTGGCGACGTGCTGAAGAACCCGAAGCGCTTCGTTGTGCCTATATATCAGCGGACTTATTCGTGGAAGATCGCTCCGCACCTTGAGGCTTTCTTCGATCAGGTTGAAGCGAAAGCAGTGGAAAGGCTGAATTCCAGCGATCGATATCCTCACTATATGGGTGCATTGCTCGTCATTCCGCGAGGTGCCTATTCATTCGGACGAATGGAAGTGCTCGATGTTGTGGACGGTCAGCAGCGGCTGATGACATTTGAGATCTTACTGGCAGCACTTCGAGATCTCGCCACCTCCTTTGGCCAAATTCAAGTCGCTGATCTCCTTTTGCCACTTCTGCTGAATGCTGAAGGTCCCCAAATGCAGGATAGGCGTGTAGAGCGGTATAAGCTACATCCCACTGCATATGACCGGACTCTTTACCGCGATCTGGTCGATCTTGACCTCAATGGGCTTCGAGGGCAATACCCAGGCGCATTTTACGTGAACGGCAAGATTAAAGAAGACGCTCCACTGCCATTGCGCGCCTGGGCTTTCTTCCGTGCCGAAGCGGAGACTTTTGTTAATACAGGTACCACCGGTGAGTCTGCTGAGAGACTGAATGCACTCTCGGCGGCAATCCTCGAAGATTTCCGCGTGATCGTTATTACATTGGACGAGCGCGATGATGCGCAGGTGATTTTCGAAACGCTAAACAGCGGTGGCGAGCCGCTTGCCGCCATGGATCTCGTGCGTAACGACGTTTTTCATCGTGCAACGCGTGCGGGGGAAGATGTTGAATCTCTGATGGAGAGGCGGTGGAGCACCTTCGAAACTCCATTTTGGAAGGTACTTGGGACACGTGGTCGAATCAAGAAGCCCCGGATTGATTTCTTCTTGAGTGACACGCTTGCTGCCGAAACGGGCAAGGAAGTTCTCCTAGCCGAGCTCTATGCTCGTTATAAGAGCTTCGCGCGTGAACGTAACTTCACTAGCGTCGATACGGAACTAGAGACATTGTTGCGCCATACACCAACATATCGCGAACTTGTACAGCAAGATGGCGATGGCGCCCTGACGACGCTTGCGCGGCAGCTCTCCGTCTTCGACGTAAGTACAGCTTACCCATTGGTCTTTGTCATCGAAGCAAGCAGCGCGTCTGAAGAAGAGAAAGCAAAGCTCTACCGCCTGATAATCAGCTACATAGTTCGCCGCACGCTTTGCGGTCTCACGGGAAAGAATTACAATAATGTGTTTCTCCGAATTACTGCCCAGATGCGTGCAACCGGAATATCGAGTTCGAGCTTTGCGACTGTATTTTCGACATCCGATGGGGATGCTGTTCGATTCCCAAATGATGCGGAGCTTCGCAAGAATATACTCGATCGCAAGCAGTACGGAAACATTCAACAAGCACGATTGCGACACATCCTTTGCGAGCTCGAACGAGCTGCGCGCGACCGATTTGATGAAGACGCCGAACTGCCAGCCGACCTCACAATTGAGCATGTGCTACCTGAATCCTGGATGGAACACTGGCCATTACCTGGGAACGTGAGGGCTCCTTCAGACCTTAGGACTGGAATGGCTGAGCCTCAGCTCATGGTAATTGCGACTCGCGAAATGCTAAAGCACACTCTGGGTAATCTGACGCTTCTAACGGGGGCGCGAAATCCTGCTCTGGGCAATCTTGGCTTCGACACCAAACGGGCTGCATTGAGCAGGTCATTGCTAAAGTTGAACCATGAGATCGCCGACCTTCCTTCCTGGACTGAGGACAGCATTCGAGATCGGGCTGGAAGATTGGCAGGTATTGCAATCAGCATTTGGCCGCAAATAACTTGTGATGCCCGAGCTGACTGATTTCACTGGCATTTTCAATTCAGTGCAACCTGACCAGCCGGCAATTCTTGACTGAAAAGAGGCAGTGAACCGGAATTACCAACCGTGCCCGCTCACCAATAGTCATCGCGGGCGACGACGTCCAAGCGGCCGGAGCATAACAGGTGATCTGCGGAACCGTTTCCTGGAACACCAAGGAATGCACCCCAACCTCGGTGGTCACCTTAAAACCGGCCACTTTGGATGGCCTGAGACGTGATTGTTTTACCTTGCCGCCGGGTATTTGGGCAAGGCGTGGTTTGATCCGTTGCGGTTTTGCCTGATATTCAAGGGTTCTGGACGCTGGTATGGTTGTACTCGCTCCGCCGG
>Ga0182027_10008513_pt1 | contig 14910 bp, 14 predicted proteins | sample 712E1DmetaG_FD_121300 | JGI IMG/M metagenome (GOLD analysis project Ga0182027, IMG submission 121300) | Permafrost microbial communities from Stordalen Mire, Sweden - 712E1D metaG (Illumina Assembly) | ecosystem: Environmental > Terrestrial > Soil > Wetlands > Permafrost | place: Sweden... | reverse complement strand
TGCAGGCAACATATATAAACTTTGTCGGAAATACAAAAACAGCCGTTTTTGAAGCCGAATTCGAATATTTCGGTGTAAAAATAATTCGTTGGAACCGCCAATTTTAGGTGCGGAATGTGGGTTGAAACTCTAATGGACCAAAATGTTTTCAACGCCGAATCGGTTAGTAACTTATCAAACAAAATTGGATCAGATTGGAAAGGCTGATTAAGAAAGGATGTCAAAGATGAGTGATTCTAAACCTTGGACAGAAATCGAGATTCATGATTGGGCGGAATTCGATCAGCAAATGAACGGGCTTAAACAACGTGAATGGTTATATAGGGGTCAATCAGATATAAATTGGGATTTGAGTACACCAATTGAGCGGTTGTTTGTTGACTTACGACCCATAATTAGAAGTGCCAAAGGTGTTTTGCGGAAATTTGCAAAAAAGGAGCAAGAGAGATTGCTTGTTAGAACATTCCAAAAGAGCGCGAATCTCTACCTATCATCTCTGCCTGAAAGAGCAAAAACGCTGGAGTGGTTAGCGATAATGCAGCATTATGGTACGCCGACTAGATTGCTCGATACCACTCTCTCTCCACACATTGCTTTGTATTTTGCAATGGAATCTGGATCCGGAGATTCCTGTATTTTTGCATTCGATCATGTAAAATTAAAGGAACAAAACCGTATAAAATTGCAAAACAAAACTTACAAGCAAATTTACAATAGCTATTTTGTACATGCGCCAAGGCCGAACGACGATGATAGCGATCAGCTTTATAACGCCAATCTTCAAAACGATGAATTCATTACTTTTTTTACTCCCGAGCAAAGTAATGAAAGACTACTCGTCCAACAAGGTTCATTTCTCGTGCCCAGTACTCTTGATCGGAGTTTAGAGGAACTTCTTGAAACATATAAACAAGATTTAATCGCGAATGTTTGTATCAAATTCATTATTCCAGCAAAGCTAAGATACGAAGGCATTGAAAGATTACGGAGAATGAACATCACATCGGCAACATTATTTCCTGGGATAGACGGATTTTGTAAATCCCTCAAATTTCAGGTTCTTGAGACTACCGGAAATCAGAGGCTTTTTGAATAATGAAGCCTTGAATGGAATAATCAACTTAGGACACAGCGGCATATTTTGGCATCATACATAACAAGGGGCCGGTAACCTTGACATCATTTCGTTTTTGCAGATAATTACAGCAACTAATCAATAAAGGCAATGAAAGAGGAAAGTAGCCTGGCGGATGCCGTCAGAGAGGCGCAGGGGCAAGGTTGAAACCTGCGCTCGGCGAAGGCCAGTCGAAGTTCCCTCTTGAGCCGTTCGGGTGAACGTGAGTCGGAACTCATTCCGGCTTGCAAAGTAGTCCGAACCGTTGTCTCAGCGTTATATGAGAGGCCGATGTCTGTCGGCGCAAAGCGGATTGTCCTGAGCGTAGACGAAGGACAATCAATGTGGGTGGTACCACGGGAACTCCCTCCCGTCCCATTGGTGGACGGGAGGTTTTATTTTGATATTCGATATTCGATACTTGATACTTGATACTCGATACTCGATATTCGATATTCGACACTCGAAATTCGTTATTGAAGAATGGAGGTTGTATGCTGGATCAATTAAGTGAAATTGAAAGGTTGGCGTTGGATGCGCTGGCAGCGGTGGATGGCGAATCATCCCTCGAAGCGTGGCGGGTGGCTCACCTCGGACGCAGTTCCGCGCTGATGCAAGTCTTCAGCGGATTGGGCGCGCTGTCAAAAGAGGAACGTCCGGCTGTGGGGCAGTCTGCAAACCGCGTTAAAGTAACCCTTGAGGCGGCGCTGGCTGATAAAACGCAAGCCATCAAAAAATCCGCCCTGGACGCTTCCTTGAACGAAGCCAGGTTGGATGTGACTTTGCCGGGCCGTACCATTCATCAGGGACGCTTGCATCCATCCACGCAGCAATTGCGGCGTGTGCTGGCTATTCTGGCCGAGATGGGCTTCCAGGTTTATACCTCGCGCGAAGTGGAAACGGACGAGATGAACTTTCAGCTGCTCAACTTCCCGCCGCATCACCCGGCGCGCGATATGCAGGATTCGTTATATGTGGCCGCTGAGGGACGCGGCGATAATCCGATTTTGCTGCGGACTCATACCTCGCCCGGCCAAATTCATGCCATGCGCCAGTTTGCCGCGCTGAACCCGAAAGACCCTCCACCCATTCGCATTGCCTTACCCGGCATGTGTTTTCGTGCGGAACAGATCACGGCCCGCTCGGAAGTCCAGTTCAATCAAGTGGAAGGATTGGCGGTGGGCAAGGGCATCACGTTTACCGACTTGAAAGGCACGCTCGTCGAGTTTGCCCATCGCATGTTCGGGCAGAATGCACGCACACGTTTCCGCGCCTCGTACTTCCCGTTCACGGAACCGTCCGCCGAAATGGATGTGGAGTGCTTCGTCTGCGGTGGAAAAGGCTGTGCGGTTTGCAAGAATTCGGGCTGGTTGGAGATCCTTGGCTCCGGCATGGTGCATCCCATCGTCTTGCAAAACGGCGGATATGACCCGAAGATTTATTCCGGCTTTGCCTGGGGCATGGGGCCTGAACGACAATTGATGCTGCGCTATAGGATCGAAGATATTCGTTACTTCTGGGGAAACGATATTCGGTTCCTGGAGCAATTTTAGTGAAGATAGTAGATATTGGAGAATAGAGAGAAGTAAAGGAGAAGCAGATGAGCGTACAAGGCCTTAGAAAGTTGCAAGTTTGGGAACGCGCGAAGGGTTTCGCGCTCAAGATATACAAACAGGTTTTGCCATCCCTGCCTGTTGAAGAAAAATGGAATCTGAACCAACAACTTCGGCGATCCTCCTTGAGTATTTCGGCCAATATTGCCGAAGGGTATGGCCGTTTTTACTATCAAGATAATGTTCGGTTTTGTTATAACGCACGCGGCTCTTTGGAAGAAACACTCAGTCATTTGACATTCTCCTTTGAAGCAGGTTTCGTTTCCGATGCCCTCTATAAGGAATTGGAAAAGGAAGGCGAGGAAATCGAGAAGATGCTCAACGGTTACATTGGTTTTCTAAAAAAGAGCAAGCAGGGAGCTGATGAACCGGGCGCTGGACATTCAGTTCGGGAGGAGATTGCTGAATATGATGCTGAGACATTCATCAATTCTGATGGCCTCGAAGACACTGCTCTCCAGTCATCTAATCTCTAGTCATCTATTCTCTAAGGAGTACTTATGAAGATACCTCTTTCCTGGCTAAAAGATTTCATTGACCTTGATGGTCTGTCGGTTGAGGAGATCGCACGCAAGCTGACCCTAGCGGGTCTTGAAGTGGATGAGATCCTTTATGCCGGTCTGCCTATGCCTGCTTATAAGGACGGCGAGAAGCACGAATTCAAAACCGGTGGCATTAGTTGGGACAAGGACAAGATCGTTGTGGCCGAGATTTATGAAGTCAAGCCGCATCCCAATGCGGACCGGTTGACCCTGCTCGACCTGTTTGACGGCCAAGAACAACAAGTAGTTCTAACTGGCGCGCCGAATATCTTTCATTTGAAGGGCATGGGCAAATTACCCAAACCCATCAAGGTCGCGTACGCCAAAGAGGGCGCGACGCTGTATGATGGTCATGCAGAGGGCCTCGTACTGACCACGCTCAAGCGCGCCAAGATCCGCGGTGTGGATTCGTATTCGATGGTCTGCTCTGAGAAGGAACTCGGCATTACCGAGGAACACGAGGGCATTATTCTGCTGGATGACGATGCGCCGGTCGGTATGTCGCTGGCGGATTACATGGGAGACGCGGTTCTGGATATCAGCATCCTGCCCAACATGGCGCGCAATGCAAATGTGATCGGCGTGGCGCGTGAACTCGCCGCATTGACCGGGCGCGAGTTGAAGAAACCGGTCATCAAATTCAAAACAGGCGGTGAAGCGCTCGAAGGATTGGCTTCGATTGAGATTACCCATCCCGAACTTAATCCGCGTTTTGTGCTTGGACTAATTCGCAGCGTCGAGATCAAACCCAGCCCTTATCAAATCCAGCGGCGGCTCAAGCTGGCAGGCATTCGTCCCATCAACAACATTGTGGACGCCACCAATTACGCCATGCTCGAACTGGGCGAGCCGCTTCACGCCTTCGATTACGATGTGCTGGCAAGCCGGACTGCCGGTCGGGACCACAAAAAAATAAAGATCATTACGCGTTCCGCAAAAGATGGAGAGAAACTAACAACCCTGGATGGCGTCAACCGGACCCTTTCTTCGCTGAACGTTCTCGTATGTGATGAGAAAGGCCCGCTCTCGATTGCGGGCGTAATGGGCGGGATGGAAAGCGAGGTATACGATGCATCCAAGGAGATCCTGGATGCAAAGGGTGTTGAGTTGAAGGAGGGTGGGATAACCCAGGGTAAAGTCAGCCTACGCGGCCAAAGCACAACCGATGTTTTGCTGGAGGGCGCGGCCTGGAACTTTATCAACATCCGCCGCACGGCCAAACAGCATAACCTGCCCTCCGAAGCCTCGTTCCGATTCTCACGCGGCGTGCATCCTACGCTGGCAGAAACCGGTGTCAAACGCGGACTGCAGTTGATGGCCGAGTGGTCAGGCGGCGTCATCGCGCCCGGCCTCGTGGACGAGTATCCGCTCAAACCGAAGGTCTCAACGATTACGATTACGCCGAAAGATGCGAAACGATTGCTGGGTATTGACCTAAGCGCGGAGAAAATTGTTGAATTGCTCGAAAGACTTGAGTTCAAATGCAGGATCAAGGAACCAAAAACCGCTGCTCGAAGATCGAAAACCAAATCCCGAAGATCGAATGTCGAATTATCGGATATCGAATCTTCGAATCCCGAATCCCAGATCATGGTTACTGTCCCGCCCCATCGGCTTGACATTGGCGAAGGCGTCGTTGGCGTTGCGGATGTGCTCGAAGAGGTGGCGCGCGTGTATGGATACGATAATATCCCCTCCACGAACATGGCTGATGCATTGCCTCCCCAAATCGGCAACCCCGTTCATGAATGGGAGGAGCATCTGCGCGATATCCTGGTTGCGCTCGGCTGCGATGAATTGGTGACCTATCGTCTGACATCCATCGAAAGCGAAGGGCGGCTGGGCATCACCGGCGATTATGTCCGCATTGCCAATCCCATCGCTCCGGAACGAAGCGTCCTGCGCCGCAGTCTGGTTGCCTCCGTGCTGGATGTGATGGAACACAATGCTCACCTGGATGAATCGCTGGTATTCTTTGAGATCGGTTCGATCTTTGAGCCGAATCTAAATGAGCTTCCCAATGAGCCGCGCAGATTGGCAATTGCGATGAGCGGCTTGCGCGAATCAACGGCATGGGATCTGAAGAGTTCAAAAGCCTATGACTTTTACGATCTGAAAGGCCGCATCGAACTCCTTTTGAGCGCGCTCCGTTATAAGGACATTTCCTATACGGCAACCGACTCCGTAGAATACCTGCATCCAGGCAGAGCCGCGGAAATAAGGATCAACGAACAAGTTGTGGGCCTATTCGGTGAGTTGCATCCGCTGGTCAAGGAGAAATATGGACTCGCCGATGCGCCGGTGCTCGTCGCGGAATTCGATCTCGAAAAATTAAGCGCCTTGAATCCGACCTACGGGATTGCGCCGGTCCCTGAATTTCCTCCGGTTTTGGAAGATATCGCCGTCATTGTGGATGAATCAATCCCTGCCTCACGCGTCGAAGCATTGATCCGCCAGACGGGCGGAAAGAGCGTGACAAATGTGCGCTTGTTCGATCTTTATCGCGGCGACCAAATTGGCGCGGGCAAAAAGTCGCTGGCTTATAATCTCACCTACCAAGCCTCCGATAAAACGCTGACCGATGCCGAAGCCGCGACGATCCGCAACAAGATCATAAAGCGCCTGGAACAGGAGCTAAGTGCAAAGTTGAGAGGTTGAAAAACTCAATCCATCATTCAGGCAAGGTGTATACTTGTTCGATGAAGGAGATGCCATGAATCGTACAACTGCGTTCATTCTCACCCTCGTTACTGCGCTTTTTTGTGGGTTTCCGGGGCTCGGGTTGCTTTGTTTTTCCGCAGTTGGTGCTATTGGGATTAGTAGACCGGGTTACTATTCACTGCATCCCGAGTCAACTCCTCAGGCAGGTTGGCTAGGCGTGGGTATATTTGTATTCTTTGGAATTGTGCTTCTGGTTATTCCGATACTGGTCGGTGTGTTCAGTTTTAATATGAGCAAATCGCCCAAGCCGGATATTAACGAACCTCTCCCACCTGCAATATAAAAAAGAGCGGCGGCCTGTTTTGGCCGCCGCTCTTTTTTATTTTAGTTCACTTTGATAGATAACGAGAGGGAACAGAAGCTTGTTACTCCTGCTCTCAAGCTCCAGATGGTCTTATATCTTCCGGATCTATTAGGTGCGATCATCTCCACGCTCAAAGCGACTGATTCGCCAACACCCACTGCTAATGGAATTTTCTCTTCGTTGACCGTTGCGAAATTAGTACCGCTGGCGAAAACAAAATCCACGACAGTGGGATCCCATGCAATACCGCCATCGTTTATCACTTTCCACTTGACGGTAAAGGCTGTCTTGCCATTCATGTCAGTATCGTCCTTTGGATTCTGCGAAACGAAACTACAGGAATATCCTCGTAAAGTGCCAATGGGCGTTGGCGAGGCCAGGATGAAAACAAAAGTTGGTGTGGCCGTGGGCGTCTCGGACGGAATCAGGGTTGGAAAAGGCGTAAAACTGGGGGTCAGGGTGGGAGGAATCAGCGCGGCTGTTTCAGTGGCGGCTGCTCTCGCAGTTTGTGCAACCATAAAATTGATCGCGCCCGGCAGGGGGGTGGGAATCTGCTGATTCGCCGCAAATGTGGATATATCGCAACTGAGCACCAATAGAACGGTTGCAAGGACCAGCGGCCATCGGCGTTTCAATTGCAGTTTCATATGCTTCTTCCTCGACTCAACCATGTTCCGCGTTATCAATCACTATTTCACGACGATTATGAATTGTAAACACTCGCTGTTCTGCATGTCTTCCAGTTTCCAATACATGGCATAGGTGCCTGACTTGCTGGGAGCGATCCCACCGTACGGGCCAAAGGCTTCAGTCTGGCCCGGCTTGAGCGAGATCGCTTGTATGGGACCCGTGCCAAGCGCGGCCGCCAAAAAATTTGTGCCGCTCTGAAAAGTCAGATCGGGACCGCCGGAACATGAACTGCCTTCGCACCATCGCTGCGTCCCATTATTGAGAAGCGTCCACTTGACAATAAAGTGATCGCCGGGGGCAAACACCGTGTAATCTAATGGTCTCCAATCTTCTTGACCGCAAGAATATGCCAGCGGCGCAGGAGCACCGCCTCCACCACCGCCCCCTCCTCCTCCGGATGACAAGGTGGAAGTTGCAATCACCGGAATTACGGGCGTCAATGTGGGGAACGGCGAGGCCGTCAGCATGATCGTCGGCGTATCGGTTGCCGTAGGCTGTTGTGCCTGCACCGTTTGCGCTACAAACGTGCCCACCTGGTTTTGCGCCTGCATGGTTGAAGCAACCGAGGTTTGAACCAGCGATTGAACCTGTTGCAGGTTCGGCTGCGCCGTACAGGCCGCCAGGAACGCGGCCAGGGCCAGCGCCACGAGGAATGATTTACGGAAAGCTTGCAATGGGGTCTGTTTTTTGACCAATGTGGTTTGTTCTTTGACCATGGAATTCTCCTTTAGCAAATTAAGCTTCATCATGATGAGCAGGTTCGCCGGTGCCAATGCCAAGCGGCTGCCATTTCTTTGAATCTTTCAAACGATGCTGAATGCCATTGCGATCATGGATTTCATCGAAGCCCGAGGGCTTGATGAACATTTCATCACCGTCCAACAAGCCGGTGAGTCCGGCTTGACCGGGTTCCATGCGTTTGCTCTGACAATACTTGCATGTCTTCGGGTCGTGCGCTTTGTATTCCGTTGGCTCTTCATAGCTTGTCACATAACCTTCGAAGTTGCGCACGATGACTTTATGATCCGACATGCTGAGCAGATAGTTCGGCATCACAGGAATTTTTCCGCCGCCGCCGGGTGCATCCACGATAAACTGCGGAACTGCATAGCCGGATGTATGGCCGCGCAAACCTTCGATGATCTCGATGCCTTTCGCGACGGGCGTGCGGAAATGTCCCGCGCCCTCGACCAGATCGCATTGATAGAGATAATACGGGCGGACGCGAATGCGCGTCAACTTCTGGACCAGTTCACGCTGGATGTGCACACAGTCATTGATCCCCGCCAACAGAACGGACTGGTTGCCCAGCGGAATTCCTGCGCGGCACAAGCGGTCACAGGCGTCCGCCAGCTCCCTGGTAATCTCGTTCGGATGGTTGACATGAATATTCAACCACAATGGATGGAACTTGCCGAGCATATCACACAATTCCTGTGTGATGCGCATGGGCATGAACACGGGAACCCGCGAACCAATACGGACAATTTCGATGTGGGGAATCTCGCGCAGGCGGGTCAGGATCTCTTCGAGGATTTTGGGAGCCAGCACCAGCGGGTCGCCACCGGAAAGCAGTACATCACGCACTTGCGGAGTCCGTTTGAGATAATCGAGCTGCATTTCGAATTCCTGGCGCGAAAACGTGGCACTCGGGTCCCCAACGATGCGTGAGCGTGTGCAATACCTGCAATAGGACGCGCATTGTGTTGTAACCAGCATCAACACTCTATCCGGATAGCGGTGAACCAACCCCGGAACGGGCGAGTGACGATCCTCTGCCAGCGAATCTTCCATCATGGCGGTAAAGGCTTGCAATTCCTCCGAGCGCGGGATGATCTGCTTGCGGGTTGGATCATCGGGATCGTCCGGGTCGATCAGGGAAATGAAATACGGTGTGATATCCACGCGGAATAAACCGCTGGTATTCAAGGCTTTTTTTTCGGATTCGGTCAATCGTATGACTTTTTCGATCTCTTCCGCGCTATTCAACCGATGGCTTAATTGCCAGCGCCAATCGTTCCACTTTTCATCGGGAATATCGGCGTAAATAGGAGCGCGTCTGGAAAGGAGAGGGGTATACATGGATTTTTCCTCCGGTGATTGTTTGGGTACCTTAAATGACAACCAGGACAAGACTGGAGGAACACGGAGGATCGTGATCCGGGCGATAGAATCCAGCATTAAAAACACAAATATATTCCATCGTTGATTAAGGCGGCAGATAATCTTCCTACCATTGTAAAAGCAAACGGAGGGATGGTCAACCTGCCTTTAAGGGAAAAGTATTAAAACGCACTCATTTTTGTGGGAAGGTGTACAATTAATTTGGAAAAATAAACAAGGAAGAACCCATGGCCAACGTAGCTGTCCTTACCGATAGTGTAGCCAGCCTGCCTGAAACGTTCTTGAAAAACTTGAACATCACGACGGTTGCCTATTATATTCACCGTGGTGAAGAGGTTTTGCGTGACCTGGTCACCATTCAACGGGAAGAATTCCTGCGCTGGATGATAACTGCTAAATTCGTCCCTACCACCGCCAGCCCCGGCCCAGGTGATTATTTCAATGCCTATAAGCATTTGATCGAGGCAGGCAATCGGGAAATCATCAGCATCCACATGACCGCCAAAGCCAGCGGCGGATTTCAAGCCGCGGCGGTGGCTCAATCCATGCTGAAGGAATCCGACCCTGAAATCAACCTTGAAGTAATAGACTCATGCACCACTTCTCTTTCTCAAGGCTGGATGGTGCTCGAAGCGGCGCGTGCCGCGCTGGCGGGTCTCAGGCTGGACGAGATTACGAATCTCGTAAAAAATATGATACCCGTCTCTCATATGATCCAAACGGCGGATACGCTTCGCTATCTTTATCTGGGCGGGCGGATCGGCAAGGCCCAAAACCTGCTGGGCAGCATGCTCAACATCAAGCCGCTGATCGGCATAGAGAATGGCGAAATTGCCCCGCTTGGCAAAGCCCATAGCCGGGGGCAGGCTTATCAGCAAATGGCCGGGATGGTTGCCCAGGCCATCGGCCAGGGTAAAGCCAAGGTCGCGTACGTTCATGCCGGCGCACTTCACGAAGTTGAGAAGATCAAGGAGTTGGTGGAAGCAAAAGTGAACGTGGTTGAGTCGATGTTTGCGGAACTCTCGCCAGCCCTGGCAGTTCACACCGGGCCAGGCACGGCCGGGGTATGTTACTATCCGGTTAATGATTGAGAGATGGAATTGGGAGCAGGCAGCCAGGCCTGCTCCTTCTTTTTCGGATAAAATGTTGGCAACCGATATGGAATTCAGCGCGGTAATTGCCAGGGAAAGGTAAATCAAACAACCCATGGAAATCAATGTTGACGAGTTCGAAGTGATCCATAATCGGGCAAAGCAGCGCTTTGAGATTTGGATTGAGGGGACTCTCTCGGAGTTGGATTATCGCTTGCAGGGTAATACACTCGTCATTTATCATACCGGTGTCCCATCGGCGCTGGAGGGAAATGGAATTGCCGGACGATTGACACAGACCGCTCTTGATTATGCTGCCGGAGAATCATTGAGCGTCCTCCCGCTGTGTTCGTATGCGGCCGCCTACATCCGGAGGCATCCCCGTTATACCGCACTCGGTCACAAATTGCGTTATTCAGAAGGCGGAAAGCGCAATTTGTGACCGTGGGTATTATATAATAAACTGGTAAATCAGAACCCATCCGAATGATTGTGAGGCGCGAATAAAAAATGCATGACCTCGATGATTTTTCCGAATTCAAGAAACTCGATCCGCAAAACATGCTCGGCGAAATTGACGGTCTGCCCGATCAATTGAAGTCGGCGTGGGAATTGGGGCAGACGATGCTCCTGCCGGAAGCAAAGAACGTTCAGCGGGTCGTGGTCGCGGGCATGGGCGGTTCTGCGATCGGTGCCGACCTTGTAGCCTCTGCCGTTTTAAAAACCTGTACTGTACCGGTTTTCATCCATCGCGATTATGGCCTGCCCGCTTTTGCAAAGGGCGGGGAAACCCTCCTGGTTTTGTCTTCGCATTCCGGTAACACGGAAGAGACGCTCAGCTCATTCGATGCGGCTGTGACGAATCAATGCAATATTGTCATTATCAGTACGGGCGGTGAATTATCGAAACGCGCAAAAGAAAAGGACATTCCGGTCTGGACCTTCGCTCATAAAGGCCAACCGCGCGCCGCAGTTGGATTCTCGTTTGGGCTGCTGTTGGCTTTGTTCGCAAGACTGAATTTGATCCCCGACCCCGCCAGTGATTTGCAGGAAGCCATTACCGCAATGAAGAAATCACAGGAGCATTTGCGCGCCGCAGTGCCGGCTGTCAATAATCCCGCCAAACGTATTGCCGGTCAATTGATGGGCCGCTGGGTCACTGTTTTCGGAGCAGGCCCGCTTGCACCCGTCGCGCGCCGCTTCAAAGGGCAGATCAATGAAGTCGCGAAAGCCGGAGCCAACTTTGAATTCCTGCCTGAAGCGGATCACAATACGCTGGCAGGAACCATTCATCCGGAAGAAGTGCTGATGCCGCACACCATGGCGCTCTTCCTGCGTGCCCCTTCGGATCTTGCGCGCAACCGTTTGCGGGTGGATCTAACCAAACAGGCATTCATGCTCGAAGGCATTAACACGGAATTTCTCGATGGACGCGGCGATTCCCTGCTTGCCCATATGTGGACCCTGATTTTGTTCGGCGATTATATGGCGTATTACCTTGCGATGGCCTATGGCGTTGACCCCACACCGGTCCAGGCACTGGAGAATTTCAAAGCGGAGATGAAGAAGGCTTGATGTGTCATTGCGCGGGGGTTGAGTAGCGAGCGCAGCGAGCGTAACGCTCTGCGCCCTATCAGGGTCGAAACCAAGCGAAGCAATCTCCTTGTTCGATGAGATTGCTTTGGAGCAAAAAAGCCTCTTTCAGTGTCATGCTACACGCGTTTCGTCCATCCTGGATGATCATATTTTTCGCGGACGAGTTCATCGGCTCGTCCGCGTTCGCTTGCGGATAACGGCTGTTCTTCCAATCTTAAATCCAACACTGCTTCAAAAGCCCGGCTGAACGCCTGTGCCGCTTCATTCCACAAGACCTCGTGTCCCAATATGGATCGAACGGTTGTGGCACGTGCCAGCAGTCGTTCCGCCGCGTCCTGCCGTGCGGATTCGTCGGCGAAGGACAGAACCTCGGTAATACGTGCCAGATTTCCGGTCAAGGGCAGCGAGCCGTGTTGAAGCACACCATCTTTGCGTCGTGCCTGTGCTGAACCGATCAGTTTCTTTCCATGGACGGTAATCTCATATGCCGAGGGCACCTCAAAACAAACCGGGTTGGGTTTTTCGCGGCGTGTGTGCGAATCTTCCTTGATTTCAACCGGCAATCCGAGTGATTTCACTGCTTCCAGTAACCCAAGCGCCAGGCGGTTGTAACTTTCAAGCACGGAGCCGGCAACGCGCGGCTCTTCAATAGGTGCGGTGATGGAATAGGTTAATTCGTCGGTATGCAAAATGGCTCGCCCGCCGGTGGGGCGGCGGACCACTTCCCAGCCATGTGCATTGAGGCGCTGAATATCCACGTCCGTGAAGGACTGGGCCAGACCGAGCGAAAGACAAGGTGGCTGCCACGCATAGAGCCGCAGGGTCGGAAGTGATTCCCCGCGGCTAACGTGTTCCAGGATCGATTCGTCCACAGCCATGTTCCACGCGCCGTGCGTGGGAGGCGTAATGAGGAGTCGCCAAGTGTCGGTCATGCCAATATTATATAATGGTTCTAATCCTGTATGTCATTGCGAGAGAACAAAGTGAGCGAAGCAATCTCCGAATTCATTCAACAAAGTGGCGTGGTTGTTGCAGTCGCCGCACATAACCTTGGGACCGGCGAAGAAATCCTGATCCAGCCGGATAAAACTATTCATCCCGCCAGCACAATTAAAATCTGCGTGATGATGGAAGCATTCCATCAGGCGCGGCAGGGATTGTTTTCACTGGATGATCCGATGCTCCTCAAAAACGAATTTGCCAGCCTTGCAGATGGAAGTCTTTATTCTTTATCTGTTGCAGACGATTCGGAAAAGGATTTATATGAGCACATTGGCGAATCGCTTTCGATTCGCGAACTGATCTTTCGCATGATCACCGTGAGCAGTAATCTTGCGACGAATCTTTTGATCGAACGCATTACAGCCGAACGAACTACACAATTTATGCAAGAGTTGGGAACGAATGATTTGATCGTCCGGCGCGGCGTGGAGGATAACAAGGCCTTCCAGCTTGGTTTGAACAATAGAGCCACAGCACGCGGACTGATGCAAATTCTATTGAAATTGGCAAAGTGCGAAGTCCTCTCGCCACAAGATTCGGACGAGATGATCGGAATCCTGCTTCAGCAGAAATTCAACGAGATGATTCCCGCAGGATTGCCTGCAAATATCCGCGTTGCGCACAAGACCGGCTGGACGGGAAAGTACTATCATGATGCAGGGATTGTATATCCGCCAAATCAAAAGCCGTTTGTTTTGGTTATTCTCACACGCGGAAGCAAGGCTGAAAACGAAGCGCACGCGCTGATCTCATCGCTGGCAAAGATTATTTACGATGATTGGATACAATAATTTACTAATCGCAATTTGCAATGAATCCCAATTGATTTAAATACAATATAGTCTTATATTAAAAGAAGAATTTCAACAATGAAAAAGAAAGCATGGATCCCAATGAATGCAATTGCCAGCCTTGAAAGCAGGAGCAAATCTTTTTGGGCGATGATCGGAGTTGTTCTTATAGCCTTGGTGGGTTTGCTTGATTTTAAGACAGGATATGAGCTCTCGTTTTCATTATTTTATTTACTGCCAATATCTTTGGTTGTTTGGTTTGGAGGAAAGCGGCTCGGGGTTACGGCATCCATCGTCAGCGCCTTGGTTGGGTTAAGTACTGATGTCTTATCTGGAAATCACTACTCACAGCCCGTCATTTATTTGTGGAATACTGTAATTCAATTCGGCTTCTATATTATCGTGACGTTGCTTCTGGGAAGATTGAAAGAAACTCAGGATCAAGATAAGAATTTGATCCGTACTGATTACCTGACAGGCGCAACAAGTTCGAGACTCTTTTATGCTTTACTCCAAAAGGAAATAGATCTTTTTCAACGATATAAACATCCTTTTACGGTGGCCTATGCTGACATTGATAATTTCAAGGCCGTCAACGACCGATTCGGTCATGGTACCGGTGATATAGTTCTCCTCACCACAGTAACGCTTGCCAGGAATGCATTGCGGAAAACAGATATTATGGCACGGTTGGGTGGTGATGAGTTTGCAATTCTTCTTCCAGAAACAGACCAAATAGCTGCACAGGTAGTTATTTCAAAAATCCAAAAAGGGCTTATAAGTGAAATGAGCAAGAGCAATTGGCCTGTGACATTTTCCATTGGCGTAATCACATTCATGGCAGCTCCGGCCACGACTATTGAACTGATTAAACTGGTTGATGATTTGATGTACACCGTAAAGGATAATGGGAAAAATGCAATCCGTTACTCGGTTTATGCGGGATAACCCAGCGTGCAACCGGCTGGACGGGAAAGTACTATCATGATGTGGGAATTGTTTATCCGCCAAATGGAGACGCCTTGGTGCTTGCGATTATGACAAATGGATTTGGAAAGGAGCAAGATGCACATTCATTCATTGCAGCACTGGCAAAAAAGGTTTGTGATGAGTGGGCTAATATTCAAGCGGTAGCAGGCATTTCTTCTGATTCTAATTGATATAGGAAATCAGGAGCGAAGTCGGCGCTATTCGGCCACGTTACAGTGCGTGAGTCTGGGTCGAGGGTTGCTTTTGCAAAGTATGCAGGATCGCGCAGCGGCTCGAAGATCGGACCGAAAAGTTCGCGACGCAGGTTTACACGCTTGCGAATGCCGTTATCG
>Ga0182027_10008512_pt1 | contig 14914 bp, 10 predicted proteins | sample 712E1DmetaG_FD_121300 | JGI IMG/M metagenome (GOLD analysis project Ga0182027, IMG submission 121300) | Permafrost microbial communities from Stordalen Mire, Sweden - 712E1D metaG (Illumina Assembly) | ecosystem: Environmental > Terrestrial > Soil > Wetlands > Permafrost | place: Sweden... | reverse complement strand
GGTGGAGCGGGGGAGCGAGCATCCGCTGGCGGCCGCCATCCTCGCCGGCGCCGGCGCGCGCGACCTCGGCCGGCGTCCGGTCGCGGACTTCGAGGCAGTCGCCGGGCGCGGCGTGCGCGGCCTGGTGGACGGCCGCCGGGTGCTCGTCGGAACGGCGGCGTTCCTCTCGGCCGCAGGGGTCGAATCCGGCGGGCTCGGCGAGCTCGCATCGGCGACCGACCTGCCCGCGGCTGTTTCCTACGTGGCCGTCGACGGTCGAGCGGCCGGCCTGCTGCCCACCATCGACGAGATCAAGCCCGAAGCCGAAACCGCGGTGCGCGAGCTCCGGGCTTGCGGGATCGAAGTCTGGCTGGTCACCGGCGACCAGGCCGTGACCGCCCGAGCCGTTGCGGCCGCGGTTGGCATCCCGCCCGAACAGGTCATGGCGGAGGTTCTGCCGGCCGGCAAGGCGGCCGCCGTGGCTTCGCTGCAGGCCCGCGGGCTGCGAGTGGCGATGGTCGGCGACGGTATCAACGACGCCCCGGCGCTCGCCCGGGCGGACGTCGGGATCGCCATCGGCACCGGAGCGGACGTGGCCCTGGAGGCCTCCGACATAACGCTCGTCGGCGGCGATCCACGGAGCGTTGCGGCGGCGATCCGGCTCTCGCGCCAGACGCTGCGGGTGATCCGCCAGAACCTGGCCTGGGCGTTCGGCTACAACGTCGTCCTGATCCCCGTGGCAATGGGAGCGCTCTACCCGATCGCGGGCATCACGCTCGACCCGGCCCTGGCGGCCGGAGCAATGGCCCTGTCATCGGTCAGCGTGGTGACGAACTCGCTGCGGCTGCGGCGGTCGACGAAGCGCCCGGCCCGACAGGCCCAACCCGAGGCCGCGGCGGCCACGTAGCCTCGATCCGGCCTCGACCTAGCCGCGACCTAGCCGACGTACGGGCCGATCAGCGCCAGCGCCAGCGCCACGACCGCTCCTGCCAGGACGGCCCGCAGCCCAGACGAATGGCCGAAGCCGTGCTCGGATGCGAGTGGTCCGATCACGATCCCGACCACCGCAACCGGGATCGCCAGCAGCGCCGCAACCACGCCGAGGGGCAGGCTGCGGGACAGCCAGTGGACGGCGATCAGCTGGCGCGAGACGAAAGAGACGGCCATGAGCAGGTCCGCCGCCACCAGGAATCCGGCGACGGCGCCGAGGACCGCCTCCGTCCGCGTCGCGGCGAGGAAGATCGGCAGACCGACCGCCAGGACGCCCAGGGCGAGCAGTGCGGGAACGAGAATCAGCGATCCGTCGATTCCCTGCGGCAGCGCCAGGCGCGGCTCGGGCCGGCTCAGCTGGAAGGCCAAGAGGGTTCCGCCGGACAGGAGCGCCCCAATCGCGCCGGCCTCGAATCCGCGGCGCAGCCACGGCGGTATCAGACGACGGCGCTCCACGCGGCCATCCTACACTGTGGCCCGCGAAGCTCGGCACACGGCCCGGCCCGTGCCGGATCGGCGCTAGATGTGGAAGCGGCGGAACACCGCGACCGCGTTCTGGCCGCCGAACCCGAAGCCGTTGATGATCGCCGTGTCGACCTTCTTGACCCGCTTCACGTTCGGCACGTAGTCCAGGTCGCACTCCGGGTCGGGGTTCTCCTGGTTGATCGTCGGCGGGATCACGCCCTCGCGGATGGCGCCGATTGCCGCCAGCCCGCTCACGGCCCCGGCCGCGCCGATGAGGTGGCCGACCATCGACTTCGGCGAGCTGATCGCAACCTTGTAGGCGTAGTCGCCGAAGGCCGACTTGATGGCGCGCGTCTCGGTCGCATCGTTGAGCGGCGTGGAGGTTCCGTGGGCGACAATGTAGTCGACTTCATCGGGCGCGACGTCCGAGCGGCGGAGGGCCTTGGTCATTGCAGTAGAGGCGCCACGCCCGGTCGGCTCGGGGGCGCTGATGTGAAAGGCGTCCGCCGTCAGGGCTCCGCCCATGACCTCGCACTGGATCTTGGCCCCGCGGGCCAGGGCATGTTCGGCCGACTCGAGGACGACGACCGCCGCGCCCTCGCCGAAGACGAAGCCGTCGCGATCCTTGTCGAACGGCCGGGAGGCGCGGGTCGGATCGTCGTTGCGGCGCGAGAGCGCGCCCATGTTGCCGAGCGCCGCGAAGGCGATCGGCACGAGGTTCCCCTCCGCGCCGCCGAGGATCACCACGTCGCACTCGCCGGCCTCGATCAGGCGCTGCCCGTCGATGAAGGCGATGACGCTGCTGGCGCAGGCCGCGACCTGGCACATGACGGGGCCCGTGATGCCGTACTTGATCGAGACCTGGCAGGCCGCCATCGAGCCCGAAAGGGCCGGGATTGCGAACGGCGAAACCTGGCCGTTGCCCTTCTCAGCGAGAACCCTGGTGCCCTCGATCACCTGCTCGACCCCGCCCCCGCCGGTGTTCACGATGACCGCAACGCGATCGCGCTGTTCCTGCGTGTAGGTCGAGAAGTCGATCCCGGCGTCCTCGACCGCCTCGGTCGCCGCGCCCATGGCGAAGTGGACGAAGCGGCTCATTCGGCGGGCCATCTTGCGGTCCATGACCGCGGCGGGGTCGAAGCCTTTGACCTCGGCCGCGATGCGCACGTCCAGCCCCGAGGGATCCCAGCACCTGATCGTGTCAACACCCGAGGTGCCGGCGATGAGGTTCTCCCAGTAGGAGCGGGCGGTGATACCGATCGGCGTGACGGCCCCGAGACCGGTTACGACGGCGCGGCGAGCGAGATCCTTGTTGGGCACGACCATCTCCTACGACGTGACAGCTTGCGGGGCGGCTGCCGAAGCTCGTGCGCTGCGGCTCGTCGACCCCCACGGATGAGCACGGGTACCCTTCGGCGGGACGGCGTCCGGGCGGTCGCGAGCGGGATCGTCGCGCGACCTGCTGGAGGGATTGTACCGGCTGGGGCAGGGCGGAGGGCGGCGGAGAGCCCTATCCGCCCTGGCGCATCAGGTCTGTGACCCGGCGCAGGAAGAGGCGAACGGCCTCCCGCTCGCTCTCCGACAGGGGCTCCAGGGCGCGCTCGACCGCCTCGCCGCGCCAGGCGTAGGCTCGCTCGACCTGTTCGAGGGCGGCGTCGTCGAGTCGAACCCGGACGACCCGGCGATCGGAGGGGTCGTGTTCGCGGACGATGTAGTGCGCCGCTTCCAGCTCGTCCACGACCCGGCTTGCCCAGCCGTACGAGATGCCGAGGCCGGAGGCAAGCTGACCGACGGTCCGCTCGCCGTGCTGGTAGACGTGGATGGCCGCTCGAACGGCGTGGGCCGACATCGGCGGCCGGTCGGCGACGGCCACTTCCGAAGCCGGAGCCGGCGAATTGGGTTGGGCGCCTTCGCCCCCGGCCGCTTCCGTGGGCTGATGGCGCGTGGCGTAGGTGACATGCAGGAACTCGACCAACAGCTTGCTTGTCTCGAGGGCCTCGGCCGACATCCGGGTCTTCGGCCGCTCAGCTCTCGTCATCGCGCCCTTGCCAACCATCGCTGGACTATAACATAATGAGGTTACTACTAGTTGCCCGAGACAAGGACTTCACCGTGACCCTGAACCCGATATCCGCCACCGATCCGCGCCGGCGCTGGCTTGGCCTGGCCATGCTCAGCGTGGGCGTGGCCATGATCATCGTCGATGCGACGATCGTGAACGTCGCTGTTCCGTCCATTGCGCGCGACCTTGCGCTATCCGGCACCGGAACCGAGTGGGTCAACACCATCTACGCCCTCGTCTTTGCCGCCTTCCTGGTGACGCTGGGCCGAATCGGCGATCGGATGGGGCGGCGCCGGACGTACGTCGCGGGGCTGATCCTGTTCCTGTTTGCCTCGGCGCTGGCAGGTTTCGCCCAGTCGGGCGAGGAGCTCATCGGGGCGCGCTTCCTGCAGGGTCTCGGTGGCGCGGCGATTCTGCCGGCCACCCAGTCCATCCTGAATAGCAACTTCCGCGGCCGCGATCGGGCCATCGCCTTCGGCATCTGGGGTTCCGTCATCGGCGGCATGGCGGCCGTCGGGCCGCTCCTGGGCGGGTGGCTGACGACGAACCTGTCCTGGCGCTGGGCCTTCTACGTCAACATCCCGTGGGGCCTGCTGGCGATACTCGGCACGCTGGCCTGGATCGACGAGTCCCGCGACGAGAACGCCAGGGCCGGCTTCGACCCCTTCGGCTTCCTGTTCATCACCGTGGGCCTGTCGTCCTTCGTCTTTGCACTGATCGAGGGCTACACGTACGGCTGGACTTCGCCTTCGCAGCCGTTCGGGCTGTTCGGCTGGAGCTGGCCGCTCGACTCGATCTCGATCATCCCGTTCGCCTTCGCGCTGAGTCTCGTGTGCCTGGTGGGCTTCACGGTGGTGGAGATACGGCGCGAGCGCGCCGGCAAGTTCTTCCTCTTCGACTTCGCGCTGTGGCGATATCCGGCGTTCCGGTTCGGCAACATGGCCGGGACGGTCGTCTCTCTGGGCGAGTTCGGCCTTCTGTTCGTGCTGCCGCTCTTCCTGCAGGCCGTCCTGGGGATGTCCGCGTTCGAGGTTGGGCTCCTGCTCATGGCGCTGGCGATGGGGGCGTTCTTCGCCGCGCCGGCCGCCGTGGGGATTGCCCGCCGCTACGGCCCGCGCCGCGTGGTGACGCTCGGCATGGGGCTGGAGGCTGTCGGCATCTTCGCCACGGCGTCGCTCATCTCCCAGGACCTCAACGTCCTGCTGCTGGTTCCGCCGCTCTTCGTGTACGGGCTGGGCGTGGGCTTCGCGACGTCGCAACTGACGAGCGTGGTCCTGTCCGACATCCCGGCGGAGGTTTCCGGCCTGGCCTCGGGCACGAACTCGATGATGCGCCAGATTGGCTCGGCGCTCGGCATCGCGGTCCTGGGCTCGGTGCTGTTCGTGTCCCTGGGCGTCGGCACGGCCAGTCGGCTGGCCCAGGTCCCGGGCATGCCGCCGGTCGCCCAGGCCGCCGTCCGCCAGGCGATCGAGCAATCGGCCGGCCAGGCTCTCATCGGCTTCCGGACCGGGCAGGTGGATCCGTCGATAGCCTCGCAGCTGGGCGGCGGGATCGACGCCCAGCAGCTCGCCGTCTTCGGCAAGCAAGTCGCGCCGCCGATCGAGGATGCCTTCGTACAAGCCGCTCATCTGGCGGGCTACGCGGCAACCGGCTTCGTTCTGCTCGGCCTGCTGTTCTCCCTGCTGCTGCCCAGGACGAAGCCGCAGACGGCGGCCGAGCAAGAGGCGGCCACCGAGTCGGAGAGGGCCGCGAAACGGGCGGCGTCCGGCCCTGCGGTTGCGAGGGCCGGCGGGGGAGCGTCGGGCGGCTAGTCCTTGTGCGGGGGCGTCTCGCGCTCAGTCGCCGGTGTAGCGCCTGAAGATCACCGCCGCGTTGTGGCCGCCGAGGCCGATGTTGTTCGAGAGCGCGTAGCGAAGCGGCTTCTCGACCGTCTCGGTGGCGATGGTGACGTTGCACTCCGGATCGGGCTCGCGGTAGTTGAGCGTGCCCGGGACGGCCTGGTTGTAGATCGAGAGGACTGTCGCTATGCCCTCGAAGGCTCCGGCGGCACCCATCATGTGGCCCGTCATCGACTTGGTGGCGGAGATCAGGACGTTCGGGGTGTGGCTGCCGAACGCCGTCCAGATCGCCTCGCTCTCGCACTTGTCTCCCACCGGCGTGGAGGTGCCGTGGGGGTTGATCATGCCGACCTCGTCGGCCGGCACGCCCCAACGCTCGAGAGCCATCTTCATGGCGCGAGCCGAGCCCTCGCCGCCGTTGGCCGGCGCGATCATGTCGAAGCCGTCGGCCGCCGAGCCGTAGCCCACGATCTCGGCGTAGATGCGCGCGCCGCGAGCCTTGGCCAGCTCGAGATCCTCGAGGATCAGGGCGCCCGCGCCCTCGCCGAGGATGAAGCCATCACGCGTCCGATCGAACGGCCGGCAGGAGGTTTCGATGGACTGACCCGGCAACGGCGTGCCCAGGCCGCGCATGTTGGTGAAGCCGATGTGGACCAGCTCCAGGAGCGGAGATTCGGCCGAGCCCGCGATGACGGCCGTGCAGTCGCCCCGGCGGATCGCCTCGGCGGCCTCGCCGATGGCCGTCGTGCCGGTGGAGCATGCCGAGACGGGGCAGAAGTTGTGGCCTTTCGCGCCGGTCTCGATGGCGATGGTGCCGGAGCAGGCGTCGACCAGGCCGTTCGCGATGAAGAACGGGCTCACCGCGCGCGCGCCCCTTGTGTGCCAGACCTCCTGGTTGGAGATGAACAACGCCTGGCCGCCGCCGCCCGAGCCGTAGATGACGCCGATGTCGTAGCGGTTGGCGTCGCTGATCTCCAGGCCGGCGTCGGCCACTGCCATCCGCGAAGAGGCCACCGCGAAATGAACCGTGGTCTCGGTCCGGCGGGCGTCCTTGAAGTTCCAGAACTTGGTGATGTCGAAGTCATGGACCTCGCCGCCGGCCTTGTGCTCATAGGGAGTGGTGTCGAAGTGGGTTATCTCACCGATCCCGGAGCGGCCGTTGGCCAGGTTCTCCCAGACGGTGTCCAGATCGTTGCCGATCGGGCTCACGACCCCCATTCCGGTGACGACGACTCGTCGGTTGTAGTCAGGCTTGCGCACGGGGGTCAAATCCTCCTGGGGCTCGAATGCGCCGCTGCCGCGGCGACGGGGGCATGGAACGAGAGCGGTTCATGCGTCGAGGAACGGCACGGCGATGCCGCCGGGCGCCGAAGCGTCGTCGGTGGCGAGGGCCGTGGCTTCGGGCGCGAGGCGCTTGATGAGGCCGGTCAGGACCTTGCCGGGCCCGACCTCGACGAAGGTCGTGACGCCGTCGGCGGTCATCCGCTGTACGGCGGAGACCCAGTCGACACCGCGAGTCAGGTGTTCGATCAGCTCCGCCCGAGCGCCGGCTGCCGTCGTGATCGGCCGCGCGTCCGCGTTGGCGAGGAGCGGAACTGCGGGCTCGGCGAAGGCAATCTGCGCCAGGACGCGGGCCATCCCCTCGGCCGCTTCCTTCATCAGCGACGAGTGCGCTGCCACGGACACGGGCAGCACGATCGCCCGCCGAGCGCCGAGGTCCCTGGCGCCGGCAACCGCCGCTTCCACCGCGGCCCTGTCGCCGGAGATGACGATCTGGCCCGGGGAGTTGCGGTTGGCCACGGTGAGGCTGCCGAGTGGCTCGCCGAGAGCGATCAGCTCCGGAAGGCGCGCGTCGTCCAGGCCGATAAGCGCGGCCATGGCACCGCTTCGTCCCCGGCCGGAGGCCTGCATCTGGCGGCCGCGTTCCCTGACCAGCCGCACTGCGTCGCCGAGTGAGATGACGCCCGCGGCGACCAGGGCCGAGTACTGGCCCATCGAATGGCCGGCGCAATAGGCCGGAGTCGGGGCGGCAACGCCGGCCGCCGCCCAGCGCTCGCGCAGGGCGGCCAGGAAGGCGATCGAGGTGGCGACGAGGGCAGGCTGAGCGTTGACCGTGAGGTCGAGCTCCTCGGCCGGGCCATCGAATGCCAGCCGGCTGATCGGCTCACCGAGAGCCCTGTCGGCCTCGGCCATGACGCCGGCCGCGGCCGGCGACGATTCCACCAGGGCCTTGCCCATCCCCACCGACTGGGACCCCTGGCCCGGGAATACAAACGCTATACGGTCCATGAGCCTGTGTCTGGTCTCCTCCGGCCGGCGAACGCGACCTGACGGGGGTGTCGCCGCTCCTGCCGAGCTGGGACTGGATGTGCTGCCGCTGCGAGGGAGGAATTGTGACTCCAGAGTACGGCGGTGTGGGAGGGTCCTGCGGAAATCGTGTGCAGGTTTGCAAGTATCGGGTGGCGGGGCTACCCTGCGCCCGATGCCGCAGTTCCGCCCGAAGCTCCCGAGCCTGGTCCAGCGTCCGCTCGACGTGACGCCCGACGTGACGCCTGGCGCGCCCTCCAACTCGGCCGTTCAGCCCCCCGTGGACTCTCCATCCGCCACGCCTGCCCCGGCCTCGGATCCGCTCGCCGCCACCAGGGCGCCGGCCGAAGAGCAGGCCGGCGCGTCTCCCGGCTCGGCCGGCGCTCCGGCGCGGACGTCTCTCCGGCTGCTGCGTGGATCGCCTCGGCCGTTCCTGCACATGCCGTCGCTATCGGTCCCGAGCCGTGCCGCGGTGGAATCGGCCGCGCGGGAATTGCTCTCGGCGCCCGTCGAGGCGGCTCGTCAGCGAATGCAGAACCCGCGCGAGCTATCCGATCGGATCGCCATGGGCCGGGCGATCTGGCGGGACCTCGTGATCGGCTTTGCCGCCCAGCTGGGCGAGCTGAACCTGGGCTTCACCCAGCTGGCAGCGATGTACGCCCTGGCGGACAGCGGGACGATGACGGTGGCGGACCTCGCGGACTCGCTGGGCCGTTCGCCGTCGGCGGTGAGCCGGATGGTCGACGCGCTGGTGGCGCGGCAGTTGATCGAGCGACAGCAGGATTCGGAGGACCGCCGGCAGCGGACGCTGACCCTCACGGGCCGCGGCCAGGCACTCCTTGGGCTGGTGGATCGGGCGCGCGCGGAGGAGTTCCTCTCGATCGTGCGGCCGCTGCCCACGGCCGAGCGGGCGGTGGTGGCGATGGGAGTCGCAGCGCTCTCGACCCATGCGATGACTCGGCGCGGTCGCCTGATCAAGCAGCAGGCGCGGCGATAGACGACGTCCGAGCGGCCTGCCGGACCGCGTGTGCCCATGGCTCCGAGGCTTCGCCTACTCGGTGTCCAGGAGTTCGCGCACCTTGCGGGCCAGGCGCTCTGGGGTGAACGGCTTGGACAGCAGCTGGATTGGCCTGCCCTCGTCATCTCGGAAGGCTTCGCTCGTACCGGCGTGCCCGGACACGAGCAGCAGCCTGATGCTGGGCCGCATCTCTCGAAGCCGAACGGCCAGCTCCGGGCCGTGCATGCCCGGCATGATGACGTCGCTGACGAGCAGATCTATCGAGGCCGAGGTGGCGGCCAGCTCGAGCGCCTCGGTCGCGCCGGCGGCCTCGAGCACGGCTTAGCCGTTCGAACGAAGACCGAGCACGGCCAGCCGTCGAACGCTCGCGTCGTCCTCGACGACCAGCACGGTTTCGGTGCCGGTTGGCGGAGGCAGCGAGACGCTGGGCTCTCCTGCGGGCCGGTCGACGCCCTCCGCGACAGGCAGGAGGATCGTGACCTCGGTTCCCAGGCCGAGCCCGCTGTGAACCCAGATGTGGCCCCCATTCTGCTCGACGATGCCGTGGCACGTGGCGAGACCCAGGCCCGTGCCCTCGCCCTGGCGTTTGGTAGTGAAGAACGGCTCGAACAGGTGGCTCAACACCTCGTCGCTCATGCCGGTGCCGGTATCGGTCACGGCCAAGGTCACGTATCTGCCCGGGGCCACGTCGGGGTGGACAGAGCGGTACTCCTCGCCAACCAGCAGGTTGGCCGTCTCGATGACGAGCCGGCCGCCGTCGGGCATGGCGTCGCGGGCATTTACGGTCAGGTTGACCAGCAGCTGCTGGACCTGACCCGGGTCGGCCTTGATGATGTCCAGGCCCTCGTCGAGCTCGGCCGTGATCTCGACATCTTCGCCGAGCAGACGGCGCAGCATCTGGATCGATCCGGCAACGACGGCGCTGAGATCGAGGGGCACGGGCTCGATCAGCTGCTTGCGGGCGAATGACAGGAGCTGTCGTGTGAGACTGGCCGCCCGCTCCGCCGCCTGGACGATCTCCCGCACGCCCTCGCGCGCAGGATGACCCTCCGGCAGGTCCATCAGCGTCAGCTCGGCGTTGCCGAGGATGGCGGTGAGCAGATTGTTGAAGTCGTGCGCGACGCCGCCTGCGAGCTGGCCGATGCTCTGCAGCTTCTGGGCCTGGGCCAGCTGCTGCTCCAGGACGCGCCGCTCCGTGACATCCTGCAGCAGCCCGTCGTAGGCGATCAGGGCGCCGTCCGGCGCGTACTGGGGGACCAGCGTGCTGCGAACGAGCCGAACTGCGCCATCCTTGCGCACGATGCGGTGCTCGACCGGCTGGGCCGACCCGTTGCCGACCACGTCGGACACCTGGCCCAGGGCCTTGTCTCTATCCTCCGACACGACCATCTCGATCCACAGGTCGGGATTCGCCTCGAACTCCGCCGCCGAGTAGCCCGTGACGGCGAGGCTGCCGGGGCCGTGGTGAGTCTCGAGGGCGCCGCCCGGCATGACCCGCACCGTGAACATGTAGTCGGTGATCGTTTCGGTGATGCGGCGATAGCGCTCCTCGCTCGCCCTGAGCTCGGCGGTGCGCTGGGCGACTCGGTCCTCCAGCTCGTTGCGAGCTGCCCGAAGCTCCTCGCGTATGGCCGTGTCCTCGATCGAGATGGCGGATTGGCTCGCCATCGCCGAGAGCAGGTCCAGGTCGGCCTGGTCGAACTCCCGGTCTCCCGGCCGATTTACCGCGACGATGAGGCCGAGAGCTCGGTCTCCGAACAGGATCGGGGCGACCATCATCGGACCGTGGCCGAAGGCCCCCCGCCGCTCGTGAACCCGCTGTGACTCTCGCGGGTCGCGAACGCCACCTGGCGAGAGAGTTGCTTCGCGATGGACCATCACCCATCCCCCGAGCCCCTCCATGACCTCGTCGTAGTCGATCAGGGCCAGTTCCTGGTCCCCTCGGCCGCCGAGGTAGTTGCCCGTCACCGCGCGCCTGTCCGAGTCGATCGCGAACAGGTTGACCCGGTCGGCCGGGAGCGCCTCGGCCACGACCTCCACCAGGCGCTGGAGCAGCGTTTCGAGGGTCTCCGCTGCCACCTGCGAACTGCTGATGCGATACAGGGCCTGGGCCTTAGCCAGAGCGGCTTCGGTGGCAAACAGAGCCTGTCGATACCGCGCCTCCGAGGCCCGCAGCGCGCGCTCGGCCTGCTCGCGCTCGTCGAGAGCCGCCGCGCGCTCGTCGATCCCGGCACTCTCGGTCGCGGCCTGGCCAGACGCGTCCTGGTCGGACGTCCCGGATACGCGGTTGTCGCGGCCTGTGTCCATCACCAACCTCTGCGCGCCCGGACGGGTCGGGTGCGGCCGAGGCGACCGCATCTACCCCCCTGCGGCCGCGGTCGCAATGTGCGACGAGTGTAGCGCGACCCCGACCGACAACTCGGACGGGTTCGCGACCACCCAGATGTGTCGATTCACCTCGGAGTCTGTTCAGGATGTCGGTGGATTCGGCTCAGAATCGAGACCGGTGAGTCTGGACCGCCGCCGACGCGAGATGGCGGACGCTCCGATGCAGGGCGATCGTCTCGATGTCGCGCGCAACCGCCGGGAGCAGTGTCCCGTCGGCCGTCGCCCATCGGGCCGCCACGTCCACCGGGGCTTCGTTGTGCAGCACCGCCGCGGCCTGAACGGCGGCGCCCATGCCGACGACCTCTCGGACGTGGGGGACGGCGATCGGTCTGCCGGACAATCGCTGGGCGACGCGCTGCCAGGTGTCGCCGTGTGCGCCACCGCCGACGAGGATGAGCGGCGCCTCCGGATCCACGCCCGATGAGCAGGCCTCGATGGCATCCAGGGCGTCGAGCAGCCCAACGATCGCGCCTTCGTAGGCGGCCATCAGGATGGCCCGCGGATCGGTCGTGTGGCGAAGGCCCAACACCGCGCCCGAGGCGTCGGGCAGGTTGGGGGTGCGCTCGCCGTCGAGATAGGGGAGCACGACCACGCCGGCGCTCGGAGCGACGTTCTCGCGGTCGAGGCTCAGCCACGCGGCCACACGGTCGATGGCTAGGGTGCAGTTCAGAGTGCAGGCCAGCGGCAGGAAACGTCCCGTGGCGTCGGCGAAGCCCGCAACGTCGCCCGACGGATCCGAGGTGCGAGTCTCCGACACGAGGAACACGGTCCCCGACGTGCCGAGGCTGAGCACCGGGACGCCGGGCCGAAGGCCGAGCCCGAGAGCGGCTCCCATGTTGTCGCCGGTGCCCGGGCCGACTGCCGCCCCCGCCGGCAGACCCGATTCCGCGGCCGCGGCGGCCGTCACGACCCCGGCCTGCTCCGTCGGCCGAAGGACGCGGGACAGTCGATCCGCCGTGAGCCCGACAGCCGGGAGGGCGAGGACTTCGGGACTGTATTCGCCCGTCTCAGTCGACCACCACGCCGTTCCGGAGGCGTCGCCGCGATCGGTGACGCCCGCCCCGCAGAGTCTCTCGGTCAGGAAGTCGTGTGGGAGCCGGATCGCTGCGGTCCGGTCGGCGATCCCGGGCTCCCGCCGCCGAAGCCAGGCCCACTTCGAGGCGGTGAACGAAGCCACGGGAACGACGCCCACCCTGGCCGCCCAGCGCGTGGCGCCGCCGAAACTATCGACGAGCGCCGCCGCGTCCGGTGCGGCCCGCGTGTCGTTCCACAGCATCGCCGGGCGGAGCGGCTTGCCGGCCTCGTCCAGGCAGACCAGGCCATGCTGCTGACCGGCCACCGAGATGGCCGCGACCTCGCCCGCGAGGTTCGTCTGGCGCAGGGCGGATAAGAGCGCCTGCCACCAGACGTCCGGGTGTGTCTCGCGGACGCCCTCGCTGCCGTCGACCGAATGCTCGGCGCGCCCGAACCCGACGGTCTCGCCCGTGTCGGCATCGACGACAACGACCTTCGTTGCCTGCGTGGAGCAGTCGACGCCGGCCACCAGAGTCCTCATTGGCGTCTCCTTGTGGCCCGCGATGTCTGTCGTGTGGTTCAGCCGCCGGCCGTCTTGTCGGCCTGGGCCCGCCGTTCCGCTGCCCAGATCTGCTGGTTCACCAGGTTCTCGAGCAGCTCCTGCCGGCCCGACACCGGCCTGGGGTCGATCTCACCGGCGGCGACCCGGCGCTCGAGCTCCTCGAGGCTGACGCCGCCCGACAGGATCGAGGTCCCGAGCTCGCCGGCCCAGCCGGCATAGCGCTCCTCGCGCAGCCGGTCGAGCGTCCCGCGTTGGACCATCGCCGCCGCGACGAGCAGGGCCTGGGCCAGCGTGTCGATGCCGCCGATGTGGCCGTGGAAGAGGTCGGTCCGGGCCATGCTCTGGCGGCGCAGCTTGGCATCGAAGTTGAAGCCGCCCGTGGTGAGGCCGCCGCTACGGAGGATCTCGTAAATCGCCAGTGCGAGCTCGTCGACGGAGTTGGGGAACTGGTCGGTGTCCCAGCCGTTCTGGTAGTCGCCTCGATTGGCATCGATGCTGCCGAGGATGCCGTTCGCGATCGCGTAGGCGATTTCGTGGTGGAAGCTGTGGCCGGAGAGCGTGGCGTGGTTGGCCTCGATGTTCAGCCGGAACTCGTCTGCCAGGCCATGGCGGACGAGGAACCCGTGGACGACCGCGGCGTCGTGGTCGTACTGGTGCTTGGTGGGCTCGTGCGGCTTGGGCTCGATCAGGAGCGTGCCTTTGAAGCCGATGCGGTGCTTGTGCTCGGCGACCAGGCCGAGGAACCGGGCCAGCTGGGTCTGCTCGCGGGCAAGGTCCGTGTTGAGCAGCGTGTCGTAGCCTTCGCGGCCGCCCCACAGGACGTAGTTGGCGCCGTCGAGCCGCTTCGTCGCCTCGAGCACGAGCTTCACCTGCGCCGCCGCGAAGGCGAAGACCTCGGGATCGGGATTTGTGGCGGCGCCGGCCGCATAGCGTGGATGGCCGAAGAGGTTGGCGGTGCCCCACAGCAGGCGCACGCCCGTCCGGGCCATCTGCTCGCCAGCGTACTCGACCATCGCCGCCAGATTCGCCCTCGTCTCCGCGGCCGTCCGGCCTTCCGGCGCGATGTCGCGGTCGTGGAAGCAGTAGTAGGGGACACCGAGCTTGACGATGAACTCGAAGGCGGCGTCGAGCTTGGCCCTCCCGGCGACCAGCGGGTCCAGCCCTTCCTCGAGCCAGGGCCGGTCGAACGTGCCCGAGCCGAACATGTCCAGGCCCGGGGAGGCGAACGAATGCCACAGGCAGACGGCGATCCGGAGGTGGTCCTCCATGCGCTTGCCGAGCACGAGCCTATCGGGCTCGTAGACCTTGTACGTCAGCGGCTCGCTCGACTCGAGGCCGCCGAAGGGGATACGCCCCGCCACCTCCGAGAAGAAGTCCTGAGTCACGGTCTGTCCTCCATGCGCCTGGCCCCTGTCTTCGCGCCAGCGTACCGGGGTGCCGCCCAAGGCGAAGCGTTCGCCTTGCAGTTTGGACCTTGACACGGCCACGAGTGCCGCGCTAACGTGCCGTCGAAGCGCTTCGACTATACGTTTCGACTACGCGCTTCGATGGCAGATGTTACTCCCCGCGCGGATGGCAACTCGACCGGAGTGACGAATGTCCGCACCGACGATGCAAGAGGTCGCCAAGCGGGCGAACGTCGCCCTGAGCACCGTCTCGTATGCGCTGAACGGCACCCGGCCGGTCTCCGAGGAGACGCGCCTGCGGATCTGGCAGGCCATGTCGGAACTCGGCTACCAGCCGCACGCGCTGGCGAGGGGCCTGGCCAGCAAGCGGAGCCACATCATCGCCCTGCTGTTCCCGGCCCTGCCGCGTGGCTTCGGAGCCACCGAGCTCGAATTCGTCACCGGGGCGGCTGAAGCCGCCCAGGGCCGCGGCTACCACTTGGTCCTGTGGCCGACGGAGATCCACGCCGTCAGCGAGTTGCAGCAGCTTGTCCGCCAGAGCCTCGTCGACGGTGTCCTGGTCATGGAGGTCCGCCTGAGGGACGAGAGGATCGAGCTGCTTCAGCAGATCGGCGTCCCGTTCAGCATGATCGGACGGCCGTCCACGGCCTCCGACATGAGCTTTGCTGACATCGATTTCGAGCAGACGACCCGAGATGCGGTCGCCTACCTCGTCCAGCTCGGCCACCGGCAGATCGCCTTCCTGAACCATTCCGAGGAGTTGTTCGACGCCGGGTACGGGCCCTCCGTTCGGGCGGCGGCCGGTTTCGAGCAGGCGGCCAGGGCTGCCGGCCTCACGCCGATCAGCCGCTTCTGCGGCGACACCGCGCTTGCCGGGCAGGAGGT
>Ga0182027_10008511_pt1 | contig 14915 bp, 9 predicted proteins | sample 712E1DmetaG_FD_121300 | JGI IMG/M metagenome (GOLD analysis project Ga0182027, IMG submission 121300) | Permafrost microbial communities from Stordalen Mire, Sweden - 712E1D metaG (Illumina Assembly) | ecosystem: Environmental > Terrestrial > Soil > Wetlands > Permafrost | place: Sweden... | reverse complement strand
TCGTCTGGGAGACGCCCTGGACACACGGCGGGGCGTGCCCGTGGTGTGGGCCACCGAGGGCCGGAAGACAGGCCCTCTCATTGGAGAACCACGATGTCGATCAGTCGCCGTCCTCGCACCCCACAGGAAGTCGCTCTCATCCAGGCGCAGCTTCAGCTTCTTGCCGACAACCCCGGATTGATTCACCGCATGGCGGGTCACCGTGAGCTGGACGGACTGAAGTCACTGCCACGCGATTCGCGCCGGCCGACGGATGCCCGATCAGTCAATCGCTACGTCTCCGATAACCAATTCGTACCGGCGGGACCAGTCGGACAACTACGCCGCCGGGCTCCTGTAATGGAGCCGCCGGTCTGGCTCGGCGATGCTGCTCCCTCGCTCCCTCCCTACGGGCTGGCTGCGTCGATTCCCCTAGCTCTGGCCTCGGCTTGGGCCGCAAGGGTCGAGATGAACGGCCCTTGGCCGCCCTTGCAGCCACCTCGGCCACCGCTGTCTCCGGGGACATCAACCAGCCCATAAGGAGGAACCGAGATGAACAAGTCAACAGCACGGTGGATCGCCAATACCTACCAGTGCCGCTCATGCTACGAGCGGGTCAGCGACGTCGAGGCGGGCATGCTCTGCACGCCGTGTTACCGGATTCGGCAACTCTTCCCGACCGGTGGGGTCAATCGCCTTCGGCGAGGCCACGCCTTCATCACCAAGACGCTGATGCAGGCCATCCCGCCGCTCTATGCCACGGAGAAGGTCGACCTGCCCGACAAGCAGCTCCACGCGCACTACTTCGTCGGCGGCTGCGACTGGTACGTCGCCGAACTCGATCCCGAGACGGGCGAGGCCTTCGGCTACGCCGACCTCGGGCACGGCGAGTGGGGCTACTTCAACCTCGTCGAGATGGAGCGAACCGTCGCTTCCGGATGGTTGGTCGTCGAGCGTGAGCTGGACTTCCGGCCCACCACCGCTCGGGATCTGGGCATCGCGTAGCGCCCGACAGCGGGAGCCCTTCCCGGTCATGGGTCTCGCTCACATGGCGCAACACCGGAGCGCTGTATGCGTCATCGCGTCACGTCCCTGCGTCATCCAGTCGTGGTGACGGATCACCTGCGTCATCGGCAACGGTAGGACCTGGCTCTGGACACCTCTTCTCGGGTTCGTTCTGACCACCGTTAGCACGAAGCCGCACGGCCGCAAGGCGGTCCGAGCCTCCACTGCTCTCCGGTTCTCCCGTCCTGTCGGAGCCCCTTGCCCCCGTGCTTTTCCTTCGTGCTTTTCCGTGCCCAACGAACCGAGAAGGGAAAGGAGTTGCAGCCATGGCCTACACAGTCGCCGACATCACAGAACTGATTCGGTACCAGCTCCTCCTCTCCGAGGAGACTCGCGAGAAGGCGGATGCCAACCTCGCGCAGCTCATGCGCAGCATCGAACAGATGGTGACGACGCCTCGTGACCAGGAGCCCATCTACTGGGCGGCGTGCGAAGAATGTGGCGCATGGGTCTCCAGCGAGCTGATCGGACCCGACGGTGCCGGCGAGAACGCTGACGGCGGTTTCTATTGCACCGAGTGCCGCTTCGCAGACGAGGAGCCCTGACCGGGCTCCTCGGTTTGCGGTAGATCGGTCCCCAAACCCGTGCGGCTGTGTCGCATTTCGGTGCGAAACTGGTGCCATGACCGATGATCGCGATGCACCTGGCGCGCCAAGGGAGGAGGAGCCGTCCGAGGGCGACGACACCTCACCGTCGAGCCCGGGATCGCGCGCAAGCGACCCGTTCCGCGGCCTCGACGCGTTCTCGGCCATCCAACGCGAGCTCGCCGCAGTTGACTTCACCGCGCTGACTGCCGCTCAGCGCGCCATCGAGCAGGCGACCGCATTCAAGATCCCGGAGATCCTGGCGGCGCAGGACGCCGTCGCCAAGCATTTCGCGGGATCGATTGACTTCTCGCGGCTCGCGTCTACCCACAACGCGCTCATCAACGCCGGAGCACTGAGTGCCGCGACGGCCGCCCGGACGAAGTGGGCGGACTCGCTCGCCAAGGCCGTCGATTTCACGGCGCTCCGCGACGCGGTGGTATCGAGTACAGCGCTCACCGCTATCAGCGACGCGAACAAGGCCCTGACCGCGTCGATACAACGGCAGACCGAGGTCTTCGCCCGAATCGCCGAAAGCGTCACCTTCAAGTTGCCGGCGATCGACGTCGCGAAATGGGTGGCGGCTCTCGACCGCTGGATCCCCGTCAACCTCCGCGCGGTCGATGATCTCGACGCCGTTGCCACCGTCGCACTCGACGAAGGTCTCCCGCTCAGTTGGGTCCCCCGACGGGAGATCGTTGTTGCACTCGTCAGCGCTGGCAGCCGCGAGGAACGTCACGCGATCCTCATCGAGCGGACGGACGAAATCCTCGACGACTGCAATGCAGCCCTCACCCACCACGACAACGAATGGGCGCGCCAATGCCGGAACGCAATTGGTGCGCTGCGCGCAGGCTTCGACGCACCGGCACAATCGCACGCCAGCAACATCATCGACAGCATTGTGCTGGCCCTCCACGGAAAGAACGGCCGAGATGAAGCCAAGAAGCGAGCCGAAGCAGACTTCGACGACCTCCCGATGCAACTCGCGGCCGAGAACCTGACTCTCCGGCCCCTCTTCCGTGCGTTCACCGCGTGGTGGCCGACGTCGGGGGACACACCACCCGACTACTTCGCCCGTCACGCGACCTCGCATGCCGTTGGTCACGTCGGAGTGTTCGCTCCGCTCTCCGCGCTCATCGCAGTCATGCTCGCGACGTCGCTCACAGTGCAGTACTCACCCGACGAGTCGACAACCACCGACGACGATCCCGACGGCCTTCCTGATCGGCCCCAGTCGTAACCCTTCGCCCAGCGCAGGCCGACTCCGCTGCCCCTGTCCGCACCCATGGCCTCCTCATCGGAGGCCCACATCCAGGGTGCATCGTTCCCTTCCGTCAAGGGTGCGCTCTGCCGGCACGTCGTGCCGCCCTTGACCTCGGTGGCCCACTGCTCGGCCGCTCCTGCGGCCGGACGAGCGACTCATCATCCACTTCCACCTGGGCACCCAACTGCCGCCCTTCTTCACCACACAAGTCTGATGGGAGCGGCTCAGCCGGGCCAGTTCACGCGAGCATCCACGTCACGCAATGCCGGCCGCCCGTACAATGCCGCAGCGAGACGAAACCGGGGGTTAGGAGAAGATGGCGGAAGATGTGGAGGTCCTGACCGCTGAGGAGGCTGCTGACCTACTGCGGGTCAGTACCAAGACGATTCTCGCACTCGCCCGTGACGGCTCGCTTCCTGGCGAGAAGGTCGGCCGAGCCTGGCGGTTCCTTCGGGCCGACCTCCTGGAGTACGTCCGCGGTCACCACCGACGACGGGCGGCGGCCGCGGCCTCATGACCCTCGTCACCGCGCCTCGCGCCGAAGCAGCCGACGTTGAGAAGCGGGGCCTCGAACCGCGCCGCTTTCGACCCCGGCTGAGCTTCGGGTACCACCAAGACCTTCAGGCCCTCGTCCATCATCTCGCCGGGCGGGGTTTCGAGGAGCGTATCCGCCTCATGCGTTCGACGATAGACACGGCCGAGGCGTGGCGCGTCCAGCTTCGTGACCTTGGCGTCGGTGCTGACGACTTGCAGCCGACGATCGTCTTCCTCGGCAGCCTCCGGGTGCTGCGCGATCTGGCGTTGCAGGGGTGGACGCCGGGCACCGATGACGAGGGCATCTACGTGCTCCCCCCGTCGATGGTGTCGGCCGGAGAAGACACGTCCGAGGTGAAGACCGAGATTCGCAACTCGTTCCGCTTCGCGCTCGCCGATCAGTTGCTGTCGCCGTCGGTTGCGGCGTTCGTCATCAAGATGGAACTGCAGGGCATCGCTGCCGTCTTCGCGGACGGTCCTGATCTCGCGCGCCGGATCGAAGATGCTCGCAAGGCCGGGGCTGTTGAGAGCGCCATCCGGCCGACGCTCGAACTTGTCGATCCCGAGGCCCGCGACGCTGCTACCGGCATCCGGCTTCAGGACATCTGGCGCTATTCGCGGCTGCAGTGGTCGATCCCGTACCAGTCGACTCCGGGCCGGAACCTCCACTACCTCATTCGTGATGACGCGGCGCCGAACCAGCCCATCATCGGAATCGCCGCGCTCGGCAATGCCATCCTCGGGCTCAACCAGCGCGACGACGCGCTCGGCTGGTCCGTGCGCTCGCTGGCCAAGCGCCTCGACACTGCCTCACCGTCCGAGCAGCGCAGGATCTCCCGCCATCTCGTGTCGTTTGCCCGCAGCGAGGTGGACAAGATCTATGCGGGCGACTTCAAACTCAGCAAACTCGACGCGGCCGGGAAGATCCGCTACTTGGAGGAGAACGAAATCGCCGCTGATGCGGCTCGCAAGGTCGCACTCCATGCCGCGGGGGACGAGCGGACCGCCGAGTATCAACTCATCCGCGAGATGCACAATCTCGTCGGAAACGGCGACGCCGACAAGGTCAAGTGGCAGAAGGTGGCGCGCACGCAGTTGTACCGGCGCAAGCGTGCAGCGAACCTCGCTGACTCGTTCCGAGCGATCGCTGTCTTCGAGCAGGCCGGTCTCGACGACAATCCGCTTTCCTTGCGCGAGTTGCTCTGGACCGACGACGGTCGCCGAGCTGTAGAGATCGTTCTTCGCCGTATCAAGCAGCAGGCCATCGCCGAGAACGTGATGGAGATCATCACTTGCGGTGCCGTCGCCCCGTATCAGCAGGTGCTCGGCGGCAAACTCGTTGCAATGCTTATGGCGAGCCCGCAGGTCGTGAGCGACGTGCGCAAACGCTACGAAGGCAAGGTCAGCCTCATCGCCTCAGGTATGGCTGGCCGGCCGATAACACGGACACCGGCCCTGTCCGTGCTGACAACCTCCAGCCTCTACGCGGTCGGCAGCGCGCAATACAACCGCATCCGCATCCCCGGCGATGTTGTCGGCTGCGACGGTGAGGTGCGGTACCAGCGCGTCGGTTCGACGGACAGCTTTGGGACTGTCCAGTTCGCGTCCGATACCACCGAGACGCTGGCCGCTGCTGCGCGCCTCGCGAACAGCAAGCGCCGCCTTGTCAATAACCTCTTCGGCGAGGGGATGAGTCCAAAGCTGCGTTCCTTGCGCCTGGGCCTCGACGCACTCGGCCTGGCGCCGGAAGAATACCTGCGTCACCACTCGCCTCGACTCCTCTACGCCGTCCCGCTGGTCACCAACACCGATGACGTGATGTTGGGCTTGACCCGCAAGCCGAAGTACGTGATGCCCCTCGCCGGTGGCGCGAAGACCACCAAAGCCATCGCCGACCACTGGGCGCAGCGCTGGCTCCGGCCGCGGCTCGATCGTCCGGAATCGCTCCGGAAGTTGCGTCTCAGCCGCCGCGACGATCAGTTGCTGAGCCGCGTTGCCAGCGATCTGAGCGGCTCCGCCTATGCCGGCACGCACCTCGCCGACGAGCCGATTGCGACGTCCCCGCTCCGCGTCGTCAACAGCGCCGGACCGATCAGCTTCGTCGAGCGGCTGTATCGCAACGCCAACAGCTACGCGGATCGTCTGAGCCTCGACGAACTCGACTGGATTCACATCGATCTTGGGCTCGACGACTACATCGTCGCCGCTGCCCGCGAGGGCAAGCAACTCATCATCACGGGCAACCCTGGTGATGGTAAGACATTCCTGATTCAGCGCCTACGCGAGCGGCTTGAATCGGAGTTCAACGCCGTCGTGATTACCGATGCGAACGCGTGCAGTGACAACGAAGTGCTCGCCACATGGCGCTCCTGTGACGAGAACAAGCGCGCTTTCGTCCTCGCGATCAACGAGTGGCCGCTCTTCGAGTTGCGCCGCCTCGCCCGCGCCGAGGGCTTCGAGCCCGTCGACGAAGCCGTCCGTCAGGTCCAGGAGGCAGTGTTCTACGGTGACGCTCCCGATGATGCGCGAGGACGCGTCGCTGTCGTTGACCTGAACTTGCGCAACGTGCTCGCCCCGAGGGTGACCCTCGCGGCCGTCGAACGCTTGACGGCTGACCGTTTCGTCTCGGAACTCGACGGTCCCGACCCCGCGTCGGCCAACGTCGCGCGGCTGCGCAGCGAAAGAGTGCAGGAACGTCTCGCGGCGCTGCTGGATCAGGCATCACGGCGCGGTGAGCACACGACGATGCGACAGTTGATGGGCTTCGTTGCGTACCTCATCACCGGCGGTACCGACTCGACCGGACGCCTCCTGAGCCAGAAGGACAACCGCTACCTCTACGCCAACCTTGCGTTCGAGGGCGGTGAGGGTCCGCTCTTCGAATTGGTCTCTCGTGCGTTCGATCCTGCTCGCGTCACGCATCCCGTCTACGACGAGGAGTTGTGGCGAGGCACGACGAACCCCAGCGATTGGCTCGACCCGTCCGATGTCCCGCTCGGCGCCGCAGCCTGCAACGAGGATGACCGCGAACGGTGCTTCCGGCTCGCCAAGCGTCGCTTCTTCTTCGAGCATGCGGCGGGTGGCGAGTTGCTTCGCGCACTCCCGCAGGATGAGGGTGACTTCGATAGGGTGCTGTCGGAAGGTCTGCAAGGCGACGCAGAACTCGTGCGTGCCATGGTGCTCGCGGTCAACCGCTTCTTCGAACCGGACTGCACCAAGGACGACGCCGACCGGCTCACGCTGTGGCAGAGCCATCGCTACGACGTGCAGGCACCGTCTGCGTTTGTTGCTCTGTACGACGAGCCCGCCGATGGCATGGCCGTCGAGGGCCCGGAACTCGCACCGTGGGTGTCGGGATGGCTCGATCCCGACCTCCGGCGCGTGACGCAGTTCGCGCTGAAAACCTCAGACCACAACGGAAAGCACACCCGGCTGCTCATCGACCGCGAGGTGTATCTGACATTGCGCGAATCAGCAGTCGGCCTCGGTCGTTCGACGTGGTCGCGGAGTATTGCACGCAAGGTGACGCGCTTCGTCGATGAGTTGCATCGCCTCTTTCACGATCCGAGGGCCCTGTCCGACTTGGAGATCCGCAACGTCGACACGAATCTGCGCATCCGTGTTCAAGTGCGCCGCGACCCGCCCAGGTATCAACTGTGAGCGAGTTCGAATCCCCCGACGCGCTCCTGCGCCGCATCTATGACGAGGAGTTCGGCTTCCTGCCGACCAACGCCTCGATGAAGCCGGTCCACGTCGCCAACGGGCTCTTCCGGCGCATCGCCGGCGTCACCACGGACTTCCGACCCCTCGGCGAAGTGGTGCGCCAGTACAAGTTGAAGGGGAACAAGACCCTCGTTGAAGGCAACCCCAACGACGCGATTCTCACGAAATACGGGTCCCGGTTTACAGACGGCTACGGCAACCTTCCCAGCGACGAGAAGATGACGGCATTCCGGTCGCTCGCCAAAGAGACGCTCGGCGCGGATGGCGCCGCCTTCGATACCGGGCAGTCGTCCTTCACGCTCTCGCATCGGCGCATGATTACAACCGACGTCTCGGACAACGGATCGGGCGACCTCCTGGCGGGCTTCCTTCTCGCTGGTGCCGACCAGCGACCCGCGCGCGGTGCCGAACTCGTGCGCTCACTGTTGGACGAGGAGACCGACCCCTGGACGATGATCGGCTGGCCGATGCTCGACGTCGGTGACGAGCGCGAGGCGACGCTCGCAGGCGCGGCCCAAGTGCGTGCCGAGCGCGTCGTCTACCTGCTCGCCACGGATGCCAGCGGGTACTTCGAATCACCCACGCTGCGCGTACTTCGTGCTCGCAGCGACCAACTCGCTGAGTACGAAGCCGCGTACGGCGCCAAGCTCACGACGCTGCGGCGCATTGTCTTGTTCGGTTGCTTCTGTGTGCATGTCCACATGATCCGGCGTTGCGGTGATGTTGTTTCGGACGGACCGCGGCCTCCGATCCTCCTCGACCTCTTCGACGGCAGGAAGCGCTCGCTTCGGGAAGCGTCGGCAGCAACGCTTCAGGCGGGGTTCCGCGCGATCGAACAACTGGTGCTTCACCGGATCGGCGAGCACATCGCAACGGTGTCCGGTGATGACGTTGAGGGCTTTCTCGACAGCCTTCCCGTGACTGACGACAACGACACGATTCGCGCTGAGTACGACGCCCAACGTCTCGGCGTTGACCCCAAGGATGCCCTCGCGGAGGCGTACTGGCGAACGGGCTACTCCGGCGTCGGCCCGACGTCCGTCAAAGGGTTTCCCTGGCACGCGTTGCTTGCGCTCGGCCGACGCAGCGGCTACCTCCTTCCCCAAGACGATCGCGGTCGCGGAGGGAAGGAGCACAAACGGTACGGCGCCAACGCAGAGTTCGCCGAGGTGCTGGTTGCGGCAACCGTCGCACCCGGTGACCCGCTCGACTTTGACGACTTCCTCGATCGACTTCGCGAGTCCTTTGGCATCGTGGTTGGCCGCCGTGTCGACTTCGACATCATTCGGCGCAACGACTTGCGTCAAGGTGCGGCCTTGCAGCGGTCAGTCTCCGTCAACGAGAACGACCTGCGCCTCAACCTGCTTGCGTTCAAGAACCTCATCATCGACATTGGCTTTGCCAAGTCGTACGCCGATGGCCGCACCGTCGTGACCACCGACGAAGCGCGGAAGTGATCCCCATGCCCTCGACGACCCAACGACCCGACGCCGCGCTGATGGCCGAGTTGTTCGCGAAAGCGATCGGTGAAGCGCACGGCCGCCCTGGCGTGCTCGTGCGCGATGTCCATCTCGATCCGCAACCGGTCCTCACGCAGTTGCAGGCACTCCGGGATGACGGCCTCGATCTGCGGATCGCGTACCTGAACCCCGAGGCCGAACCGGCGGCAGCCGCCGCCGGCATCCCGGACGACATCTTCAGCACCCAGGTAGAGGACGCCGAACGGTGGCGGAACGAGCCGGGGCTCACCGCTCTCGTAGTCGTCATCACCGAGTCCGACGCCGCGAAGCTCACGTCGCTCGACGAGTTCGCCATCATCGGTCCAGGCCGCTTGCGGCGGCTGCTCGTCGATCGCGCTGCGCTGCAACTGACCGAGGTCAACGATGTTCTCCCGCGCTGGTGGGAGATCATCGGCAACGACGAACAGATTTCGTTCTCCGATCTCGTCGACTACTACCTCGCACTCGAATCGCTGAGCGGTGACGCGGTGAAGTCCGAAGCTGCACTCCAGATCAATCGGCTCGGTCTGCTCCCTGACCCTGGCTTCTTCGACAACCCCGGCGAGAAACAACTCCGTGCCCGGCTGGACGACAATCGGACGCTCGCCCTGCGCCTCGCGAACTTCAGCGAAGAGGATCGCCAAAAGGTCGACAAGGCGCTTGCCGACGAGGAGGACGACACCCGCCGAGCCAGCCTGCGCCGCCAACTCCGCGAACTCCAGGAGTACCGGCGCGGTGGTCAGTTGGGTCTCACGTTCGCGGACGCTCAGCAGCTGCTCAAAGTGCGGAGTGGCAAGCCCAAGCCCGTCCCTCCGCCACTGCCTGGGGACACTCCGCCGCCACCACCACCGCCGCCACCGCCTCCGCCGCCCAAGGATCTCACCGAACTCGCCGTCGACGGACTGCTCACCCCCACGCCCGCGCCGGGAGACCAAGGCGGTGATGATGGCGACGACGTCATCTCCGGCGATGTCCTCGACGGGGCAGTCGCGGCGCTCCGCGACGAGATTGACAAGATCGAGGACACCGTTCGCCCCCGGCCGATCAAGGTTGCTCTACCGAACGGTCTGGAGATCGACGAAGAGGTCAAGACCGATGTCCTGAACCTCGTCAGCCGCATGGTCGACGAGCAGAAGTACGGCGGCCTCGTGAAGGCGGACGGTGACGACGTCGCAGCCATGGTCCGCAACTTCGAGCAGTCCGCCGAGGTCGTGCAGGCGTGGGAAGGTGCACGCGTTCGGAAGTTCCTCGACGCCTTCGCGGAGACGTCCGCGGACTACGAGCCCATCCGGGCGGCGTTCAACGAATTCGACGCGGCACGCGAGGCGCTGCTGCCACATCTCCGCGAACTCTGCATCGTCCCGCTCCTCGTTGCGGCTGCTCCGGCAACACACGGACTCATCGAGCCGGTCATCGACGCATACCGCAAGCTCCTCGACATCACGACAACGTCGTACAGCGCGCTGCATCAGTCCTTCGGAGACGATGCTCGCGCGCTCATCGAGTTCCTCATGCTCCTTGACACAGTGTTTCTCGACAACGGGGAATCGTTGGTGGCTTTGCTGACGCCACTGCATCCGCTGTTGCTCTGGCACTACTTCGAATACGCCCGCGTCATCACGGAGCAGCGCGACACCCTCGACGCTCGCGACCGTGCACTGGTGCGCTCCGAGTTCGAGTCCGGAGGCGTGCCGCTCTTCCTGGCGTCCCTCGGCGTACCGCGATCGGTGTCCGAGAACGCGCCGCTCAGCTTGCCCTTCTCAGGCAAGTTCGGCGCCCTGCCGCACTTCAGTGAACGCGCCGCCGCTCGCGACCCCAAGGACGGGGTGCGGCCCGTTCGCCGTCTCATCGAAGCGTTCGTTGCAATGCACCCGTCTGCCGCTGAAGGTTTGCGGCTCGCCCTGCTCGAACCGCCGGATGCTGGTGCCTTCCTTACGGTCTGTTGCGACCTCGCGGAACTGTCACCTCCACGACTGCGGGGCGCGCACATCAGCGTGCTGCGCCGCGGCCAGGGCATCGGTGCGGAACTCAACCTGTCGACTGACGAGGAGCGGCGAGTCCAGCAACGGTTCGGCGACCACGTCAACCGTCGCTACACGTTCGAGACATTGCGCGTCGGGCCTACCGAACTCACGCCGCCGGACGACGTGATGCCGCACCTCTACGTGGCGTTCGATCAAACGCGACGTCACTCCGCAAGCGCGGGTGGCCAGTTGCAGAAGATTCAACCGCTCGCCAACAGGCGCCGTCTCGCGTACCACATCGACACCGAGACCCTTGATCTCGAACCCGCCCTCGGCGGCATCCTCGCCGACTACAGCTCGTTCGCGAAGCTCGCCGTCGGGCCGACGATCATCTCGTATCAGACGATCCATCAGAACGACGAGTTGCAAGCGCGACTGCGACAGGGCGCCGCTGACGTTCCGTGGTACGTCGTCGTCGACGGCCACGTCGACCGCGATCTCGACCTCGGCGGCCTGCGCGTCTTGACCGATCGCGAAGGCACGCGCGACGTCGCTGCCTTCACCCGGTCTCCCGACGCCTTCCGTCGCAGCCTGCGCGATGTGGTTCGTCAGTTCAACACCTACGTCGCGGATGACACGCTCGACGGTCTGCTCGCTTCGCTCAGCGAACTCCTCGATGCCGGGCTTATGGCGCTGCGGCCCGGCAAGTCGGGCGAGATCGTGCATGCGCATGTCAAGGGCATCCTCGGACTGATGGTCGCCGTGCAGTCGCTGCGTAACACGACGCCCGAGGGCCACGATCGCATCATCCTCAGCCTCGACGACGAACAGGCGCGACGCTGGCTTCACCTCAATGAGGACAACGACAAGTCGCGCTCAGACCTGCTTGTCATCGATGGCGCTGATGACCAGTTCACCGTGACTGTCGTTGAGGTGAAGGCTCGACAGGACGTCTCCGCTGAGTACGCGGTCACCAACGGGGAAGTGAGCGGTCCTGCGATCAATCAACTGCTCTCCACGCATCGCATCCTGCGTCGTGTGTTCGACACCTCGACCCCGGACCTTCTCCTGACACCGTCGCGCCGCGAGATTATTCGTGAGCACCTCTACCGCGAACTCTCCAAGGCCTCCTACGACAGCGCCGCCAAGCGACGTTGGGCCGAGCGGTCTCGCAAGCTCTTCGACGAGGTCGCTGAAGTTGATCTCCGCTGCGCGCTCATCGACGTTCAGCTTGGACTTGCCGCCGCCAGTCTCGAACCGTCGCGCGATGTTCAAGCCGTCGACGGCGAGCAGCTTGTCCGTGTGTCGCTGCGCCATCTGAATGAGGACGGTGTTCCCGGTCTCGAGGAAGCGCTCACGCCGCCGGAGAATCCACCCGACCAGCCGGGCGCAGAGCCCGCACCCGGCGTCGATGACGGCGGCGGCGGGGGGGGACCGGCCGGTGGCGGCGACGGAGCACAACCGGGGCCGGGTGCCCCCGAGACCACACCTGCGCCGGGAAGCGAAGCCGCGCCGGCCGCGGTCGTCGCCACTCCAGATGGGGCACGCCCGCGTGTCCTCGTCGGGCACTCGACCGGGACTTACGGCGGGCAGCGCGAGGTGTGGTACGACCCACAAGGCCCGGAGAAGCTCAGCAATCCCCACATCTCGATCACAGGTGAGACCGGCACAGGGAAGACGCAGGCGACGAAGGCGATCCTCCATGACCTACTGCCGCAGGGCGTGCCCGCCTTGATCCTTGACTTCAAGGACGACTACTCGAAGGCTGACTACGCCGAAGCCGAGGGTTTCACCGTTCACGACGCCAGCTTCGGTAGCTTGCCTTTCAACCCGATGGTTCCTCCCGTCGATCGTTTGAGCGGGCGCGTCAATCCGACATCGCATCTGCATGAGTTGTCGAACATGCTCCAGCGCATCTACGGGCTCGGCGACCAGCAGGCGTTCCAACTTCGCGAGGCGATGAAGGAGACTTACGCCATCAACGGCATCGGGACCAAGCCCTTCATCCCGACCACCGAACAGTACCTGCCGTTCGAGGCGATTCGCGATGTGCTTGTTCGCGAAAAGCAGAACGCGCTGCTCGGACGCCTGTCGCCAGTCTTCGATCTCGAACTCTTCAGCGAGGGCGACGCTGCAACGACGCTCAACGAGTTGCTCTCGACGCCGACCGTCATCCGCCTCGCCCAACTGCCGGGCGACCAGGTCAAGAACGCGGTGGCCGAGTTCTTCCTCATGGGTCTTTACAGCTTCCTCATCCGTCGCGAGCAACCCCACAAGCTGGAACGGTTGCTTGTTCTCGACGAGGCATGGCGCCTCGTCAACTCGCCGTTCCTGAAGCCGCTCATGCTCGAAGGCCGAGCGTTTGGGCTCGGTGTCATCGTCGCAACGCAGTTCCCGCGGCAACTCCCCGAGGAGGTCTCGGGTTCGACCGCGACGCGTCTGTTCTTCAACCAGACGAAGGCAGAACAGGTGCGGGACATCCAGCGCACGCTCGTGGGCAAGACATCAGGCCAGGAGGCCGACCACGTCGGTGGCATTCTTCGCGGCCTCGCCCCGCTGGAATGTGTGTTCCAGAACGCCCACTATCGGCCGTGGGTCCGCGTGCGCGTCACTCCGTACTACGCCCGTCTCGCCGAGACCGCTTCCGACGAATAGCTCATCGCTTCACGGCGCGTCGCGCCGTGAAGCGTCGTGCTCGGCACGACGCTGGGCGAGCATCGCTGCCTCGGCCGCCCACACGGGCTCGTACGCGGTGAGCGCATCCTCCGGGCGCCACACTTCGAGCCCATGGTCGTAGAGCGTTTCCCGGTGGTTCCAGAACGACCGCAGGTCGGTCGTCAGGATCGCGGGTACGCCGCTCAACAGCGCGTCGCGGATGAGCGCCCTGTCGCCCCGGTCTCGGAAGACGGAGAGCGGTCCATCGTCGCCGACGATCTCGTCGACGGAACTGACGCCGAGGCCCCGCAGAATGATCGGGTTGATCCGCACCTCGGCACTCGGTTCGAGGACTGACGCGGCGACGCCGCGGAAGGATTCGATGGCCCAATCTCCCTGCGCCTCGGACAGCCGCGTCCAGCCGCGCAGAATGCCTGCCTGCCTCCTTCCCTGGAAGCGCTCGATCTCACCTCGTGCCGTGGCCGAGACGAGCCACGGGAAGCCCTCCCATTGCAGATGGTCGACTAGGTACCCGAGCGCAAGGAGTTCCTCGGCCAGTTGAGGGCCGAACTGGCGCTCCAATTCTTGGACGCGCTCTTCGGTCCAGTGACCACCCCCCTCTTCCTCCATGCGGTCCCAGACCCACTCGACGTTCTGGATCACACAGGTATCGAGCAGCATGGGCTCTGGCGGACCGAGAGCCACGCCTTGCTGTGACGGATAGTCAAGGCTGCTCACGCGTCCATTCTGTCGGCGACGACCAGGAGAAGCGCGCAACCGCGCTACCCGCGGCATTCACCTGCCGGGGTGGTGGACGACGCGGCGAGCCCCTACCGCCTCGCAGCCAGGGGAGAATGGTAAAAGTGTGCTGCTGGGGCCACCCCTCTGACCGCTGTCGTCTCAGGTCGTCGCCGATAGTGAAGGTAAGACGCGGTAGACGTCAGTCGCCCCGACGGTGGCGCTGCCACGCGAGGAGTGCCAGGTGGGCGCCCGCGCTCACCAAAGCGTGCAGCACCAGCAGCGGCGGGTGGAGAAGAACTGCGATCCCCTCCACGAGAAGCACGGCAGCTCGGAGACCGAGATGTCGCCCGCCGGCATGCTGGCGGTTTGTGGGAGAGGTGGTAGCCATTGAAAGACCCTCCAAGAGCGGATTCGACGCTCCCGGACGGCCGGCCGCGGAGGACGCCGCAAGCCCCGTGCCCCGGCACGGCGTGCCTTGGGCTTGCAGCCATCAACCGGATGGGGCCGGCACGATGGAGCGGCGGAGCCCCGCTCACGTCATCGACGGAGGGACTTCCGGTGCTGCTGCCTCATCCCAGACTGGTGGCTCGAAGGGCGATATCGTGGTTCTCGTCAGGGGATCGCTCGACACCCGACCTGGTGGTGCCGGATGCTCACCTTGGCAATCCGTTGTGGCAATCAACGCGGGGCGACCGGCAAGACTGCGACGTACGGGCAAGACGAGAAGGCCAGCTCAGGGCCACTGTGGCGTACTGGCAAGACTGCCTGGACACCTCAGATTGCCCTTTCAAGGCGGAAACACGGGTTCGAATCCCGTTGGGGGTGCCAGCTCGGAACACGAACTCACAACTGCCAGGCGCTGAGCAGCTCCGCGGCATCGAGGACAAGGTCGGCTCGGACACCT
>Ga0182027_10008510_pt1 | contig 14918 bp, 11 predicted proteins | sample 712E1DmetaG_FD_121300 | JGI IMG/M metagenome (GOLD analysis project Ga0182027, IMG submission 121300) | Permafrost microbial communities from Stordalen Mire, Sweden - 712E1D metaG (Illumina Assembly) | ecosystem: Environmental > Terrestrial > Soil > Wetlands > Permafrost | place: Sweden... | reverse complement strand
CGAGAAAGGTCACGACGAGGTCATCAACCAGACCAAGCCGCTGTGGAAGCGCCCGCCCCTCGACATCACGAGCGAACAGTACGAGGAGTTCTTCAAGCAGCTCGGCGGTTTCGACAAGCCCGCAACCACCATTCACAGCAAGGCCGAAGGCATCCTCGAATACTCGTTCGTGCTGTTCATTCCGTCAAAGGCGCCGTTCGACCTGTTCCTGCCGGAGCGCACCCACGGCATCAAGCTGTATGTCAAGCGCGTCTTTATCATGGACCATTGCAAGGAGCTGTTCCCCGAGTATTTGCGCTTTGTGAAGGGCGTCGTGGACTCCGAAGACCTGCCGCTCAACGTGTCGCGCGAGATGCTGCAGCACAATCCCGTTATCGAGAAGATGAAGAAGACGCTGGTGGCAAAGGTACTCGGGAGACTGTCCGACATGGCGGCAAATGAGCCCTCGAACTTCGCGGCGTTCTGGGAACAGTTCGGGCCGGTGCTCAAGGAAGGCGTGCACTCCGACGGCGAGAACAAGGACAAGCTTGTGGAGCTGTTGCGCTTCCAGTCCACGCTGTCCGACACCAAGGACGACCTCGTCTCGCTCAAACAGTACGTCGGCAGGATGCGCGAGGGCCAGAAGCACATATATTACATCAGCGGCGAGAGCAGGGGACTTGTGGAGAAGAGCCCGCACTTGGAGGTGTTCCGCGACAAGAGCATAGAGGTTTTGTATTTCCTCGACCCCATCGACGAATGGCTTGTCAACGATCTGTACAACTACGACGGCAAGCAGCTGAGGTCCGTTGCCAAGGGCGACCTCGATCTCGGCGACCTCGGGGCCGACGACGAGAAACAGAAAGACAAGGTGGAATCGACCTACAAGAAACTCGCCGAGCGCATCAAGAACATTCTCTCCGATACCGTCAAGGACGTCCGCGTGACGGTCCGCCTCAAGGACAGTCCCTGCTGCCTCGTGTCCGACGAGCACGACCTGGGGCCCTTCATGGAAAAGATGATGAAGGCCATGGGCCAGGACGTACCGGAATCCAAGCCTATCCTGGAAATCAACGGATTTCACCCGATCGTCGAGAATCTGCAGGCCGTGTACGATAAGGACCCGAAATCGCCGCTGCTTGACGAATGGGTAAAACTCCTATACGATCAGGCGCTCATCACGGGCGGGGCTCAGCCCAAAGACGTAACCGGGTACGCCAGGCGCGTAAACGAACTTCTGCTGAAAGCCTCCAAAGAAGCCGCCGTATGAACCGGTGCCTCGCCCTGCTCACCGATTTCGGCGCGTCGGACTGGTTTGCGGCCAGCATGAAGGGCGTCATTCTTTCGCTGAATCCGGCAGCCTCGATTGTCGATATTACCCACGACATTCCGCCCGGCGACGTCCAATCCGCGGCATTCTGCCTCGTCTCTTGCTATTCGTGTTTTCCACAGCAGACGATATTTGCCGTGGTAGTAGATCCGGGCGTGGGAAGCAAGCGGGCCGCAATCGCCATACGGGCGGGCGAATATTTCTTTGTGGGGCCGGACAACGGCGTCCTGTCGGCCGTGGCCGAGAATTTCGAAAGCATTGAAATTCGTTCCATTGAAAACCCCGCCTGCTTCAGGTCGGGGGTGAGCACAACTTTTCATGGGCGAGACATCTTTGCTCCCACGGCAGCCCGGCTGAGCCTGGGGTTTCCGTACGACGATCTTGGCCCAAAGCGCCCGGAAATGGTACGGCTTATCATGCCCGTGGCGGAGACAAAAGACGGCAAGATCATCGGGACCGTCCTTTATGTCGACCGCTTTGGCAACTTGATCACCAACATTTCACCCTCTCTCATAACCAGCAGCAACGCCAGGCTTCAAATTGGAAACAGCGCCATACCCGTGTGCTCATGTTATGCGGACGTTGCTGAAGGCAAGGTGCTTGCGGTTGTCGGCTCGTGCGGCTTTATAGAAATATCGGTGAACCTGGGAAATGCGGCGAAAAAGCTCGGGCTCAGGGTTGGAGACCAGGTACTCATCGGCTAGGCGCAGGTGTTGCCGGCACATCGCCCCTTTATGGCGGCTCTCCTGCGAAAACAGTAATTTCGGCCGCCGTCGACTTTTGGCCGGCTTTCCGATAAGCCTTCCAGAATTTGCCCCCTGCACCGTTGCCATATATTTTATCTGGCAACCTCATGAGCTCCACTATTCCCCAGGCACGTTCAAGTTTAGTAATCGGTCTCGTTGTTGCCGCACTCGGGGTAGTTTACGGCGACATCGGAACCAGTCCGTTGTATGCATTCCGGATCTGCTTTGACGGCCCGGGCGCTTTGCCTGCAACACCGGAAAACATCCTTGGCGTGCTTTCCCTCATTTTTTGGGCGCTCGTCGTTCTTATCTCCATCAAGTACCTGTCTTTTGTTCTGCGCGCCGACAACAATGGAGAAGGCGGCATTCTCGCCATTACCACCCTGCTCGTCAAAGCAAGCGGGAACCCGGCTGCGAAACGCGGCATCGTGCTACTGCTCGGCTTGTTTGGCGCATCGCTCCTGTACGGTGACGGGCTCATTACTCCGGTGATTTCGGTGCTGAGCGCCGTGGAAGGGCTCAACACGGCTACGCCGGCCTTTACTCCCTATATCGTGCCCATTTCAGTTGCCGTCCTGCTCTTCCTGTTCTGGTTCCAGAAACGCGGCAGCGGAACCATCGGCAGGGTTTTTGGACCAATAATGTTGGTGTGGTTTGCAGTCATAGGCATCCTGGGTTTGCTCTCCCTGTGTGCAAATCCCTCGGTGCTGCTTGCCGTTGACCCGCGGTATATTCTGCCGTTCTTTCTCCACAACCGTATTCACGCCTTTTTTGCACTGGGCACGCTTTTTCTCGTGCTTACCGGAGGCGAGGCGCTGTATGCGGATATCGGACACTTCGGGACGCGTCCCATACGCTTTGGATGGTTCTGCATTGTCTTTCCAGCCCTCATTCTCTGCTACTTCGGGCAGGGGGCTTTCCTTCTCCGCAACCCGACGCTCACCGACAACCTGTTTTACCGTGTCGCGCCGCCATGGGCGATTGTTCCCCTTGTGGCACTCGCCACCGCCGCAACCGTCATAGCGTCGCAAGCGGTGATCTCGGGGGTATTTTCCCTGGCGCGGCAATCGGTTCAGCTCGGGTTCTTCCCCAGGCTTTCAATTATTCATACGTCAAGCACCACCATAGGTCAGGTATACGTCCCCGTATTCAACGGCCTGTTGTGCGCAGGGACCCTTATCCTTGTTCTTGCCTTCAGGAAATCCGACAGCCTCGCCGGCGCCTATGGCGTGGCAGTTGCCACCACCATGATCATCACCACACTGTTTCTGTTTCTTGTCATGAGCAAGGTCTGGAAATGGAACCCGCTTGCCGCCGGAGGAATCTGCGCGGTATTCTTCGCCATTGATTTCACATTCTTCTGCGCCAACCTTCTCAAGATCAAGGACGGCGGGTGGATTTCACTTGTCGTGGCCGGATGCGTCATGTTCCTCATGATCACCTGGGACGACGGCCGGCGGGTCCTGCGAGAACATGTGGTGAACGCTGCAATTTCCATGAAGGATTTTATCGCCGACGTGATGGCGCTCAAACCGATTCGCGTTCCCGGCATAGCGGTTTTTCTGGCCGGAAACGCTTCGGGCGTGCCCAGGACCCTGCTTCACAATTACAAACACAACAAGATCCTTCACAACCAGGTGGTCGCTCTCACGGTTGTCACCAGGGACATCCCGGTTGTCGACAAATCTGAGCGCCTCGACGTACAGGAGCTCGGCAACGGCTTCTACTGGATCACCGCCCGCTACGGATTCAGCGAAACGCCCGACATTCCCGCCACGCTTGCCGCCGCATCGGTAAAGGGAATATCCTTTGATCCGATGCGAACCACGTTCTTTCTCGGCAGGGAAACCCTTATCGTTACGCGCACGAAAAGTCCTATCTCCCAATTGCGAAAAGGCGTCTTCGGGTTCCTATCACGCAACGCATGTGACGCATCGAAGTTCTATCGCATTCCGCCGAACAGGGTCATAGAAATTGGAATTCAGGTGGAGCTCTAGCGAACGATTTGATTCACCCATTCCTGCCTGGATTTTATATATTATTAGTCCGGCAATTAAATATGAGTAAGACAAAATGTCCGTTCGTGGTGAGCCTGTCGAACCATGAACGCTCATCCTTCGACAAGCTCAGGATGAGCGGATTTGTGCATATTTAGTTACCGAAGCAATAACTATGGATTGCGGGAAACACTGTGAGGCCGGGAACACCGGTTCCCGGGGCAGGGGAAGAGTCATGGATTTCGTTCCATACGATGAGGAATTATACCGCTTAAAATTCAGGGAATACCTCCGCAGGAAGAAAGACCTGGCGGCGTCTTCCCTGGAAAACCTTCTTGTTGCAGACAACATTATACAAAAGAAACCCGACCAGAAAAAACCTGCCGGGCGCAATCGCGGGGAAATTCGGCACGCGATCATCGACGAAGACTCGGCGGTTCGGTCAGTTCTCGGGGAACACGGTTCTGCCGTCGACAGAATTCCCAAACAATCCGATCCAGCGCGCCCAGATGCGGCGCACGATTCCATCCTGGCTCCCGCCCAGGCCAGAATAACCATGGAAGAGGTTGTCCGAAAGTCAAAACGAAGCCGCGCCCCGTGCCCGCATTGCAATCCGGGGAGTGTGTGTGCGCTGCCGTCTATCCGGTGCGGGGAAAGGATGCAGTATTCCACGCGTGAATCTCCCTCTCAGCAATCAAAACCTCACCGTTGCAATTACGATCCCGCAAGCGCCGGTTCGCATATTTTGGTAGTCTCCCGCAACAAGAGCGTCCGCGACTTTCTGGCAAACGCTCTTGTCCTGTTCCTGCGGTTCGACCCCGCAAGCGTCATCCGGGCCCACTCCGGCGAGGAGGCGATCGTGCTCCTCAACGATTGCAAATTGGGAAACCGTCGTTGCAGCCTTGTCGTAAGCGACATAGCAATGCGGGGCATAAACGGCTTTGAGCTGGTTAACGAAATCTTTTCCAGAAACTGGGAAACCAACGTCATCCTGATGAAGGAAAAGAAGGGATGCGTTCCCAAACCAAAGCATTATTCCGGCGACACCGAAATCGTTCCCGGCGAACCGCTGGTGCGGGCAGTTATCGAAAAGCCGTTCCATTCCGATGAGTTCATAAAGATCGTCGCGGTTCTGGTGTAGGAACATTTCTTTCACCCCCTCTCCGCTCATTGCCTCCATTGCGTCCGGCAGCAGTCCCGCGTTTGGTGTAGACATTTGCGGGGCAAAGATCTATAATTTAGAAGCCAAAAAAAACCAGTTTCTGCGAGACGTTGACAATAGCGTTTTGCGGCGCGGAATGGTTTGGATACCCTATGAAAGAAAGCAACCATCCAAAGGCGGCGCAATCCCGTGTCGAGGACAGTCCCCTCACCGCATCCGAGAAGCGCATCCGGGAGGAACTGGCCATTGCGCGTACCATCCAAACCGCCATGGTTCCTCAGCGCCTTCCCGCCGTGGAGGGAATCGAGCTTGCCTCGTTGTATCTCCCTTCGGAACAACTGGGCGGCGACCTCTATGATGTCATTCAAATCAGCGAGGATGTTCTCGTCATAACCATTTTCGACGTTGCGAGCAGCGGCGTCCCCGCCGCGCTGCTCGCTTCGCTGGCCAAAGTGTCCTTTGCCAATCACGTGAGGCTGGTCTCGTCTCCCCGTGCGGTCATGGAGCGCGTCAACGAAGAGATGCTCCGCAGCATATCGGCAAAGTACTACATTACCGCGCTGGTCGCCTACCTCGACTTACACGACAACAAGCTCACCTACTGTAACGCGGCCCACCCTTACCCCATTATTGTGCGGAAGGGTGCAAACGTGCTGGAACCGATTAAATCGACCGGCGTGTGCATGGGATTGTTCGAAAAAGGCCAGTTCGAAGAAAAGAGCCTGTATCTCAATTCGGGCGACTGGCTGCTGTTCTTTACGGATGGTCTCTACCGCCTCTATTCCGGAGACACGGAGCTTGCCAATCGCAGGCTGCTCGAAGCCGAGGCTCTGGCCTCGGCCGCAAACGGGTCGCCCGGGCAGTTCGTGAACCAATTGGCACGCCGTTGTGCCGCTGCCGAAGATCGCGGCGGCGCAGGTGACGACATTACGGTGCTTGCCATAGAGTTTCTCACGCAGTCGCGCAAGAACCTCATCAAAGAGAAACTCGGTTTCAAGGAGAACGACCCGGTCTACCTGCAGTTCATCAGCTACTTTGAGGAGATGGACAAGGCAACGTCCATTATCCTGAGTGCCATGGATTCTCTCGGCTATGCGGACGAGAGCATTAGAAAGATGAAGATCATTCTCACCGAGCTGTTCGCAAACGCGATCTATCACGGCAACAAGGGCGACCATTCGAAGAAGGTGACCATTGGCCATGTTATTGACAAAAAGAAAGTGACCATCTCCATAATGGACGAAGGCGACGGCTTTGATCCGTCGAAAGTCCCCGATCCCACGCTGCCGGAAAACCTGGTGAAGGACTGCGGCCGGGGCATTTACATCGTTAGAAGCTACACCGACAAACTTGAGTTCAATCAAAAGGGCAACCGAGCAAGCATAACAAAATACCATGTCACAAGATAACCAGCCCGTGCGCATTGGCGTAGCCGGGTACATGGGCGCCGGCAAGTCGACCTGCGCCGCCCTGTGCGCCGAAATGCGCGGGATGCGGATCGTCGATGCCGACGCGGAAGCCAAACTTCTTATGGAAAACGACACGAGAATCAGGGACGAACTTGCCCTCGCCTTTGGCCCGCGTGTCGCGGGCCGCGAAGCGGTCGATTTTTCTGCGCTCGGAAACGTCGCCTTCTCGACAACGGGCGACATGCAAAAGCTCAATCGCATCGTGCATCCGCCGCTGGTGCGCCGGCTTCGCGATCTCGTGCTGTCTCGTCCGGGCCCCTGCGTTCTCGACGCGGCGCTTGTCCCGCTCTGGAGCATCGACGATTGGTTCGATTGCCTCCTGTGGGTGAAGGCGTCGCCAGGCGTTCGTTTGAAACGCGTGTGCGAAAAAACCGGGCTTCCCGAAGATCGGGTACGGCAACGGATGCACGTGCAGGAAGCGCTCATGTCCGAGCCTTCGGGCCCGAAGTGGGCATTTATCAACAACGAGGGAACTCGCGACGACATGGCCTCCCTGCTGGACAAGAATGTGTGCAGCCGGCCGTAGGAACCCGGCGCCTTGTCGCGAAAGAACGAGGAACGCATCCGCAACCGTACACATCGCGACCAAGTTGCCGTTCCCCTCCCCGACCGATTGAAGGAGACCGCCATGAACACTCGCTTTTGGGTAACTGCCGGCCTTGCGACTATGGCATGCGCCGCTCTCTTGTGCGTCAAGAAGGCGCCCGAGGTGCGGAAGACGCTGTCGTGTATTATCGGGAGCGACACCCTCACCCAGACGGGCGTGTCACAACTCGTTCCCGGTACGCTGCCGCCCGCCGGAAAAATGTCGCGTGCCGCCATGCAATGCGCCCTGTCGAAGCAGGCGTGCAGGGGAACCTTCACGGAAAAAGACAGGGGGTTTTTTTCCGATTTGTCGAGCCAACTCGGCTCCCAGACCGGGGAGTCGTGGTCGCCGCAGGCCGCCGCGGCGCTGTATCGCGCGGCCAAGGCCCTGCAGGCCAAGACCCGCGAACTCCCTACCGCACTCGGCGTTGCGTCGTATGTCGATTCTCTGTTCGCCTCGGCGGTCCGGCGGTCCGACTCCGGTATTGTCCGTCAACTGCTCGTAAACGATTCACTCCTGAGGAGCATGGGAAGCATCGCGACGCGCGAGGACCTGGAAAGGGTCCTTGCCGAGGTCTTTTGCATACCCCTCAAGACCGCCGGGGTCCTCACCGATTTTCTTGTCTCCGAAGAAGCGGAACAGAAGGCCGTCACGGAAGCCTCATCGCACGTCAAGGGGCTTGTTTCGCGCGAAACGACGCATGTGCGCAAGCCTCCGCAGCCTGGCGCTTCGTCAACGCTGGCAAAGGCCCAGGATAACCTCAAGCTTGCACTCACGTATCGCACGCAGCAATCGATTACCGATTCCATAAAGCGGCATCTTCCAAGCCTTGAGGCACTTTACAAGAGGCACCTTAAGATTCACGAGTCGCTGTCCGGCACGGTGTGGGTCACCTTCGTAATAAATCCCGACGGCCGCGTGGCATCGGCGCGCATCAAGTCCACCGACATCCCGGAGAAAGATTTTCTGAATCCGTTTTGCACGTACGTGGAAAAGATGCATTTTCTAAGGATACCCGACGACCTCGGGCCCATGACCTTCGAGTTTCCTTTCGAATTTTCACCGGAACAATAGGCGCCGTGCCCGGCATGCTCAAGGAACATCCATCATTTGTTAAGCAGGCGATCGCCGCTCTCGACTGCGCGCTCATCATCGGAGCCTTTGCGCTGTCCTATTCGATTGTCGGGCGGCTTAAACCGCTTTCCGATGCGGTCGATTACTGGTTCATGGTGGTCGGGTTTATCGGCTTCTACCTGTATTTCGCGTGGACGCGTCAGCTGTTCTCGGTCTTGCAGTTCAATTGGACGAACGGCCTCTCGTGGCGGGTCTTCATGATATTTCTGAGCGCCGGCGTTCTCGGCGCTTCGATATTGTACGTGTTTCCCGACCGATTCCACAGCCGGACCCTGTACCTGTTTTTTGCCGGCATCTCGTTCGTCTTCATCGGCACGGAGAAGTTTATTCTGAGGCTGTTCTTCTCCCGGCTGCGGCGCCGGAACCGCAATATCTCTCCTCTCATCCTTTTCGGCAGGGGAAGGCCGGCCGCGCAGATGTGCCAGGAGATGCGTTCACACCCGGAATGGGGATTTCGCGTGATCAGGATTCTGGACCTGAAAACCACGCCGGTCCAGTTCGAGGATATCCTCAAGAAGACCTACGTCGAGGAAGTCTTCTTCTGTCTGCCGCGCCAGATAACCAAGAGTGGATTCATCGTAGACCCGTATCTCCAGATCTGCGAAGAAATGGGCCGGTCCGCGCGCGTGTTCCTCAACCTGCTCGATTCCACGCGCTTTGCAAGCTGGAAATACCACAAGTTCCTTGAACGGCCCACCCTCATTTCGCACACCGTTGAACTCGATCCCGACCAGGTGCTGTTCAAGCGCATCTTCGACATTGCCGGCGCCTTCGCGGGACTTTTGATAATGGCCGTTCTGTTTCCTTTCCTGTTTGCCGCAATCAAACTGGGATCGCCGGGGCCTGTTTTCTTCAAGCAAGAGCGCGTCGGACGAAACGGAAAGCGATTCCCTATTTACAAGTTCCGTTCCATGATTGTCGACGCCGAGGAGCAGAAACGGCTGCTTCTTGACAAAAACGAACTACGCGGCGCCGTCTTTAAGATTCGCGACGACCCCCGCGTCACCGCCGTGGGCCGCTTCATGCGAAAATTCTCCATCGACGAGTTGCCCCAGTTTTTCAACGTGCTGCGGGGCGACATGTCCCTTGTTGGAACAAGGCCGCCGACCCCCGATGAGGTGCGCAATTACCAGAAATGGCATTACCGCAGGATGAGCATCCGGCCCGGCATTACCGGGCTCTGGCAGGTGAGCGGCCGCAACAGAATTCAGGATTTCAACGACATCGTGAGGCTCGACCTCAAGTACATCGATTCGTGGAGCATGTGGCTTGACATAAAGATATTGTTCAAGACCTTGTTTGTCATTTTCCAGAGGGATGCGGCATATTAATTAAGTGAAGAACCCCGCAGCTGCGGGGCATCTTCCATCCCTAAGGAAGAAGAAGTTTATAGTCGTTTGCTAACCCCGAAGCAAGCATTCGGGGAATGCGCAAACTTTGGGATTCACGAGGTATTTTGGGGGAGAGGTATCTCCCCCGGCCTCGGCCAGCTTCGCTGTCCTCGGCACTCCCCACTCCTGGGTGACCCCCAAGGAGATACAGTTGCAAATATCAAACACCCGTGTGGGGGCACCCGCAAACGTCGGTTGTAGAAAGCTCCGTATCAAAGCTTGACCCATCCCGCAAGGAAAGGACAACCTGCATTGACGAACAAGAGAGCGAACTCATCAAGGCTTATCAGCTCATCATGCATAGCTGCCGTGTTTTCTATTGCCGTGGCGACCTCCAATTCCTTTTCCGTCCAGCTCGAAAACTGGCGTCAACCCTATTACAATCTTGCAAACCGTCTCGGATGCTATTCCTCCTCACCGAGCGGCATGTTTTGGGACGATCTGGGGCCGTTGCCTGATTCTGCGACATTTCTTGACAGAAGCGTCTGGCCCGATAGCGGCCGGACTGCCGCGAACCACTGGATCCTTGAGCCGGCCGCGTTCGGGTCGATAGGAAACACGAACGACTACTTCGGCAAGAATTCGGCGGTCGTCGCCACATTGCTCAACGATATCCGCTACAAAGGGTTTCTCACCCGTCAGGTTATCGACGTGGATTCGAGGTTCATTGGCGATCCGCAATACCCGTGGCTTCACGACCGCGGCACCGGGGCACGGGTGAGCGAGGCATACCTGCAATACGGTTTCACCTACGGATTCTTGCGCGTTGGAAGGCTCTACAGGAACTGGGGGCCGTTTGCCGACAGAAGCCTGATTCTTTCCGCCAACCCCTATAGCTACGACGGCATCGAGTTCGGCCTTCATTCGTCGTGGTTCGAATTCCGACACTTCTTTGCGGCATTTGCAACTAACGGCATGGGCATAGACCTCGACACCACCGGCGCGAGCAGGTATTTCACGGCGCATTCGCTCAATTTGCTCCTCGGTAGATTCGGTTCGGTGGGCGTCACCGAGTCCGTTGTGTTCGGCAGGAAGAGCGGAATTCCCGACTTGCAATATGTCAACCCTGTCTCGGTGTACTTCGTCACCAACACCAACGGGGAGGGAGTTGGAAATCTCATGGAAGCGTTCCAGTGGGACCTTCATCCGTTTACCGACAAAATCTCCCTCAAGGGCCAGATTCTCATCGACGATATTCAGATTGACAACAACGGCCCCGGGGACCGGAAGCCAAATCACTGGGGCACCGATCTTGGCGCGTTCTGGAACAATTTTCTTCCCCTTTCCTTGCCTCATGGGCTTTCGGTGGAGTATCGCTTTCTTTCCCGGTGGGTATACACCGCCTCCGACGACAATACCGCCAACGGTGAGCGTTACACATACCTCGGGAGAAGTCTCGGCTTTCCTACGGATGACGGAGACAGCCTGAACCTGTCCTTTACGATTGCCGGAAAAAACTACTGGGGATCACAGGTGGGCCTGAGTTACAAGCGCCAGGGCCAGGGGACTGTTCAGTCTTTGTGGCATGACGATAGTCTATCGCAGGCCGACCCTTCAAAGTATTCGCGTGACGCCCTCGGCTACCGGACCGAGCCGTCCATTCCCTCGGGCATTGTGGAAAGCACATTTGACGTGTTTGTCAACCTGTTCGGCTACTACAAGAATTTTGTCGATTTTCAGGCCACGCTCCACAACCGATGGGTGACGAACAAGGGAAACATCGTTTCGCCTCTCGTGTACGATCCGCAGATTTCCGTGACGCTCAGCCTTCACTACAGCGACTTCTTCATCAAGCTGCCAAAATGACCGCGAAGACTCGTCGCGTTGCGAAGCGTTCGTCCACGCCCAACCGCGGATCCTCCCGCCGTCGCGGCCCTGTCGTTCCTGCAAAAGCAAGGCGCATAGAACGGGACATCGTTGCGATTCTCAAACGGCTGCTGGCTGAGGCGTACCCGTCGTGTCTTGACAAGAGGTTTGCCGCCGCCTATGGCGAGGCGCTCGTGCTCTTTGCGGATTACCAGCGCGAGGTGCTCGCATCGTACCCCCACCGCGTCACCTGCGGCGCCGACTGCGGCGTTTGCTGCAACCACTGGCCCGAAGACGCGTATTCGTTTGAGGTGCAATTGATTGCCGATGCCCTCCGGCGTACGCGGCCACGCGACATCGGTATCATCCGGGCTGCGCTGGCGGGCGATATCGCCTGCCTTGACGGAATCAGGCGAGCCGTTGACAAAAAGTTCGGCAGTCCGGTGCAGCGAAAGGCGCTTGGCGACATCGACCCATACGATGTTGTGCTGTCGGCCTTCTACCAGTTCCAACGCCCCTGTCCGCTTCTTGACACAAAAGGGTCGTGCGCCATCTACCGCATCCGTCCGCTTACCTGCAGGGTGTATGTGAGCTTTTCGCCGCCCGAATTGTGTAACCCGGACACTATTCTGGGCGACGAGGCGCGCACGTATCTGCTCGACCTGGAACGCGACACGAGCGAACTGTTCGACAAACTGCATTTTATGTATGACGTTTTTGACGGAGACACGGGTTTCAGGTCGATGCTGCACAGGGCGCTGGAGTGACACAGGGGATCGTTCGGCCATTCCGTGGTTCCCCCTGATGCGGCTGCCGCAGTCCGCCGTGGAATCCGGAAAACCAGACTGCCGCGCCGCCCGATCACCCGAAATGTATTTTTTGATGCGAAACCCGAGGAGGCACCCTACGAACCCCGTCATCTATTTCGACAACAACGCCACGACCGCCGTTGCCCCCGAAGTCCTTGAGGTCATGCTTCCGTTCCTTTCGGACCGTTATGGCAACCCGTCGAGCATGCACCGCTTTGGCGGGCTGGTGCGCAGGCAGATCGACGCGGCGCGGCAGCAGGTTGCCTCGCTTCTCGGCGCGCATCCTGAGGAGATTTACTTTACCAGCTGCGGATCCGAAAGCGACAGCATGGCGGTTGTCGGGTTCACAAAGGCGCACAAATCGCGCACCCGCATTATCACGTCGACGGTAGAACATCCCGCCATCCGTTCTCTGTGCCACGGCCTCAAGGCCGAGGGGTTTGAACTCGCCGAGGTGGGTGTTTCCGGCAGCGGGCTTTTGGACCCCGCATTGGTCTCCCGCCTTCCGCTCGATCCTGACACGCTGCTTACGTTCATGTGGGCCAACAACGAAACAGGCGTCCTGTTCCCGGTTGAGGAACTCGCCGTTCTTGCACATGATAAGGGCGCGGTGTTTCACACCGACGGTGTTCAGGCGGTGGGCAAGATCCCGATATCTCTGAAGGCCTCCGCCATAGACATGCTGTCTCTGTCGGGCCACAAACTGCACGCGCCAAAGGGCGTGGGTGCGCTCTATGTACGCAAAGGCACCAAACTGTCGCCATTCCTCGTGGGCGGCCATCAGGAACGCGGCATGCGCGCCGGCACCGAGAACGTGGCCTCCATCGTGGGGCTGGGCAAGGCCTGCGAGCTGGCCTTGGCAAACTTGACCGAAGAGAACACGCGCGTAAGGCGGCTTCGCGACAGACTTGAGGCCGGTTTGCTCGCAACCTGCACGGGGGCCCATCTCAACGGCGATCCCGCGAGCCGCCTGCCAAACACCACCAACGTGAGTTTCGAATTCATCGAGGGAGAGGGCATCCTGCTTTTACTGGACGAAAAGGGAATTGCCGCGTCGTCCGGTTCCGCGTGCACAAGCGGCTCGCTGGAGCCGTCCCACGTGATGATGGCCATGGGCGTTCCGTATACGCTTGCGCACAGCTCGGTTCGGCTCAGCCTGAGCCGCTATACCACGGACGCGGAGGTCGATGCCGTTCTGGCAGCCATGCCCGCAATCGTTACCAGACTGCGCTCGCTGTCGCCCTATGTCAAGAGCTAGCATGGCTTCCTTTGCCGAGAAAATCCGATCCCTTGCCCGGCAACAGAACGCCGTCATTCTCGCGCATACCTACCAGCCCGCCGACGTGCAGGACGTGGCCGACTATGTGGGCGACTCCTACGGGCTCAGCGTCGAAGCCTCGCGTACGCCGGCCGACGTCATTGTCTTCTGCGGCGTGATGTTTATGGCCGAGACCGCGGCCATCCTCAACCCGAAAAAGCGCGTGATAATCCCGGAACCGGGCGCGGGCTGTCCCATGGCCGACATGATTACCGCAGATGAGCTTTCGCAGCTCAAGGCGCAGAATCCCGGCCACGTCGTCGTCTGCTATGTCAATTCAACCGCGGATATCAAGGCGCTCTCGGACATCTGCTGCACCAGCTCCAACGCGCTCAGGATTGTGCAGAAGATTCCCGCGGACCGGGGCGTGATCTTTGTGCCCGACAAGCACCTGGGCGGCTGGGTGCAGGAAAAAACCGGGCGTTCCATGGTTCTGTGGGACGGATTCTGCCCCACGCATGCGCGCATTACGCCGGACCTCATTACCGGAGCCCGCGCGCAACACCCCGGGGCGACCGTTCTCATCCACCCCGAAGCTCCAAAGGCATCGCGAGACCTGGCGGACCACGTCTTCTCGACCGGGGGCATGTGCGATTTTGTAAAGAAGGACGGCAATCGCGAGTACATCATTGCTACCGAGACGGGCATCATCCATACGCTTTCGAAACAGAACCCGGGCAAGCGGTTCTACGCCGTCAGCGAACACGCGCTGTGCCCCAACATGAAGAAAACGTCGATTGAGCTTGTGGCCGAAGCGCTTGAGGGGACTGCGGGCCAGGTGGTGGCTGTGCCGGAAGACATCGCGGCCAAGGCGAGGCGCAGCCTGTCGAAGATGATCGAGATGAGCGCGTAACGGCAGGCAGCCGAACCGCTTGCATGAAGCTACTTTTCCTCTTTCCGCGCACCGTATTCGATGTTCGTCTTTATCAAGTGGTTCCCGCCGGTCTGGTTGAGGGTGATTTTCGTGGATGCATTCTGCCATTCGGTATGGCAGGCCAGAAACCCGAGGCTTATCGCAAACCCCCAGTTCTTTTCGTCGCCTTTGTAAATGTCGTTCTTCCAGTCCTTGTCGTCGGAGACCGGCGTACCGTAGAGCCTCCGCAGATGCTCCTTGAGATTCTGGAAATCGTCGTAAAATCTCGACGGATTCACGTCGTCCTGCTCGATGAGGTACTCCGCGCCCGCCAGCCT
>Ga0182027_10008508_pt1 | contig 14922 bp, 21 predicted proteins | sample 712E1DmetaG_FD_121300 | JGI IMG/M metagenome (GOLD analysis project Ga0182027, IMG submission 121300) | Permafrost microbial communities from Stordalen Mire, Sweden - 712E1D metaG (Illumina Assembly) | ecosystem: Environmental > Terrestrial > Soil > Wetlands > Permafrost | place: Sweden... | reverse complement strand
AGTCGATCGCGTTCCAGTCTTTTGAAATAACACTGTTAAAATGTTACATGTCAACAATACATTCGCCTGTAAAAATAGGCCTATTTTGAACAAGAACTAATTAAAAAAGCAAGGCTAACCAGTCGCTTAATCTTGACCGGTGGGCGTGCGCGAGGCGGTTTGGGTTTTTGTAGAGGTATCTTTTCAATAAATATTTGTGGTTTGCGCACGGAAGTTGGCGGGCGTATCCCCCGTCGGGGACTCCGATGCGTCGTCACTCGCAAATTAGCTCCCATGTTGGGCAGAATTAGAAAGCGGTATTTACAAATGCAAGCAAAACGAGGCAAGAGGTCTCCTTTACACGATAATCCTCTTAGGTATGCAGGCCAATCCTTAGATGCGGAAATAGAGCGAATAAAATTTGATAATATTTATCAACCATTAATTTATGCGAGTAGTATTATTACTTTTGCTATTGTAGCATGGATATATTACGTAACCAGAATATTATTAAATCCTTTCATAGTAACATTAGCTGCAATAGTAGCATTTATTATTGCAACAATAAAAACTATTTCTGCAAGAAAGAATATCGATCAATTGATCCTTGCTAGAGATGGAGAGAAAATAGTTGCCGAAAACCTGGACATTCTAAAGAGAGACGGTGATACAGTATTTCATGATATTTTGGGGGATCACTTCAATATTGATCATGTAGTTCTATCACTTCATGGAATATTTATTGTTGAAACAAAAACGCGATCAAAGACTTATCGTAAAAACCCAAGCGTAGCGTATGATGGGAAGAGAGTATTAATCGATGGGAGAGAGTCGGATAGGAATCCAGTTGAGCAGGTCATCGCTCAAGCAAATTGGTTAAGTAAGCAAATACAATCGAGTACAGGAAAGCAATTTCGTATACGACCAGTAATCGTTTTTCCTGGATGGTTTGTTGAGCCATCATCTCAAGACACACATGTTTGGGTTTTAAATCCTAAAGCATTACCATCATTCATTCAAAAAGAACCAATTAGTATATCGGAGTCCGATCTTTGTTTACTTTCATATCACCTAAGCAGAATAATTAGGAGTAATCATTAATAATTCTGCCCAACCCGCGGCTGCAACCGACTTGGCCAAAGCTCAAAGAGAGAACGCCGAATTACAGTAATCAAGAAAGGCCTCTAACAAGGCATCAATCTTGACTGCTATGATAAAAGTCAATTGAAATGTTAAAAGCCCAATACGGCGACAGTTTTAATTCATCTTTTCTCCTTTTACGGCAATAGTATCTAACAGAAAATAAACCCTTTTTCATACTGCTATTCGCGCTTTAAGTGCATCATATTCTTCGGAAAGACGGAACAGGCACCATCATTCTTGTTGGCATATAGTTTTTACCAGAATTAAAAAAAAGAAGGTTGCCTTGTTTCCCTTCTTTTTTGCATAGGGCACATTTTCCTACGCAGCTTTTTTCAATTCCCCCCTATCCTCGTTTTTCAACAATTCCTCCCTGCTTATTCCAACGTCGCCATATTCCCCAGTCCTCAAAGGCATCAAAAGCGCCAAAAAGTTTTCCCCTTGAAAAACCATGGCGTAAATCATTTTTTCACCGACGCTAACCGATACTGATCTTCCACCTACAAATTTCAATATCGTTTGCAAAATTTCGCAGTTCAACCCAATAACCTGTTCGCTTTTTAACGGCAGAATGTCCCTTCCAAATTCCGTCTTTCTGAAATATGACAACGTATCATTTTTGACAACACCCTCTCCTGCCGTCAAATGGATCATTCGAGTTTTTGGATTTGTCAAAGGTTTCGATTTTTCCAGAAACGAATTGATTTCAGCAATTAATCCCCGGTCCCAAATCACGACATCCGCCTTTGACCTATCCGGTATAGCCTTCCAATACATTGGATACTCACTTGCTACTGGAACCCTTGATATCAACTGCCAACCATCACCGCTTAACGTAAGGAAATCAGCAGCAGTTGTTGTCACTACTCTATCGGCACCTTTTACCTCTTCCCTATGTCGAATCGTAAAACCCGTAACATTCCCTGAAAAACAGTTTGCAATTTTGAGAGATGTTGCATCGATCATAAAACTTTCTTTAGGCGCCGTAATGAGTTTTTTCATCAAAAGGACATGCCCATCAGTTGCAACAGCCTCCTTCTTTTTTCGATTCACAAATACACATTTCAGGCACCCCCGCGAATCATCAGCAGCTATTGCAGGTAGCAGGTCTGACAGGCCATCCAAAGCTTTCGATGAAATTTCAACTTCGCGGCAATCTTCGATTATTTCTTTTGGAAAATCTTCAACCTTTATAATTTGAGCGGCATCGATAGCGGCAGGTAGATCAGCAACCTTGAGAAGTAAGCTAACGTCAACCAGCAGTGGCTCGGCTCCGTGATCTCCGACGAACACTTTGACTTCATGGTCGAGATCCGTCATTCGAAGCCAACCGTGTTCAATCAGGCCATATTTTAATATTTGTAAGTTTCGGCCTGTGTTTCGTAAAATGATACTCAACGCTTGGTGCATAGGGTTCTTTTTCATAGCAATTATCTCCTACATGTTAAGTGTTGTTTTTACATTGTCCCATTCGTTCTAAATGAGTAATGATCAGATCCATCTGCATTCAGAATAACGTGGTCAAGCATTGTAATTTCCAGCTGGGCGCCGACAGCTTTGAGTCTTTCAGTAATCTCCCTATCTGCCGAAGATGGCGTTAGATTCGATCCGGGATGGTTGTGAACGATAATAAATCCTACCGAATTCGATAAAAGCAACGGTTTGAAAACGCAAGAGATTGGAACGAAAGATTGGTTTGGACTTCCTACGGAAACAGTGTGGACAATCGTGGGTCTGTTCGCATTATCGACTCCGATAACCAATACCATTTCTCTGTAACTGTCTTTAAAAATGCCTTTAATCAATCCAATGACATTACCTACGCCTGTGATTGCAGTATTATAGCCAAGGCGTTTTTCTCGGACCATTTTCAATTTGACGATGTTTACAGGACGTGGCAATAAATCACTATGGGTGTTCATTGTGCTTTTCTCCTTCTATTAATTCAGGATCAAATTCAACAATGGCAATGGGAATATCATGCCAATTCATTTCTTCCGAGCTTGAAACACCTGCGGCTTTAAGCAATTCGTCCTGTTTGGTTTTATCGAGATTGCGAAACATGATTTCAATTTTCATCTTTTCTCCCTTTATAAAAAAAGGGGCAGCAGTTGAGCTGTCCCTTTTACAATGTGTATTCCACGTTTCTATTACAACATAAGCGCCGAAGCAAACGCCTTTTCTTTGAGCAACGCACCACTGCCGAACATGGCCGAATCCATCGATTTTTCTTCATCACTCGTTCGTTCATGATCCACGTATTCCGTGGCGGCATTATACAAATGCCAAGCGGTCTTCCCTGAATTTCCACGGCCATTTTCGAACAGCTCGCTAATTTTATGCCGCTGGTTTGCAGCTCTGGTCGAGCCTGTATCCAGAATTACCTCGTTTAGAAAGGCCTCGACCATTTTCTTATCAACGAGTTTACGTGCCAAATATTTGGCCTTCTCCTGGAATATCGCAAAGCCCTCCATGCTCACGTTAAACACTCGTAGAGCGTCCTGCAACCGTTCATGCACGTTTGACGTGTGTTTGATGGTCACGTTTGTCGTTGCGGCCTTAATGGCCCGTATCAGCTGATTTTGACAAAACAAACGGATGGGCGTGAGAAATGACCGGAGGCTTGAACTTCCATCGTGACTTGTTACCAAGGTGATGTATGCGTCAACAGTGTCACCTGGGACAGCATCAAACGATTTCCCAAGCTTGGCCTGGAGGAATATTTTCTGGCCATCCTTGATTACGCCTGCATACTCGTATCGTGCCTGGTGTCGGTCCGCAATTATGTCAAAGAAGGCAAAGGCACTCGTATTCTGGATAATTTCATACGATGAGCCTACGACGCCAAGCACCTTCTTGTTATCGCTTCTATACAAAGCCTTATGCGAAGTGATGTCCAGACCGTTGCATGTTACCAACGGGGCCTGTTCCACACTCCACATCAGATTCGCTTTGTCCAGCGCCTCTTCGGCACTCCGAACACCCTTAAGTTCGAAAAGCATATATTTATCTCCTTGTAAATTGTTTTCAAAATGGAAAAGGGCCACCGGCAGGAATCATCCCACCAGCAGCCCCATTCGAAGCCCTTTCGCGCTGAGCTCCCATCAATACATGTGTTGGTCGCCAAAAGGCATTTGCGATCCTCTACCCAACCTTGAGCCCTGAAAATTTCCTACAAGGTTCGACAAGGCTTGCGAGAGAAACATTCGTTCCTCAGAAGTAGCAGCCTCGATAAAGCATTGGGCAACCGCAATGATGGACAACGTTTTGGCGACCTCAGTTAACATATCGGATATGATTTGGATTTTGTCCGATGTCATGCAGATTTCTTGCGATTGAGAATGAATGTGAACAGAGCTTCGGCACCGATGACACCACATGCAATTACCGCTTGTGTAATAAGTTTCTTGACGTTCATAAGACCTCCATTGTTTGTTGTTTGTAAATAGCTTGCACCATTCGATACAAGGCGTTTAATAGACTTAGTTTTTGTTTGGGTTCGGGTATGAATTTCATAATCAGAAATCCAGGGTTTGGATAATTTCAGATCGTAAATGGGCATTGTTCCTCGCACAAACAATAATCGCTTCACGTTCTTTTTCCGTGACATCCGGCATGCCTGGCGTCGTGTCGTCGATGTACCCAAAGAAGACAGCATTTTCGATTGCGGTATTCAATGGTTTGTTGACGATAGGTAGATCTGGAAACAATGCCAGGTACAGTTTAAGATCATGCTTTTCTCGGATATGCGGAACAATCGTAATTTCGTCCGAATGATTGCATAATGCACATTGTGGCATTTTGTAATACTCCTTTCTATTCTGTAGTGTTATGCAGCCTTGCTATATTCCTGTTGGACCTTGACCGTTTCCATTTTGCACAGGTAGCTGTAGGGACAACCACCGCACTGCCAGCTACGGTTGCGAAAATGGATGCCCGTGGAGATTCCTTTTGCGACCCCTGTGAACTTTTCAATGACCTCACCATATTCGATTCGGTCAATATCAAGGTCGATAGTTTTAAACTCCGGCTGCTTTTTGCGCAGGAACAACCAAGCTTTAGCCTTGACGATCTCTTTATAAGCAAGGGCATATATGAGGCATTGCTCAGTATATTTCTGAACCATCTCGTCAGCAGGGGTCTTAGACGTGCTTTTCAAATCGATAACATTTAGCACACCGTCAGTATCCCTAACGACAAGATCAATTTGACCTACGCAGTCCAGTTTTGAGGTAAGTGCATACTTGATAGGTTTTTCTATGGCTACGATATTCGTTGGCGGTTTTGATGCCAGGAACAGTTCCAACATGCGCTTTGCCTCTTGGCATAAGATATTAACTGCCTGTTCATTACCAACCAAACCCTTAGGCAAACAGGATTCGTAACGGATTTTGAAAACGCATACGAGTTGGTCAATATCGAGAATGACATGGTTTATAATTCCCCTGAAAAACGCAGCTACCGCAGAATGCAATGCAATTCCGAAAATCATTTTGCTCGACATTGATTGTCTTTTCGGCAATTGCTCGACCTTTTCCCAATAAACGCGCTGAGAACAATTGACGTATTGCGATACAGTGGAATACGATAGGGAATTAACTCGAATCGTCATGATAAGATTTTCCTTTCTAAAAAGGAAAAGCCCATGAACACATTATTGCTTTCACAGGCTTTAATATTTGGAATTATGAAATTTGTTAGGCGGCTTTACGTTTCGGGGAAAAGGATTCGATAAGCTTCGAAGCTTCGCTCGATGACAGGGCTTCGAAAGAGGTTTTTTTGCACTCCGTAGGTAAGGCACGGATTGCTTTTTCCTCCATACCGGAGCTCTTTGCAAGCTCCAGAAGATATTTGATCTGTTTGGCAGTTGCAGGCCTGGGAGCTTCCGCGTTTGATGGCAAAGTCGGCGCCGCTGGAATATTTGACACATCAGGATTAAGGAGACTGTCTACATTTACGCCACGTTGAGCCGAAACAATCTTACGGCATAGCGCAAAAAGTTTTGAGCTGGCTTCCTCTATTTCTTTTGTCGAGCCGTTGATCGAGCAATCCATTTCGAGCGATATGGAATGTTGGGTGGAATTGTAGTTTTCCGAAGTTTTCTCGGAAAACCCTGTTTGTATTTTTACTTGCTGCGGCATGATCTTGCCTCCTGTAAGTTAAGGTAAAAGAACCTATTGATTCTATTCTCTATTGTTATTACAGGAATCGGCAGAAAATAACATTACCAGCGAGTTTTTCCATTTGCTATAGCTTTGGCGAGGTTCTCTACAAACAGCCATTGCCTTCGAATTGGCAGAGTATCAAATTTAGCGGGTAATTTGCCTTTATGCTTGAGGAAAAACATAACGACTTCTGCAAACGATTCGCTGGCATTTTTCGAAGCGTATTTACTCACGGAGAAATACGGATCATGCTCAAATTCCTGTTCGGAACTATGTTTGTCACCGAAAGCTTTCGCAAAATCAGGTGAATGAAAAAGGCCTCTATGAGTATCGGCAATTGCATGGCCGTATTCGTGCCTTAAAACATCGGTTAAGCCCGAAGTTTCAAATCCTAAGAATTTCGATAACCGCGAGGCACTCACAGCCGGGATACAAATTTCACCGGTTGATCCAAAGTATTGCCAGCCATAAGCTATGCCAACGTTTACGAGGTATACTTCGACTTTGCTGAGCTTGTCATCCCAAAAGCCGAAGGAATTTAATTCGTTGACGACTGTGGAAAGAGCACGGTTTAGACGGGTTAAGGTTACGATGTGCATATATTACCTTTCTTTGCCTAATTTGAATAAAGCCATCCACGATTCAATAATCTTTAAATAAACTAACGATGTCATTATCATTGTTAGATTTTACAATAGGGTATGTTCGTGCAATTGCCATTTGCCCTTTACTATCAATTACATACTCCCCTATATCAACTGAATAAGTAATACTAATAAAATCAGGTTTTATGGAATCAATTGGCATTTCGATTAGATATGAATTTGAATATTGATTTGGCTTAACTTGTCGAAGTGATTCGAATGGAAAAGAAAAAGCAGGGCCAGATTTGTGGGTTGGCAGAAAAGAAATAAACGGAAATCGTACAGTATCATTTACAAGCTCACACGGTTTTTTTGATATATCGTAGGTGAACATTGCTTTATTAATTGAGTCATTTTTAAAAAATTTCACGGTATAATATCCAGATTTACAAGCAGATTTAATGGTATCTTTAGGTAAACTGTGTAACTGAATTACAAATTTATAATAATGCGTGCCATCATCATTACCAAAATAGTGGCTTTCATTATTTAATCTGATTTTGAAATGAACTTCATAAGATGAGGAATATCTTCGCTTAGAATATTCAAAAGCCCTTTGATTCAATTCTATTGCTTTCGATAAAAAGTTATACGAATCTTCGGTTAGGCCTATCGAATAATTCATGCGTATTTTTGCTTTCATTGAGACAACATCTTTATCAATTACCGAAAGTGAATCAAACTTTATTTTAACATACTTTCGAAAATTATTTTGTATAAATGATGCGTAATATGCAACGGCTGATTTTGCACGCATCTTTGCTTGGGCCATTTCAAACTTTAATTTTTCTATTTCAGTCATGTCAATAGTAGTGTCTGTGGCCATTTTGGCATTGACGGCATTTAAAAGAAGATCCTTTGTAATAAATGCTTTTATAATAACACTAAACAGATTGGCGTTTTGATCATATTCAGTGGAAATTGTTTCGTATTTGTATACATATGCATTAGAGGATGTGTTAATAACATCCTTAACTGTCATATAATTCTGAATCATAGTCGTTGACGATAGAATTAATCCTAACGATTGCTCTGTCGCTTTTCGAAGAGCATCATTGGTTGCATCGGTTTGCGTTAATCCATAACCATTGCTTTGAACGACAATTGTATCAGAAGTTTTCGCAAAACCAGTTGTTAAAAGTAAAAAACCTATACATAAAAATCCAAGAATGCATTTCATAAAAGACCTCCTAATTAGAAAGAACGAAATTGTTCTTCCACCTTAGTTATACCCGATTCAGCGGAATAATAACCGGCCATATAAAAAAGGATCTATAAATCCCGCAAACTTTCTAAATTTCAAACAATAAATATTATCAACTTCACAACAGCACTATTTTCCTTTACAAAACAACTTTTCAAAAAATGACTGCCGCTTATTCCTACTTGGATCTGCACATAATTTTCAAGTTCTTTCCTCTGCTTCTTGGATATCGGAAATCCATCATCCGTTGACATTACAGTAGGATTTTGTTTTATATAGGCAATAAAACGGTTCCTGAATGAAAGGTATTCCAAGCGGGATTGGGCTTTAAAAGGTCCTTTTTCAGCTTCATTTTGACGCTGCTTAACGGTTTCATCTTTTTGTTCAGGCATAAATTTTTGTCTCAATCTTCTATAGGTTCCCATCACGATCCACCGCAATCAACGCATTGAAACGAAGCGCGACCAATTACTTCGCCATCTTCGTATTTGTCAGCGTATTCAAGGCCTGTGCCAGAGCAGCGACCACAGAGTTGAGTGCTAGAAGATTTATCCGTGGATTTCATTCGCAATCATATTTTCTAATCAATGAAAAAGGAAACTTGTCCAATTGTGACATCATTCCAACTTCATTTTACGATATGTTGCTGTAAGTACGACAATGGGTATGATCTTTTTCCAATTTGTTTTTCCAAGGTCATATGCGACCATGATTGCGGCAATGGCCCAGCCAAAGGGCCCAAGGAGCATTGCCAGCACACGACCAATTATTGGTCCAGCAACAGCGACACCAATACTTAGCCCAAAGAACCTGGCGACGGCAAAGAAAATCTGATTGGCAAACATGTACAACCCAAACCCGGCAAATCTTCCGGCGAGGATAGCAGCGAACAAGGCAGGACCCCGCAGATTTGCAAGGTCTGCGACATTGATTCCTTTAATCTCGCCACGCTCGACCTGTTCGCGGAATTTCATTTCAGCTTCTTTCTCTATGTCATCCCACGCATCTTGGCCTTTTTCTTTGATAATATTCTCTTTAGTAATCTCAAGAACCCGCTTCAGTATCTTTTCTTCAATTTTTTCTTCATCCAAACCATCAAAGGATATCTTCAGCTTTTTTGCAGTACCCTCAACAATTTCCTTGTAATCGGGTGAATACTCGTCTTTAAATGGCCGGCTAAAAAAATGCACGTAGGTTTCTCGAATCTTCTTATTGAAGAAAAACGCCTTATTCGGTGCCGCGTTATATTCATCGTCACTAACATTAAAAACTTCTCTGTATGCTTCGAATTCATCCCCAGAAAGGCTGTTCAGTACTTGATCGAGTCCGTCATTCTTAGCCATGAGTAGCTCCTGTCAGGTTGTTTCTATGTGATAATATTGATGAATTCCAATATCAGTCCTTGCGGGCATAACTCAGTCTTCGAAGGTGATCTTTCAGTCGATTCGCCATTGGCAAGAAAAACGCTACCGAAAGTCCCGCTGATAAAAAGCCTCCTACAATAGGTATGATTTTTGAAATTGTTCTCGCAAAAGTTGATTTTGTAATTTGGATGCCAAGCCATCTCGCAATTTGTTTTGTGACGTTGTAAAATCCGTATTTTGTTAGTGCTTGCTGAGGTAATCGTTTTAGGACCTCTTTTGAAAATCTCTCTGCTAGGTCATTAAGTACCTTTGTGGCACCTGTTGCTCCCATCATGACTCCAATGAATAGCGTCAAACGTAGAATTGTTTCATCGTCAGCATCACTATTTTCTCCGAGAAACTCTGGCCAACCGTATAAATAGGCGAGCTTTTGGCTTAGCACAATGACATGATAATAAAACTGTGCCAGATCCGCAGGAATAGTTCCGGATATCCACCATCCTCCTGGCAACCCTGCAACAAATGAAACGGATGACACCTGAACTGTGTGCCATCCAATACAACTGCTTGCCAAATCGTCAATTGTTTCTTGCGAAATTCCTGCAAGAGCAGGCCTAGACTCAATAGCCTTTTTCAGAATAGCATCACTGACATGCTTATTCAGTTGCGATTTCAGAAATTTTACACGGTCTATTCGCGCACCAGGGATTTTCAATGATGTTCGCAACAATTTATTCCACAATTCAAGCTTTGAATCATTGACCGCTTTGTCACTCATAAAAATTCTCCTGGAGAATTGTTTAAACTTACGGAAAGAAGGAATCCTGGCCACAAATAAAAAAAGGCGCGAACCCCATTGTTCACGCCTCTTACGAGGGACCGCTAAGCCCTTCACCGAAGCATAAGACAAGGAGCCGCGCCCATATAGGCGCGTTCCCGTCAGCTTCGCTTCGGTGATGAAAATTAGCGGTTTTCGTAAGAAGCGATACTGCGCGTTAACGCATATTTTAAAACATTACATTGTTACTTTACTTCCAATATTCTCCTTAGATTATATCAACAGACCGTTATTCTATGACTTTTCTTTATGGTCTAAATATAATAATTAACAAATGTTATGGAACATAAAAAACGGCTAAAAAATTAGATGATTTGAAAAGCTTGAGTTATTCCAGATTTTAAAGGAAAATAACATGACTGGATGGGTGAAGCCTTAAATGACGATATCTCAAAATATTCACCAATCGAGGCCAAACGCGATTTTTTTTTGTGCAAGTAACTTTTTAAATTTCACGAAGTCAAATTATTTTGTGGATCGCTTGCTTGCTGAGCAACCTGTGAAAGTCCTGAACCAGTTTCGTTTACAATGTATTATTAGGGGAACAACTTTGAATAATTCAAAAGAACCAGGAAGGTCATCTCCTGCAAACACTGAGCTGTCGGTTGGTCAAGCCATGAAGACCGAATTCCTAACAGCAATGATGGATCTCCAGCAACAGATACGCTTGCGGGCATATGAGATCTATTGCGGGCGCGACAGTGCATCGGCCACAGCCATTGATGACTGGCTCAAGGCTGAGCAGGAAATTAAAGCCAGGGCAGTCGTAAAAAGAAACGACTATTAGATTAAAAGGAGTGTTTTATATGTGGACGATTCATAAAATATTTTTTTTCAGTTTCATAATGGTGGTGATATCAGCTATTTCTTCAAATGCTGCTGATTCTCTTGATGTCACTCCGTCGCACCCAACAATCTCTGACTCGATCAGATTAAACATTATTATCCAAAGTTGGAACTGCTGCACTCAATTCGTTTACGACTCAAGCGCAGTTACTCTTCTCAACGATTCCACAATCACGCTTAGTTTTACGTCTTCCGGACCGAATGTTTGCACCAGACCTTGCGTCCCCGGAGTGATACCGGTTCTCAGGTATAAGAGAGGATATTTGCCAGCAGGCAATTATTCCGTATACGAGGAATCTCAATCATGCACAGGCCAGATTTGTCCACAGGAAGCCCTCATCGTGGCGCAAACGCTTATTGGCAAGTTTACGGTCTCACAGTCAACTGCAACGCTTTTTCAACAGAAATCGATGCAACTAGAGGATATTGGGAAGTTATCCGGGAACTTGCATGTTTATAATATTCGAGGGGCGATTGTGCCCTCAAATTTAATCGGGGCATCGAAACAAACATCTGGAGTTTACTTTGTCAAACCCGACAACCGTGCATCAGTGAAAATGAAAATCTGGTATTGATAGGCTTATGAAAAATTGAATATTTTTGGTCATCATTTTGGTCATCATGCTCAGTGGTTTTAATAGCGATAATAGCAGTAAATATAGCGATAATAGCGATAAAATCGCCATTGTCAAGGGCTCATATCCTTAGTTTTGAAACTTTAAAAAAAATCGGCAAATCTCGATTAAAGTCACGCAAAAGTCACGCATTTGATAATTTTTAATTATTAAATCTGTTTAAAATCAATGCCTTATATCGAAGAAGCACTACCTTGGGGTGGTAGGGGTCGCAGGTTCAAATCCCGCCACACCGACCATAAAAAGCTCCTCCTTAAAAGAGGGGCTTTTTATTTTTATCCCTATGATTTGATGACTTCATATTGATTCTCCTGTTTAATTTTATTTGACTGCATTTTCCACCCCTTTGCGGCGGATGTCTCACGTGAATGATTTCACCGCCGATTCAAGGTCAGGAAAGGTTTCGAACTTTCTTATGAGTGTGGTCGATTCAAGCAGGTCTTGAAGAAGCTTATTGATTCGCGAAAGTTTAAGATCGCCGCCACGTTCATTCACCCTCTTCTTGATTTCTATCAACGTTGCCAGGCATATTGAGCTTATGTAATTTGAGGACCCAAAGTCAAGAACGATCTTTACCCTCTCTTGATTGACAAGGTCGACAAGTGTCTTCTTGAAAGAATCGACATATTCGTGGAGAATGTTTCCACTGATGCTAACTACCGATATTTCGTCTATTACATTGATTTGTAAATCCATCTGTTTCCTTATCTTTTGCCTGTGAAAACGAGGTCTTTTCTAACCCCATGCTCCGCATGGGATAAGTTTACATTATATATTATATACACTTCGAGTACATAGTGCATGCGAAAAATGCATATACAAAGTACCGAGGTACTCCGAGTGTATAATCCAGATATAGGTACTAAGCATCGTCTTTGGATTCCAGACCATACCATTTAGGGCGGAGTTCCCAGAGTCATGATTTTTTTCCTTAATAATATAATATGCAGCGACCTTCGGCCATACGCTCATGACACTGAATAATTGGTCCCTTGGAAACACGCCATAGAGTTCTATTGTATTGATGTTGCGGGAAAGGCTTTTTAAGACCGCTAAGGCCATTTTCTGAGTCTTAATGTACGTTAGGATCCGTTTTCTGTAGTGACCCATACTTTATCCCCAATAATACCTCTTTTGAGAATATATTCTTAAAAACAGGAATGCACATTTCGCGCGCATGGCAGGTTGCTCCCGGCAAACATAGCTGTTTCACTCGCAATCCTCGTGTTTTTCACGTTTTGAAATCCTTCATGGCACGGTAGTTGCGTTTGTATTAAGAAGAACACAGTAAGCAGTGTCGAGCAAAACTTTTACCAAGGAGAATGTCATGAAATCCAGCATCAGGGACAAGATGGAAGGAATTGGTCACCAAACAAAGGGGATTGTCAAAGAAAACGTAGGGAAAGTAATCGATAATCCAAGGATGAAAGTCGAAGGTACTGTTGAAAAGATCGCCGGCAAAGTTCAGCATAAGATCGGGGAAGCCCAAAAGGCTTGGAAAAAGTATTGAGGTCAGATTTATTATAACAACTAACAATAAAGGATTTTATATGTCAACTTTACTCATCGTAATAGTGATATTACTTGTATTGGGTGGCGGTGGCTTTGGCTTTTATCGGTGGCGCCGGTAACTCAACCACATGTGAAACTTTTGCATCAATTTTAACAGGAGGATAGTGTGAAGCCTATAATGCGCATGGAATGTGCGTCTTTTGCTGCTCTTTTGTCAATATTCAGCATGCAGTCGCTTTTTGCACAAGATACCACGACTGCCAATCCGGGGACGAGCCCAAATGCTAACGTTATTATCAACAATGACAAGAATCCACCCAAAACGGCAAAGAAGGAAACTGCCGATTCTCTCGCCAAGGCGCAGGCGAGTACAACTGCCGGCACTGGCGGTGATTCCATTGGGGGACAGACGCCATCGCAACGCACCGCTTTACAGAGGCGCCGCGTCGCGTATAATTTCGCGACTGTCGGTTTTGGTCCTGCATCAATAAAAAAGATGGGGGTAGACAACGAGTTGTGTTACAGTTTTTTTGCCGGACGGCTATGGGAAGTCAATCCTTATGCCGCAATCAAGGCCAATTTTGAAGTCACAAGCGAGTTTAGACAAGCAGTAATGGGCCTGCTGGATTTGGGCGCCAATTTCTATTTACTAAATGCGGATGTGGCTCCCTATCTTGGAGGAGACCTTGGATTTGGCGTAGGACACAATGCCAAAGGCGAGACTCCGTACGGATTTGATCTGGGCGGGGCGCTCGGCATTGTTTTTTTCAGAACCTCTACAGTGCAGATGAGTATCGAAGGCAAAGCGAACGTGGTTTTTGACACACGCAATAATGATTATCCTAACATTTACACCGTGCGACTTGGTGTAATGTTTTGATATTGGTGATCCGTCAATGCCCCAGCCGGCTTGGGGCATTGGTCGCTTCCAGCGATGGAGTCAGGGGGGGGTTTTGTGATGAAAATCACCCGCTTGTCGAAAACCAAAACTATTTCCGCCCACCAATTTAATGCCCCTTTTTCGCAGCTTTGTGCGGAATAATGAAGACGAACAAAAGAATAAGAACGAAAAGTGCCGCAGATACGGTGTAGCGGCTGATGTGCATGCCGCCCGCTTCTATAGGTTTGTCAAGATAATCTCCGGCAACCGCGCCCAATGGACGGGTAAGAATGAACGCCGACCAAAACAAAATGGTGCGGGATATCTTTGTCCTATAATAGGCTATGCCTATCACGACAAGTAACGCGCTGAAAACCATGGCGCCGTGCACATACCCGAAACCGGCGGTGTCGGCGGTCCAATCGCCGAGCGCAGTACCTAGAGTCTGAGAAAACATGATCGTTACCCAGTAGAACAGTTCTGATTTTGGAGAACTCACGGTATTCACGGCGATTGAGCCGAGTGTTCGATGCCATACAAACAATGAAGTCATAAGAAGGATGAACAAGACCGTTGTGCCGCCTGCATACCCAATATGCAGCGATCGGTCGGCAAAGTCGGCCATGGTCGTCCCTATTGTCGTGGTCGCAATGATTGTTGTCCAATAAATAAGCGGGTAAAATTTCCTGGTTCCTATTTGCACAGTGACCATACT
>Ga0182027_10008507_pt1 | contig 14923 bp, 15 predicted proteins | sample 712E1DmetaG_FD_121300 | JGI IMG/M metagenome (GOLD analysis project Ga0182027, IMG submission 121300) | Permafrost microbial communities from Stordalen Mire, Sweden - 712E1D metaG (Illumina Assembly) | ecosystem: Environmental > Terrestrial > Soil > Wetlands > Permafrost | place: Sweden... | reverse complement strand
GGGTAGAGCCCAAAAGAGCGTCATTATTAATATCAAAATGATTTCTACAGAGCAAAGGATACATCGAAGGATTCAGATTATCAGAAAAAGGCACGCTACCAAAAAATTACTTCTTCCCTGCAATCGTTTTCATTTTCAGCATCGCCACGATCGCATCCATGTCCACGTGCTCTTCAAAGAGGTCCGCAAGAGCATCATAGGGATCTGCTGCTACGGCAGGGACATGAGTAAACGGAAGACCTTTTTTTTCATGCAGGTACGAGAGCAGGGCATTGACCGCTGCCGGGTTCTGGAAGATCCCGTGCATGTACGTCCCGAAAACCAATCCGTCATTGCTTACGAGTCCGTCCCCGTCCAGTGCTTCCCGGCAGGTGCCGGGCTCTGTCGTACCCATGTGGATCTCATAGCCGGTGACGGTTCCCATGGCCGAAAGGATCGGGAGAACAGGCCGGGCAGCCCTCGTCACCTGCGTTGTGTTCTTATGGTAGCTCGTAAAATGCGTGGTACAGTCCAGCAGGCCGAGGCCCGTATAGGTGCCGGCAGCGGACTCAAAGCCGGCATCGATGAGCGTTTTTCCCAGCATCTGATACCCGCCGCAGATGCCGATGACCGGTATACCTGCATCCCTCACGCGGATGAGTTCGCGATCCGTTCCCGCTTCCTTCAGGACCTTAAGATCATCGATGGTGTTCTTGGTCCCGGGAAGGATAACACAGTCATATCCATCAAGAGAGGCCCCTGGCTGCACATAGTCCACGGCAGCATACTGTTCGAGCAGTTCGAAGTCCGTGAAATTCGCAATCCGATTGAGACGGATAACCGCGATCCGCACACCGCCCCCGCCCGTCCGTTTGTCACCGAGAGAGAGTGAGTCTTCGCTCGGAAGGGGGAGTGTGAAATACGGGACAACCCCCAGCACCGGCACGCCGCACAGTTCTTCAATCTTTGTTACCCCGGGTGCAAATATCGACGGGTCGCCGCGGAACTTGTTGATGATGATCCCCGCAACAAGCGGCCGGATATCATCCGGAAGAAGGGAAAACGTCCCATATACCTGTGCGAAAACCCCTCCCCGCTCAATATCGGCAACGAGGATGACCGGGATTTTAAGGGACTGTGCCAGCAGGGTGTTGGCAATGTCCCGGTCATAGAGGTTCAGCTCTGCGGCACCACCTGCACCTTCCACCACAACCTGCCCGTATGCGGCAACGAGGCGGCTGTAGGATTCCAGCGCTTTTTTCAGGAGATAGGGGGTTTCCCGGTAATATTCCGTGATCGGGATGTCCTTCCAGGGGCGGCCGTTCAGCACTACCTGAGATACGCAGTCGCCCTTGGGCTTGAGGAGCACCGGGTTCATATCCGTATGGGGCGGGACTTTCGCGGCAAAGGCCTGCATGGCCTGTGCCATACCAATCTCGCCACCTTCCGGTGTGACAAACGAGTTCAGGCTCATGTTCTGGGACTTGAACGGAGCAACCGGTATCCCGCGCCGGACCAGACAGCGGCAGATTGCGGCAACGGTTACACTCTTTCCCACGTGCGATGCCGTGCCCATCACAAAGAGCGACATATCCTGCAATAGATTCTGACCCGGATGATAAAAACAGGTACTCTTTTGTCCGGACCCTCAGGGCAGACCCTGCTGATTCTGCCGGAAAAGGCCTATTTCCTTCTCATTTTTGAGAATATCCACCTCTTCCATGCCAAGACATAAATAAAGAGAAACGTAAAAATACATGTAATGATTGGTGGGATTTGCCCGACGTGTGGACTACCTAAAGAACTATGTATCTGTGAGGAGGTAGCAAAGGAACAGCAAAGGATCAATGTCAAAGTGAACAAACGGCGCTACGGAAAAGAAGTGACCGTTATCGAAGGGCTTGATCCGACGGATATTGATCTCGAAGACCTTTCAAAATATATGAAGGGAAAACTTGCCTGTGGTGGTACGGTCAAGGGCAATTCGATCGAGTTGCAGGGCAACCACCGCGACCGCGTCAAGGATTTGCTGTCGCTCAAGGGTTACAGTCTGGAAAATATTTCCTGACCTTTTTTTCAATCCGATTTTGATATCTACGGAACAGTATTGTCTGGATGAAATACCAGGTATTATCGTATTTTCCCCATACTCCCGTTCCCTTCCTTGATAACCCCTGTGCATCCGGAGTGCGTGAAGTAACAGGAGAACCGGTTATGAGAATGGGATTCTGGAGAAAAATGTGTGATTTTTTTTAAAAAAGGTTCAGATAATAAACCGGAACACAACCCATGCAATGATGAGCATGATTGCCGAGTATTTCAGGCCTCCGACAAAACGCCCCTCACCCATCTGCCCGGCAACAAGACCGGAGAAGAACCCCTGCAGCATCGCCGCGTGGGAGAAGAGCCGCTTATAGAGGAAGAGATCAATTATACCACCGAAGCCCACGGCACCGGATCCCGTGGCCTTCGCACCGGCGGTTGCCATCGTTGTCAGGAATGACGACACGAGAATGGCAATGACGCCACAGAACACGGCAAACGCAACCAGCACGATGACAACGTAGATAATCATGTTGTTGGCACGTTCTTGCTGGAGGTTCACCACTTCGAAAGTATCCTTTGCCGCCGCCCGCAGCACTTCACTCACATCACCGCCGGCCCGGCTCGCCTTCGCAATCAGGTCTACGCTCCGGTCGGCAACTTTCGTACCAAGACCCTGCCCGAAGAGGTAGAGCGCCTCAACGAACCCGACTCCCCAGGACATTGTGTTGTCGAGCTTGCGGATATGGGGCGTGAGCGTCCCGTATTCTGCAGTCGCAACAATGTGCACTGCGGCAGGAAGGTTCATACCGGAATCGTTCATCCCGGCAAGGTCGCGGAAGAAGTTGGGCAAGGCATTTTCCAGATTTTTGACCCGTCTCTGTTCCTTGAAATCGAGGAGAGCGAGAGGTACAATAGAAAGGAGCACGGCAAATACTGCAAGGTCATCGATCGAAGTCGTTTTAAAGAATACCGCCATGCCGTACGACCTCACCATGAATAAGGTCCCGCCGATAAATAACAGCAGGCTGAGCGGGATGCACACAACAAGGATATTTTCTGGTCTCTCGGTGAGCACCTGAAGGGGATGCTTCATAAACCGCCCGAAGCCTTCCCGGGTCTGGCGCTCCTGCTCAAGTTTGGTAGTGATCTCGGCAAATTCGGCTTCCATCGAAGATAACTCGGTGGGGGTTACCTGATTGTTGACCGGTTCGCCTTTATTGAGCAGACGGTTAGTAATATCTTTTATTCCCATATCAGGACTCCGGGGTCATTGCACTGATCAGAATCACAAACCCAATGCTGCCAAGAGGAAGCATGAGATAGATAACGGCATAGAGGAACATCGGCTTGTTGTCTCCGGACATAGTTGACATGATCGACTGGAGGATGATAAGGAAAAGGGTCCCGGCCACCATTGCCGTAACGTACGACTCGGAAATAAGTGAAAGGGTATCAAGGAACAGTTTCTGGGTCTGGCGGTTCTCGAGGGCATACTGGTCAGCCTTGTTCCGGAAATAATCCGTCAGGTTACCCCCGCTCGTAATGCTCGCCATAGCACCCTGCAGGAACTCTTTCATCCGACGGCTGGGAGTACTGGATGAAACCAGCCGCATTGCATCGATGAGATCCCGTCCGAAGATGTCGATCTCCCGGGCAATATACCGGGATTCCACGGAACTTTCACCATATATCGGGCTGTCCGCGAGGAGCCGGAACACCTCAGCCGGTGTAATACCGGCAGTGGACATTGAGGTGATATAGTTGATCGCATACGGCAGGCTCGCATCAATGTTTCGCTGCCGGTTGCCTGCCTCTATATTCGGATAAAGAAGGAAGACAGTATAGGTAAGACCACCGAAGATTATTAGGGAAAAAAGGGTAATGATAATGGTACCGATGATCAGGGTGTAGGGTGTAAATCCTACGAGGAAGCCGGGTACGGCTCCCTTGTATTTCACCAGAGTGGGAAGCCTGAAAATCCACGAGAGAAGACCGATGAATATTGCTGCTATAAGACCGATGAGAATGGAGCTGAAAAACGCTGTAGAAAGATACACTTCGAACGGGGTCTTGAGCCGTGCCGATATGATATCGTTTCTCAACTGGGAATACTCAACCCGTTTCGCCTTCATCCGTTTGCCAAGAAGATTGAAACAGAACCGTTCGTAACTATTCATAGAGATCCTTCCTTATTTTCTCGATGACTGATTCCGGATCGTGATGGTAGGATATGAGGATCTTTGCAACATCCTTGTAATGGCGGATCTTCTTAATCCTCATCCATTCAAGAACTTCCTGCCGGCGCTTGAGTTCTTCGCGCATCCGGTTATCGCTCCAGCCTTTTGCCTCCATTATCTCTTCGAGAAGATAGGATTTCCCGGAGTAGGAGTGCTCGTCGGTTGCTGACCGCCACTTGAAGACCTCGTTCGTGATCAGTTCATTGGTCCTCGGATCGATATCCAGGATCTCAATGATCTGCTTATTCCGCCGGATACGCTTGCCCCCGACATTCACCTGTACCTGGATAAGAACAAAATCCAGTGCCGAGAGCATGTTCCGCGGCACGTCCATGGGCGGGTTCTCGATACGATGCACGACACTGGCAACAGAGTCCGCGTGAATCGTGGAATAGGTGACGTGGCCCGTACTCATGGCCTGGAACAGGGTCTGGCATTCCTTGCCACGGACCTCCCCCACGATGATATATTCGGGCCGCTGCCGCATTGCAGCACGCAGCAGTTCGTACATATTGATCTCGCCCCTTCCTGCGGTATCGAAGGAATCCCGGGTGACACTCGGGATCCAGTTCGGGTGGGGGAGTTTCACTTCGCGGGTATCCTCAAGCGATACGATCTTTGACATCGGGGGTATGAACAGGGAGATGGCGTTGAGGGCAGTGGTCTTCCCCGATGCGGTTCCCCCGGCAAAGATGGCGGACTTGCCAGCCTCGACACAGAGCCAGATGTAGGCGATCGCGAGCGGCGAGAAAGTATGCCACTCGATAAGATCCGTGGGCGTGATCGGCTCATCCTTGAATTTACGGATGGTGAAGGTCGATCCATGCGCGGTCACTTCCTGACCGAGCGTCATCTGGATACGCGAACCGTCCTGCATGGAAGCATCAAGGATCGGTTCGGCAATGGAGATATACTTGCCAGACCGTTGTGCAAGCTTGGTCACGAACGAGTCGAGCTCTCCTGCATCCTGGTAGACAATCGAGGTTCTCATGGACTCATAGCTGGAATGGAAAGCGAAGAGCGGGGTATTGATGCCATCGCACGAGATATCCTCGATATATTTGTCATGCATGATCGGGTCGATCAGCCCGTTACCCAGGAAGTCCTTGAACATATGGTAGTGGATCTTCTCACGCTCGAGGGGAGAGAGATTGAGCCCGAAGTCCAGCATGATGTCATTGGTTGAAGTGCGGAGTCTCTGGCGTGCTTCTTCCTTTGAGATATCCTTGGTATTGATATCCAGAATGTCGAACAGGCGCTCCTTGAGTTCCTTTAAGAGATCTTTTTCCGGATCGGAGAGTTCGGGCTCGAGGAGCTGGTAAAAGTATTCATGAGCGGCATGGTCGTAGGTGATCCGGACATAGGCATACGGTTCATTGACCGGGTACATCTCCACCTCTTCGATGCCGGGGTTGGGGGTAAAAGAGAGGTTGACCAGCGGGCCATGGATCTTCGGGTCGTATTCTTCCTCTTTGGAGCGGATTGTCTTGAAAATGGATGCAAATCCGAATTTTTTTAACTCGGACTTTCCTTTGACCTTTTCGGTGAGGGTCTCATCATCTATGTCGAGGTCCTTGAATCCGGCGGCGGAGAATTCCTTCTTCCAGATCTCGGTAAATTCCGCCGGCAGCGCGCTGGAACCGGTACCCTCGAACACATTGATCCGCCCGTGCAGGTTGAGCTCATCGATCTTGAAGGTTGCACCCTTGGGAAGGATGAGGCCGGCGTAATCGGTTATCTGGTCAATGCTGATGATCTTCTCTTCAGCTTCAGTCATCTGAGGGGTTTCTTCCGCAATCTTGTATGCCATTTTCTTGGCTGCTTTTCCCTTCCGCACCGCAGCCTCGCGTTCCTCATCGACGATCCCGGCAACGTTATCTTCTGCAACCGAAGCCGGGGCCGGAGTGGGCTCTGCTTTTGGAGGGGGAACATCTCCCCGTGCATGCATCCTTTCGGGGGCTTTGCGCGTCTCCCTGCCATCCTTATTAATAATAGGCCACGAGGGTTCCGCGGGGGTCAGGACCGGTTCAGACAATGGTTCGGTCTGGTCATCGGAGTCAAAGAAGAGACTCTCCAGAGGATCCGGGGGGATTTTTGAGGGGGATGGGCTATCCGGATCTGGTCGTACAGGAGCTGGGATGGGCCCGGGTTTATTTGCCATACTCAGTTCCTTTATCAGTGCCGAAAAATCCCCATTACCGGACTCCGTGGCACCGGCTCTGGGCGACGATTTTTCTGCTACCGGGGACCGCTGAGGAGTGTCCTTTTTCTTTCCCTTAATCATCTTCATAAGGGATTCAACCTCTCCGAGCGTATCGTCGTCTTCTTTGTTCAAGTCCAAATCAGATAACCTCCTCTTACAGCCTGTGCTGGTTGTGCACAATATTACGCTAAAAGATAATTTACATCAGAGTATATCTATTCTCCGGATACTTCCGTTATCATATAAAAATAATCGTAAAGTGAAAAACGGCTCCAGACATGCCATATTCCTGAATTTGAAGAACATCTCATGCCTTAACGGCACACTTCGGACTGGATACTCTTGAGTATTACCCGGATCAGCCCCAGCTGCGTTTCTGCAGTGGTGAAAACGCACAGGAACAGGTCACCGCAGGGAGCAATAATGAACTTGTTCTCGGCAGTCTCAAGGATCATCTGGTCGAGCGGACCGGCGTTCATATCCTGAGCGATCTTGACGCCGGCTCGCATGAAGTCCTCTGCCGACGCTGCCACGTGCTCGAAATCGGCATCCCCCATGGACTGAACGGGGAATCCCTCAAAAAAAGCAGACACGGCAATAACCCCCGGCTGGATCAGTATCTTTTTTAACTTATCCTCGTCAAGGTATTCAGGAGATCCCCCGGCGGTTTCCCGTACTTTTTCAGCAGTTTTTGCCAAGCTGGGCGCGGGGGCTGACGGGGGTGTTTCCTCATCGGCAATCAGCAGCCGGGAGTCGAGGCAGATCGCAAGAGCCCGCGCAAATTCCGTGTCACTGTATTTGCGGAGATGGAATGTCTGTACGGCTCCTGAATCATCGAAATCCTTGGTTATATGCGAAAGGGCGCTTTTTCCCTGATACGAATCAGTGGCTGTGCGGAACATCGCAGCCTGCAGTCTGCCCTCGTCCATGAGGATAAACCCAATTCCCGATGAGGCCCGGATCTCGACAGCCCCACGGAAATCCGCCAGATCATCGAAAAATTTTTCATCCAGGGGACTGGCAATGGTTCCCCCGTCAGTTCCCGCAGGTAATTTCATAAAAAGAGAGAGAACAAATCAAAGCGCAGCAACAATACGCTCTTTATTTTTCTTAAGTTCGTACCTGATCCTTCCGACGTTCGCGGTTGTATCCGCAACAAGTGCTATAAGTTCATCAGCAGATAGCGGTGAAAGAATAATGGGACCTTTTTCCAGTTCGACAAGCATCTGCAAAAGCTCGCCCTTACCGAGAGTATTGCCCATCGCTTCTGAGGTTCCCAGACCTGTCGAAGCCATGGCACCGAGCGCTTCAATATCCACCTTGCCGGAAACCGCACTCTCAATAACAAACCCATCTCTTCCAACAACAACCGCTGCTGATACCCCTTCCACTTTCAGAAACTCCTCTAGTAATGGTTTCAGCATTTTTTCACCACTTAATAAATGTATCTCTCTATTCTTTTGCTATTAAAATGTTGGTCTTCGATCTTCATTCCGACAGGAATCATAGATCCATGCTACGAAATAAACCGCGGTAACAAGGCAGATAACGGTAAATTGAGTATCAATAAGAGAGCGATCCACTATGCGGCAAAACCGGCTGCAAAAAGCGCGGACAAAGATATCTTTCGATCAAAAAGAAATTATATAGTCCGACACCGCACACCTACACATAATGCAACTTCCGAGGGGAACGTTTCGTGAGATCAGGAAAAGTGTGGCGATTGAGAGCCTCTTGAAAGAGTTGGACGGGGAAAAATATACCGGTGTTGCCAACATTTCATCACCATCACTGACCGGTACGCTCGTTTTCAAGGCAGGAAAATGCATCCTTGTCAAGTTCCAGAACAATCGTGGCGATGTCGCAATGGACGAACTCTTAAAAGCCGAAAGTGAAGCGGTGGATGCGGTCCTCTCCCTGCTCGGCGACGCACAGATCGGGCTGGCACTGGAATTCAACAGGCAATGCCGGATCCTGAAGCCCCCCGGAAAGCATGCTCCGGCCCAGGTCTCCCACCGGGCCGCGCCATCTGCCTCGCGTGAACCTCCACGGTCTGTCCCGGCACAGAAGCCTGCAACACCCGCTGCACCGTTGAGACCCCCGGTAAGATCCGGGCCTATCCCCCAACACGTCTCTGCACCAACGTCCTCCCCCCAGGCCCCGGTTCCCTCATCACCTCTGCACCAATCCCAGTTCTTCAAACCTGCATCGCAGGTTCCCCCGTCACCCCGGACACCGTCCGCCTGGCATGAGGATGAAAAGAAGCGCGAAGCGGATGAGCCGCCCGAAAAAGACAATGACAACGGCATCTTCGAAAGCGACCTTGACACCTTTGATACCATGGACATCGACAACGTGACCGATAAGATCCGCACCGACTGCAAGACCATGATCAAACAACTTCAGCTCGAACACCTGTTGGAGCGCTGAAACAAGAGTACAAAGGGAGGGTTTTACATCGCGCAACTTATCGCCGGTATTGACAATACATTCCTCTATATTATCGCGATTCTGATTATCATCATATACGCCGCTGCCCTGCTCCTGCATACGGTAAAGAAAGCAAAGGAGAAACGCGCACGGAGGCAGCGCCTCGCATACCAGCAGGTAGTAAAACCCAATCCGGTCTCCGTACCGATACCACATTCCATGCAGGTCAGGAAACAACAGCCCGTTACCGCTCCCGTTCCTGAGGTGGACATCCTGGAAAACTGCCAGGACTTCCAGCAGAGCCTTCTTGCGCTGACAGGTAAATATTCCCTTGATTCGTTCACCATTGCCACTTCTGACGGGCTCGTCTTCGCGTCATCCGGAGGCAACACCGCACAGGAGGATGCTGCCATCTACAGCAGGAAATATGACGGTAAAAAGCCGACGGGCATAGCCCTGTTTCGCCTGAACCATAAAGGTTCGGAGCTGGTGGGCATTGTCCGGTCAACAGATATTATTACGGGAGTGACACAGAAATGTATTGAGAGCGACATAAAAAAAATATTAAACAAGTGGATATAAAACGATATGAGAAAATCCCAGTAATCTTATATAAATACAATAGAAATACTCATCACTACAGGGTGTTTAATGGTCAAGGTTTACACGATTGCTTCCGGAAAAGGCGGTACTGGGAAGACTACTGTTTCTGTTAACCTCGGCACAATGCTTGCCCTGCTGGGCAAGGAAACCTACCTCATGGATGCAGACATCGGCATGGCGAACGTTGGCCTCATCCTCGGTCTGCAGAATGCACCGATCACCCTGCACGAGGTTCTTGCCGGGAAAGGAAACATCAACGATGCAATTTACGAAGGCCCTGGTGGACTGAAGGTCATCCCGAGCGGTATCTCACTCCAGGGATTCCAGCAGGCAGATCCAGACAAGATTCGCGATGTCATGGGCGATATCGTGAAGCGCTGTGATTTCCTGCTGATTGACGCTCCGGCAGGTATAAGCAAGGACGGCGTGGTCCCTCTTGCCGTTGCCGATGAAGTCATCCTTGTCGTCAACCCGGAACTCTCATCCATTGTAGACGCCCTGAAAACCAAGATCCTGACGGAAGTTGTCGGAGGGCATGTCCTGGGAACCATCATCAACCGGATTGACCAGAGCAAGACGGACATTATCTCCAAGAAGATGGAGAAAGTCCTTGGCGTTAAAGTTCTCGGCATCATTCCGGAAGACAGCAATGTCCGCCGTTCAGCTTCGGCAAAGACCCCGATTGTCATCAAGTTCCCGACCTCCCCGGCATCGAAAGCCATAAAGCGGATCGCCTCGGATCTCGTCGGTGTGGCATATAAGGAAGAGAAATCTGTCGAAGTCAAAGAAGGATTTATCGACCGTTTCAGCAAGGCCCTGTTCAAGAAGAAGTCCGAGAAATAACGTTCCAGCTCCCCCTGTTTTTTAATTGTTCTTATATCGGTCCTGGTGTTCGCTTTTTACTGATGTATAAAACATTTTCCAACGGCGGGAACAGTGCCGGTTCGAAGAACATGATGGATATCCTTGTATCTCCTCTCTCTCGAGATTCGACATCACAAAACAGAAGTTCACGCAAACCGTATTCTGCTCAGTTGCTGAGCCAGCTCAGATCTTTTAAGTCTTCTATCTCGTTCAGGTCAACGTGCAGTTCTGCAGCCTTCTCCGGGCTTACTCTGGCCCTGCCATGGTGGCTGCAGATCTCGGCACCGGAGGGCGATGTGCTGTCCCTTATCGATTTACCGGATTCTATCAGCCCGTAATCCTGGTAGACTGCAGCATCGCGGAATGCACCCTCAACTCCTTCACTGAACAGGGTATCGAACGCATTGCGGCACATGAGCTGGTTCTCGAATTCCGACGGGATAGAGTTACCTGCATTGAACGACAATGCAATCGAATTGAGCTTGCCGGTGATCAGGTTTGCGAGCATGTCGAGATCGTGCGTGTTACCGGATGCAAGGAACAGGATATTGAAATCGTCAGTATACAGCCACTGGGCTTCACCATTGTCTGTCAGGAAATGGATCCGTTCCGTTATAATCCAGCTGCCGCGTTTGATCCGGAATTTCAGGAAATGCCAGTCAGGTTTCCGTTTTACCCTGACGGGAAAAATATTCTGGAAGAGCACGGTCTTTGTTTTACCGTCCCGCATCTCATCGATCTCGATCTCAAAATAGCGGATCTTCGGGTAGGGGGGGGGGAGGAGGCAGTTCTCGTACACCTTCGATACCTCCATCAGCGGGACATCGATCGGATTTCCGACGTCGAAAAGATACGTATGGCGCTCATGCCGCCAGGCAAGCCGCCGGATCTTATGATACACAATACCGGTCACGTTTTCATCTCGCAGACGTCGGGGAATCCGACCGTGCAGTAAAAAAACCAGTAAGATTACCTTCCGGTTTAATGTAGGATAAAGGTTCATTTATAGTTTTTTTTCTATCCGGCAGGTCCGAAACATCCGGCTGCAAAGAAACGGTTATGTTTTCTTTGCCACTCTGATCTGGCCGGGGGTCTTTTTTTGGACAGGGATGGATATCCCGATAAGATCGTGCTGGTCGTTCCCGCAGATCAGGGTGCGGGATATCGGCACCATGCATCTCCGGATAATAACAGCATATGCCAAAAACAGAATTATGTTAAAAAGTAATTATAAGGTGATTAGTCCTTTTTGTTCGTGATCGTGAAGACGCAGTTCTCGTCGCCCTTGGACTTGCACTTGATCTCCTTTGCCTGAACCCTGATCCCAAAGGAGCCTTCGATGATCCCGGCAAGCAGGCCGGCCGTGCAGAAACAGACGTTTTTACCGATATTTCCGAACGATTCGGACTCGACGGTGTGGGAGAGCGTGATGGTCTTCAACTTGGTCTTCTCCTCCCATTCCTCCTTGACGAAATTGAACCAGCCCATCTGGGAGTAGAAGGCAAAGGCCATGTCGGAGAGGGTCTTGGGGTTCGTGATGCCCATCAGCTTGTAGTGCTCGACATTTTCCTTTCCCATGTCCATGTAGGCACGGTAGTTGACTCCGCTTGCCGGCGCCTCCCCCATGGTCTTCTTTAATGAATTGGTCATGGATGTAAAGATGAAACGGGGCATCATGACCACTGGTTCATCGATGAGGGAGATCGTGCCCTCAAGGGGTTTGTGCTCGATGAACTCGGTAATGGCAGACTCACCTTTGACAACGGACTCGGCCTTGAACTTCCAGCTCGGTTCAACCTGGTCGCAGACAAACTCGCAGTACTCATCGCCTTTCGCATGGCAGGTCTTCTCGAGACAATACCACGACTTACCGGTTACTGCGGTGAGGACGCCTTCGATCCAGCCCTGGTGAATACCGCAGACTGCCATGTTCCAGTCCTTGAGCACTACGGATTCGAAAGTATACTTGGTCCTGATGACGATCCGCTTTTCACTGGCAGAAACCAGCTCAAACGGGGCGCCCCAGCCCTGCTGGTGCTGGAGCTTGAAGACCAGCATCAGGAATTCTTCGGGCTTTAATTCCATGCCGAGTTTCTTTAAAAGGTTATTGAGCCCGACAGAACCCGCCCCGATCGAACGGAAGAGCTTGCGCACTGCCTTGACAGCAAGTTTCTTGTTGAGGTTCGCCTCGTACATCTCATAAATAGCTTTTATGAGATAGTTGGGGTTGCTTGCAGTTTTCACACCAAAAACAGAATAGGTCCCGGCGAGCGGGTCATGCTCGATATAGGGGGTGACGGTCTTATCACCCTTGATGAGCGCCTCAAAATCCTCACGACCAATCTTCATGAATGTTTGATCTGTCATTCTCTGATTAAAGGATTTCGTATTTTATGTTTTTTTTAAAAAAAACAGGAAATATTCTACCGGAAAAACCAAAAAAACGAAAGAGTATATACTTAAATTTCGAGGGTGATCCGGGTATGGCCCGCATCAAATATGATAGGGAAGGTGGAGATCACCGTTGCCCGGTCCCTGATAATACAATCATACTTGCCGTGCAGGAGTTTGAAGCTTACCGTGCCGTTCTGGGTAGTGATATCATTGCAAATTATCTGCAGGTCTTTCCTGATGGCGACATGCACCCCGTTCAATGGTTCGCCGTTCCGCTGGACCGCGACAGAGAGCACCCCGAGACCTTCGCTCTTCCTCCCGATCTCCGGGATTAGGTCCCTGCTTCTCTTGCAGATGTGGCCTTTTTCAAGGATCCGGCATCCCACGACAACTGCTTCCACATAGTCGCGTTTCACTTCATAGAGGTCGAACTTCTCCGTACCGGAAAGCAGCATGACTGCCTTATCGCCGTACAGGATCCCTTTTTCGTCAATAAGGATGGCCCCTTCGGGTTCACCATCAAGGAGGGCAAGGTCGAATTCCCGGTCGCCACTCACCGCAACCGCGATCCCGTTTATATTCTTTGACTGGATGGATCGGATCAGTTCAGGCAGCGTGTAGGTCCCAAGCCGGGTTGAATCTGCAAGGAGCGTTCCTATGAGTTCCTGAATTTTCATAGATGTATCATCCCAAGCGCATATGCTGGCCAATTGAATCGGAAACCGGCCCTGGTTCCACACTGTGTCTGCTGGAGATATTGGCGACATCGGTATTATATATTTGCGAATTTTATCGTGGAGATCTCTCTAGCAGAAGAATCTCTTCTTATGTCTGCTCCTGTAATGATAATCCTGGTTGAAGAATTTTGTTTGAATTCTTCTCCTGTTTCGGGTCTGATGACACTCAGCGTCATACATAAGTGCTCAGGAAAAAAACGGTATACCGGATCTATGGAATCATTCTATCCGATGCTGATCTCGGCAACCGCGGTTCTTGCCACCCTGGCCTATGCCTCGTATCTCGACATCAGGGACCGCCGGGTACCGTTCATATATTGGCTTCCGATGCTTGCTGTGGGGATCTGCTGCACAGTCTTCCTGCTCTGGCAGGCCACGTCAAACCTCAGCCTGATCGCTGGCTACCTCTCCCTTGTTGCCAGTTTCCTGTATCTTGATTATCTCGATAACCGGGGAAGGACCGACTCGCCCGGTCTCACGTTTTATTACCGGAAGGCATCGATCTTCTGGTATCTCGCCCTTGTCCTTGCCCTCCCGGCCCTCTCATGGTTTGTACTTGCACCTTCCCTCAATACGCAGCTTGTTCCCTGGTATGCGATGTTCGCCGGGATATTCGGGTACGTCTCCTACATGGAATATACCGGCAGGTTTGAGGAGAGACCAAGAACAAAGCGGAAAACGCAGGAGATGGATGTTGCCCGGGCCATCAGCCGCTGGTACTTCGTCCTGATCATCCTGATCTACATCGTAACCACCACCCTGATGCTCTTTTACCAGGGCAGCTGGGGTGCACCGGCCTCCCTTATCCTCCTCATCACGGTGTTCTGCGGAGTCTTCTACACTTTCGGGAGAATGCACTTATTTGGCGGGGCTGATGCATGGGCACTGATCTTCATCGCGTTCTGTGTCCCCACATTCCCGTTCACGCCGCTGCTTGGCAACCCGCCGCTTCTTTTTCTGGCATTCACTGTACTGCTCAACGCCCTGCTGCTGAACCTCGTGGCACCGGTCGGGATCTTCGCCATTAATATCCTCCGCGGGAACCGGGCACCGGTGATGTATATGTTTTTCGGTTTCCCGGTCAAGGGGGAGGAGATCCAGAACGAATGGGGATTCGTGATGGAGGATTTCGAGGAAAAACAGGGAACGGTCAGCCGGAAATTTATCGGGTTCTGGGACTCGATAAGGCGGATGTACGCGGGAGAAGATCGGGTATACACCAAGGAACTCCGGGAACAGCCGGAGAAATTTGCCAAAGAGCTTGCGATATACCGGAAGGCGGGAACCGTGTGGATCTCTTACGCGGTCCCGTTCATCATCCCGATCACGGCCGGGCTCATCTCAGCCATCTTCTTCGGGGATTTCCTGTTTGCGATCATGAAGATTTTTGTGACGGGATAAGACGATGCTGAACCTGAAATTTGTCGATG
>Ga0182027_10008506_pt1 | contig 14925 bp, 13 predicted proteins | sample 712E1DmetaG_FD_121300 | JGI IMG/M metagenome (GOLD analysis project Ga0182027, IMG submission 121300) | Permafrost microbial communities from Stordalen Mire, Sweden - 712E1D metaG (Illumina Assembly) | ecosystem: Environmental > Terrestrial > Soil > Wetlands > Permafrost | place: Sweden... | reverse complement strand
TCAGCATTTTCTCGGTGCTTTTCAGGCCGTGGCCGGTGAAGACGGTCACCGCCAGCTCGCCGGCCGGTTTATCGACCAGGTAACGCGCCGCCGCAGCCGTGGTGGCTGCCGAAGTTGGCTCGACATAGGCGCCCTGCCGGCTGAGCTCAACCAGCGAGGTTTCCACTTCGGCGTCGCTGACGGTGAGGAAGTCCCCGCCGCTTTCACGCACTGCCTGCACGATCCGCATACCGCGCACCGGTTCGGCGATGGCGATGCCTTCCGCCAGGGTATCCTTTTTTTCGATGGCCGGCACGTAATCCAGGTTTTCTCGGAAGGCCCTGGCCAGCGGGGCGGAATTTTCCGACTGGACCGCTACGATCTTGGGCATCTTTTTGGTTTCACCGGCGGCCAGCAGCTCTTTAAAGCCGATATAGGCGCCCAGCAGGAGCGTGCCGTTGCCCGCCGGCAGGATGACCGTGTCGGGCGCCTGCCAACCCAGTTGTTCCCACACCTCGTAGGCCCAGGTCTTGGTGCCATGGAAGAAGAACGGGTTCCAGGCATGGCTGGCGTAATAATGGGTGCCGGCCGCCGCCAGGACTGCCCGCGAGGTGTCCTCGCGTGAGCCGGGCACCAGCACCAGCCGCGCCCCATACATCTCGATTTGAGCGGTTTTGCCCGGTGAAGTCGAAGCCGGGCAGAAGATCTGGCAGGCAATGGCTGCCCGGGCGCACCAGGCCGCCACAGCGCAGCCGGCGTTGCCAGACGAGTCCTCGACTACCTCGCGGATGCCCAGTTCTTTGGCCTTGCTGATCAGCAGCGCCGCCCCGCGGTCCTTGTAAGAACCGGACGGGAAAAGCTGGTCCTGCTTGACCAGGATCTCCCGCCCGCCCAGCTTGAAGGTAGTCAGGGGAGTATACCCTTCGCCGAAGGTGATGATGTTACGGTCATCTTCGAGCGGGAGGGCTTCGCGGTAGCGCCACAGCGAGTGGGGGCGGGAAGTGATCGCCTGGCGGTCGAAAACGGGGGTAAATTCAAGGTCCAGCAGGCCGCCGCACAAACATTTCCAGACGGGGTCTTTTACCGAATATCTATCGCCACATTTTGAACAGACGAGGTAGGGCATAGGATCAGGGTACCTTTCCTGAAAATTTTTTAACTCAGGCGTTGTCCGGTTTATTATAATCTTGCAGTTGGAATAAAAGACCAGGAAGGGGAACAGATCTAAAAGAGCGACTGAAGTCGCCACTACAAAGAAAATGCGCCAGATGAATTATTTTCACCGGGCGCACGTGGGTACAATCCAGGTTTATTGAGAAAATTTCAGCTCAATCAGACAGGTGAACCAGGCTCTTCTCTGCCGTCAGTAGAATCGGCTGGTCTCCTTCTTCCTCTTCCTTAAAGCGTTCAATGATGGCTGAGTAATCCGGCAGCAAACGCTCATAGGGGCCGGTCATCAGCGGAGATGAAATGATGTAATCGGCGGTTGCCCGGTCGCAGGCGACGGGAATATTCCAGACTACTGCTATCCTGAGCAGGGCTTTTACATCTGTGTCGTGGGGCTGCTGTTCGAGTGGGTCCCAGAAAAAGATCAACAGGTCGATATCGCCTTCGGCAATCCGTGAGCCGATTTGCTGGTCGCCGCCCAACGGCCCGCTTTGCAGACAGGTGACATCGGTTCCCAGGGCGTCTTTGAGCATGCGGCCGGTTGTGCCGGTGGCAATCAGCTCGTGTTTTAATAAGAGTTCGCTGTTATAGCAGGCCCATTCCAGCAGGTCATGTTTCTTGTTATCGTGGGCTACCAGGGCAATGCGTTTTTTCCGTGCCACGCCGTCGGGATTGGCCGGAGGCGATTCCGTAACAGATATTTCAAGGGTGTTGCTCATAATCAATCTCCTTTTCATTATCCTTTCCTCGAACCCTTGCCCAAGTTTTGGAGAAAACACCTGAAAGATCTCAGGTTTCGTTTTTGCAGGCTGGCCCTTTCAGGCTGCCTGTTCAACTTGTGAGGTAAGAGGGGGGATGGGGAGGAATAGCTCCCGATGAATGTTATCCGATAAATATAGCACACTATTATGAGATTATTATTATAATAATTATCAAATATTGTTTATAGTTTTTATAGCATTAATTAAGGACAATGTTAGCCTGGAAAACTAAAATGATGATTAATACCTTTAGATAGGCAGGTCACTGCCAATGTTTCTGAGAATTCAAACGATCCTGGAATACGGTTAGAAAGGAAAGTGAAATGATTAATACACGAACCCTGGATAGGATAAGCCAGGATACTAAGAAAGTGAAAAACGACGTGGTTGAGTTGGCGAAAGATAGCTCGGCCAGAATTAACCATGGTATCGAAAAAATTGCCGGCGACGCTCAGGACACTGTATCCACTGCGGCCAAGACAGTCGCGAAAGATGTATCCCAGGGCCTGACTCAATACAACTCTCGAGTTGACGGCCTGGTGGCAAAAATTCCCGGCGACATCAACAAAAAGGCTTCCCGATACCCGTGGGTCGCCATGTCGGTGGTGCTGGTCACGGGACTGATCGTAGGTGTAGTCATTGGGGCTGCATCTTCGCATTAAAATAATAAAAATCTGATGGACCGATAACAACACGGAGGATTAATATGGGAATACTTTCATGGATCATTGTTGGATTGATTGCGGGTTGGTTGGCCGGCGTGGTAGTAAGAGGGGGTGGCTATGGCCTGCTTGGTGATATTATCATCGGTATCGTCGGCGGCCTGTTAGGCGGCTACGTTGGCACAGCGCTTTTACACATCGATGCCGCGGTAACAGGCATCAACCTGGAATCTATCCTGGTAGCATTTGCCGGAGCAGTGATATTGATATTGATCCTGCGCCTGATCAGTGGCAGACGAGTGATCAACTAAGTATCTGGCCGGAAAGTCGTAAGGGCCACTTTTTTAGAGATAAAAAAGTGGCCCTTATTTTTTTAAATAAAGAGTTCATTTTTAGATGTGAAAAACGTAGTTTTTCACATCTAAAAATGAACTCTTTAGGGTCTTAATATAAAAGAGAGGAAATGATTTTTGCATTCCTCTCTTTTATATTGCTGCCTGCCATGTAAATAACCTCGTTGGAATAATTTAATGTGTCTTTGAGAGGGTGCGTTCCAGCTCCGTTAAACGAGCGTTTACCTCCCGGGCAGCCCTTTCTTTGGTGTATCCATAGCGTTCCTGAAGTTTTCCGATGAGTTGATCGCGTTTACCATCGATCATGTCCAAATCATCGTCAGTGAGCTTTCCCCACCATTCTTTGGCTCTTATTCGTATTTGTTTCCAATACCCTTTTACGGCGGTGTCATTCATTGACAACCTCCTCTTCGATACAATACGATACTATATCCGCCCTAAAAAAAAACCATATATATTCTAAATAAATTCTAAAAGGGACAGTCCACTTTTTTATATACAAAAAACCGCAGGTTTTTTGTATATAAAAAAGTGAAACCTTGTGATTTCATTGGTTGGCCGAATGCAGGATATACCCCACGCCCGGAACGGTCTCCAGCAGGTTTTCCAGGCCGCTGCCCATTTTTTTGCGAATACGCCCGAGATAAATGTGCAGGTAGTGGTTGGAATCGCGGTATTCAGGTCCCCACACTCTGGCCAGGAGGACATCGTGGGTTAAAACTGCTTCCTGATTTTGGGCCAGCTCGGCCAGCAAGGCAAATTCTGTGCGAGTGAGGTGCAAATCGCTGCTCCCGGCGAAGGCCCGGTGTGCTTTCAGATTGATGGTGAGATCTTTAATATGTATCTCTCCATCTTGCGCAGGAACAGCAGTTTTAGAACGCCGCAGCACGGCTCTCACCCTTGCCATCAGGTCAGCCTGGGAGAAAGGTTTGGTTACGTAATCATCTGCGCCAGAATCGAGAGCCTTCACTTTCAGTTCCTCGTCCTCGCGGGCGCTCAAGACGATGATTGGCACATCCGAGCGCTGGCGGATCCACAGGCAGACGTCGATGCCGCTGATGCCTGGCAGGATCAGGTCGAGCAAAATTAAATCGAACTCCTGGGCTTTAAAGATATCCAACGCTTTTTCGCCGTCCGGGGCAACCTGCACCGCGTAGCCGCGCACCTGTAAATTTTCCCGGATCAGTTTTTGGATCTGTGGATCATCATCTACGGCCAGAATGTGTTCCATAAGTTAGTTCGCTTTCTTTTTTTGTACAGATTTAAGGGCACGGTCGACAGCCGCCAGAAGCTCGGTTGTGCTGAATGGTTTTATCAATATTTCCGTTACCGGGGGATAACGACCCCGGTCGAGATAGGCGTCGGTGATCGAAGCGGTAATCACCAGCACCGGAAAATTTTCTTTAATCGATGGATCCTGGGAAATCTGGTCGAGCAGTTCCCAACCCGTGAAATCGGGCAGTTTGATATCCAATACCATCAGGGCCGGCGGATGGGCATGCAGTTGGGCCAATGCCTGGGCGCCATCTTTGGCTTCGAACAATTGGTGCCCGCGCCCGGAAAGGTTGACCGACACCAGCTTACGCACGTTGGTTTCATCTTCAACTACTAACACATTTGCCATTTACGCCTCCTATATTAAGAATGGCTCTTTGGGAGTTGCCGTGGTGACCTCCCGGATTTGGTGGTGTTAGCGGGCCTGCGCCCGCTAACACCACCAAATCCGGGGACCTACCCCGCCAACTCCTAGAGAACCTAAAAAAGTGTTCTCCTTAGGATATAAACATGTTCACTTCCCAAATCCGTTCATCTGGCACGGATGGGTAAGGTAAATGAAACGACCGTACCGGGTTCTGTGCGGTCCTGAATCCAGATCTTGCCTCCATGCGCTTCAACCAATCCTTTGCAAATGGCGAGGCCCAGGCCGGCGCCGCGGGTACGGTTGCTGCTTTTATTTTCAAGCTGCCGGAAAGCCTCGAAGACCTGCTGCCGGTCTTTGGCCGGAATGCCAATGCCCTGGTCAGCCACATCGATCTGGATAGCGTTATCGACCGGGTAAGCTGAAATGCTAATGCGGGTTTGTGACGGTGAATATTTTGCGGCATTGCCGGCCAGGTTGGTCAGCACCTGGGCAATCCGCTGCCCATCCACGTTGACCAGCGGCAAATCGGGGGTAATTTCGAGAGATAGCACGTGGTCAGGGGTGATACCGCGCAACTGGGCCTCACTGGAAATGAAAATGTCATTCAACGACTGCTTTCTTGGCGAAATACGCAGGATGCCAGCCTCCATGCGCGACATATCCAGGAGCTGCTCGATCAGATCGCCCAGTTTGTCGGATTCTTCGTCGATCGTCTGTAAAAAATCGCGCTGTTTAGGCGCCGGCCATTCGATATCTTCGGCCAGCAGGGTGGTTGAAAAGCCTTTGATCGAGGTCAATGGGGTGCGCAGCTCATGCGAGATCATCGCCAAAAACTTGAGCTTCAACGCATTGGCCTGCTCGGCCTCCCGGCGGGCGGCAGCTTCTTCCTCCAGAAGGTGAATATTCCGGATGGCAATGGCGGTTTCGTCGACCAAACCACGCATATGCCGCAGATCTTCCTTGTTGGCCATGTGCTTTGAACTGAAATGGAGCGAGAGCAGGCCGTACCACTCGGCGCCTGCCACCAGGGGCAGGATAACCAGGCTGTGGGTACCCATATCGGCAAACCGCCTGTGGGCCTTTTCGGGCAGGTTAGGTTTTGATAGAATATCCTGGATAGTGATTGGCTGCCCGTAAGTGTAGGGTTGGATGACCCCATATTCCTCCAGCGTAAACTGGTTGTTGATAAACCTGGGTTGGTGGGCGCCTTTATTCCACTCTGCCACTACCGTACAAAACTGGGGGCGAGATTTCCCTTTAATCCAGATTTTATCCAGTAAAGCGATCGAGGCGCGGCTGGCGTCCTTAAAATAGCTGCTTTTTAAGAGCAGTCTCAGTACCTCATTCGGGCTGCGCACTTTACCGATGGCCTGGCTGATGCGGTACAACTCACGCGTGCGGGTCAGCTGCGTATGCAGGTTGCGCCGGGCCTGCTGGTGCTCGGCGATCTCGGTATGCAAATCACGGTTGGCATTTTCCAGTTGAACGGTGCGCTCTTCGACGCGCTGTTCCAACTCGGCATTTAAAACGCGCACCTGTTCTTCAGCCAGGCGGCGTTCGGCCATTTGATTGGTCAGCTGTACCACCACCGCATGTAACTGCGCTGTGCGGTCTGCCACTCGTTTTTCGAGATTGGTGTTGAGCCTTTGGGCTTCAGCATACAATAATGCGTTATCGACGGCCAAAGCTAACCGCTGGGCAATATCTTCGGCCAGGCCCAGGTCAATCGGGGAATAGCGGCGGCGGGATTCGCTGAGAACGAAGACAAAATCGCCTAAGAGTTTTCCATGGGCTTTGAGCGGTACGACCATCGCCGAGCGTGGCTCGAGCAGGCGGACCAATTTCATTCGTTCCGGGTCCGGATTCATTTCTTCCAGCATGGCAGGGGTAAGGTCAGCAAATAATACGGATTGGCCATCTAAAAAGGCCTGTCCAGTCTTATTGGTTGGCGGTTTGTTTTCAACCTGGCGAGTTGGTTGAAGCTCGTAGATCAGTTTTTCCTTATCCGGATCGACGTGTGCGGCGGCCAGGCGCTCTACCATATTATCGTGGGTGATGTAATCCACCGCGCACCAGTCAGCAATATCCGGCACCACCAGGCGGGTCACATTCCTCACCCTCTCTACATAATTCATCGAGGATGACAGGGTCAGCCCGACCTGGGCGAGCAGGTGCTGCTGGCTGGCCCGTTCGGCCAGGGCTTCTTCCAGCCTTTTTCGATCCAGAAAGATACCAATTTGATCGCCAAACGCATTGAGAATGTCGACCAGGTTCTGATCGAGAGTCCGGTTTGACCGGCTGAAGCATTCCAGGATAGCCGTAATTTTGGCGCCGCTGCGAATGGGAAAAGCCAGGGCGCTGCGTAAACCGGCCTGGCTGGCTTCGGTCGAGCGTGGAGAGGGTATCTCGGTTATAAAATCAGAGGTCCATACCAGTTCACCACTATGGAGGACCTTTCCCAGCAGACTGGCAGGATTATCTTCGAGAAAGTTGTAAATGGTGCTTTCGGCGAAACTGGCCAGTTTGTTCCCAGGGGGCGCAAACCAGACGCCTTCATTGGTCAAACCGGAGCCATCTGGTTCCACCCGCCACAGGGCGCTGAATTCCCAACCGACGGCGGCAGAAATGATTTTGAGAAATTTGGTAGCTGCCTGGCTGATGCTGTTGGATTCGGCCAGAATCCGGGCGATTTCGTACTGCATGAGCAGCTGCCGTTCTGCACTTTTGCGACTGGTGATATCGACCATCACCCCCAGGCTGCCGCGGACTTTACCATCTTCATCGTAGAGAGGCGAGGCGTATTCGTAGAGGTTCAGCAGTGTTCCGTCTGTGCGCAGGATGTCGAGCTCGACATCCTGCAGCGCCACGGCGTGGGAAGCGGCGTATTGCATGGGCAGCTCATCCGGGGGGACTTCCTTTCCATCTTTGAGTACTTTGAAAGGAAGATCTTCGCCGCCCGGGGCGCTTTTGGATGGGTTGGCGTGAGGAGGTAAATTTAACAGCTTTAACCCGGCCGGATTGAGGGTCATGTTTATCCCTTGCGGGTCGGTAGACACCACAATTCCCACCGGCAGCACGTCCAGCAGGGTTTGCAGTTCGGCAATGCGGCGGTGCAGGTCGCGGTTCAACTGGCGCAGTTCTTCCTCGAGCTCGATTTGCCGCGCTTGGGTTTGGCGGGTCTGCGGCTGTATTGTGCGTGGAAAGGCCTCCAACCCACGGGCTGTTTCTCGAGCTTTTTCCAGCAGTTTAACGGCTTGAGCGATTTGGGCCAGGGCAGTTTTATCTGGGTTAGCCGCGAAGGTTTGAAGGGCGCCCTGGGCTGCGCTAAGTAATTGAAGCAGGCTTTTCACATCGCTACCGGTTGGCTTAGAACGGATTTGATTGGAAACCTGCGATTTATTCATGCTCGATTTCTCCAAATAGGTATCTCGGTTTTAGGACTAATACCCTAATATTCGGGGACTTTCCCCGGTTTTATCCTATTATACGCAGATGAAACCGTCTGTATAGATATGTTTGATCAAAAATATAAACATTTAGGAATTATTTAGATGGCGTTTAGGTCTTTTTGTGGCATTTGAAGTTATCCTTGGGCTAATCAACCGGTAAGCAATTATGCAAAATAGAATTCCAGGATAGTAAAAGGAAAAAGAGAGAGAGAATGGAAAAAAGGATCATGACGATGGAGAACAATTCGTATCAGACGGGTGTTCAGTCTATGAATATGTTGGGGGTGGCCCATGATAAATTATTCGATCTGTTGGAAGTTCACCGTGGTGAGCGCCACATCATCGTCTTGCATACTTACCCGGACCCCGATGCAATTGCATCGGCTTATGCACACCGGTTGATCAGCGCCCATTATGATATTCGTACCGATATCGTATACACAGGTACGATCAGTCACGGCCAGAATATTGCCCTGGCGAGGTTGTTGAAGCTTGACCTGATTGCATACGAACAGACTTTCGATCTCAGCCAATATTCCGGCGCCATCTTCGTCGATAACCAGGGGACAACTACCGGCGCCCTGGGCGAAGCCCTGGAGACGGTCGGTGTGCCGGCGCTGGTGGTAGTCGATCACCATGAGATTCAAAAGCGCCTGGACCCGGTATATACCGATATACGCCGGGTGGGTGCTGTGGCGACCATCTATGCGGAGTACCTTGAATGCGGTCCATTAGAGCTGGACAAATCCAACCACGAACATGTCATCGTGGCCACCGCTCTGATGCACGGCATCATGTCAGATACCAATAATTTTGTCAAAGCCGGTCCGGACGATTTCCACGCGGCCAGTTTTTTGAGCCAGGTCAGCGATTCAGACCTTCTCAGCCAGATCATGAGTCAATCGCGCTCCAAGGAAACGCTGGAAATTATCCGCTGTGCGTTGGAGACCCGTAAAATTGTCTCGAATTATGCGATTGCTGGAGTGGGTTACTTGAGAAGCGAAAACCGGGACGCTATTCCGCAAACGGCCGATTTTTTGCTCAGCGAGGAGAACGTCCACACCTCGATCGTTTTTGGCATCGTCACCCAAGAAGGGGGGGAAGAGATGCTGGTGGGTTCTTTGAGAACCTCCAAGCTGATCCTGGACCCGGACCTGTTTATCAAGGAAGTATTCGGCAAGGATTCGGCGGGCCGTTTCTACGGAGGTGGGAAACAGACGGCCGGCGGATTTCAAATACCGGTCGGTTTTTTGGCCGGGAGGGGGCAAGATAACCATTTTGCCGATCTGAAATGGCAGGTGTACGACGCCCAGGTGAGGCACAAGATCTTAAACAAGATCGAAGGAGAGAAGGTAAAACAATAGTTTTTCGCCCATCGAAGTGTCCGCCGGTTTTGGGGCAAAAAACATGGCGGAAAAACGGCCGCACCGGTAAAATGGTGCGGCCGTTTCATTGAAAGCCCACTTTTTTATATAGGCAAAGCGCAGCTTTGCCTATATAAAAAAGTGATTTGATCAGGAGCCTTGTGAGGCCAGGCGGGTGTTCAGCAAGGCAATAACCGGGTCCGCCAGCAAGAGATTGAGGTTGGTCTGGTTGAGTGTGCCGGATGCGCTGGTGGATGATTTGCTCGAGGTGCTTGATTGCGTGCCAGATGTAGCGCCACCGTCAATACCTCCCAGGCTGGGGTCCTGCATGGCAATGCCCTGAATGTCGCCGCCCGGCCCACCACCCGCCCCGCCCTGAGCCGATTGTGTGGTCTGGCTGCTTTTTGAGGTAGAGGTCGTACTGCTTACGGTGGTTTGCGCTTCATATTTTTGCACCATTGCAGTCAGGTCACCAGTTGAAAGATCAAGGTTTTCGATGGCCTGCACCTGGCTGGTGGTCAGCACACTTTCGATTTGAACATAGAGGGCGGACATTTCGCCGGAGGTGGTATTGCTGTCTTTACTCAGGCTTTTTACTGCTTTCCACAAAGGGAGCAGTTCTTTGGCCTGGGCAGAGGTAATGGCCTGGTCGCTGCCTTCCAATTTGAGGACACCGACAGCTAATTTATTTTTCAACGGCTGGCTGGCAAAATTGGCCAGTGAGTCAGTTTGAGAGGAACTAGTTGAGGAGCTTGCCCAGGGCAGTTGGATGGCCGAGCAAGCGGTCAGGCTGAAAATCAGGATAATTGCGGATAGGATGAAGAGGGTTTTCTTTGCCATAGTTTTTTCCTTTCAGTAGTGAGGGCAAATTTCTGTTTAAAGGGTTTTTCTGATAAATTCATCATAGATGGCAAAAGTTAACAATTGGCTTAGCGGCGGTTAATTTTGTGCACAACAATTTGGCGGAATCTAAAGAAAACCTTTCCCTCTTGTAAACCAAAATTATATTTCCGCGCTGGTTGTAACGGTCTCGAAAATGGCAAAGAAGATCCTTCGCCTTCACTCGGCAGTGCGCCCTCAAGGGCGATAAACGTCAGGATGACCTGCTGTGGGAGGTCCTTCTGAACCCCGGAGGCCTTGCGCAGGGGTGAAGAATCTCAATGCCGGCCAAGAAGATCCTTCAGCTAAGAAGCTTCAGGATGACTTAAAGCGGGGCGCCGTTTGCTATCCCGCGCCAACCCGGTCAACACCGTCAACCCGAGAAACCCGAGCGCTAACACAATCAGCGTCAGAGTGAAGGCCGGGTTATTCACCCCAAAGAAATAGCTGAGGATGTTGATGCCTGGAAACAGGCACAGCCAGGCCAGGACGCAGGCGCCGAAAGACCACGGCCACAGCCTTCCCAAGAAGGCCCTCAAAGCCGCCGGAAAATGGATGCACCAACCGATTAATTGCGCGTTGATCCGCGTCGCCAGTATGCCAATCAAGATTCCAATGACGGGTGGAAATATGCCTCCTCCTACCAGGAGCATGGCGACTGCTAAGAGAATCAGGATCAACCCGCCGTTCTTCCTTTCGACAAACAGGCCCTCCCAGGCGAGAAAGGCTAAAGAAAACAGGATCGCCAGGATGCCGGTTGCCAGCATGTTGGGAACGAGCGTCATGGCCGGTTCCCCACCCATGCTGCGGAAGAAGGCCGAAGCGGGCCAGGAGGGGAACAATAATCCAGCAGGGGCTGTGCTGCCCTGCAGGATTTCACCGGGGCCGTGCTCGATACCAGCCAATCCCATCAAGGCGCTAAAAGTCAGTACGGTTACTTTCGTCGCGTTTCTCACACCATTTTCTCCTCAATTGCGCAAAGCTGGTTGGGCCCGGGTGTGACCAGGCTGCCTGCCCAGGCGCGGATCGCTGCCCAATCCCGAAAGTCGGTCGCCGGCATGCCTTTCAGGGCGGGAATCAGTTTCCATGGGAAGCGCAGGTGGTCAGGGTCGAACCTTCCACCGATCACCTCGACCGCGGCCGGCTTGAGCCAGGCCATCTTCGCCAGTTCATCAGCGAGCTGCTTACGGACCATCTGCCACTCAGCTTCATCCCCTTTCCCCATGGGGCCGCCGGCGAAAATGGCAACCGGTAATCCACCGCTTAGATCTTTGCGATAATGCGCTAAGAAATGGGCTGCATCTTTGTGCAGATGAAACATGTACAGGGGTGCTCCGAGCACCACCGCTCGGTAGCCTGCCAGGCTGTGCACTTTCTTCGCCGGTTGGAGGTCAACTGCCAGCCCCTGGTCGCGGAGCGTTGCTGCGATGACTTCGGCCACCTCCTGGGTTGATCCATGTGTCGAAACGTAAGCCACCAAAACTTTTTCTTCCATTTATATAAACCTGCCTTTTTGAGAACAAATTTTTTGATGATTGCATCATAGCGGTAACCCGCCCTTCTCGTCATCTATCAAAGGTTAGATCCCGGGTTATATTTTTGGCTCTTTGGGAGTTACCGTGGTGGCCTCCCGGATTTGGTGGTGTTAGCGGGCCTGCGCCCGCTAACACCACCAAATCCGGGGACCTACCCCGCCAAATCCCAGAGAACCATATTTTTTCTTCAGTGTGTCCTTTTCCTTGTGGTTGCGAATTCATTCGTTCTTCAGGAAAACGATTGAAATCGTTACTGCACATCGGATCCGGGTTGATTTTTGTTGGGACAGTAAAATTGCAACCTCCAAACGTGGGTTGATGTAGAATAAACATTGATGGTGGCCTCTCCAGATTCGCCCCTCGTCCTCACCAAGCTGCACGTGCCCACCGTCCGGCCGCGCCTGATCCCACGTACCCGCCTGGTCGAGCGGCTATCGCTCGACACGGGCGCCAGCCTAACCCTGGTGGTTGCGCCTGCCGGATACGGTAAATCTACGCTGCTGGCGGAGTGGGCCCAGTCTCTTCTGCAAAATGGAACAGCTGTCGCCTGGTATGCCCTGGATGCGGGCGACGATGACGCGCTCCCTTTCGGTGCATACCTGCTGGCCAGCCTGGCTCAGGCCCTCGGCCCGGTGGCGGGCCTGGCAGACCTGGCCCAGCGTCTGCGCGCTACGCCCGAGATGGATCTGCAGCGCCTCCTTCCACCGCTGATCAACGCCGTAGTGGCGTGTGAACGGGACTGCGTACTGATCCTGGATGATTATCACCTGATCAGCGCCGCTGCCATCCACAGTGCGCTGGTCTTTCTTCTCGAACGACTGCCGGAGAATATGCACTTGGTCATCGGCAGCCGGTCGGCCCCGCCTCTTCCGCTGGCCCGCTTGCGCGCCAGGGGGCAACTGCTCGAACTGCGCACTGCCGACATGCGTTTTACGGAAAGTGAAACGGAGCGCTTCCTCAACGCGGTGATGCGCCTCGATCTACCGGCCGAGGCAGTCAGCCTGCTCGAATCACGCACCGAGGGCTGGATTGCCGGGCTGCAACTGGCGGCTTTATCCCTGACAGGCCGGGAGGACAAAACCCGCCTGATCGCTTCTTTCACCGGCAGCCATCGCTACCTGGTTGAATATTTGCTGGAAGAAGTCTTCAGCCGGCAGTCGGCCGAGGTACAGTCGTTTCTCCTGGCGACCTCCCTCCTCGAACGGATGTGCGCTCCCCTATGCGACGCCATGCTGGGCGGGGTTGCGGGCAGCCAGGCCATCCTGGCCCACCTGGAGCAGGCCAACCTGTTCGTGGTTCCCCTCGATGACCAGGGTTACTGGTTCCGCTACCACCACCTCTTTGGCGACTTTCTACACAACCGGCTGCGCAAGCTCCAGCCGGAAAGCATTCCCGCCTTGCACCGGGCGGCCAGTGAATGGCTGGCGGCCAACCAGTTCTTGCGTGAAGCAGCCAGGCATGCCTTTCAAACCCACGATTGGGAATACGCCGCCGCTTTCGTCGAGCAGCACAGCTTCACCATGATCATTCATAGTGAAATTTCGACCATCTACGAATGGTGTTCGGCTTTTCCTGAGGAAGTGATCCTCAAACATCCATTGCTGTGTATCCACCAGTGCTGGGGATGGGTGTTTAGTTTTCGAAGGCAGAACCGGGACAAGGTAGAAAAGCGCTTGCAGCAGGCTGAACAGGCGATGGCCGCCATGCCCGACAGACAATTGGCCCAGCAGCTGGCCGAGAACGCGGTTGTGGTGCGCAGCTTTCTGGCCATGGCCCCCGACCCAACTGCCGACCCACGCCTACAACTGGCCCTGGCCCAGGCTATGCTGGGTAACTATCCCGAAGAAGACGCCGGGCAGTTCAGCACGCTGCTGACCATCGGGTACACCCAATTAGCTCTTCAGATGGGCAGGCTGCGTACCGGGCCCTGGAAACGGCCCGGCAAATAGCCCTGCGCAGCGGTTTATTCTTTGGGGTGGTGGAGTCCTCGTTCCACTTGGCGCGCCTCGCCCACAGCCAGGGACTGCTACAGCGCTCCGCCGATATCTGCCGGCAGGGCCAGGCTGATATTTCAAGCATGCTGGCCCATCCCGAGCAAGAATTAACCGCCCTAGGCAGCCTGGACGTGGCACTCGGCTGTATCCTTCTCGAACAGAACCAATTAGATGAGGCCGAAGGACATCTTTTGCACGGCCTGGAGTTGTTGGGCTGGGGGACCAACCCCTATTACCTGCTGACAGCCTACCTGGCGTTGTTCCGCCTGAATGAAATCCGGGAACGCCCGGCAGAGGCGTTGAAATACCTGGACAGTCTGGAAGCTGCCTGGCCGGATATCGCTTTCTGCACCGGCGGGCTGCGGGTTGAGCTGGCTTTGTGGGCCGCGCCGCATGATCCGGCTGGCCTGGCAAGCGCGGCCGCCTGGAGCCAGGCTTTCTTTGCTTCACCCAGCCAGGATTTGCCTCTGCCCGGCATGGGTCCTTTCGGTGCCGCCGAAACCTACTACATAGCCAACCTGGCCTGGGCCCGCGCCCAGATTGCGCTTGGGCAACTTCCGGCAGCCCAGCTTTATCTCAAACGTCAGCTGGTTCTGGCTCAAACCAATCGCCTGACGAACCGGGTGATTGAAATTTCTATACTGGAGGCGTTGGCCTGGCAGGCCGCTGGCGACAGCCCGGCCAGTTTTACGGCGCTCGAACGCGCCTTGACGGCGGCCCGGCCCGAAGGCTATCTGCGTATCTTCGACCAGGGTCCTGGCCTGGCTGGCTTGCTCGTCGAGGCCGCCCAACGCGGCATTTGCGAAGCGTATGTTGGGCAGATCCTGGCGGCAGCCAGGCCCGGGGCAGATGTCCTCGACCGAACGGGCGCCGCGCCTACGCCGGCGCAGTCACTCAACCTGGGATCTGGCGAACATCTCAGCGAACGGGAGTTGGATGTGCTCCGGCTCATGGCGCGTGGGGCATCCAACCAGGCGATTGCCCAGCAGCTTGTGATCACGGTGGGAACGGTCAAGAGTCACATCAATCATATTCTTGGCAAGCTGGGCGCCAGTAACCGCACCGAAGCCGTAGCGATCGCGCGTGGGTTGGGCTGGCTGGAGTTCTAACCAGGCATCTAACTTTGGATAGATGACGCCG
>Ga0182027_10008505_pt1 | contig 14926 bp, 8 predicted proteins | sample 712E1DmetaG_FD_121300 | JGI IMG/M metagenome (GOLD analysis project Ga0182027, IMG submission 121300) | Permafrost microbial communities from Stordalen Mire, Sweden - 712E1D metaG (Illumina Assembly) | ecosystem: Environmental > Terrestrial > Soil > Wetlands > Permafrost | place: Sweden... | reverse complement strand
CCAACGATCTGGAACCGGCGAAATCGGGCGCTATGGTTGCCGGTGAGGATACGTGTGTGAGGGAGTAGCGGGAGGAGGATGAGCGCAGATCGTGCTGCGAGTGCATGAGAAGAACGATTATCTGGAGTTTTCGAAAGGGCGAGCGGGCCGGAGCATCGCGGCCGCGGTAGCGAAAGCACGAATTGGATTAGGAGCCACTTCGGCGGCTCAAGAAAATGAGCAGAGAGTATGAATCTTGAACCGCGCCTAGAGGCGCTAGAACACAGGTTGTCCAGCAATCCGATCGCCTTGACGATCCCGGATGGCTGCACGAAAGAGATAGCGGGCAGGCGGCTGCTCGACATGATCGTTGAACTGAGCCGGGGCGTCGTCCGAGAGGATACGCAGGCCGTGATTGATGCCGTCAGTGACGATTGCCCGTCCACCGGGAACGACTTCATGACGGACGTGCTTCGGGCCGTGCACGCGGGCAGGGTCGAGGCTTGAACGGCGACAAAGGTGCTGCAATGAGAATCTACGGCGGAGCCAACGAGCGAGGCGACATCAGCGTCACCGTGGTTGACACTGGCGATGCTGCCGACTGGTTTAACACGTTGTCGCCTACTGAGCGGCTGAGGGTCGTTGCCCAGCGCACGGCCGGGGTATCCACCTCGCGGGCCTTCGACGCGGCGCCGGCGCGGAGGTGCTGGGTCTCAGGTGGAAGGACCTGAACTTGGCCGCAGCCACGATCAAGCTCGAGCAGCGCGTCTGACACCGGAACGTTGGTCGCCCGAAGAGGATTGCCGGGCACATATTCCCGCAGAGCGAGGGCAGTGATCCCTCGGAGTGCCACGGCCGTGCGCCGCTCTCCGTCGTTTGCGACAATAAGGAGCTATCGTATTGGTGCGATAGAATGTATCCATCGGAGTGGGCCGGCCGGAAGATCGAAGTTCTCGCTCACCACTACCCCGTTGTTTGGGTGGAAGACCCCTATAATCTAGTCAGCCGGGAAGAGGCACAGATTCTCGGCACCCGTCTTGCCCTTGCCGGGCACTCTGTAGTCTCCGTCGAGGATGCTTACCACCTCCGGAAGGAACTGAACCCGCGGGACCCTTCCGCCGGCAAGCTGGTCCTTATCGACCAGTCCTACACACTGCGCGACCCTCATCTCCTGCCCAAAGACGCCAAGCCCAGTGATCTGGTGCCGCTGGCCGCCCCTGATTGGAAGCCCTTCGTCGTGAAGGAGGCATTCTTCCGCCCGACGATTCGCGACTTCCTCATCGACGTCACGGAGGACGCCTGCTGGCCGAGTGAGGTCAACATTTTCCCCTACGAGGCGCTGGCCCAGACAGACCCGGAGGGCTTCGTGCGGGCCTTCCGGACCTTTCGCCAGAGCGGCCGGGTTCTGACTTCGGACGATCTCGTTCTCGTGGGCGCCAGCGCCGTGATGAAGAACGACTTGATGGACCTCTCGGACCCAATCCAAGCGCTGGAGCTAGCGTTCCACAGTGAAGACAAGTGGGGCCAGCTTACGAAGTTCTTCAACCGCGCTGAGACAGATCTGATCCGCCAGCGCCTACAGAATCTCCCAGCTCCGATCGGCGAGCTTTTCGGACGAACTCCCGACACGGCCCGACTGGCGCTCGTGTCACTGGTCATCCTTAGCCAGCACGCAGAGTGTCCTGGTTTCGAGTCTCCCGGGCGCCAGTTGCCGATCCTCTCGCCCGCTCTCGCCCCCTACGTGGACTGTCCCGCTGCAGCCGTGAGCGAGGCTCCCTCTTGGTTTATCGAACAAGAGGTTCCTCGCTTCGACAGTCTCGTGGATTCGAGTTTCCTGCGCTACCTGAACTCGACGCTGCAATTGACCGTCCCGGAGAACGCCCATCGCTTCGCTGAGCGAGAACGCCTCTCGCCCAAGCTGCGCTCCCAGGTCGCGTACGAAGTGCCGGCTGTCAGGAGAGCGGCCCAGGGAGTCTCCGCCGACATAGATTTTTCGATTGATCATCTGATTCCGCAGTTCCGCGATAAGAAGCAGGCGCTCGATGAGCTCCTGCGGAGCGCCAAGGATTCCGTGGAAGGGCTTCGCCTTACCCCCCGGAGCGAACTGAAAGCCGAGAGGTTCCTGCGAATCTACGACGCCGGCGGCCTGCACCGAATCGACGGGCTCGTCGGCACCCTGAACAGCCTGATCCGCGACATTGAAGGGCCCGCAAGGCGCCAGTGGCAGGGCATTCCCGGATTCCAGGAACGCTGGAACAAGGACCTTCAGGAATGCCGGGACCTGATGAGCCGGGGCGCCCGGCTGCGGGACGATCTCGATTTTGAATTTGGCCGATTCCTCGAATCACGGTACTCCGAAGTGGTTCCGAATGAGATCTGGACCACCGGCCTCTTTCACGAGAAGTTCATCGCACCGCGCCGCCGCGGCGCGGACGGGAAGCTGCGCAGCGCCGTCATCCTGGTCATCGACGGCATGCGCCTGGACATTTGGCGTCAACTCATTCAGCCGGCGCTCGAACGGGACTACTTCATAGAAGAGAAGCTTGGGTTTGCTGAGCTCCCTTCCGAAACCGCCGTCTCGCGCACGTCTTTCTTCGCGGCGAGGTCACCCGGCGAACTGGAGCAGGGGTGGAAAGAATCTGATTTGCTCGCAGATGCCATCCGGCGGCTGCATGGCGTTTCGTCGAGCTTCGCGGATGCGCCGCAGAAGCGGCAAGGGATGCGGTATTACGTTCGGTCGAGTGACGGCACTACCTACGCTGGCGTCTTCAACTTCCCCGATTTGCTCTCTCACCACGTGGATTGGGATCAGCACATTCTTCAAGAAGCCTACAGGCCGTTCGTGCGAGAAATCCGGGCGGTCTTGGAGGAAGCGGGGCCGGAGCCGTTAGTCTTCATAACTTCGGATCACGGCCATTACCGAAGGGAGGGCGGATCTCCGGTGTTCCTCGAGGGCGCCACTGACGTCGGCTATCGCAGCGCCTATGTCAGCCGCCGGATTGAGGGAGAGAAGTCGAAGCACGTGTTTCAGATCCTGGCTCGCACCATTCGCCACAATGTGAGCGGCTACTTCGTGTTTCCCAAGCCCGGCTTCCACTTGCGCAGCTTCGACACTCACACAACGGCGGGCAAATCAGATGCCGGGTATCGGCACGGTGGACTCAGCATGTCCGAAGTCGTGGTCCCGCTCATCGCACTGCGCCACCGATCCTCACCGACCGCGATTTTCCTGAGCGTGAATCTGAGCCAGGCGGTGCAGGCCGGCCTGCCGGCGACGATCCAGGTCAGTGTATCCGCAGACGGAGTGGTGCAATCCCCGATTCGGTTGCAGGCAGAAACGAACGAGGTCGAACCGATTATTGTCAGCGGCGCGACCTCAACGCCGGCGTCCCATGCTCTTCGGCTGACCCCGGCCTCTCCGGGAAGACGCAGAATACGAATTGATGCTCTGCTTGGGGAACAGGTGGCGGCTTCGGCGTTTGTGGATGTTGACGTGGCGCTGGCCCCTGTGCCAGAAGATGAAGCCAAGACGAAATTGAGAAAACTGTGGGGCGATGACTGATCATCTATTAGCAGAAAAGGTCACGGCGGCCTTCGGCAGACTGGCGGTTGAGAAGAAGAAAACCCGTCTCTCGGACCTGAAGGAGTTTCCGCGCTATGTAATTGAGTACCTCATCAATCAGTTCTGCCCAGGCAATGACTTCGATGCCGAAATCGGCGAAGTTCGCCGCAAGCTCGCCAAGAACTATGCGTCGCCCGCGGACGCTCCGAGAATCCTTCATGAGCTGAAGCAGAAGAGGCACCTGGACCTCATTGGCCGCGTCGAGGTGCGGTTGGAAACAAGTGAGGACAAGTACTGGGCGTCGTTGGCGGCGCTCAACGAGCGCTACATCCACGTCAGCGAGACTCTGATCAACAAGTACCCCAGGCTAATGGGTGGGATGTGGGGCATTGCCGAGCTCGCGTACGACGAACAACAAGTCTGGAAATCGAAGGTGACGCCTCTCGTGCTCACCGACTTCACCCCGTTTCAGCATGGACGCATTGACATCAAGGAGTTCCAGCAAGCCCGCGCCCAGTTCACTCGCGACGAGTGGATGGACCTGCTGCTGAACACGGCCGGGTTGAATCCAGCCACCCACAGCCAGCGCCAGAAACTGCTGATCCTCATGCGCCTCGTGCCGATGGCCGAACGTATGGTCCATCTGATCGAACTCGGCCCGCGCGAGACCGGCAAGAGCTACGGCTATAAGAACCTCTCCTATTACTCCTACATGCTGTCTGGCGGGCGAGCGACGCCGGCCGCACTATTCGTTCACGGTGGCACCGGGAAACCCGGCCTGGTTGCCCAGTTTGACACGCTGGTTTTCGACGAGATTGCCAATACGGAGTTCAAGGACCCGACCGCCACCGTCTCGATCTTCAAGGACTACATGGAGTATGGCAACTTCAGCCTGGGCCGTTTCCAGGTGAAGGGTGAAGCCTCCATCGTCTTCATCGGCAATATCGACGTGCTCGGCAGTCTGCCCCACGAGAAATACGAGCATCTCTTCGAGCCTCTGCCCGAAGAGATGGTCGATACAGCCCTCTTCGAGAGAATCAGCGGGTTCCTGCCGGGTTGGGAGATGCCAAAGCTGACGGACCTGAGCTACGCGGATGGCTACGGTTTCACGCTGGACTACTTTGCCGAACTGCTGCACCTTCTGCGGGGTACTCTCCTTCCGGTGGATCCTGCCTCGCGGTATCGCCTCTACAACGCGAAAGGGCGCGACACTGAGGCAGTACACAAGATCGTTCGCGGCGTGATGAAACTGCTTCACCCGGATGGCAAGGCCACCGATGACGAACTGGCCGAGTACATAAGCTACGCGGTGGAGGCACGGCAGCGGGTGAAAGACCAGCTTTCCGTAATGGCACCCGGTGAGTACCCGCAGTACACGATCGAGTACGAGATTGGCGCCAGGCGAGCGCCGGCCGTGCCGCCGGAGCGTGGCCGCCGGCGAGCGTTGCGGATTCCCAGTTCCCCACAGGTTGGCGTAGTGGTTGGCCTTGCGGTCGCCGGCGAAACTGCGGGGACCATCCAACTCATCGAGGTTCTCGCCCAGAAAGGCCATGGCGCCCTCAATCGTCTCGGGTCGATGGGGAAAGCGATGAAGGAATCCGTCAAAGCCGCCTTTGAGTTCGTATCGTATCGCAAGAAGAGCCTCCAGATCGTGTCGGAACTCAGGGATGGATACGACCTTTCGATTCTTGCATTGCAGGGAGCCGTTCCCAAAGAAGGGCCATCTGCCGGCCTTGCTTTTGCCATCGGCATCATTTCTGCCGTGACGCACCGCAAGGTCAGGAATGACGTCGCCGTGACAGGCGAGATCACCTTGCACGGGAACATCCTGGCCGTTGGCGGTCTGGCGCAGAAGCTCGCCGCCGCACGCGACGCCGGCTCCCGCGTGGCCATTTTGCCGAAGGACAACGAGCGAGAAGTGCGGGAGTTCCCACCCGAGGTCTATCGCGGCCTTCGGCTCGTCTTCGTGGATAAAGCAGAAGACGCCTTCGAGGAGGTGTTCTGCTGATGGGTGCGGAGACCCAGAAGACGCGGCGTACCTACTTTAGCCACCCGCTGGTTGATGAAAGCCTGAAGTGCCTGCCAGCCGCGCTGGACCACCAGGATCCGAAGGACTTCCGGAAATACGTGGTCGATCACGTCCCGCAAAACAGCTTAAAGGGCCGTCAACGCATTGCGCGAGACATGCTTCAGCGTTTCGCTCCAGACGGGAAGCTGAACCTACCACTGGCGGCAGCCGTGGCCCAGTTCGGAAACTCTCGAGCTAGCCGGGAAGTCCTGTTCTTCGAGCTCCTCAATGTTTACCCGATGTTGCAGGAGGTTGCAATCCATTGGGTTGCCGAATTGCCGCCAGAAGGCGGTTCGCGGGCAGGCCTGCGGCAGTTCCTCGAACCCAAGATTCCTGGCCGCAGCACCGAGAAGGTGGCTAAGGACTCGATGACCACCATGCACCAGTGCGGCAAGGTCGCACGCCCGAAGGTTGGCTGGTACCGAGCCGTTTGGGCCACTCCGCCAACTGAAGTCTTCCTGTACGCGCTGGCCCGGCTCTGCCCGGAGGCAACGATGGTTCGCGTGGATCTCTTTTCCGGGTTGCCCATCCATCGGGCCATGCTTTGGCCTTCTTCCTCGATAGAGGATCTGCTGCGCGAAGCTGAACGGGCTGGCCATATCAGCAAGATCTCGCGCCTCGATCAGTACCATCAGTTCACGCTCGCCGGCAGCGGGCGGGATCGCCTCAAGCTGCTGCTCCCGAATCTCCCGAATCCATCGCTCCAGCCGTCGCTATTCGCCGCCGCTGAAGAGGAGAGTCAGTAGCCGCCATGCCCGGTAATCCAGTCGTCCTCCCGCCCGAACGCATTCTTGAGGAACTGGGAAAGCTCTTCCTGACGCCGGCGCACGATCGGCACGTCTACACGGTCTACGGCCCGTATGGGAGGCTGCGCCCCTTTCAACGCCGGCTTCAGGAAGCAGTCAGCCAGGGCAACTTCAATTCTCTCGGGCGTGTGGAGTACCTTTCGCTGAACCGCGAGATCTACTCCCAATTGGAATCCCAAGGTCTGTCCGCAAAGGCATCGAGCCTTGCGGCAAGCCGCCGGGACGACGAATTGCGCGCGCTTCTATCCGGAGCATTCCGCGAACTCGTCACGAGGCGCATCGAAGCGCAGGGAACACTGGCGCTGGTGTTGGCGGATTTCGAGCTGCTGTACGCCTACGGGCTTGGTGGGAACGATATTTCCATCGTCCGGCAGATCGCGATCAACGGAAAACGCGTTTGCCTGATGGTTCCCGGCAGTCTCTGGGACGGCCGCCTGTGGGTCTTTGACGAGGATGAGGAATCACGACGCGAGTTCCCAGAACCGCTGCTGTTCCTCAATTCCGGCTGGGTGTTCACACTGGCGGGGGACAAGCCATGAAGTACCGGCTCTATGTCGATGAGGTCGGCAATTCGGACATGGGAGCCTCACAGGATCCCAACCACCGCCATCTCAGCTTGACTGGCATTATTCTCGAACTGGGCTACGTGGATGCCGTTCTCCACCCGCGGTTGGAGGCCCTAAAGAAGCGCTTCTTCGGCTCGCATGCCGATGAGCCTGTAGTGCTGCACCGGAAGGAACTCATTCAGAAGAAGCCCCCGTTTGAAGCGTTGCGGGACCCGGCGGTCGATCAGGATTTCGTCACCGAGCTGATGAGGTTCCTCGAAGAGGCTGACTACGTGGTGCTCACCGCGGTGATCGACAAGCTCGAACACCAGCAGAGGTACGCCACCTGGCGGTACGATCCCTATCACTACTGCCTCCACGTCATCGTGGAGCGCTACGTGATGTGGATGCGCCGGCGCGGGTTCAAGGGTGACGTGATGGCGGAGTCCCGCGGCAAGAAAGAAGATATGCGACTGAAGAAGTCCTTCAGCGGGATTTGGGAGCGGGGCACCGACCTGATGGATGCAAGGCAGTTTCAGGAGAACCTGACGAGCAAGGAACTGAAGGTGAAGCCCAAGGCCAACAATATCGCGGGTCTTCAGCTTGCCGATGTTCTCGCCTATCCGGCCTGGAAGGCGGCTCTGGCGCAGGGAGCCGCGCTTCCGGATAATCTGACGGGCCGGATTGGCAGGCTCCTCGTCAACGCGAAGTTCGATAGAAGCCCTGGGGGAACGGTTATGGGATGGGGGCTGAAATGCCTGCCCTAAAAAGGAAAAGCCCCCGAAGGGGCCGAAGGCCAAAGCCTTCCACCTCCGCAATCGCGGATTGCTGTTATTATCGCTCCTTCCGGGCGGCACTGCAAGAGAAAAACACACCCCGCGCACTGTGGTGAGCTACCATGCCGAAGCCTTCGCAGCAATATGACCTCCCGAACGTGAAGCCGGCGCCGGCGAAGAGGGCCGCGTACAAGCCTTTTCAGCCGGGCCCGAACCCTGAGCTGCCGGACTTCATCCGCCGGCACGCGACTCCCTACGACCCCGCCACGGATCGATACGACGTGCCCGCCTTCAACCGGGACATCATCGTGGACAAGGCCCACCCGCCCAAGGCGATCTATGACATGCACACGTACTGGTCGAAGAAGCACTGGGCGGCGATCCGGGAGTACATCCGGCATTACCTTCCGGAGAAGTACTACCCGAAGGGGACGGGGCTGGTGCTCGACTGCTTCTCCGGTTCCGGCATGACTGGCGTGGCGGCCATGATGGAGGACCGGCCCTGCATTCTGATTGATGCGTCGCCTGCGGCAGCGTTCATTTCGCATTGCTACACGCACCCGGTCGATCCGGAGGAGCTGCAGGATGCCTACGACAGGATGCTGACGGAGCCCTACCCACCGGACCTGCGCAGCCAATTAAGACAGATTGCTGGCAGGGACATCGGTAACCTTCAACAGGAACTTGATTGGCTCTACGAAACCAGGTGCGACCGCTGCGGCGGTCCGGCGACCACAGAATACGTCGTCTACTCGGAGGAGTTTCAATGCAGGAACTGCAACGAGAAAGTGGCGCTCTACGATTGTCCGGAAATCGCGGTGCCAAAGAAGGCTCGGTATTGCCCCTACTGTCTAGCCAAGAACCAAGGAAACCCGCACAAGGATTTCGCGATCTCGACACGCTCAGAGAAGTATGGGGCGATACCGGTAAAGCTGGTCTATGAGTGCCTTGGGAAGTGCAAGCCCAAGCGAGGAGTCCGCCTCCGTGCAGAAGACCAGCGAACGCGAAGAGGCCGCTACTATCGGGAATACGATCTGGCGAAGATCGAGGAGATCGACAAGGCAACAATTCCACACTGGTTCCCTCATCGGAAGATGATGGACGTTGATGACGACTCCAAGCCGTGGGGCGTAAAGTGGCGCGCAGGCACGAGCAACTTCCGGACCGTCGCCGACTTGTACGTGAAGCGAAATCTCTGGGCGCTCGCGGCATTGAAGCGTGGAATAGATGGAGTGACAGACGGATTGCACCCAGCACATATAGTTAGGACCGTGCCATCCTTGACCTCTTCACGAATGTTGCGCGAGAAGAAACGTGCCATCCAAGCGGGCACGTACTACATTCCGATGGAGTCTCGGCAAATAAGTGTCAGGAATGCTTTCGAATATGGCACGCGCGTAGTCGTCGCTGGGCAGCGGGAGTTATACGCCTACGGTGAAGGTGCTTCAAATCTGGTTTCCAATGGTTCAGCACTCGTGCCGTGCGAGCCTCTACGCGAGCTCGCCGACTACATCTTCACCGACCCCGCGTATGTGGGCAAGGTTCAGTACGGAGAGCTGAATTTTGTTTGGGAGGCATGGTTGGGGTTCGCGGCCGGTTGGCTGAAAGACGAACTCATCGTCAACCCGTTTCGGCACAAGTCTCTTAATGACTGGGACCATGATCTAAGAACGGCACTCGCGAACTGTTTCGACAGCCTCAAGCCTGGGCGTTGGCTTTCGCTCTGCTATCACGATACAGACCCGGGAACATGGAGCAGGGTCCAGGATATTCTCCTAGACACCGGGTTTGAGATTCACACGGTCACTGTCCTCGACCCAAAGCAGAAAAGCAGCAACCAATCGAAGGGCGAGAAGGTGGTAAAGTCCGACCTCGTTCTCAATTGCCGCAAACCGCGGCCCGCCGACCCTGTTGCCAGGGATGGCGGCTCTGAACCCGCTCTGGTGGGTGTTCGGGTGCGAGCCATCCTGGTCGATACCCTTTCCAAGCTTGGCGGTCAAACGCGGGACAAGCTCTGGGACACGATTCTCAAGCGCCTCCTCACTCGTGGCCAGATGGCCGAGCACCGCTTCGACGACGTTCTCTCGGATGTCGCCTTCCGGTCCGAGTCTGGCCGTTGGTTCTTGAAGGAACAGTTCGAGCAACTCTCGCAGAGCGACATCAGGAACGAGGAGGAAGCGGGCGCCGCGATTGAGCGTTTCGCGCGGCTACGTTCGATGGGTGTACCAGCGGAGTTCGCCTCTCAGATCGCCATCCACAAGCCGGACGTCGCTGGCCCTGACGCTGGCGAAGACAAGATCGAAAAGTACGTTGCCACGCATCTCATCGATGATCCGGCGGCCCAAAGGAAGTTCAAACTGGCTGGGCGGCTCAAGGGCGTCGAGTTTTATGACTGCTTGTTCTTCTACCTGACTCGGTTTCTCAAAGGTCGTCCAGGCGGAAAGACGCCACGGCGGAACCTGGCGGAGTTTCTCGAAGAGTACCTCGTCCGATCTAAGGATGGAGACAAGTGGCTCTATCGGCCGCCGGACCGAGTCGAGACGGAAGCGTTGCGGCGCTCCCGTCAGACCGGCCTTGGCCGCCGTATCCGTCAGTATGTGGCGTTTATCGAAGGCGAGGGCGATTTTCCGAAGGAGAAGCCGGACGCCAAAACGCTCCTTGGCTGGCTCAAGTACTGCTCCAGCTTCGGGCTTGCAGAGGAAGGCGTGCTGCTCTATGAAAAGGGCGGCCTGCAACTTCAGCACGGCACCGATGACTATTACGACGCCGACGAGTACTACCGCAATTGCAGGCGCAAGGCGTCCAAACCGAAGGGCAAAGACGACGAGACGGAGGACGAAGAAGGCGCCGAGGAGGTTGAAGAATGAGTTCGCTTGACTTTACGGGGTTCTCCAACCGTAAGCCGCTTTCGAAGATCCTCAGCATACCGGAGGACGTGCAAAGCGTCTATTCGCTCGGGCAGCACGTCTGGGCGGGCAATAGCGATGCGGCGCGGAAGGACGCGAAGAAGAACGGCCAGGTACGGCTCGAAACGCTCGATGAGTTCCTGGTCGATCCCGTCCGCAATTACCTGAATCGCATCTTCGAGCGGCTCTCCGATAACGAAGGCCAAGGCTGGTGGCTGCAGGCCGAATTCGGCGTCGGTAAATCGCACCTGCTGGCGGTTACCTCGATCCTCGCGCTCGGCGGTCCGCCTGCTTGGGACCGTATCAAGCAGCGGGAAGACGAGGAGAAGAAAGCCGGCCCTGGCGCCCGCGTCGATACGCTGTGGCGGAAGAAGATCGAGAAGCGGAAGATCTTTCCGATCGTCTTCAGCCTGGAGGGCGTGGGCGGCGCCGCGACTTCCCGGCTGGAAGATTTCATTCTGGAAGAGGCGCAGAAGACGTTCTCGCTTCGCCACGACAAGCCGCTAGCCGTCTATCCGGAAGAGCATCTCGCCAACCTCTACCTGCGGGAACATCAGGCACGCTTCAAGAACGACGTGCGGACGTTCCTCGCCGACAAGCGCCTGATGCGAGGCTTGCCCGCCTTCCAATACGACGATTTCATCCAAGCGCTGAAGAAGCCGGAATCCCAGCGAGATGCGGGCCGGGTGCTCTACGCGTTCTTCCGGCACGTGGGCTTCGAGCCCCGCGTTCCGTACGAACGCGGCGAGCGGCTGAGCCGCATGGTTACCGACATCCTGGCCTCCGGATACGACGGCATCTTCGTCGTGATCGACGAGATGTCGGAATACCTGCGCAAGACCTCTCAACACACCGCCGAGGACGAAGACTGCCTGTTGGTGCTGGCGAATACACTGGCCAAGGTTCAGTCGAAGCCTATCTGGACGCTGGTGGCGGCCCAGATGGCGCACACCAATCCACAGAAGATCATCGCGCCCGATCGTCTGAGCCAGGAGACGTTGGAACATAAGCCGGAGCGCTTCCGGGACATCGTGGTTCAACGGACCCGCACCATCACGGACAAGAGCGAAGTCAAGATCTACTTTGATGGCTACCGGAACCTGATCCCGTGGGTCAAAGAGTCCGCTTTTGAGGATTTCGAAGGCTCTTTCCCGTTCCCGCCGGACGCACTGGTGGTGATTCGAAGCATCTCTACCAAGCTGACGGGGACGCGGTCCACGATCGGATTCCTGCACCGCGCGCTGAAGAACGCCGCGCAGCAGGGAGTCAAGGAACTCGTTCCCCTATGGTGCGTCTTCGACGACCTGATGTCGTACAACGAGACGCCATCGAGTTCATCTACGGGCACGGTCAGCATCCGGAGCCGCTTCCGGGGAGAAGTGGCCGCCCTGGAGGCCGCGCAGAACACGCTGAAGCGCATCACCGACGGCCAGTTGGCCCGTCCGCAGAACAAGACGCGCGCGGAGAGGATACTCAACACGCTGTTTCTCTACCATCTGGCCGGGGTCGCAGGGCTGACCAAGGAACAGATCCTGGACGCGGTCTCCGATATCAAGCCCGGCGAGGAAGAACTGGAAGCCCAACTGGCGCACTACGAGACTCTGCTCGAAGAGATGCGCGGCAAGCTGAGAAACCAGATCCGGTTTCAGGCCGGAAGCTATGAATTCATGCCGAAGGAGACCAGCCAGTACGACGACCTGGTCTATCAGGCGACGGACAAACTCAAAGGCGACCCGCAGCTCCTCAACCAGATCATCGATCGCCTTATGGCGATGGACGATCCGGAAGTGGCGAACCAGTTCGGTCCGTACATATCGGAAGCGGAGGGGCGTCTGGCGCAGTTGAAGGTTGAGGACTGGCACGGCCAGGAACGGACGGGCCGGGTCACAGCGGCCGACCTGGCGGCGGTGCGGCACACATCGTTTGAGATTGACACCCACACCACGGAGGACGAGTTTTTGATCGTGTGTTCCCGCCGAGCCATGACGGAGAAACAGGTGGAGGCGTGGCTCAAGAAGGAACGGACAGCCGATCCGCGGTTGGTGGTGTGGGCGCCAGCTCCCATGAACGACGAGGAGCGATCCACTCTGGCTGGTGTGCTGGCACACCTGAAGGTTTCCGGAGATTACACAGACAGCAGCTTCGAGAAAGACGGTCGGCGGGAGTTTAAGCGGGAAGCTCACCGTGCTTACGCGGTCCTTCAGGGGATCTACGGCCGGGGTGTCGCGCGGACGAGCCGCGGTTCCGTGAACGTGTCGCTGGTTGGGGGCATTGAAGGCGCGCTCAAGAACATGGCGAAAGGCGCCATGGAGACCTGCTACCGCGCGCGCGACGTCGATTTCGGCAACCGCAAGTTCGATACGTCGAATGCTGTCAAGCTGATCAACGGGCTGGTGAAACGCGGCGTGGCGGTCAGCGAGGGTGACGTCCTGTGGAGCGCAGTAGAGAACTTTTCGGGCCCACTCGGCCTGGTTCGACCCGAAGCGCCCAAGCGGCTGGACCCGAGCGGGAGCTCATTCTATCAGGAGATTCGAAAGAAGACCGAGGAACGGGGGGGCGCCGGCATCGACGTCCGCACCGTCTACAACTGGTTCACCGGCTACAACACGGTGGACGGGAAGGAGTCCGCCGGGCTGACCCGACGGATGGTGGACGTTTACCTGCTGTGCCTGGCGCAGCAAGGCGTGATCCACATCAGCCAGGCTAAGGGTGGGGGCTGGATTGACCGCTCAACGATCGCGTCGGTTGAGTTCAAGCCGGACGTCCTTCGCGGGCTATCACGAATCGAACTGCCCCGCGCTCTCGAAGGCTGGGAGATCTTTCATGCCTACCTGGAGGTGCTGACCGGAAAAACGGATGGCAGCCTCGGGCCGAAGTATGACAAAGCGAGCGCGGACGAGGCACTGCAACTGTTCTGGGAGCAGAAGTACATCGACCGGAACGAGCTTGAGCGTGTGGAACGCGATGTTCGGGAGCTGTTTTCGGCTCTTGGTCAGGGCGAGAAGCATCCGTTCGACGACCTCCTGCTCTACTGGATGGAATTCGTCGAAGAGGCGAAGCCGGCGGCGTATTCGGAAGAAGACTGTTTTGATTGGGTGCGCCGGTCCATTCTAAAGGCGGCCGGCGTCACGTTGGTGGAAGAACTCACTGCCGAGCACATCTCCAGCTTTCGGGAGAACCACCGCCGCTTGACGGAACTCCTGGAGTCCTTCAAGCAAACCAGCCTGGTGCTGATTCGCGCCGCGAAGATGGCGTCGGCCCCGCTGCCGGATGGTAAGAGCTACCAGGAGATCCGCAAGGCACAGCAGGACGTCCTGAAGGAGTTGACCGACTGCGAGAAGATCATCCTGAATCCGGACGCCGTCAGCGTCCGGTTGTATCCTCGATTGAGCAAGCTGGAACAGTTTTATGTTGAGGCGTACCTGAGTGAGTTGATGCGTCTCAATTCCATCCAGGGGCAGCTCACGGATTTGGGCGGCAACATCGGGACAAGCCCCGAACTCGAAGTTCTAGAGGATTTTGCCGGTGAAGTGCCCGAGGCTAAGAGAATCCTCGACGCCGCCAAAGAAGGTGCCGCCGATGTGCCCGCGGCTCTCCGCCGCTCACCCGAAGACCGCGACAAAGCTGAGAAAGAGGTGAAGTCAGAGGCCAAGGTAAAGGACCTCCAGAGCCAGGACCTCACTTTCAAGCGCCTGAAGCAGGAATGTGAGGATCGGCTCGGTGCCCAGAGCGGGCTGAGCGGCGTTCCCTCGACGGCGTTGACCGACTTTGCCGAATTCCTGGTGTCGCCCGGTGTGGTGGAGCAATTGAAGACCATCGAGAAGCCGCCGAAGGATCTCACCGAAATGCTGGGCGCAAAATCTGCCGTGGAGCTGAGCGAGATACTCCTGACGACTCCTTCCAATCGGCGCCAGGAACTGGCCAGGCGCTTCAACGTGCTTGGCAAGAAGCGGGCGAAGACAGTCTCTCTCAAGGCATTCAATCCTAAGACGGACGTGATTTGGGACCGCGGAGAACTGGGACGTCTGGTGAAGGAGTTCGAAGGCTTTGTGAATGACCAGTGGGAAGACGGCAAGTATCTTAAGATCGAGTGAGGATGCGGTTCCGGGCGGACGAGAGCAGCGCCGCTCGGAGCCTGGCGCGTTGATGATCGAGGCTGCAAATGCAAGATAACGGGAGTTCTCTGGCGTTTGACGGCGGGAAGGGTTTTTCCCAACTACATGGGTTCAGAAGGCGGGTGTAGAAGCCCCTCTCCTGCGAACTCGGACACGTCGCCGGTCCTGT
>Ga0182027_10008503_pt1 | contig 14926 bp, 10 predicted proteins | sample 712E1DmetaG_FD_121300 | JGI IMG/M metagenome (GOLD analysis project Ga0182027, IMG submission 121300) | Permafrost microbial communities from Stordalen Mire, Sweden - 712E1D metaG (Illumina Assembly) | ecosystem: Environmental > Terrestrial > Soil > Wetlands > Permafrost | place: Sweden... | reverse complement strand
CCTTCGGTGCTCGTTATCCTCTTCCGCCAGCCCGGGGCCAACATCATTGACACCGTGGACCGGGTTCGTGCCCTGCTGCCGCAGCTCAAGGCCGATATTCCCCCTTCCATTGATATGCGGGTGGCCATGTATCAGACCATGACCATCCGCGCCTCCGTTCACGACACGGAGCGCACCCTCATCATCTCCGTTATTCTGGTGATCCTGGTGGTTTTCGTTTTTCTGCGCAACGCGCGGACCACGTTTATCCCCAGCGTGGCTGTTCCCGTGTCACTGTTGGGAACCTTCGGGGTCATGTACCTGTTGGGCTACAGTCTCGATAATCTTTCCTTGATGGCGCTCTGCGTCTCCACCGGATTTGTGGTTGATGATGCGATTGTGGTGATCGAGAACATCACCCGTTATCTGGAGAAAGGCATGGCGCCGTTCGAGGCGGCACTGCAGGGTGCCCGGGAGATTGGCTTTACGGTGCTGACCATCAGCGTTTCGCTGGTGGCGGTGTTCATCCCCTTGTTGCTGATGGGCGGAATTGTGGGTCGGCTGTTTCGTGAGTTTGCCGTGACCCTTTCCGCGGCAATCCTTGTTTCCATGGTCGTCTCGCTCACCGCTACGCCCTCCATGTGCGCGCATCTCTTGCGGCAGCATGAATCCCATGGCTCGATGTATCGGACCTCCGAACGCGCCTTCAATTGGGTGGTGAAGTTCTATGGAAGGACCTTGTCCACCGTCTTGCGCTTTCCGGCCATAACCCTGACGGTATTACTCGCGACCATCGCGCTGAATGTATTCCTCTATATCCACGTTTCCAAGGGGTTCTTTCCCCAGCAGGATAACGGACGCATCATGGGTGCGATTCAGGCTGACCAGGATACCTCGTTCCAGGCGATGGACAAGATCTTGCGGCAGATGGTTGGTATTATGGTCGCCGACCCGGCGGTGGATACTGTCAACGGATTTACCGGGGCGGGCGGCCCCCGCGGTGGCGCCATGAACACCGCGCAGATGTTCGTTTCACTCAAGCCTCCCGAAGAGAGAAAAATCAGCGCCGACCTGGTCATTGCGCGGCTGCGGCCCAAGCTTGGCCGGGTGCCGGGCGCCACGCTCTATCTGCAAGCCGCGCAAGACATCCGCGTGGGCGGCCGGTTTGGCGCCTCTCAATACCAATTCACCATGCGGGGCGACAATATCAAGGACCTGCAAAACTATGCCCCTCGCATGCTCCAGGAGTTGAGAACCGTCCCGTCGATCGCCGACGTGAATACCGATCAGCAGGACCGCGGCCTCCAGGCCTTCGTGCAATATGATCGGGCCACCGCGGCGCGCTTTGGCATTTCGCCGCAACTGATTGACAACACCCTCTACGATGCCTTTGGTGAACGGCAGGTATCGACCATGTATACGCCGCTGAACCAATATCACGTGGTCATGGAGGTGGCGCCGGAATTCTGGCAAAATCCGCTGTTCCTTCGCCAGGTTTATGTGCACGCGCCGGGTGGGCAGGAAGTTCCCCTGAGTGCCTTTACCAAATATGAGCCCATTACCGCGCCCCTTGCCGTGAACCACCAGAGCCTCTCTCCTTCCGTGACGATTTCCTTTAACCTCCAACCGGGAGTTGCCCTGGGAGATGCCGCAGACGATATTGAGGACAGGGCTGCCAAAATTGGATTGCCTTCCACCATTCGTACGGGTTTTGCCGGAACCGCGCAAGCCTATCAGGACTCGCTGGGAAGCGAGCCTCTGCTGATCCTCGCCGCGCTCATATCGGTTTACCTGGTGCTCGGAATCCTTTACGAAAGCTACGTTCATCCCGTGACCATTCTGTCCACACTGCCGTCGGCGGGCGTGGGAGCGCTGCTGGCCCTTATGCTTACAAAAACGGACCTGACGGTGATCGCCATTATCGGAATCATCCTCTTGATCGGTCTGGTGAAAAAGAACGGCATCCTCATGGTCGACTTTGCCATTTCCGCTGAGCGCAACGAAGGCAAGAATTCACGTGACGCCATCTACGAAGCATGCTTGTTGCGGTTCCGTCCGATCATGATGACAACGATGGCGGCGATGCTGGGCGCTGTGCCGCTGGCCCTCGGCACCGGCACCGGGTCGGAGTTGCGCCGTCCCCTGGGAATCGCGATCATCGGGGGCTTGGTGGTTAGTCAGTTGTTAACGCTATACACGACTCCTGTGGTTTACCTCTATTTTGATCGGTTGCAAAATTGGCGGCATGGAATTCGGGATTCAGGACATCAGAACAACATGCACTTGGCCCCGGAGAATTAGGCTTCAGAAGGCAGAAAGCACAAGGCAGTTGGCAAAAAGGAGCAGATAGATGGTTAAATGGGAAGCGCGAACGCAAACCTCAAAAGGCAAACCGCAAAAATCAAAAGTACGCGTGCCCGGGGTTTTGACTTTTGACTTTTGCGCTTTGCCTTTTGACCTTCTTCTCTGCCTTCTGCTTACTGCCGCCTGCCTGCTGCTCTCTTCTTGCCGAGTTGGGCCGGACTACAGACGCCCGCCCGCCCAAACACCCACGGCTTTCAAGGAGCTTCCCCCGGCAGGTTCGCCTGAGGCGGCACAGTGGGCCCAGGCGCAGCCCAGCGACGCCATTTCTCGAGGCAAATGGTGGGAAATCTACAACGACCCGGAGCTCAACGGTCTGGAAGAACAAGTGAGCATTTCCAACCAGAATCTCAAACAGGCAGAGGCGCAATTCCGCGAGGCGAAGCTCAATGTGCGAATCGCCCGCTCGTACCTGTTCCCCACCGTCACCACCTCACCTTCCATTGTGAACGCGCGATCATCGATCACCGGGACTCCCGGTAATCAAAACTTTGTCCCAACTTCGCGCACCACCTATGACCTGCCGGTGGATGTCTCCTACCAAGCCGATATCTGGGGAAGTGTGCGGCGGGAATTCCAGGCCATTGTGGAGGCCGCGCAGGTCAGTGACGCCCAGTTGGAGAATGCACGCCTCTCTTACCAGGCTGAGCTTGCCCAAGACTACTTCCAATTACGCGGAACGGATGGCGAGAAGGCGCTGCTCCAAACCACCGTAAAGTCCTATGAGGAGTACCTCAAGCTTACGCAAGACAGGTTTAATAACGGTGTCGCGTCGGGTTCAGATGTTGCCCAGGCGCAGACCCAACTGAACACAGCGCGTGCGCAACGGATCGACTTTGATGTGGCGCGAGCGCAGTTCGAGCACGCCATTGCTGTCCTAACAGGCAAAGCTCCGGCGGAGCTCTCCGTGTCCGCCGGTCCCATCAAGATCACGCCGCCCCCAGTGCCGGTAGGAGTGCCTTCCACTCTGCTTGAGCGCCGGCCGGATATCGCCGCCGCCGAGCGGCAAATGGCCGCGGCCAACGAACAAATCGGTATTGCCCAGGCTGCTTTTTACCCCACGGTTTCGATCAGCGCCGCGGCAGGGCTCGAAAGCAATCAATTTCTGAAGTGGATTTCCTGGCCCAGCCGCTTCTGGTCCGTAGGCCCCCAGTTGGCGGAGACCCTCTTCGATGCGGGCCGGCGCCGCGCGACGGTCCAGCAGAACGTGGCTGCCTATGACGCCACGGTGGCTAATTATCGCCAGACCGTTCTCGTAGGCTTCCAACAAGTCGAGGATAATCTGGCGGCGTTGCGCGTTCTGGAGAAAGAAGCGCAAGCCGAAAACGATGCCGTGTTGGCAGCTCAAAATTCATTGGATATTTCCACTTACCAGTACAAGGCCGGCACCGTCAACTACCTTACCGTAATCACCGAGCAAGCCATTCTCCTGCAAGACCAAGTGCAGGCTCTGAATATTCTGACTCGTCGCATGGACGCCAGCGTCATTCTGATCGAAGCCTTGGGCGGCGGGTGGAACACCTCAATGCTTCCCTCTGTAACTGAATTGAAGGCCGGCAAGTAAAGCGTCTCAGCGCGATGAATAATCAGGCCTACCCGCCGGAATTCCACCTCAGGATTTCATCTGCAAGCCCATCGGGCGCGTCCGCTGGCGTGAGGCTGCGAAAGTCCGGAAATCGGTGGAAGGTGATGAAGTTGGCATCGTGCTGGGAGTGGGCGCCACCCAATCCGTCATCATAGGCCGTGCGCGATAAAGCGATCATATCGTTCCCATCAAAGCGAAAGTCTGCATATTGGAACGCGTGTGATTTGACGTCAGGGTGATGCAATACCACGGTGCGGATCGACCAGTGATAGAGATCCGGCGAGGCGATCATCGCCAGGGTATTACGCGTTCGTTCCACACTGGAGCCCGCGTGACTCTTCGGCACCCAGTTGCTCAGGCTCCAATAAAGCTTGCTCTCCCGGTCGTAGCGGACAATGAACTTCTTGCAACCGCCCGGGAAATTGACAAAGTCCCTCCGGGCGTCGAACCTCAGGATCTTGCTGTCGCGGCTCGGATGAGCAACGAGTGCCTTTTCCTTGGGGGCGCGATCGTCCACACGATAGAGGGTGACGGGCGATCCCGCGGGCCCCGCTGTAATGGTTCCCTCGATCAAACCGTGGAATCCCCCCTGCAAATATGTTGGGTTGTAAACAATCGGAGCGGAATGCGTCCAACTGGTATCTTTCAGCAAATCTGCCTTAAGCGGCGCCGACATGACGAAAAACCGGAAAGAGGTTCCCCATCCGTGTGGTCCCAGAGTGTCAAAGACGGATCCGAACCAGATGCGTCCATTGCAAAGCGTGATGTTGCCGGCATTGGTTTGGATCGGAACATCCGGTCGCAGCCGTCCGTGTTCGGCGTCGGTGGGCGTTGACCATGTTTGCCCCCAGTCCGATGACTTCCGTATGACGAGCCGGCTGTCTTCCCCGGAATTCGTCGATCCTACCAAGTACAGGGCCTGGCGATGAACAAACGACGTCGACCAGAACGCCGGTGTTAGCTTGGGCAATGGTTCCCACGTCTGCCCGCGATCGTGCGAGATGAAAACGCGCGTAACTCCGCTGGTCCGCTCGGTCGAGCCAGGGCCGAATTCATCGCACGTGGCACAGTACCTTCCATCGGGAAGGATGACGAGGCTGGGTGAAGAAAGGTAGATTCCCGTGCTGGACGGCGAGTGGGATACCACCACTCCTGGTACTTGGGGAAAATCCCCTCCCATGTCGGGTGGACGGAATGCGCTGACGAGTCTCCCTCGACCCATCAAGCATCCCCCGAGCGTGCCGATTTCCAGGAACTTCCTGCGACTGCACTTCATTCATCCCCCTAACTGGTTACCGCCCACCGAGGCTCTCAGCGCGATCCTCCCGTGGTAAAGGGTCGATTCGCAAAAACGAACTCCGTATTCTACAACTGTTTAAGCATGTGGCGAATTTGGGCAGCCCTATGTTACTTTACCGGAGGGCCGCGCCAGGACATGGAGCGGAATCGTGTTCATTCACAGTTGGGTTTATTTCATGCAGTGGAGCATGAACATGCTGACGAGCAACCGCATCCGAATTCTGTTGATTGCCGCTATCACGACCTTCGCGTTGCATCTGATTGGCAATCCGCACTATGGATTTTTCCGCGATGAACTCTATTTGATCGTTTGTGGACGCCACCCGCAGTGGGGCTACGTTGACCAGCCTCCCGTGACGCCACTGCTCGCCGCCGGATCGCAGATGTTCGGCCACTCCCTGGTACTTTTGCGCGCGATTCCCGCGTTTTTTGCTGCTGCGGGCGTGTACGTCACGTGCTTGCTTGCCATGGAGTTGGGGGGAGGAGCCTTTGCCGAGATCCTTGCCGCGCTCCTGGTGTTCTTTGCCCCGGTGCTGATGAACTTTGGCATGAAGGTTTCTCCTGACGTCGTGGGCCTTTGGCTTTGGCCCCTGGCGGCGTTCTACACGTTGCGGCTCACGAAGGGCGCCAATCCCCGTGGATGGCTGGTGGTGGGCGCTGCCGTCGGCATCTGCCTCCAGAGCAAATATACGGTTGTGTTCTTCTTTGCAGCCTTGCTACTCGGCTTACTTCTCACTCCTGAAAGGAGGATTCTCTTCTCGCGTTGGTTCCTGGCGGGGTGCGCCGTGTGCGGAGCGATCGCCCTGCCGAATTTCCTTTGGCAGGCGCATTACGGGTTCCCCACGCTGGAATTCCTCCGCAACGCCGGGCACGGGAAGAACCTGATCGTCGGCCCCGTTCAATACGTGTTTCAGCAACTCTTCATTACCAATGTATTCCTGTCCCTAGTGTGGATCGTCGGCCTCGTCTGGCTTTTGTGGAACGCGCGTCTGCGCTTCCTGGGGTATACGTACATCATCTTGATGGGCTTTATGATCGCGCTTCACGGAAAACACTATTATCCCGCTGATGTGTACCCCTTTCTTATGGCGGCGGGAGGGGTAGCCATTGAAGCGTGGACGAATCGCTGGAAGCTGCTCCGCCCGGTTGTGATTACAGCCGTGATCGTCTTGGGCCTCGTTTTCGTTCCGTTCGCAATGCCGATCTTGCCGGAAGCGCAGGCGGTCGCGTATACAGACTGGCTATTCAAGACATTGCACCTCTCCCGCCAAGCCGTGGCGACAGAGCACCATCAAATGCCTGCCCTTCCCAGCGATTGGGCCGATATGCACGGTTGGCCCGAACTTGCCGCCACCGTCGGGAATGTCTATCAGTCCCTTTCGCCTGAGGATCGAGCGCAGGCGGCCATCGTGGCAGGGAATTACGGTGAAGCGGGGGCGATCGACTTCTTCGGAGGGCAATATGGTTTGCCGCCGGCGATCAGCGGCCATAATCAGTATTACCTTTGGGGAACGCACGGCTATAGCGGCAAGGTGATCATCGATGTAGCAGGTGACTGCGGAGCCCGCGAACATTTATTCCAGAGCAGCGAGCGTGCGGCCACCTTTACGTCGCCCTGGATTCAACCGTTCGAGGACGGTATCCCCATCATGGTTTGCCGGGGCATCCAGAAACCGCTGGCGGAATTGTGGCCGAGCATCAAATCGTACCGATAGCTCGCGGTTACCACTTCGGGTAATACGTTACTTCGGAGGGCCGGTTGGGGTCTTCAATCCACGACCCCATCGCCTGCTTCTTCGACATTTCGTGGTACTTCGCCAGCTTGTCGAAATCCAATTCCACACCCAATCCCGGACCAGTCGGTACAGCCATGCCACCATTTTCATAGGCGAGCTTGCCGCCCGCAATCACATCGTCAACCAGATGGTGATAGTGGGAATCGCATGCCCCGGAAAGGTTGGGCAGCACGGCGGCGAGGTGCAACATGGCTGCTTGTGAAATCCCCAACTCCGTTCCGCTGTGCATGCTGATATCCATGCTGAACGTCTCGCAAACCTGCGCGGCTACGCGGGCGCGGTGGATTCCTCCGTACCAATGCGGGTCCAGCAGCACGACGTCCAACGCATCCTGAATGACCGCGGGCGGTAAATCGTCAAAGGAGAAAACGGACATGTTGGATGCCAGCGTTACCCACGGAGCCTTGCGATTGACGCGAGCCAGGCCGCGAATTCCCCAGGTGGGATCCTCCAGATATTCCGGCTCGTAATCACGCAGCGCCTTGGCGACGCGAATTGCCGTGGAGACGGACCACACTGCGTTGGGGTCGATGCGGATTTTGTGATGTGGAAAAGCCTTGCGCAGGGCGATGAACGTCTCGATTTCCTCGTCCACCGGAAAGACGCCGTTCTTGAATTTGATCGTTTGAAATTTGTATTTCTCGACGAGTTCTTTCGCCCAAGCGACCATCTGGCCAGCGTTCGAAACTTCGCCCCACCCTTGCGGGTTGTTGTAACGGTAAAAAAGGTACGCGCAGAACTGGATGTGGTCGCGCACTCTGCCACCCAGCAGGTCTGACACCGGTCGTCCCAGAGCTTTGCCTTGTAAATCGAGGCAGGCGAATTCGACCGCGGCAAAAGGCAAGACGTGGCCGAATAGCTTAAGTGCCCCGGGCGAGGCGAGTTTCCAGCGGATGCGCTCCAGTTGAAAGGGATCCTCGCCGCGGAGCGAGGCGCGGAACTCTTCCAGTTGGCCTTCTCGCGCCTTGCCGCCATAGCATTCACCCAAGCCAACCAGCCCTTCGTCCGTTTTCAACTGTACGATGATGCGGGAGAACCCAGGATGCGCCCCTTGCGAATAGCGCAGAGGCGCCTCAATGGGAACAAATACCGGAGTGTATACAAGGTCGACGATTTTCACGGGTTCTCCCTTGGATGCATTATTGCTTCGCCCATTCGTTGTCGCCCAGACCTGCGGCGGGCAAGTGCAGCGATGACCCGCGGCCACTCCCCTGGATCAGGATTTCGTTATTGGCGACCTGGATGTCACGAACGCCGCCAAAATCCTTCGGAACGTGTGCGAGGAAGCTTAAGTACTTAGCGATCGCCTTGCCCTTTGCGGGGACGGTAGTAAACGTCGGTGTCGCGAACAACGGCGCCACGGCAAACGCTTCCCGCCGCGTAACCGGAGAGGGGGTTGAACTAAATTCCAAGCCGCGGGTTTGGCTGCGGCCATTCCACGGGGCGTTGGTCCTTGCCATGTTCTCTTCCCAAATGGCCACCCAGGGGAAGTCGCTGCGGCGGAAGCAGTAGCCCATTAGAAGGCCATGAGGTTGGTTGAGAGCGGCGATGTATTGCACCTGCCGGCGCGGATTCAGCAAAACCGACACCAGGAATCCCAACCCCTTTTGCGCGAAGGGCAGGGAAAGATCGATGCTTTCGCCGCTCCGTGACGGGGCAAACGGCCAATGGAAGTCGCGCCCGGAAGCAAGCAACTCATTGCCTCCGTAGCCGCCGGAAAACGTTCTGCCGCGGGTGGCGGAGATGGCGATGCGGCTGGTATCGTGCCCCAGGAAAGGTGGACTCAGTGTGACGTGCTGGGTCCAGTGGAAAAAGTGGTCAGCCTTCTTTTCGTTGACGACGGTCTCCTCAAAATACGCCACGGACTCGCCACGCAGCAGGCGGATTTGGCGGCTGAACCGCAGGCCCGCCACCGGCAGCGGTACCGCCAGGGTAAGGCTGGCCTCGTTTGCTGTGGCGCGAAGCTTGGTCTTCTGCCATTTGGCGGAAGGTGCTTCTCCGTGCGTCGATAGGCCCTGTGCGGCTTCTTCCTCCGACGGTGGCCCGAAATAATCCAGACAAATGTTATGCCCGGCGATGCCGGAGAGAAGCTTCCCTTCGTTCGACGGGCCGTATGTGGCGGCGTGCTTTTCCGCGCGATACTGGTAAGGCTCAATGGACTTCCACGGGGGAACCCACAAGGGGCTGAGTACGGGCAATCCTGTGCTGGGCAGGAATTGAAATTCCGCGATGTGGCCGCCTCCGGGCAAAGTCACCATTTGCACGAGGTCATTGTGGATTGTATATGCCTCGCGCCCATTCCATTTCGTTTTAGAGCATGCAGGTCGGGTGGTCATAAGAACATTTTCCTCTTGGCAATAGAGTAACTGCTTGCCTCTCTTCGCGAATGATAATGCATCACACCTTCAGCGCTGGCAAGCCCCCATCCTGGAAAGCCATTCCGCCCGCTGGAACCAGGAGGCCGCCGTCCACGGCGATTGCCGTTCCGGTGACGAAGGAGGCAAGGTCACTTGCCAGAAAAACCATGACCCGGGCCACCTCTTCCGGTTTCCCCATCTTGCCGCGCATATGCATGCGGTCGCAGGCTGCCAGCGTACCTTCGGGGTCGGGGCTGAGTGACGCTGCCGACCGGAGCAGCGGCGTATCAATGGCGCCAGGCATCACGCAGTTGGCGCGGATGTTCTGTTTAGCGTAATCGAGCGCCAGTGAGCGAGTCAGGCCCAGGAGCCCATGCTTGCTGGTGACGTAATGGACGGAGTTGCTCTGAGCGGCAGTCGATTGCACGGAGCCCGTATTCACAATGGCTCCCCCACTGCGCTTGATCATCACAGGAATCACATACTTGGACATCAGGAAGGCGCTCTTCAGGTTGACGTTCAGCACCAGGTCCCAATCTTCCTCGGAGCAGGTGGTGGCTGCGGCATAGCGTTGGATTCCGGCATTGTTGATCAGGACGTCAATGCCGCCCAACTTCTTTACGATCCGGGCGACACCAGCCTGAACCTGGGTGCCTTTGCTGACATCGAAGGGAAAGAACTCAGCCCGTCCGCCGCCAATGCGTAATTCCTTGAGGGCGCGCCTGCCGGCCTTCTCATCAAGGTCCACCACGGCCACGGCAGCATGCCGTTGCACGAATTCCCGGCAGCACGCCAAGCCGATTCCCGAGGCGGCACCGGTGACCACCACAACTTTGTTTTGGAAATCCATGGTGAAAGGGTCTCCTCGTTCATGTAGAGGTAAACTGGAAGCCTTTCGGATAGCGGAATATGGTAAATGGCAGGGTTTCCGCTAGACGGATTGGTTTTCGTCATCGACTGAATCAGCCGTGACCTCGTCCATATCTTCTGCCTGGGGGAACGTGGATGACTTGGAGCCCCGCCGCATGGCCACGATGCCGGTCCGCACCATTTCCAATACGCCAAAAGGACCCAGCACTTCCAGCAGGCGATTGATCTTCTCTTCCGTGCCGGTAATTTCAATGATCAGCGATTCCGGCGCAACATCCACCACCCGCGCGCGGAAGATGTTCACCAACTGAAGCACGTGAGAGCGCTGATCGTGCTCCGCGGAAACCTTGATCATCGCCAAGTCGCGGGAGATTGCGGGCTCGTCGGTGATGTCCTCCACCAGCAGCACATTCACCAGCTTGTAAAGGCTCGCTTCAATCCGCCGCGCCTGATCCTGATCTGCATCAAGGACAATGGTCATGCGTGAGACTTCCGGCTTTTCCGTGCGTCCCACGGTCAGGGAGTCGATGTTGAAGGCGCGACGACGGAAGAGCGATGCCACGCGTGTCAGTACCCCGGGCTTATTTTCGACATACACCACAAATGTTTTTAGCATAGGAGTCGGTAATTCAAGATTCAAAATTCAAAATATTCGAAATCGAAAATTCAAACCGCCAAATTCATAAACAGAAATCCGAACTGCGCCAATCCAAAATCTAAAATCCCAAATTCTATTCGTCCTCGGCGGTTTCCACCAGCGGATTGGGGCGGCGTATCATTTCGTGCAGCGCGGCGCCGGCGGCAACCATGGGATAGACCGAATCTTCCTGCTCAACTTGAAAATCAATCAGCACGGGCCCATCGTACTTACGAGCCGATTGCACCGCGGGCACAACTTGCGAGCGCTGCGTCACCACCGCGCTGCGGATTCCATAAGCGTCAGCCAGCTTGGCGAAATTGGGGCTTAGCAGGGGGGTGGATTCGTAATTGCGTTCGTAGAAAAACTCCTGCCATTGCCGGACCATTCCAAGAAACCCATTGTTGATAATGGCAATATTGATTTTAAGCTTTTCCTGAACGATCGTGGCCAGCTCGGCCATGGTCATTTGGAACCCGCCGTCGCCAACCACCACCCATACTTCCGCCTCGGGCCGCGCCACCTTGGCGCCAATCGCAGCGGGCAGGGCGAATCCCATGGTACCAAGGCCGCCGGAAGTGATCAGCGAAAGGGGAGTTTCATGCTTGAAGTATTGCGCTTCCCACATCTGGTGCTGGCCGACGTCCGTCACCACCACAACGTCTCCGCCACGGGTTTCCTGCCACAAGTCGTTGATCACGTGCGCAGCGTATAGGTGTCCGCTGTCGGGAAGGTTCTGGATGTCCCGAACGGCGGCATCGCCCTTCAATCCATCGATATAACCTCTCCACTCGCTGCAGTCAATTGGCTGAAGGCGGGGCAGCAGTTCGCGCAGAACCTCTCGTACATCGCCGATCAGGGCCACATCGACCTTTACGTTTTTGTTGATTTCCGAGGGATCGATCTCCACCTGGATTTTCTTCGCCTTGGGTGCGTAGGTCTTCAGGTTGCCGGTAACGCGGTCGTCAAATCGCATGCCCAAGGCGATGATCAAATCGGCATCCTGGATGGTGTGGTTCACCCAAGCCTCACCGTGCATTCCCATCATGCCGAGATTCAGCGGATGCGAGGCGGGGAAGGCGCCCAGGCCGAGCAGCGTCAGCGTAACGGGAATCCCGGTGCGGTCCGCCAGCTCGCGAACCTCGCTCATGGCGCCGGAAATCAGGACCCCATGCCCGGCGAAGATCACCGGCCGTTTCGCTTCCTGTATCAGTCTGAGGGCCTTGGCATAATCCTCCGAAGTGGGCGACAGGTCGGGGCGATATCCCGGCAACTGCGGTTTCGCCGCTTCCCAATCGAATTCGCACGACGACTGCTGAGCGTCTTTGGTGATGTCTACCAGTACGGGGCCGGGACGCCCCGACGCAGCCACGTAAAAGGCTTCGCGCAGGGTGCGCGCCACGTCGCCGGCATGGGTCACCAGGTAGTTGTGCTTGGTGATGGGCAGGGTCACACCGGTGATGTCGGTTTCCTGAAAGGCGTCGGAACCGATCAGCTTGCTGCCCACCTGGCCCGTGATGCAGACCACCGGAGAAGAGTCCATCATGGCCGTGGCGATGCCCGTAACCATGTTTGTGGCGCCTGGACCCGATGTGGCCACCGCCACACCCACGCGTCCGCACGCGCGCGCATAGCCATCCGCCATGTGGGTTGCGCCCTGTTCGTGCCGCACCAACACGTGGTGGATTTTGCTATGTTGCAACGCGTCGTAGGCGGGAAGAATCGCCCCGCCGGGGTAGCCGAAGACGTGGGTTACGCCCTCTCGTTCCAGACATTCCCAAAGGATTTGCGCTCCTGTCTTGTTCATGTTACCTGCTTCCTTTTAATCAGTGAGGCTGCGGTCACCCGAGCCAAGCCCTTAAAAGCATTGTACAATAAGCTGGGTTTTCTTAGGGGAACTCCTCGCGCCTCTGCGAAAACCTCCTCATTCTTTTCCCACCCCAGTGATATTATCCCCGTGCACCGGAGGAGGAATGCATGGTTAGCTCCCGTCGACCCACAAGGAGGCAGTTCGTTTCCGCAGCCGCGGCCGCGGCAGGCGCCGCCCTTTTGCCCCAAATTACCTTGGCGAGTCCTGCTCAAAACGCCATCAGCGCCGCGCCTGCCAAGGGCCCCAGTCCAATCACCAGGGAGGAGATTCCCTGGAAGGTTCAGCCTTTCCCCTTGAATCAAGTCCGTTTGCGCAAGGGGCCGTTTCAGGACGCGTTGGAAGTGGACCGGCGCTACCTGCACCTGCTTCCATCCGATCGGTTGCTTCACACCTTTCGCGTGAATGCCGGACTTCCTTCTTCGGCACAACCCCTAGGCGGGTGGGAAAAACCGGACTGTGAAGTGCGCGGCCACTTTGCCGGAGGACATTACCTGTCAGCCTGCGCTTTGATGTATGCCAGCGCCGGGGATCGTGATTTAAAGGACAAGGCTGATGCCATCGTTGCCCAATTGGCCGATTGCCAAAAGGCACAGCAGAATGGCTACCTGAGTGCCTTCCCGGAAGAGTTCTTTGATCGCCTGCGCGAGGGCCGCAAAGTTTGGGCTCCCTTTTACACCTACCACAAGATCATGGCGGGTCTTCTGGACATGTACGCCTACTGCGGGAACGACCAGGCGCTGGCGGTGGCGGAGTCCATGGCGGAATGGGTTTGGCATTGGCAGGAGAGCATCAGCGATGAGCATATGCAGCGGATTCTGCAAAATGAATTCGGCGGCATGAATGAATCGCTCTGCAATCTTTATGCCCTGACCGGAAAGCACCAATACCTGGACCTGGCGGCGCGATTCGAAAAGACCATGTTTTTTGAGCCGCTGGGTCAACATCGCGATGAATTGAAGGGTATCCACGCGAACACGCATATCCCCCAGGTTATCAGCGCGGCTCGCCGTTAAGAACTGACCGGCCAGGAACGCTATCGCGAAATTGCTGCCTTTTTCCTGCACACCGTCACCAAAGACCGGATCTATTGCACCGGTGGTACAAGCAATAGTGAGTTCTGGCGAACCCGCCCTGGGGACCTTTCGACGGAATTGGGACGATCCACGGAAGAGTGCTGCTGCGGCTACAACATGCTCAAACTCGCGCGCCACATTTATGGGTGGACGGGCGACCCGCGCATACTGGATTATTACGAACGCACGCTCTTTAATAGCCGGCTGGGCACGCAAAATGCCGACGATGGCGGCATGAGCTACTTCCTGCCGCTTGGCTCCGGATATTGGAAGTACTTCAACTCGCAGTTTGATTCGTTCTGGTGCTGCACCGGAACCGGCGTGGAGGAATTTGCCAAATCCGCCGACACCATTTACTTTCATGACGCGAGTGGAATCTTCGTCAACCTCTTCATCGCGTCTGAGGTAACCTGGCGGGAAAAAGGAGTGCGCCTGGAACAACAAACCAATTTCCCCGAAGAAGAAGGCACGGCCTTGGTGTTTCATGCTGAGCGGCCCGTTGAGATGGCTCTTAACATTAGAATCCCCTGGTGGGCCACGAACGGCGGCACGATTAAAGTGAATGGGACTGCGCTGCCGGCGTTCTCAAGTCCAGGCAGCTATTTGACGCTAACCCGAACCTGGAAGGAAGGCGATCGCGTGGAAGTCCGTCTGCCCATGAGCCTGCGGACTGAAGCCTTGTTGGGCGATGATACGCAACAGGCCGCGATGTATGGACCACTGGTCCTGGCGGGGAGACTGGGCGCTGAGGGGCTGAAGAAGGAGATGTTCTACGCGGATTTCTCGCCTGGTCCGCCGCGCACTGAACCTCCTCCTGCCCCTGTCATTACCACCCGTCCAACCGATCCCGTTGGCTGGCTCAAACCCGTCTCCGGCGACCCTTTGACATTTCAAACCGTGGGGCAGGAAAAGACGATCAGGCTAATTCCGCTCTATAAATTGTTCGGTGAGCGGTACGCGGTGTACTGGAAAACGGCCTCCATAAAGGTTTGAGCAAACGTAGCGCAGACCTCCGCCGTTGAGGTCTGCGGTTCTTCCTGAGTCATTTGAGCGAATGTAGAGTTGCGGAGAGAGGTGCGTGGCAATGCGGAGAGGAAAT
>Ga0182027_10008502_pt1 | contig 14927 bp, 12 predicted proteins | sample 712E1DmetaG_FD_121300 | JGI IMG/M metagenome (GOLD analysis project Ga0182027, IMG submission 121300) | Permafrost microbial communities from Stordalen Mire, Sweden - 712E1D metaG (Illumina Assembly) | ecosystem: Environmental > Terrestrial > Soil > Wetlands > Permafrost | place: Sweden... | reverse complement strand
GCTTAGCCGCGTGGTCTTTCAGTTGATCGACGACCTGTAACTGCATGCTGATCGCCCGGTCGACCCAGGACGCGGACGGGCTGGCGTGCTCGATCCGGCCGGTCAAAATCTGCGCGGCCTGTTGGGGTCGGCCCTGGGCGAGATAACTTTGGGCCAGGTCGAGGTCCTGGGTCACCTGGCGCTGTTGCCAGAGACGGACCCCGTAGGCCACGCCACCGCCCAGTCCCGCCAGAATGACGAGAATCAACACGGCGCTCATGGTCGCTTTGATCGATGCCATCACAACCCTCCCATCGATTGCTCGACGCGCCCGCCATGCGGGGACGCGGGGGATGATAAAAAAAAATCCGTCGCTGACCCCACACGTTCGGCCAGCCACGGAAGTCCAGCGTAGCGAGGGTCGGGATGGTTTGTCAAGGAAGGGATTAGGGTGCGGGGCCAGGCGGACGCCCGCGATTACACGCACTACCAAGCGGGGTTCGCCTTCAAGGATCCGGACGCTCGACGCGGGCCAACCCACGGAAAATGAGTGTTCGACAAAGCCTTCCGCACAATCCCTTCACATGTTCGTTAAATTGACATTTAACGAACATGGTGATCGGCGCAAAAAAAGACGCCCCACGCGCGGCCCGTCCAGACGCAAAACACCCGGTGCCCGCGCAAGAGGCGAGCACCGGGTGTGGGGATTCCCCGTTCGGGAACGGCGAAGGGTTCAGTAGCGTTCCAGTTTCCGCTGCAGCTTGAGCATCCGGCGGCGTTGTTTGCGCCGGGCGGCTTCCTGCTTGCGCCGTTTTCTGACGCTGGGCTTCTCATAGAACTCGCGTTTGCGCAGTTCCGCGAGGATACCCGTCTTCTGGCATTCCTTCTTGAAGCGCCGCAGGGCCTTATCAATCGGCTCGTGTTCTTCAACGAGAATGAGGCTCAAAACCCATTCACCCCCTTCCCTGTGGGGTCAAATTGGAACCGGGGCGGACCGGATGTTGGGGGTCGGCCGGAGGCTCGTGCCGTCCACGCCGCGACGCCCCCCCGTCAGCCAAAGAAGAGACTCTAGCCAAGCCGGAGGCGTTTGTCAATGCTTTGTCGAGGCTTTGTCGAGCCTCCCCTGCCCTCTCCAAAGGCCCCCCGGAAAAACCGGCCCGCGCGTGCGACGTGGCACTTGCTTTCACTCCACGCCAAGCGTATAAAGAAAAAAGCGGCCAATGAGCTGTGCAAAGCAGAGCGATGGGCGGCGGTTCTTGGACGATCGGCCCAAGGACGACGTTCTCGGCTCTGTTTTTTCCACCGATGCGGGTCTCGCTTCAGTCGTCCATCCGCACGAGGCTCTTTTCGCAGGCAGAGCGCGCACCATGATCAAACGCTTGCATATCCTTGCCCGGCTGTTTTTTCGGCCGGTTCTCTTGGCACGCCTGTTTTTTGTCCTGCTGGCCACGCTGTGCGGGATGCTGCTCGCCGAACCCAACAAGCCGATTTCCTATCTGGGCTTTGAATTTCTGGAACGCTGGCTTTATTCGCTGATCGCCTTTTTCGGGGCGATCATCTTCATGATTGTCGAGTATGCCACCGACGTCATCAGTTCCCATAAGATCCTGATGGCGGTGGTGGGGCTGTCGGCCGGACTGGTCTTTGCCTCGCTCGCCTACACGACCATCCCGCCCGGTGTTTCGGACCGCGCCACGGCGCGGATGGCCTGCAACCTGTTTTTTGGTTATTTCGGGATGATCCTGGCGATCAAGCACGCCGAGCGCTTTCATTTGAGCCGGTTGAAATTTTTTCTGTCGCCGGCGCACGAGCGGCCCAAGATGCTCGATTCGAGCGTGATCATCGACGGGCGGATCCGCGAGCTGATCGAGCTGCAGGTGATCAGCGGCGCGATCATGGTGCCGAGCTTCGTGCTGACCGAAATCCAGGGGATCGCCGATTCCTCGGACCCCAACCGCAAGGCGCGGGGCCGGCGCGGACTCGATGTGCTCGAGGCGCTGCGCGACAGTTGCAAAAACCTGGAGTTGGTCGACAAGGATTACACCGACTTTCCCGGCGTCGACCAGAAGCTGGTGCAAATCTGCCGCGAACTGGACGCCGACCTGATCACCAACGATTATAACCTCCAGAAGATCGCCCAGCTTCACCGGATCACGGTGATCAATTTGAACGAGATCGCCAACGCGCTCAAGCCGACCGTCTACATCGGCGAGACCTTCAGCCTGATGGTCGTGCGCGAAGGCAAGGAGCCGGGCCAGGGGGTTGGGTATCTGGAAGACGGCACGATGGTCGTGGTCGATGAGACGAGCCACCTGCTGGGCCATGAAGTCGGGGTGATCGTCAGCAGCATCCTGCAAACCTCGTCGGGCCGGCTGGTCTTCGCCCGCCACCGCGAGGAAGAAACTAGCCGCATTCGGGCGTAAAGAATTGCGGATTGCGGATTGCGGATTTCGGAATAAAACCTCTCAATAGTGACAAAGGCGTGCCTCGATCCCTGGTGCATCCATGAAGATCCATACAGCTAGAGCAACTTAAGGTTGAGATGCGGTATGGATTACAGTGAACGCTCCCGTTTTTATTGGTTTTTGTAACTTTTTACTACGGCGTTTCAACCTTAATCTGCTCTAACTTAAACGCTATTTGGGGACCCCGCAAGGGTCCAATCTGAATAGCCCCGGGTTGAACGTATTCGCGAAACCCGGGGTCAACGGCCCAATAAACCGGCCCGACCCTGAAGGGGTCGAACTTCTTATCTACCTACCGGTATACAGCATCCAGTAAACAATCACCCCGGTCACCGAAACATACAGCCACACCGGCAGGGTCCAGCGGGCGACGGCGCGGTGGCGCGGGAATTGGCGATGCGCGGCGCGCCAGAGCGCCACGAGCGCCAGCACCGGCACCAGCGGCGCCAGCGTGGTGTGGGTGATCAGGATGGCCAGGTAGAGCGTGCGCGGTCAGCCGGCGCCAGGGTAGCGCACGTGGCCGTAGAGCGCGTGATACGTGAGGTAGGAAATCAAAAAAAGAATGGACACGGTGAATGCCGAAATCATGATCGCGGCATGCGCCTGCCGGCGGCCATTGCGGATCTGGCGGAAACCGAGCACGAGCAGGACCGCCGCCGCCGCGTTCAGGATGGCATTGAGAGTGGGCAGGACCAGGGGGGTTGGACTGTTCATGACAATTTCATTCTGTGGTTCTATTCATCCCGGTCCCAAATGCTTTTGTCCCTCTTTAATATGATAGCGGCTTCCGTATCATCAGATGCCGTAATCATCCCTCTTAATAAATCTTTTTTCATCTTCCCCGAGAACCAGGCGCCTCCCCCATAATAATGGTCAACATGGAAATTGACATCCCCCTTCTTTAATTCAATCTGAATAGGCACGATTTGAATATCGGACAATTCATTATGAAAGGCTGGGAAACTCTTAGGAATCGCGTACTGAAACGCGCCATAGTAACCATCGCCTGTTACGTAAATGACCAATTCTGCTCCCTTCATCTCTCCTGTCACTCTATTTTTTTCCAGATTCGTAAATGTTCCGACAGGGTTCGAATCTCCAGTTAATCTATCTTCCGCCGCCCTTTTATCCCAATATGACTTGGTTCTTTTCATGTTTACATTCATCGTGATACCTGGCGTTCTTTCTATTCCGTCAATGCCCTCCTTGGTTATGAATCCGTGAAAATCTGTTTTTGAAACTTCTTGCCCCACAAAACTATAATTTATAGCATTTCCCTTTATCTGAACATCTATTATGAACGGCACTAATGGATAGCCACTAGAAACTTGAAGTATTCCTTTATATCCCTTTGATGTATAAACGATTTTAAGTTCTTCTCCAATCAGATCTCCCGTCTCGTCCATATACCTTAAATCTGAATATGTCCCCGTGAACATCGGATTCCAATTCATCTGATTTAGCCGACGCACTTGTGTTTTTGTGGAATCGTCGCTATTTGCGTTCCCCGCAAGAATATATGGCGATGGGGCTATCAAAATAAAAACGAAAATCGATACACATCGATACAATTTAACACCTTGGGAAGTCACCCGGTTCTTTGGTTCCACATCCATACCCATCGTATCCATATCCATTCTGTCTAACAATAAACTTTCATGCTGCTATCTGTATATTGTCCTCTTGATGATGCCCTCCGGTCGCTATCCAGGCCCGTCCTTATTGACCGCCATCAACATCAGCAATAAAGGCAAATAGGCGATCGAGGCGAAAAACAGACGGCGAGCGCTCCCCTGCCCCGGGCGCCAGGCAAAAACAAGACAACACGTCAAAAAACCGAATCCCAAGACGGACGCGCCGGCTAGATAAAGCCCGCCGGTGATCCCCTGGAAGGTCGGCATCAGGCTGATCGGCAGCAAGGTGGCGCCATAGAGGCACGCGACGGCGCCCGTCCAGCCGAGCAAGGGCGGCATCGCCCCCGAAACGGCCCCGGCCAGGGTCGAAAGCGTGTTGATCCGCTTGAGCGGGGTATAAACGAATAAGTACAAGGCGAACGACAGCGCCGCCAGGTACGCGGTCAGCAGGTTGACCGTGAACAGGAGGAGCGCCAGGCCGGCCAGGGCCAGGCCGGCGCCAAAAACCGTGGCCTGGCGCGGGGCGAGGCGCCCGGTGGGGAGCGGCCGGAGCGCGGTGCGAGCCATCAGGGCGTCGGGCCGGCGCTCGATGACTTGGTTGAGCACGCTGGCGCCGGCGGCCACCAGCCCCGTGCCGAGCATCGTGCAGAGGGCCCGAGGCCAATCCAGCGAGCCGCGGGCGGCCACCTGGAAGCCCATCAGCGTGGTGACCAGCACAAGGCCATTAAGCCCCGGCTTGGTCATGCGCAGGTAATCGCGCCACTCCCCCACCCCGCCGGCCGGGCGCGCCCCGGGCTCCGCATCCGGCCGGCGCACGAGCGCCACCAGGGTCACTAGCAGCATGGCCGCGAGCGTGGCGATCAGGAGAAGCTGGCCTCGCGCCGGCCAGGCAAACGCGCGGCGCGTGGGCGTGGTTAAAGCGAGGATCAGGACCCAGGCCATGGCGGAGGGAAGGGCGGTGCGGCCGCGCCAGACCCCCAGTCCGCTCAGGCGTCCCAGCCCTTGCACGGCGAGGACGCCCAGGGCCGTGAGATACGAATCGCGCTTGCTTACGGCAAGCGGGGTTGTCTCGCCGGGGTGAATGCTGATCGTCAGGATCGTGAAGTCCTTGCCCGGCAGCAAGTCCAGCGTTTTCATCCCATCTTTCAGTCCGTTGAGCACAAAGGTGCACAGCATCGGGCATTCGTAATAGACCAGGGTGAGGATCACGGGTTTGCCCTGGTTAAAGTACTGGCCGAGTACGACCGGCCTGCCGTCTTCATTGGTGAAGGCAAGGTTGAGGGGGATCGTCTTGCCGAGTTGCGGCTCGATGCCGATGTCTTTGACGTCCAAGGGGATCGGCTCCGTCGCGCGCGGAACCCCGGCTGAAAATAGGAGCCAGACGATCAGGACCGATGTACCGAGCCTAACGAGGCGCTCCATGAATCGTTCCTCCATCCTGGAAAAATCGAGGACAAAACGAGTCATCGACCAAAAATTTTCAGAGCAACACGAAGAGGGTTTTCCCGGACCACCTCACGTTTCGTAATTTAACCGAGCGCTGCCGTTTAATCGATCTATTTCATTGCGCGCGCCGGCTGCTTCCGATAGGTTATATTGTTTAAGGTGAGGTTGAGTCCCCGCGGCGGGCGGAAGGCCGCGGCGCCGGGACCACGCAAGACTTTTTCAGGCAGGAGTTCCCCTCATGGTTCGCGTTGCGGTTATGGGCGCCACCGGCGCCGTCGGTCGCGAGATGCTCAAAACGCTCGAGCAGCGCCATTTCCCGTACAGCTCGATCAAGCTGCTGGCCTCCGAGCGTTCGGCCGGCACGAGCATTCAGTTCAACGGCGCGCCGCACCCGGTCCAGCTCTTGACCGAGGACTCCTTCGCGGACGTGGACATTGTGCTGGCCTCGGCCGGGGCTTCGGTCTCCAAGAAATTCGCCCCGATCGCCGCGCGCTGCGGGGCCGTGGTCATCGACAACACCTCGGCCTTCCGCATGGATCCCGAGGTGCCGCTGGTCGTCCCCGAAGTCAACCCGCAGGCCGCAAAAAAACACCAGGGGATCATCGCCAACCCCAACTGCTCGACGATCCAGATGGTCGTGGCGCTCAAGCCGCTGCACGACGCGGCGCGCATCAAGCGCATTGTCGTCTCGACCTACCAGGCGACCTCGGGCGCGGGCCAGGCGGCGATGGACGAACTGATCGAGCAGACCGTGGCCAAGCTGAAAGGCGAAACGCCGCCGCCGCCCAAGAAATTCGCCCACTCGATCGCGTTCAACTGCATCCCGCACATCGACGTCTTCCTGGACAACGGCTACACCAAGGAAGAAATGAAGATGATCAACGAGACGCGCAAGATTCTGGAAGACGACTCGATCCGGGTGACCGCAACCACCGTGCGCGTGCCGGTCTTCCGCGGCCACAGCGAATCGATCAACATCGAGACCGAACGGAAGCTGACGGCGCGGGCGGCGCGCGAACTGCTGCGCCGGGCGCCCGGCGTGGTCGTGGTCGATGACCCCAAGACCAACAGCTATCCGCTGGCGATCGATGCCGAGGGGATGGACGCCACATTCGTCGGCCGGATCCGCGAAGACGAGTCGATCGAGAACGGGCTGAATTTGTGGTGCGTCAGCGACAACCTGCGCAAGGGAGCCGCGCTCAATGCGGTGCAGATCGCCGAGCTTCTGCTCGAAAAGGGCTGGGTCAAGCGCGACTGAACGGTCTCGTGAAGGGCCCGTCCGTCTGACACCAACTGCATGGAGCGGATCGCCCATGGCGTGGTTTGTTTTTGGGTGAGCGCGCCCGTTTTCTTTGCTTAAGAGGTTTCCCTTTGCGGCTTGATCTCCAACGAATGCATAAGTTTTCCTGGCTGCTGATCCCCGGCCTTTTGTATGCTACCTATCTCGTCTTTGTCTACGGGTATCTAAAAAGCGAACGGACTTACTTTTATCTCGGCGCGTGGCATCTGTTGCCCCTGGACCTGCTGCTGAAGGATCCCTTGCGCTGCCTGCTGCTTCTGCATAGCCAGCCGCCCGTGACGAACGTGCTGCTTTGGGCGGCTTTTGCCTGGCAGGGCCGGACCGGGATGGACGCGCGGCTGTTTGTCACAATCATGTTTTGCGTGGCCGGGCTGATCAGTTGCATGACCTGGTATCGTTGCGCCGAAATCCTGCTGCGCTCGCGGCGGGCCGCCACGCTGCTGGTGCTGCTGATCGTGATCAATCCTTCGTTCTGGCTTTTTGACCGCTTGTTTACCTACACCAACCTCGAACTTTGCGAGATGGGGCTGTTCCTGCTCGCGGCCATTCGGTGGAGCCGCCTGCCGACGACCCGCCGCCTGATCGGGGCGATGATCGCATTGACGCTTATTGTGCATACGCGTTCGCTTTACCATCCCATGGTGGGCGTTTTGTTTGGCGGTCTGGCCGCGTTGCACCTTTGGCGTCGCGGTCAATCTTTGACCCAGGCTGGCAAGCAGATCTTGATTCCTTGTTTGATTTATGCCGCCCTGGTGGCCCCCTGGATGATTAAAAACAAAATTCTGTTCCGCACGGCCGCTTTTTCCTCATGGATCGGACTGAACTTCAAAACACTGGCCAACGACGAAAGCTGTCCCATTTGGGTTTTTGTGGGCAATGGCACATTCAGCGAGAAGGCGGTCCGCAAATATTATCCCAAACGGCTGCTGGCCTGGTATCAGCGCGAGCCCGTTTTGGCGCAGGTCTGGAAGGACGAGAAGAGAAAAGACATCAATTTGAATCATTACGCCGTGCCGCCCCTGAGTGCGATCTCGTTCAAGAAAACCTTGGAGTACATCCGCCTGAATCCCAAGTATTTTTTATGGGCGCGCGTGTTGCGTTCCGCCGTGGCCTTTGACTTGCCTTCCTATTACCGCACTTATACGAAGGATCAGAAGACGGGCCAATATCGGCTGGACGTAGACAACGCCTACTCACGCTGGCTGGACAAGGTTTACTACGGCGCCCTATTGCGCCCGCGCCTGGATTTTGATTGGCTCGGCATTCGGGTCACCCCAAGCTTGTTTATAATGCTTTGGTTTCCGCTGGCCATGCTCGGCAGCGCGTGGCGCGGCTGGCGGCTGGATACGGGAGAAAGGTTTATTGCCTTGCTGATGGTGGCCATCTTTTGCTGGCTTCTGCCGATGGTGCTGGTCATCGACGGCGCGGAAAGCGCCCGCATGCGCTGGCACTTGGAACCGATGTACCTGATCATGCTGGGCTGGAGCTGGATGGGGATCGGTCAATGGATTGCCGCGCGCATCCTTGCGCGACGCGCCGCGGCCCCGAGCCCGGCCCCAAGCGCAGGCAACAGTTTCTCCATCGCCGCTTCCATGCCTCAGCCTGAGTGGCCGCAGCCGACGCAACGGCAGAAAGCTCTTGATCTGCCGATGGACAAGCGCTGAAGATCAAGATCCGAGGCTGACCCAAGGGGCTTCAGGGTGCAAGGTCCGGGTCGGAGGTTTTTCGCACAATCATTCAAATCGCGCAAGGAGTTCTTGGCATGAATCAACGAGTCACCCTGCTGGAAGCCCTTCAAAAAAGGGTTTTGCTTTCCGACGGCGCGATGGGCACGCAGTTGCAACTGGCCGGCATCGAAGCGGGCGGCTGCGGCGAATATTGGAACCTCGCCGAGCCGGAAAAGGTGCTGGCGATTCAGCGTGCCTACGTCCAGGCCGGCTCGGATTGCCTGATCACCAACACCTTCGGCGCGAGCCGCTATACCCTGGCGCGCCATGGCCACGGCGAGCGGGCCTACGCAATCAATAAGGCGGCGGCCCAGTTGGCCCGCCAGGCCTTCGAGGCGTGCGGACGCGAGGGCTGGGTGCTGGGCGACGTGGGGCCGTTCGGCGGTTTTTTGGAACCGCTCGGCGAGGTGACCGCGGACGAGCTTTTCGCGATCCTGAGCGAGCAGATGCGCGGCCTGCTCGACGGCGGAGCGGACGCGATCCTCTGTGAGACCCAGACGGCGCTGGACGAAGCGGCCGTCGGCGTGCGCGCGGCCAAGGCGGCCGGCGCGCCGTGCGTCATCGCGTCGTTCGCCTTTGACAAGGTGGCCGACGGATACCGGACGATGATGGGCGTGGCGCCGGCGGACGTCGTGGCGGGGCTGGCGGAGCTGGGGGTCGATATTTTTGCCGCCAATTGCGGCACGGGGGTCGAGATAACGGATTATGTGAACATTGTCCGCAGTTATCGCGCGGCAACCGACCGGCCGATCATGGCCCAGCCCAACGCCGGCCAGCCGTCGATGAAAGCCGGGCGGGTGATCTACCTGGAAGACCCCGACAAAATGGCCAGCCATGTCCGGGATCTGGCGGCGGCCGGCGCGAGCATCATCGGCGGCTGCTGCGGCACCACGCCCGAACACATTCGTCTGTTCCGTCAACAGTTTAACGCCGGCTGAGCGCGTCCGGGCCGGAGGCGGTTCATTTTTTTCTTAGAGCATGGTGGATCATCGTGCGCCGGTCAGGGCGGGCGATGACTTCCCCGAAGGGGACCCCTTGCGGGGTCGAAAAACACTCATTCGGACGATTCTGTCATTTTCCCGCCCATCCCCCTTTTTTCACCATTGACTATGCCGTGCCAAAGGTTCATATTTCACCGTCAGAACGAAGTCATATTATTATGACAAGCTCACGAAATGAGGGCGAGGACGATGCGTATTTCCGGCGAATCCATCAGGCGCGGACGGCTGAAGGTCCTATTCTCATGGATGGCTGCGGCGGCTGGGGGCTGGCGTTTGGTCCCGGCGGGGGTCATTCGCGTTGGATTCATCCTGATGCTGTTGACATTTTGCGGTGCCGCCGAAGCGGGCGTGCTCCGCGTCAAGGCCGGGACGGCGACGGGCGCCCAGGATGGCAGCTCGTGGCCCGACGCCTACGCCGACCTGCAAGCCGCGTTGACCGCCGCGCAGCCGTACGACGAGATTTGGGTCGCCGCCGGCACCTACAAGCCGACCACCACCACCGACAGGACCGTATCCTTCGTGATGAAGCCGGCGGTGGCGCTCTACGGCGGTTTCGTGGGGACCGAGGAGACGAGCGACACGCGGAATTGGACGGCGAACGCGACCGTCCTGAGTGGAGACATCGGCGCGGTCGGCGATGCATCCGACAATTCCTACCATGTTGTTGTGGGCAAATTTCAAGGCGTGCTCGATGGATTCACGATCACCGGCGGCAATGCCAACGGGACTCTTACCAACGGGAATGGCGGCGGCATGATCAATGACTCCGTCTCCCCCACGATCGCCAACTGTATCTTCACGGACAATTCAGCCAGCGGCCCCCAGGCCTACGGCTGTGGTGGCGGGATGTATAACACGAACGCCTCCCCGACCGTGACCAACTGCACGTTCACAAATAATACGGCCCGCTACAATGGCGGCGGGATGGGTAGCGAAAGCTCATCCGCGCCGACGGTGACCAGGTGCACGTTGACGAATAATACAGCCGGCAACGGCGGCGGGATGAGTGGCGGGGACGCGACCAACTGCACGTTCACGAATAATACGGCCAGCGGCAGCGGCGACAACGGTTACGGCGGCGGGAAGTGTAACGGAAACGCGACCAACTGCACGTTCACGAATAACACGGCCGCTCGCACGGGCGGCGGACTGGCTGGAGATAGCGCGACCAGTTGCACGTTCACCGGGAACACCGGGGGCGGGATGTCTGGCAGTACCGCGACCAACTGCACGTTTACCGGTAATATCGGCGGCGGGATGTTTGGCGGGCATGGTGCGGAGGCGACCAACTGCACGTTCACAGGCAACAGCAGCGATGAGGGCGGCGGAATGCTATGGGCAGGCGCGACCAACTGCACGTTCACGAATAATACGGCAAGTCAAAACGGCGGCGGGTTGGCTGTCGGAAACGCGACGAATTGCACATTCACAAATAATACGGCCGGCGGCTACGGCGGTGGGATGAGTGGTGACCCGATGCTGGGTGGGGTAACCGCGACCAACTGCACGTTTACGGACAACACGGCCTCATACGGCGGCGGGATGTATTACAATGCCGCGGTGGCGATCAACTGCACATTCATGAATAATGCGGCCATCGACGCCGGCGGCGGGATATATAATACCACGGGCGGTGACGCGACCAACTGCATTTTCTGGAAGGACAGCGCGCCGCTGGGGGCGGAAATCTACAAAGCGAGCGGGGGGCTCACTTTCACCAGTTGCGACATCCAAGGCAGCGGCGGGAGCGGCGGTCTTTATTGGGACTCGACGCTGGGGGCTGACGGCGGCGGCAACCTCGACGTCGATCCGCTTTTCGTGGACGCGGCCAACCCGGCCGGCCCGGACGGGATCTGGCGTACGGCCGATGACGGCCTGGCGCTGACCACTGGTTCACTCTGCATCGACGCCGGGCTGGTCGCGGGTGCGCCCGTCACCGACATCCTGGGCAACCCGCGCAGCGGCGCGCCCGACATCGGCGCTTATGAGTTTCAGGGCTCCGCGCCGCCCGCTTCTTTAACCGCGCCCCAAGGCCGGCTGGCCATTACCTACACCATCACAACCCCCAGCACCGGCCCAGCCGGCCAGACGGTCCAATACACCTATCATTGGACCAGCGACGGCGGCGACGACGTGACCCACGGCCCGACGACGGCGCTCTCCGACACCCTGATGGATCCGGCCCAGCCAGGGGAGACGTGGACCTTGACCGTTACCCCCAGCGCGGGAGACGCGGTCGGGCCATCCGCCACGGCCAAGGTCAAGATCCAGAGTCCGCAAAACGGGGTGACTATCTGGACCTGTTACCCGTGAGCCGGGCGATTTTAGGCCGGCCGTTCAAGCATTAAGACCACCTTCGCGGCGCAGGAAATAAAGGCCGATATAGACCCGCGGATCGACGCAGCGGCCGGCGCGCTCGCGCTCGGCCAGCCAGCCGTCCACTTCGCCGAGCGGCACTTCGTGGACCGTGATCCGTTCGTCCTCCACGCCGCCGCCCGCATGCCTTTTCACGAGCTGGCGGGCCAGGATGAAGGTGACGATTTCGTCGGTCAGCCCCGTCGAAGAGGGGCCGGCGGCCACCTGGAGCAGTTCCCCGGCCTCGTATCCGGTCTCCTCGAGCAGTTCGCGCCGCGCGGCGCCGAGCAGGCTTTCGTCCCGGTCCGCGCCGTCGCCGACCAGTCCCGCCGGCAGCTCGATGACCCTGTTTTTGACCGAGGGCCGGTATTGTTCGATCAGGACGAGCCGGCCGTCGCCGGTCGCGGCGACGAGGGCCACGACCGCGCGGCAATGGCGCCGCTGGACGTATTCCCAGCCGTCGTCATCGACCAGCCGCAGGTAGCGGCCTTCGGCAATCGTGCGCTTGGGTTGGGGTTGGCTCATGGCGGGACCTCACGCGTGTTCAAGTTCCCCCATGCTATCGCCTCGCGCGCCCCAGCGCAATTCTTGCCTAACCCAAGGGGCCGAATCATGGTGGTTTGTCGGGGAGCAAGCTCCCCTCGTTAGAGCGGCGGCAAGCCGCCGCACTCCACATGCGAGCGGACGGGATAAACACCGCTTGTCAGTCGGTGCGCGGATGAGTTAGGATGGTAAGCATTGACCGGTTCAGGAACGGATGCGCGTGACCTGACACACTAGCCGAAAGGATTGCCCAGGCCATCATGAGCGACAAGGACCAATCGCGAGAAGAAGCCAACGTCTCCCCTGCCCCGGGCGGCGAGAGCGCCGCGGGGAAGAGCAGCCCCGCGCCCGAGGAAGGGCGGCACAAGGCCGACCAGTGCCACGGCCGCTACCTGGATCAGATCCGGGAATCGCTGGCCGCCGAAGGGGAGGTGGCCTATGGGCGCTGGGGCATGCCGCTGTTTCACTCGTTGAGCGACGAGGAGGCCGAGGCGCAGCGCGCGGCGCTCGGGTTCGCGCCCCAGGATGCGCTCGATTTCTACAACCGGGGCTGCCTGCTGGCCAGCCGCGAGGATTACGCCGGCGCCGCCAAGGCATTCGATCGCGCCGCGCAAAAAGACCCCAAGGGCTTGGTCTGCCTGGTCGAAGCCGTTCACAACCGCGCCCTGGCGCTGGAGCAGGCCGGCGACAAAACCGCCGCCCGCGCGACCTGGCAAGCCTGGCTGACGCAGTTCGGCGACAGCGAGGACGTCGCCGAGGTCAAACAGCACCTGGAGACATTGAGCCAGGCGTAAGCCGATGAGTGTGCCGGTTCAGGTCAAAATCCGCTGGTTCCTACTTGCTTTCATCCTGGTCGGCGGCGCCGCGCCCGGTTTCGCCGCCGATCCCACGTTCCGGGATTTCACCTGGGAAACGCGCGGCGACCAGCTCGTCTTTAAGATTGCCTGCGATCGCCTGCCCGCGATTCGCGGCAAGGACGAGCTGAGCGCCAAGCGCTACTTCTATTTCGATTTCTACAATTTGGACGGACCCAAGGAGGACGCCGAGTGGAAACTGGCGTCGCCGCTGATCAGTCATGTCAAGCGGGTATATTACAAGAAGCAGCGGGTGCTGCGATTTGTCTTTTACGCCGCGCGACCCGGCGCCCTGTCGTTCATGCAGGGGGCGCAGGGCGGCACGTGCCTGATCACGGTGGGCGGACTCAACCCGGCCGCGCCCGCCAAGGCCGTGCACAAGATCGAGGGGGCCAAGCTGGTGGTGATCGACCCGGGCCACGGCGGCATGCCCGACGACCCGACGGTCTCGCAGGGGGCGTCGACCTCGCGCCGCTACAACGGCCGATATTGGCAAGAGCGGGAAATCACGCTGGCCGTCGCCCAAGATCTCGAGGCCTACATTGCCCAGGCGCAGAACCTGGACAGCTTCATGACGCGGCGCGAAGACCGTTACGTCTCGCTGGACAGCCGGCTGACGATGGCGCTCCAGTCGCACGGCGATCTCTTTTTGAGCATCCACATGAATGGCACCAGCACGCGGCGCAAGCGGGCGCGCGGCTTCGAAATCTATTACCTGAGCGATGGCACGCGGGCGACCAACCGCGAGCTGGCGTCGGTGGAGAACGAAGAGAGCCACAATCCGACGATTCTGACCGGCCAGGAAAAGGACGTGCGGCATCAGATTTTGCGCAGCCTGGCCGACGACAAATTCCAGCAGCGCCAGGCCGAAAGCCGCCAGTTCTGCGAATTCGTCGACCAGGAAATGGTGGCCTACGGGCCGTTCCGGGCGTATGACCGCGGGGTCAAGGCCGAGGCCTTCCGTGTGCTGCTCAACTACAACATGCCCGCGGCGCTGGCCGAATGCGGCTTCCTGGACAACCCCGATGAGGGGCGCCAACTCGTGCAGCCGGCGGTGCAGCGCAAAATTGCAGCCTTGCTTTTTAATGCCATTAACCGTTATTTTGCTTCGGTGGATCCCACGTTCGAGCCGCACAGGGTTCCGGTGGATCGCTGAGGGAAATGGCAACCAACACGGCCCGGCTCGCTCGGCCGGGCGGAAAACCGAGTTCACCGGCCGTCATGGGCATCCGACATCTGGCGCGTCAACGCGCTCTTCAGTTTCTTTACGCGTTTGAATACGGCGCCAAGGGCTCGACGTTTGAGGAGATCGAGGGGCTGTTTCTCGGCTCCGACCAGTCGCGCCGGCGCGGCTGGGGACCGTTCGCGCGCGCCCTGGCCCGAGCCACGGCCGCCCGGCGCAAGGAGCTGGACACGGCCATCGGCCCCTTGCTGCGCAACTGGAAGATCGAGCGCCTGCCGCGCGTCGACCTGCTCTGCCTGCGCATGGCGCTGTGCGAGCTGAGCGAGTTCGCCGACATCCCGCTGCGCGTGACGATCAACGAATACATCGAATTGTCGCGCCTGTTCAGCACCGAGGAGTCGCCGCAATACATCAACGCCGTGCTCGATCAATTGGCGCGG
>Ga0182027_10008500_pt1 | contig 14930 bp, 11 predicted proteins | sample 712E1DmetaG_FD_121300 | JGI IMG/M metagenome (GOLD analysis project Ga0182027, IMG submission 121300) | Permafrost microbial communities from Stordalen Mire, Sweden - 712E1D metaG (Illumina Assembly) | ecosystem: Environmental > Terrestrial > Soil > Wetlands > Permafrost | place: Sweden... | reverse complement strand
CCTACTTCCCCGCCGCGATTTCCTTGGCAATCAACTCCGCCTGCTTCTTCCGCCTTCATTGTTTTTCATTCATCCTTCCGCCTTCATCCTTCATCCTTTAGATGACCGTCTCGGTTGCCAACATCTGCATGTCCGGCGGGTAGCCGAACTGACGAAGGATTCTTTTGACGATCACTTTCAGCTTTGCCTTCACGCTTTCCTTGATGGTCCAGTCGATGGAGGCGTTTTCGCAGACCTTTTCGAAGAGGACAACGTGCGCCATGTTGCGACGCTGCTGGATTGCCGAGGCGTGCCTGCTTTAAGGGACACGACTTCGGCATCGAACCAGCAATGTTGTAACGCGGCTGTTGTGCGAAGTTTTTAAACCGCTCCTTGTCTTCCGCGCGCGTATTTTATTTGGTTCTTATTTCTTCAGTTTTAGCCTTTATATCGATCAATACATCTTTGATTCGGCATAGGCGAAAATGGATTAAATTTTCGATTAATCTTTATGCAATTCATTTCTGAAACACAGCCACCAACGCCTCCAAAATATTCTTTCATATCAATTTTGTTGATAACTGGATTTGTTTTATTCAATTCCCATACTATTCTAAGTTCAGACATTTTCCCTTGAGGTGAACTTGGATGATCCCATTCCTTGTAATTTAAACCGATTGATAGAATTTCCCCTGATAGCTTTACTGTGTCCAACATTATTTCCTGATTAATGAATATTGTTGTATCGATCAATTTTGGAATGTCAAGGCTACATTTGAACATTTTTCCCTTATTATTTATATAAACAAGTTGTCTTTTAAATCCTTCATATGTTAGAACCGCAAGTATAGAATTGTTTATTGGAATACAGGACATATTTCTGATTATCATATTATCTGTAATTTTCAATCGCTCTTGAAGTAGTAACCCTATTTTCCAGGGAATAGAAAAATTTGAATCGTTCCAATATTCACCCTTTCTATTTTTAAATTGATTCCCATTCACTAGATTATTTAGCAAAGCAGAGGGTGAGGATATTAATTGAAAAAGCGAATCATATACTTTCTTGCATTGCTCCGGAAATTTATTACAATCCAAATTTAATCCAAGGTTTTCCATTCCACTTCCAATAAATTCGCCACACATATTTTCTTCTTCTTGCTCGATAAATGTTACCATTATACCATTCTTCGAAAATTCAGAAAACCCTTGGGGAAAAGATTGCTTGGTGAGAAATATGCAAACAACTAAAAGACATGTTCTAAAAATATCCATAAGTTTCCTTTGCTCTTTACGTGCACTCTTTGTATTTCGAGCGGTTTAAAATTTATGCACAACGTTTGCCGCACGTTTTTAGTGCCGCCATATTTTCTCGCTGCCCGACGGAAACCCTGACGGAGGCTTTGCGACATGACAGGGTTGACATGACGGGCAGCGACTCATTAGTGTAAAGCGGCATTGAAAACTGCGGCTGTTGCTGGCTGTGGTTTGGCACCGGTTCTTCTTGCGCGCATTCTAAATTGTTAATCCCAAATATTTATGCATTTGCCTTCTTCTTTATTGCATTTTTGATTATCGAATGGTTTTAAATAACGGTACTTAATAAATATCTTTTTGCACCTATTTTTTAAATCATTAAATTGAATGCGATTCTGTTTACAATCGTCCTTGAGGGCTTGGCAATACATTCGAATGCAACAATCTTCAGTAGATTTCAATATTTCATTTTCAACTTTATTAACCCAATTGTTTTGCTCCTGCCATTTTAATGATGTTAAATCATTCTCGATATGTTTTATTCCGGGTTTATTGTTGGTTTTGGCAAAAATGCTTCTTTTGAGGTTAAGCACAGTGTCCTGCCAACTGAAATTAACCTTGTCAGCACAAATTAGTGCTGAATCATACAAACCTAAATCTGAGAATAATTGAGCTCTTTCCAAATAAAGCATAGCATCGTTAGGTCTACATTTAAGATTGATATTGTTATAGATTAATTCTTTTTTGTATTTCATTTCACCATTTAGTTTTTGATATAAAGTAGCGTCAATTTTATCCCACCCGTCAATAATATATTTGAATTCATAAATTTTGATATACTGAGAATCAATAAGCCATGCTTTGTCTGTAACCGCTTTTGCTTCTTCCATTGTACGTTTTCTTTCAACTTTATATGCAGAATCAGCTGTATCTCTGGGTTTAGGAGAGCCGTGAGTAGAAGGAAACCAAATAGTTTTAAACTTATAAACATAAGCCGGAATATAAGTGGAGTCGACCATTAGAGCGCTATCACACAAGACAATCTTTAAATTTCGAGGTGCTGAATATGCTTTACATAAATAATCATAGGCACATTGAGAATAAATATTTATCCATCCTAAAATCAAGATTAAGCAAGTAAGGATAGCATTATTGACTTTAAGTTTTTTAGAATTTAACATTTTTGATCAAGCGGAAAAAGGAATAGACAGATTTTCATAATATGCGCGCTCTTTCTTTTTGTCTTCCGGTGCCAAACCATTGACTGCAACGTTGACAAAGCAAGAAGATGACGCATTGGCGACGAGACGCCGCCTGCTTTTAGGGACGGCGACGGAGCCATCAAAGCGGCAATTTGGCTTTAGCCCGAGGCTGCCGAGCTTGCTTTGTTTGTTGGCGGTCTGTGCTACCCGTTTGTCTTCTCTTAGTGGCGCGTCTTCTGTCTTTATTTTCTCTGTGCAGGTTTTCGGGCTCTCGCCGACCGTATATTTGTACTCCTTGCTGTAATCCTTCGTAAACGGCAACGTACCAAGCAATAAATCATATGTTGCTTTGTAAACTGGAAGAACGAAGTAAGTGCTCATTTTTAAAATATCGCGCATCGCTCCGAGGGAAGATTAAAGACAAAATGAAAAATGACATATGGACAAATAGTCAGTTGTCCCTCAACAACCTAACTGAGTATGCGCAATGCTGATCGTTGGCGTTGTACCTGTCAAAGCTGTCCCCGCCCCCGCAGAGAGTCACGAACCATGCGTTCGCACCGACCTCCGTAGCACTCCACCAAAAACCGTAATTATTCAGGCCGGTGAAAGTACAATCGTTGAAAGCGCCATAGAACATAAGATAACCAGCTCCGAGGGCTGAAAACCCGCTTCTATTATTCATTGTCAAGTCGCACCCAATAGATCCTGTATATGAATTTGGAACCCAATCTGTCTTTGCTGCTAATGATTTTGCTATTTTGCTCTCAGATGTTGATTCGTCCCAGTTATACCCATTATTAATTAGATAATTCACCATGATTGACCATTCAGAATCTGTGGGGACATGCCAACCAGGAGGGGCGACCTTATTGGGATTTAAAGGATCTACAACATACCAGTTATAGAGCGCTCCATACTTCTTGATGAAGTCTGTATTGGTTGTGTTATCGTAATAGCAAAACTTCGGTGTTATGGCATCCTTCCAGTTTACGCATGACGTATCCAAAGGAATAGGTGTGCCGTCGTTGTATTTCGTCGCCCGCAAATTCTCGGCCATCCACTCCTGTGTCCCAATTTTCATCGTACGGTAGACATTTCCGTCCGCATCAACCATAGAACCAAATATCTGTAGTACACTAGTATCCAACGACCAATTACCATCATCATCAGTGACCCGCACTATGCAGAGAAAACTATTTGTTATTAAATTCGGCGCAACGATGACGGTATCAATGGCTGTGCCGCCTGAAAAAACACCCTTGTTACCGATATCCCATTCAATTTTTGCAATCCGTCCAAATCTATCGGTTGCAGATATATGCAAACTGAACGTATCCATCGTTATAACTTGGACAAGTGAACTTGTTAATTGAACAACCGGCTTATCCGCTACGATATATATCTGTAGCGTGTCTTTCCACATCAACCCCGCATCATCCACAACTGTGCACTCAAGTTTCTTTGTTCCAGTGGTATTCCAGACATATTTGCATGTATCAATAGTGCTCTTCAAAGCAGTATCAAGATCCACGTTTCGAATGATCGACCCGGTATTCAAGTCAGCCCACGAAACACTCCGCAAATTCCTTGTGGGATCAACAATCTGAACGGCAAACCGCATGGAATCATTAATTGATGAGCTATCGATATAAATGTTCTTCGAAAGATGGTACGTTGAGAAGGTGAAAATGGGTTTGACTTTTGTAGGTGAGACAGCTAAAACACCGACGTATTTGTATGTTTCTCCATAATTTCCGGAATTATTTCTTATGGCGATGCGATATTTGAAATGATAATCATTCGGATCAGTCATTGAGAAAGTTCCTGATAATATCGAACGTTTGAAAATTGAATCAGCAAAAAACGTATCTGTCACTACCGCAATAGGGTTTGCTGATAAATTAATGGAATCATAGAAATCCCTATAAATTGCATATTCTTGAATATTGCGATATGTCGTTTTATTCCATTGCAAATGTACTGCTCCGTTGACGGTATCATATGATGAGGTCATACCGGTTACTACAGGTATACCTGTGTAAATCAATGATACAGTGTCATATAGAGTATCGTCTGAGCAAGTTTTAATCATAACATCATGCGTTGTAGGTGTATATTCCCGTAGCGTACTCTTTAACAAAAGAGTATAGTTGCCGCCAGCCATTCCTTTCATAATAAAACGTCCCGAAGCATCTGTGTTGTTGAAATATTTGTCTGTACCGACAACCTGAATTGTGACAGTACGAGGATCATGCTGAGGCTGAATACCTACTATGCCAGTCAAGGTTGAAGAACATTTGAGGGTATCATTTCTCAAGGTTGATTCATTATCTGCCAGGAAAACAGAATCTTGAAATGTAACGAATGAATCTTTTTCTGCCCAGATATTGTATGTTCCTTTTGGCAAACCCGCCAAAGCATATTTACCATTATTATCAGTTGTTTGTTTTGAAACATACTGGCCATCGGTAGAATTTGCTTTGAATACCTTCACGATTGCTCCTACAGAGGGAGTTTTCCCATCTGGTTCATAAATAACCGCACCTGTTCGGATAACCGTTTCGTCGTTTGTGCCTAAATTATTCATGCAAGTTATAAAAAGACAAACTAATGCGATTAATAAAAAAGATTTCTTCATAGCTGGCGCTCCCTTATTTCATCATAGGAAAAAATAGGACATCAATTTGGTATACTGTTTCGGGTGGATCTTCATCTTTATGAACCAAAGAACGGATTTGCGAACGAAAACGGTCAATTTGTTTCTCGATCCGTTTTTGACCTCGTGTCGAAATACTTATAGTATTTGTAGCAATTACTTTTGATTGTTTAGAATCATTTAGGATAGCACTTTTAGCAAGTTCCAGGCTTTTTATCTGAAACTGCTTTAAAACCTCGTCTCGAACAAATTCTTCCGTGCTTATAGAGCTTGATGTTGGTTTGTAAAATCCGTTAGACTTTTTCTCAATCAGATTTAATTGTAAGAGCAAACTTATGGCTTTTTTAGCTTGAGGAACAGTAATTGATGGAACCAGTTTACCTGCAAGTGCAGAATAATTCTTACCGTCAAAGTCATAAACATTGAGAAGTGCCCGGATTGCTGCATTGTACCAATTTTTATAGTATTGATAAGATTGCTCGTAAAGATATTTCTTGGGGGTTTTATTAAGAGCTATGAGTTGCTCAAAATACAATTCACGTTCGTTTGAATTTTCAGCTTGATTAAATTTAACCAAAACACGAAAAAAGTTTGCTTCATCTTGATTAAATGCGAACATATTTACAAATCTATCAACAAATGTATTTGTTACATGTTTCCCCTTTAAAATATCGGACATGTAGCTTCTGGAATTTGGTAATCCAATTAATTGGGTCATATAACTTTTTGTATAAGAATGATCCTGTTCGTATTTTGCCTTTTGAAAATCGGCAATAAATTTACGAAAATCATTATACTCATAAATTAATGGAAGATTTGATTTCATAGCGTTTGATTACAATATACCAATAAAGAAGAAAGGTTTGTGGGCATTTATTGTAGAACAATTCTATTTCAATTTTTGGCTTTGTCTTCTCCCTCTTACGCGCCACTCTTTCTTTTTGTCTTCAAACGGGTAGCATTGACGCCAACGTGTGCTGCTATGTGACGTGGCCTGATTGCCGACATGACGCTGACACGAAGTTGACAGCGACGGAGGCACCAGACAGGCCATGTGCCTTTAGGCCGAGGGCAAGCTCACTTGCCCGATGCATATAGCAGCTGTTGTTTGTCTGTTTGGGCACCCCTTGTCTTTGCGACGCGCGACTCTTTATTATTGATTTCCGGCGGTGGCGTCCTGAGCCTTTTCTCGTCTTATTTTCGGCAGCCCATCCTAATTCTTTTTTGGCTTTCGCAGTGCCCCCTCTTTTGTCTTTGCGCCGGAGCACATGACGTGCGACGGCGATTCATGCACTACGAAATTGTTGAGTTTCCTTTTCGAACTTCGACAAATCTTGCTTTGGAAAAAGTGAATTGTATTCCTTTTCGTCTTTCATCTTGGTTATTAGAAAATCGATCCAAGCTTGGGTATAGCCGTAATCATTGTGGCGTTGGTCATAAATACAATATTCAACCTTGGCAGCTTTCTTGTCCGTAGCATTATTTCGCGGTCTGATTTGATATTTTCGCCAGAACCGGGTGTGAGCCTCCATGTTAAATTTGCTAATTTGTTTGCCTGTATGATCAGTTTTCATTGGGTTGCCCAAAGCTTCTTGGACGTTTTTGACAACGTCGCCAGCTCGGAAAGTATCCCGGTTCAAAATAGGAATTTCCTTGTACTTTACTAAAGCGCCGAAAGCCGATACCTTTTGTTTATCTTCTGTGGACAATTTGTCATAATGAATGAATTGAATTGGAAGGGCATCTTTGCTATTGTGATTGGTAACCTGAATCAGGAATGCCTTGAATGCAAATTGACCCGAATGAACGATATCAGTGGAAATGCTTGAACGATAATTGTCGACAAAGCTCAAAATAGACGAGAGGCTTTTGCTTTGCTTCACAGCGGCACCGAAGTTTTCTGCGGACGGAAAAAGTTGCAAAGAAAATGAAAGACTTTCACGCAGACAATATTTTGTCCCGAATTCTTTCTCTAAGATGGAATCGAAATTTAGAAGCAATGATTGACATTCGCCGAATATGTTTGCGTCTAGTACAGGTAGAGAACGATGCTCAATCTTGTTTCGAAGCGGAATAAAGAATTCAAGATTAAGCCGGATAGGGTTTTGAGTATCATTGCTGAAGTACTGTCTCAAGCATTCTTTCAGTTCCCAATAACAATAATCCCCATCAATGGTTTCGTATCTGCCATTTTCCTTTTTCTTAAAAGGTTTTACTCTACGCTTGAAGAAAACAGCGTGGAAAAGGGAGGACCAAGCAATAATCATCAAGGAAATGTAACCACCTGATTTGAACTTCACGGCAGGCTTATTATAGATTTCGACAGCGAGAATGGCGGAATCACGTGCTTTTTCAATATGTTCTTTAACTCTTATGGGAAGGCCGCGCATTGATATTATTCCGTTCTTGAGGTATAACCTGGCCCGGAAAGCCATCTTCTATCATGCAAATTATCAAAACATATAATCTCTTATGCGATGAAGAGCATCTGACAATTTGTAAATACGAATAATGTTTTTTGGTAAATATCCAGTATCGCGATTATAAGGTTGATCCATTAAGAAGACAACTTCACACAAATGAGAAAGCTTAATTGCTTTAGATATATCATCTTCTATGAAATATCTGTAACGCTTATTTGCTGCAACAGTAAATCTGTTTTCATTAAAAAAATGCATTCTTAAGAAAAATCGACCGACATTACTTACAAAAGGTATTCTTGATTGTTTAATGGTAATTGATTTCTCGATAGTTATTTTATCAAATGTGATATTATTCTTTTTTAACCAAGCACGTGTTAAAATTGCAATTGATTTGCCTACCCATTCCTTTTTGTACTCGGCCGTTTTATCTTCTGGAAGTTCCGAATATTGAGGCCATGGTCGAGATGTGAAAATATGGATCTTGCAGCCGATATTGTTACGAAGAGTATTCAGAGCTTTCGCGGTATCTGAAAAAGTAGAAAGATTTGTCCAATAATCGATAGTATGAAATACTTCGGCTTCCTGTTCTTTAGTCACATTAAGATCTTTGCAGTCATGAACTGGAATTTGCTTGATTTGAAGGGGGGCCAAGGTGGCATTGTGTAGCCGATTAAATGTATCACAAAAAGAAGTACAATGATCGTTAAGTACTCCGTCAATGTCGACACCTATACAAAATGATTTTATATATGAATTTTCACGATGTCTTGCCAATAATATATAGAGAATAAAATGAGAAACGATAAAAGCAATTCCCCAAAAAAGCATGTCATTTGTAGCCGTTTCAAATAGAAGATGTCCTTTCAAAGAATGCAACAAAAATATGCCCGCAATAAGGCTACAGGAATCAAGAATAGAAAAAACAATAACGACAAAAAGGAAATATGTTTTTTCATTAAATCTTGGAAAAGAAGTGCTTTTGGGGAGTGCGCGTATATATTGTTCTTGGTCCGGATCAAGTTGCTTTTGATCAAAAAAGAATTTTCGAATACCATTTACTGAACGAGCGTACAGAATGGTGTCAAAACGCAAATTTGAAATATACCCCAAAAGCGCTAACCCAATTAGCGCAATAACAATAAGACCAATTGATGTAAACCATGCGAGTGTGGCAAATGATGGAGTGCTTTGCTGCTTGAGATAGAAATTAGCAATTGCGCTGCCACCAGTTATTGAAATAGACAATATAAGAATATAGTAATTAAAGAAAGATGATATTGATTGGTTTGTATTGAAGTGCGCTTGCGCAACGCTATTATATTCAGACTGCAAGAAATTGTTGAAATCACTTTTGCTTTTATCTGCCATAATAAACGACCCAAAGTTTATGTTTTAACCCAATGGAAACATTTTAAAAGTTAAACAATATTAATAAGTTACGAAATATCAAGGTATTAAATTAGTAATATTAAACGTCTATGCTCTTAGATGTTGTGGCCCTATCTGTTTCTATATAATGAGATAAAAGCCTCTGTAACTTTATTGATGAAGTCTTTCTTAAGTCATCTTTGGAAAATTTCCTTAATGCAGTAGCTTCAAACAACCACCTTTTTTGATTTTGTGAAAGCTTCTTATAAGTGTTATTCCAATCCATTGCACCGTTGTTTTCATGATGCCTTCTGTAAATTATGTAATTTTCAGGCATCATGCAAATTCGTATAAAATCGTCATATGTATTGCCAAATGCAGCATGAAAGAAATCTGTCTTCGGGCCGACCTTACCTTTTGTTGCAAGAAGAATGCATTGAATGCCTCTTAAGAGCTGCCAAGACCAATGCTTACTAATATATCCGCGCTCTTTCGCATCTAGTGGAATATATCTCATCGGAAAAGAGAATATTTTAGTTCCAACCTGATTATTAAGATAAACATTTATCCGCAACCGCTCATAAAAGTCCTTAGGGGTATCCTTGAAATTATATAATACGTAATTAGACAAATTAAGAATCCCATTCTCGCTTGCTAACTTGACTTTATCAATGTACATATTTTTTAATGATATATGGTCAAATGCGATACGTAAGGGTTTAATAGCAGTTTTAGCGATAAGTTTCATCTTAGGTTCATCAAGGAGTCTCATATCGACACCTTGGTTGAAATCAACAAAACGCAAACGGCCATTTAATGTTGCGTTGCGGTAAAATCCCAATTCGACTATTTCACCAACTATTTTGGCGAAGCTGCGAGAAGCTAAGATATTATTGTCCAAGAGTAGAAGTTTACGTTTAGTGCCATACAATTCTTCAATTGAACGGACTTGTCTTGTAAGACATTTATAATGCGAAAAACATGGCTCAATTCTATTAACAGCGCAAAAATGACAACTATTAGGGCAGCCCCTTGTCGAATGACAAAGATAGGAATCCGTATTTGCATATTCATAATCAACCTCTTTAAGAATGCTATAATCAGGTATCATTTCATCGACTATTAAACTGTTCCTATCAAGATCTCCCTTTGCATTAAGTAATCCTCTAACAACGCGGATGCCAAAGCTTTCCTCAAGCTCATCGGCAAACAAGGTGGCAAGAACACCACCCACTATCACATTTTTTCGTGCTTCAACAGCTGAGAGATAATACCTAATAGTTTCCTCTGTCTTTTTCCAATGAAAAGTAAACAGAGTTGATATATACACCCGATCCCACTTTTTGCTGCGCATTTCACTTGATAAGCCTCTTATGAAAACAACCTGATCGCCCAAGAGTTTATGATAGGTAGAAAGTTTCATCATGCCAAGAGGCGGAAACTTGCTCCTGAAATCCGGTTCAACTAGAAGAATTCGTCTTCGCATGGCTACTTTCTATTCGATTGGATTTTCTCATCAATGAAGTGCAGTATTTCTTTCGGAAGTTCCTTCGCAGAAGAACGGTCTATACGAAGTCCTTCGCGCAAGTAATCATTGAGGAAATCATTGATGAGTATATCCATACCGCCATTTGCATATTCTTCCATTATTCGTATCACATCTGCATCATTTGCAATTGATGCAAAATCCATATTGTTTTCGGACATAACAAGCGCATAGTATGTCGAATACTCTTGTGGGGTAATAGTTCGTGAAAAAAACCTTTCATCGCCGGTTTTGCCGAGATCTTTCCTCTGGTGCTGCTTAAAACCGAGGCAGACGCAAAGGAAGAAGATTTCATGGAATTCTGTGAACGCCAGCCCTTTCAAATCATTATATAGGTCCTTATACTTTTTATCGGTCCTAACTCTTAAGTCACCAGTCATCTTCATAATGATTATTTCCTTTCCTTTAATATCGTTCGGTATTCTTCAATATCGCGTTCTTTAATCTTGGTGCTGCCATCTGGTTCTGATTTAAGCTGATAAAAGCGTCCCCATTTGCCCGAATCTTTGAGGAGCGAAGCTTCGGTAATGCGAAATTCCGTATCAGTTGCAAGCAATATCCACTGTGAGCAAAGTTCTGGCAGCTTCGCAATCAGATTTTTCCTGTGGGAATCGGAAAGTCGGCCGAAAGGCGTATCCATAAAAAACGGCATTTCAAGGATATTCCCGCCAGCAGCCGCCATTGCTAGTGCTGCAATGAAGGATATCGACATTATTTGCCTTTGGCCTGCGGAAATATTAGCCAGAAATGGGTTTTCCCAGCGGTCAATAACCTGCAGTGAGTAATCGGAATTCACAACAATTCTCGACAAATTTCGTTTGCCTTGTTCATCAAGAAAGTTCTGGAAAAAGCTGGAAGCGCTTTCTCCGATCTTCACTTTAATTTCTTCAGCAAATCTATTGAAAATGCTATGCAAGGCGTTATGCGTGTCTTCCACAAGTTTCGAGCGCTGTGTTAATTCATTAATAAACCCAACCTCGCGTTCTTTAGCCTGCTTTTCAATGGTTATCCGCTGTTCCTCCTCTTTGAGAAATGCTAATTCTTCATCAAGCCTTATTTTTTTCGCCTTGATTTCCGCCAAATGCGCTATTGATTTCTCTCTTAAAACTTCAAAATGTACGGCGTCTTTCCTTTCGCTGGTCCCTATCTTTTCCTGAAGATCAGAAATCCTATCGGTTGACCGTTCAAAATCGTGCTTGGCAAGAGCATATTTCTGAGCATATGTCTCGAACTTGAAGCCGAAGTCTTTACACCTTGCGCAAAGGCCCGTAAGGGTAGTATGCAATTCAAGAATATGGTTTGATGTAGACGGACCCGAAACCTTCGTCTTCCACTGGGATATTTCATTATATTCGTGCGATCCTTGTTTTATTGGGCGTCCGCAAATGCATTTTCCCTCAACCAAAAGGCTTTCAACAAAATCAGCGCGCATCTCTGGAGGAATTTCACCCTTCTTTATTCTTCTGTCAATATCTTTTGCGACCGTATCTATTACATCTTCAACAAGAAGGAACGAGGTTGTACCTGTTATTGTCCGCATTTCGGCTAAAAGGCCCATTAATTCTTCTTCTTTATCCGCCTTGTCTTTCTCTGCCTGTTTCCGTGATTCTATGAAATGCTTAATTTCATTATATTGTTGAAGTTCTTTATCGAGACGCCTAATTTCAAGCGCGCCATTGTCTATTTCTTCTTCACTCGATTCCAGAGATTTGCTAATCTCGTCTTGGCGATCTCTATTTTCATTAAGAGACCGGATAAGCTTCGCTAGATCGCCGGTTGCGGTGCTCTCAAGTTCTTTGTTAAGGTTCCTTCTAAGTTTACCAGTTATATCAATTGCCTTCTCAAGAGCATCCACATTAAGCAAATTCCTGATACCCTTTGCGATTACCTTTCTTTGCTCAACATCGGCACGAGTCAGTTGCTCGATTTTCTCCCCATCGAAAAGGAAATATTCTTTAACTCTGGAATCCAATATTCCTTGGATATTCAGAAGAATATCATCCGGATCGTCAATTACTTTGCTATTCCCTTTCTGGTCTTTACGGATTAACTTGCATTCGCTTAGCTCTTCCAGGATTTTATCGCCCTGTCTCATTCCAATCAACTTCCGTGTAATAATAAAATCACAATTCCCATGCATTAATTCTATTTCAACAGTTGTTGTTACCGGCTTGTCATCCTGATGTAAAGCATGCAGGCTGACCAAGTTAATTTCTTTTTCTGATACCGCGCCATCTTGGCTCAGTTTCCGTTCTCCAAACAGGCCGAACATAACTGCTCTGAAAAGGCTCGTTTTGCCTCGTCCGTTCTCACCGTAAAGTACCGTGACATTGCTGTCATTCTGGCCGAAAGTAATATTTTGAACTCCTGCGAACTGACGAAAGTTGGTAAGAGTCATTCGCTTAAGAATCATGACTTCGCTCCTTTGTCCTTGACAATCTTTCGCACGACATTAGATAAATGCTCGATTGCTCCTTGCGAAGGCATTGAGTCTGCCGCGCGCAAAGCCTCTTTGGCAAGTTCCTGTATTTCCGCAGGATACTTGGAAAGCTGCGTGAGAATTTCTTTGTTAATCTCTGCCATGTCTTACTCCTATTCAATAGTAAATGACGCCTCCAAGAACTCCGTGCATTCTTTAAGTTTGTGATATATGTCCCACGGTTTTTCATCCAAAAGGTTCAGCATCTCGTAAGAATCGAGAATATCCCAAACTTGCTGTCTTGCTTCAAAGCGATTCGTTGCGATTGATGCGAATTCTGCAAACCGTGGCATTTCTCTACGTAGTAACCCTTTGTCGACATCTCGTTTCATTGGCCAGTACTTTTTATCAGGGAATGTAAGAAAATCGAATACTTTTGCTTTGTCTTTATCTTTGAAACAACGCAGAATACGGCCCCTCCTTTGTACGAATTCTCTTGGATTTGTAGTGCTTGAAAGGAAATATGCCGATTGCGTTGAAGGTATATCAACCCCTTCGTCAAGACACTTTACTGCCACTAAAACATCTATATCGCCATCATCGAATTGCTTAAGTAATCTTGAGCGCTCTGACAAAGGAACAGTATGCACAAATTCATGACATCGAATACCTAAAGCGGCTATTTCTCTTAGAGCATTGAGATGTTGTCCTGGTCCACAGTAGACTAAGGTATGTTTAATATCTGCTCTTGATAATGAACCGCTTTTCATTCGATCTTTTAACATCGAAATCAGGCAGGTAAGCTTGTTCCTTGCGGAGGAAATAACCGCGCTTCTTTGAATAAGAAGCATTTTTAACCGCCTTTGATCTTCCAGTATTCTGTCCTCTTTGCTGATAAGAACACCGATTTTTTGACTGAGAAAATCATATTGCTCTTGCTCATCAGGTTGTAAATTTATCACTATAGGGTTATAATCATAAGGTACAAGAAATTTACCAATAGCAGTTTCGATTGGATACGAAAAACATATACCCTCAAAAAAATCAGAAAGAAATCGGGTCCCGTCGTCATCGAACCAGCGTTGAGGCGTAGCGGATAGGCCGAGCCTAAATTCAAAATCCTTTCTGAGAGCCTTCCGCAATTGGCCGGCGCCTAAATTATGCACCTCATCAGCAATTAAAAGCTTCTTCCCTTTTCGTATACCTTGTACAACCTTTGCAAATTGATCTGAAGCTGCAGTATCATGGACTGCTATCATGCAAATGCTTGATAATGCACAAGAGTTGAAGTCCCTTGTTTTCGATTTTGCTTGAATAAGCCAGTTTGCGTTTTGGCTTCCGCAAAGAATTGGATTTAGGCCGAATTCCCGACAGTTATTCGCCCATTGTTCCTGCAAATGCAAATATGGAACAAGTATAACTACCGCAAGAGGCCCTTCCTTTTTTGCCAATGCAACAGCGGCAAGCAAAGAGGTTATGGTCTTACCTGTACCGGTTGCCATATCAAAAATACCGCGGCAATTATGGTTCATCCACTCCTGGATCGCTTCACTCTGGTAATCATGCGGTTCTATATTTGTTGAGGTGTGAATAAAAGATTCAATGGGGCGTGCGGGAACGTCGATAGTCTGTGTTTTATATGGCGGTGCAGACGTTGTTCGCAACTTGATAAATTCGCCGCGTATCGCATCAGGGATCTTGTAGGCATGGAATTGTTGGTTTTTTCCGTTCCATAAAGCGAGTAATCTCTTTTTGTGCCGTTCAACAAACGGCACATGCCCGGGTATCCATGACCGAAAAACTGAAAAAGCTTCACCGTTAAGAGTTCCCTTAATGGAATCATTATATGACCCATGGATAGCGACAACATCACCGGCACTATCCGTAAATATTGCTACCTTATCGTGATAATCACCACCAGCCCATTCCATGCGGGGAATAGCAAACTGGATGTCAAGCAACTCCTCAGCGATCAACCAAGCTAGACAATTCAGAGTATCTGATTGCAGAAAAGATTTGATTTCCTCTAGATTCTTAAGAAGCACGTTCTTCAATTCAGGCTTTACTCTTGCTTCTT